>OOBX01000079.1_pt1 | contig 124803 bp, 113 predicted proteins | sample 1671021 | NCBI WGS metagenome assembly OOBX01 (sample SAMN06348114, study PRJEB24527) | human gut metagenome | biome: human gut; feature: ankylosing spondylitis patient; material: feces | host: Homo sapiens | place: China | collected 2015-10 | reverse complement strand
GGTATGAGGAAACCTACTGCCGAAAGGCGGCAAGGCGTCTTGTACCGAGCCTACGAACAGGCAAAGGCGGCAACATCATCGCTTTGGCACAGGAACTCTACGGTTCGGACTATGTGCCTTACCTGCTTGGTAAGATAGCGGAGCAAGCACCGCACGTCCGTCCCGTGTCTTTCTCTTTTCGCCAGCAGGCATCCGAACCGAGTTTCCAACATTTGGAGGTGAGAGAACTCACACACCCTGCATTGCTCCGCTACTTGCAGGAGCGTGGAATAAACACCGCATTGGCGAAAGCGGAATGTAAGGAACTGTACTTCGTCCATAATGGCAAGCCTTATTTCGCCATCGGGTTCCCGAATGTGGCAGGAGGCTATGAAGTGCGCAACCGTTTCTTCAAGGGCTGCATCGCCCCGAAGGACATCAGCCATATCAGACAGTCGGGAGAACCGAGAGAGAAATGCCTCGTATTCGAGGGAATGACGGACTATCTTTCATTCCTCACCTTGCGGATGAAGAACTGCCCGACCATGCCCAACCTTGACAGGCAGGATTACATTATTCTCAATTCCGTTTCCAATGTATCCAAAGCCATAGACGTGCTGCACGGGTATGAGCGCATACACTGTCTGCTTGACAATGACGAGGCAGGACGGAAAGCGTATTGGGAACTGGCAGGGGAGTTTGCCGGACGTATCAGGGACTTCTCCCAAAACTACAACGGACACAAAGACCTGAACGATTACCTGTGCGGCAAGCCCCTGCCCCAATCGGCAGAGCCGATGAAACAGAAGAGGCAAGTCCAATCCGCAAGGCGGATGATGCAGCCACTGAAAAAGCGAGGGCTGAAGATATAGGGAGGGGATGCTTGTAGCGGTACGGATATTTGCCAACGGAAAATGCCGTACCTTATTAGGGAATTTGTCCGAGCCACATTGCAAGCAACGCTGAAAATTCCCCAATAAGCCAAAGAGGTTGCACCTCTCTGGACACTCCCCAACCAACGGCAAAAGCCGTACAGAAGTAAATCATCAACCATTGTTTCACAAGCTAAAAAGAAAGGATTATATATGGGTTATGCAGTATTACACATGGAGAAGACAAACGGAACGGATGCCGCCATGTCAGCGCACATAGAGCGCACCATCAAACCGAAGAATGCCGATGAGAGCAGGACGCACCTCAATCGGGAATTGATAACATTTCCTGACGGGGTGGAAAGCAGGACACAAGCCATACAACACCGATTGGACAATGCAGGACTAACACGCAAAATCGGCAACAACCAAGTGAGGGCTATCCGTGTCCTGCTCACGGGAACGCACGAGGATATGGAACGCATCACCCAAGAGGGCAGACTTGATGAATGGTGCAGCGACAATCTGAAATACCTTGCTGATACATTCGGCAGAGAAAATATCGTGTCAGCAGTCCTGCACATGGACGAGCAGCCCCCCATATCCACGCAACACTCGTTCCCATAGTCAGAGAGGAACGCAAGCGCAAGAAGAAAGAGCAGCAGGTGAAGAAGCGATACCGCAAGAAACCGACCGATGCCGCCCGACTTTGTGCCGATGATATTATGACACGAGCCAAACTCAAATCCTATCAGGACACCTACGCCCAAGCCATGAGCGGTTATGGACTGCAACGTGGTATTGATGGCTCGGAAGCGAAGCATATCTTCACACGGCAGTATTACCGTGACCTGATGCAGCAGACGGAGCAGTTGCAGACCGATATAGGGCAACTTCAAGACCGCAAGGAAACGGCACAGGAGGAATTGAAGCGAGCCAAGAAAGAGGTGCAGATCGAAAAGCTGAAAAGGGCTGCCACAACAGCCGCCACCAACATAGCGGAAAGTGTCGGTTCTCTTTTCGGCAGTAACAAGGTCAAGACATTGGAGAGGGAGAATGCAATCTTACAAAATCGCATTTCTGAACTTGAAGATGAAGTTCGACAAAGAGAGGAATGGCAAGCCAAACAGATGCAGGACATGAAAAGTGCATACGAGCAACAGAACCACAAGTTGTCCGAGTTCGTGGATTTTGTTAAACGCTATTTCCCGTATGTGGTGAAGCTGATGCCGACAATAAAGTTCCTGCGTGATACTTTGAACTTTAGCGATGCCGTCATTAGAAAACTATGCACGTTCAAGGATGTTTCCATTAGAGGTGAACTCTATTCCCGTGAGTTCAACCAGCATTTCAAAGCTGATAAAACGGCATGTTCACTAAAAGAAGACGAGGAAGGAAAATTTGAACTCAATATAGACGGGGTTTCACACGTCAGTTGGTTCAGACGCAAGAAAGATGAGTTTATGCAATCATTGGGAATGCCGCCAAGAAAGCAAAATAAAGGAATTCAATTGTAAGTCAAAATAAAATCCGTGATAATGGAATACTGTATCACGGATTTTTTGTACTTTTGTATCCAAATAAATGTAACTACATGAGAACTTTATCACTTATCATCTTTTTTCTTATTACCACAATACCCGTTTCTGCTCAGCAATGGGTATTGGATGAAATTGCAGAGGAACATGACTCTTCGGAAAGTATTCCAACATGGCTTGTTGGCGTTTTACTAATTATCGTTTTTTTTGTCTATAAGCATTTGCAACGTAAAGATGATGAAGAACAAGAAAGACGCATCAAGGAGCAAAAATATGAAGAGGAACAACAACTTGAAGAGCAACTTCAAAAATATAGAGAGCAACATGACGATGACGTAGACTTTTACGAAGATGATGACAACCTCATTATCCCCGATATTCCTTCTGCTCGTATAATAAATAAAGAACCGTCAGCAACAAAATCTGTAAGTGATGAATTCACCATTCAATCAACACCAATTGAAACGGAATTTTACACTATTTCTGCTGATAGAAAGACTTTTATAAAGGCGAAAGATACGGATTCTATCATAATTCCAGATGGAGTTGAAGTTATCAAGTTTGAAGCTTTTATGATGAGAAAAATAAAAAGCATTGTCATTCCAAAGTCTGTAAAAAAAATAGAGGGTTTAGCTTTTTCGGGTTGCAGCGTAGAAAAATTGGTTATTCCCAATTCTATTGGTGATTTTGGTAAATTCACTTTCGATGGATGTGATAGTTTAACGGATGTTATTATTGAAGAGGGTATAACCAAACTTGGCATAGGTATGTTTCGAAACTGCATGTCACTGAAATCAGTTTTATTACCTCAATCGCTTCTATCTATTCCCGATTCTGCATTCGAGGGTTGTATTTCTCTTGATAATGTAACATTACCACCTAATATCAAATATATTGGTGATGATGCGTTTTGTAATTGTCAATCGCTAACAGAATTATGTATCCCCCCATCCATTTCAAATATTGGTTTTTCTGCATTTCGAGGATGTGGTTTGAAAAGCATAAATATTCCAAAGACTCTTTTTGGCATTTCTGAATATATGTTTTATGACGCATATGATTTGAAAAAAGTGGAATTGCCCAATACAATTACTTGTATAATGTCACACGCATTCTACGGATGCGAGTACTTACATATTATTATTCCACCCAGTGTATCCTATATTGCGCCAGACGCTTTTGACCAATGTAATGAATACAGTTATGAAAATTTGTGCATTGAAGTTCCTAAAGGAAAAAAAGAAAAATTGGAACAATTAAATGAACACTTAAAAGGTAAAATTTTAGAATATGATGTAACAGAAGATATGGCTATATCATCAGACTTACAAGAGCACAAAACACGATTTATCGATTTTCATATTTTTAAGGAAAAAGAAAACCTACGAAACCAAGAACCCATGTTTTACAACGGAGTTCAGGTTGCTTTTAGATACGAAAACAAATGTACCTATGACAATTTCGAGTAGTGCGAAATAGTTGTTTACGCGAGTTCTGGATAAGGTCTCGCGTTATTATGTGTTCATTAAAAAGCAAGTTATGGCAGTATTGTTTGACCAATTTAGCTATAGGATGAACAAAACATCCGGGGGCATTTATTATGATCGCTGGCATGGACATATGTTTCCTGAAATATCAATGCCCGAAAAACTATACTTTTTGAATCGAATTATTTCGGCACTTTTGACGCACGATAAACTTTTCATCAGAACAGACTCAATAGAAGAAATGATTGAGTGTATTGGATTTGATGCTTTCAGAATGCTTTATAATGGAGGCGAAATAGTAATTTTAGATAATTGGTGGGTTCCAGCTTTTATGTGTAACGGAAATTCCGTATTATATATGAATATGCATGAAACGCAATATCAAGATAAAATATGCTCTCGCCTATTAGAACGCAAAGGATTAGAAGCGTCACGTTTTATGAATTCAATTTTAAAAAAGGTGTGTAATACATCTGATTCCGATACATATGACTTTTGGGACAATACTTCACAAGAAAATATGTATGAAGATTTTTCTTACAATGATAGAATTCGAGCTCTTTTGAATATTCAATCTGAAAGTATCATGTCCATTTCAAATGAGGATGATACTTGGTCGGCTGTAAGACTTTGCTTGTTTGAACGAAGTATAGAATGGTCTAAACAGCTTAAAACAGATGAGATTTTACTTGAAGATGAAGCAAAAAAGTACTTGTTATACAAAAGTGACATTCAATTAGATAGCATTATCCAATATTTCAAACTGGTTCTTTATGCCAAAGGTATACCAAATCTATCAATTTTATACTATAATGGTGTGATTTCAATGAAAGATATTATCAGAGTTAGAGATAAGGTCGCTTTTGGAAAATTTACTTCTTGGCTTAAAAGTCACAATTATAGTGTCAAGGAATTGGAATTAGCTTTGTTAAATGGACGTTCAAATAATAGTGTGATTGAAAAATGGTTAAGATGGGCTGTTGTTTGTGGCTCACCATTACTTCTGTCAGCAGGGACAGTGCAGACACTTACTGGTATTGGACTAAGTTTTTTGGAACAGCTTTTACCACAATTTTCTGGGCAAAAAATTCCTGTTCTGTACTTTGATAATGTTTTATCAAAGCAATTTGACTCAAGTAAGATGAACAGGAAATTGCAATCAAAGTTTGGCTTTTAGCTGATATGGATTATCGGAATAGGTTAAAAATAACAAGACCTATTTTCATGTTCAAAAAAATAGTTACTTTTGTATCTGAAAGAGTTATTTGAATGCAAATCATAGCAGAATACAGCAACAAGAACGGTTGGCAATTCGTTACCTCAAAATCGGGTAATTCTCCCAAGGTCCTTATTATAAAGGGATAAGGATTGTATTCCAAACATACATAAATTTTTGGGCGACAGAGCGAGTTTTCTTATTCCCGAAGATATTGAAGAAAGGTTGAAATCTGGGAATACGGGACTGTATGACACTCAATATCTTAGATATAAAAATCTGAAGATTATAGATTCACGTTTGAATGGGTTGGTTGAAATGATTCATCACTATGGTAGGGTGTATGAACAGGAAGGATACATTGAAAAATGTGCATACTAAATAGGGACATTCAGTAAATAGTAGTAAAAGAAAGCGTTTTTACAAAACTATACCTAATACTGCCCCCCGTATTTTCTCCTCTAAAATTCTTCATTGTTTCACGTTTTAAATTCGCGCAAACTAAGAATAACTTTCAGAGAGTAAAAATACGGGGGTGCTGAGTACTTACTTTGTATTAGCTTAAATTCTTTAATCTATTGATTGAATTCCGAAAGATTGTCAATCATCTTTTTTTAGATTCTTCTCGTTTTCTTCTTTAGATATAGAAGAGTCATTCACGAAGTGCGAACAAGGAAAAAGAGGACATCCTCCACAATTATTTCTTTTTTGATCTTTGCGACATTAATAACAGCTTTTCGTTTACATATACCATATAGTCCCCAAACATCTTTCGAAAACGGATATGCCCCAGCTCTTGTAGTTGATAGCATATAAACTCTACAAATTCAATATTGCTTGCCATAATATAGATTTTCTTTTGCAGCTTGTATTAAACTAAAAATAAGGATCTCTTATTATAATATTCTGAGAAGTTCTTGATGGATATTTCCGTTTGTTCCGATTACTTGGTTTCCTTGTCTGGGATTAAGCTTATTCCCAATCCAGTCAGTTACCTTTCCTCCTGCCTCTTCTACCAAAAGTATGCCTGCAGCATAGTCCCAAGGGTTCAGATACACTTCAAAATATCCACCTTGCCGGCCACATGCTGTATATGCCAGTTCCAGTGCCGCAGACCCCAATCTTCGGATGTCTTGTGAGTTTTCGTAGACCTTGAGAAACCTAGTAAAGTTTTCTTTAGCCAGTTCTCTTTTAGCAGTTCCGATACCGATGAGAGTTTCCGACAGTTTTTTGGCAGAGGAAACATGGATAGGCTTGCCATTCAAGAAACTACCTTCTCCTTTGATTGCAGAGAAAACCTCATCATGGTATGGGTCATAAACAATGCCTAATACAATTTCATTTTGTTGGCAAAGAGCCAATGATACTACGCTGTGGTGATAGTCATGTATGAGATTGGTTGTTCCATCCACGGGGTCTAGAATCCAATAACTATCTGTGTTCATCTGTTGCAAGCCGGTTTCTTCTCCGAGAAATTGGATTTCTGGGTATAGTTTATATAATTCATCTTTTAGGAAGTTCTGTACGGCTACATCCACTTGCGTGACATAATCGGCAACTCCTTTTTCTTTTACATGGGCTGCCATTTCCCGGTTTGTGATGATTTCTTTGGTTTCTTTAACCAAATAGATTATTCGTTGTAAATCCATGATTTTCTATATTAATGTTTTGCATAGAGTTTCCTCTTAGATTTAATGTAAAGTTACTTGTTTATTTAATATTTTATCACATGATGCGAATCAAAAATATCATTTGAGGAATTTTATTTTTGATTTCATTATGATTGTCGTCTTATTTTATACTCCATTTTATTATCTTGTATATATGAATGATATATATGCCCTTCAGTTATTATTTCTAGAATAAAGTGATGTGTTTATAATACTTGTTTTAGATATATGGGAGAGAAAATAGGATATGTCTAAGTATTCTTGTGGAAAAGTCACGCCTTGTTATCAGAAGGATATTGGAGAATATATTTAAAAAATATTGTCTAGGAATAAGAGTTTTACAAGAAAAGATATATGAAATACAAATACATTCTTCGATGTGCTAAATATATCTATGGTTTTTAGAATGAGAAGTTCTGTATTTTACATCCTGAAAATGCCTCTTTTGTCCCTTGGGAATTTCGAGGAACAAAAGGGACAAAAAAATGTCCCTCGAGTGTCTGGGGGACAAAATTGTTTTTTATAAAATTTTCTGTTGGGAATTGTACTACTTTATAATGCAGATTATCAATGTGTTATATCCATTTTGGCATAGTATTTAAAGGAATTCCATAAATATTGTTAAATTATCGATAATCAACTGTTTAAATATTTATCATTTGCCGATGCAGTATATATTATAAACTCATAACATGTTGATAATCAAGTGATATTTTAGCAATTTTTCATACTGGGGGACAAACGAGGGACAAAAAAATGGAGACAATCTGCAAAGAAAACACTAATACAATTTCATTTTTGAAAAACGTGATTAAGAAGCCTGTTACATCTGCTTTGTCCCTCATGTTTTGAAGCGATGTATTTGCTCTTTATACCTCTTTTCTTTCGCCGCCTCTTATAGATATAAGTTTAGTCTTGTTTATTGTATATCTATCAAAGTTCTAAACCAAACTATCTGCTTGCCAAAAGAAACAGAGACTTTTCTTTTGGTAGGCCCGATAATCGAATTTTAGATAGCAAATTACGATTATTGATTAATACGTGAAAAAATCACGTGAAATATTCACGCGATAAAAATATATTTTTATCTTTGCAAGTGATTGAAGGTTTATTCCTTTTTACAGAATTGCTAATTAGAAGTTTAACGTACTATAGTTGATAAAAATATGATACTCCGGGTTATACTGAAAAATTTTCTTTCATTTAATGATGAGGTCCAGTTTGATATGTTTCCTAACATGAAAAGGACTACTTTGTCAAACCATATTACTATGCTTGACGGAAAACTGCCAGTGTTGAAAATGGCAGCTGTATATGGCGCAAATGGAGCAGGAAAATCAAATCTCCTGAAAGGGATAAATTTCCTGAAAGCCATAGCTACCAATAAGAATTTCTTGAATGGTGATAGTGTTGGAAGATATATGTTTGCGTTGAAGGAAGATGCTGGCGATGAGTCTATAGAACTGACTATTGAATTTGCGACGAAATCCGGAATTCCATTTATATATTCTGTGGAAATTGCTAAGACGGGGATTACTTTCGAGACTCTGCAAGTGTCCGGCTTAGGAGCTGAGGAGAATAAAAATATTTTCACTCGTAAAGATGGTGCTGTTGAATATTCAATTGCTCCTTCTGCTGAGGTCAACAAAATGGTGTTGGGATGGATTGAGAAAAATCCGTTTGCAAGTTTGCTGACCATTAACAATGATATGCCTGTGCTGGCTGATGCCAATATTGATATTGCTCAAAAGTGGTTTGATGATGAACTGACAATAATTGGCTTACATTCCTTTAATCCGGCCTTGATAGGGATCTTCAGAAACGATGAAAACATTAATAAATTTGCCTCTGAACTTTTTAAAGCTATTGACCTGGGTATTGATGGTGTGAAGGTAGAGACAGAGAATTTCGAAGATTGGATAAGTACGCATGATGTTAGCAACCTGCCTGTGGATAAACTCAGGAAAATGCATTCAGGTGTGCTGTCAGAGGTTGTTGATTTCAGAAATACCAGAGATATCAGTGTTGAAGATGGAGTGCAGAAGATAAGTCAGATGATGTTCCGTCAGTTTGGAGAGAACGGATTCTCAAAGGAGATGGATATTCAGGCGCAATCTGATGGCACAGTGCGCCTATTATCACTTGTGCCGGCATTCTATGCAGCCATGCAGTCAGGCAAAACTGTTGCAATCGATGAACTTGACCATAGCATACATCCTCACCTGGTACGCAAGCTTGTCCGTTACTTCTCTTCACATGAAACAAATGGCCAGCTTATTTTTACTACTCATCAGACCTGCCTGCTTAATCAAGATTTCCTGCGCACCGATGAGGTCTGGATGGTTGAGAAAAAGAATGGAAGCAGTCGCATGTATTCACTGAATGACTTCAAAATCCATAACACAATCAATATTGAGAATGGATACATGGAAGGACGTTATGGTGCTATTCCGTTTATTGGCGAACTGAATATGTAAGATGCGTTATGGATTTATCAAAGCTGACATATTCAAAAGAAGATTCGGCACGGACTCCTGCTGATGTTCCATTGCATAAAGCTACCACGGAAAATAAGGATGGGAGCGGAATGTCTGAAACCATACAAGTGCCGTTGGCATACCGGAAAACTGAAGGAGTTCTTTCAACGAGCCTTATATTCGTGCTTTCTGGAGGTGAGAAACGGGAAAGGGATTTTCTTCTGGAACTGATACGGCAGCGTGAACTGCACTCATTGAAGGTTGCTTTCATGTCTGAAAAGGGACAAGGTTTGCAGCCATATCAGATGCAGGATAAGTGGGCGCAAATCCAACTGACAGGAGAAATAAAAATAGAATCCCAACTTTTTCATTTGGAGGCTATGGACAAAGTATTTCTCCTTTCAGATGTAGATGAATTCTATGATCAATTGGAGAAAATATTCAAAGAGGATTTAACTGGGACCCAAGAGCAATGGATAGTGAGCAATCCTTGCTTTGAGATTTGGTTGTATTATTGTTATATGAATAACCCGGAGAAAGATCTCATGTGTTTGAAATCAGACCCCGTAGCTACTCGGAGCAAAAAAATGAAAACCATATGCAATACTCTCATAAGTGGAGGCATAAATCCACGTCTGGCATTTGAACACATGGTAACTGGTATTGAGCACAGCAATGCTCATTATGCTGTGGATGATAATGGAATTCCTGTATTGTATGCAACACAAATGCACTACATGGCGCAGTACCTTGTTGATACGTTAAATAATAACGCCAATGAGTACTCTGAATATGTAAAAAGGAAAGAAGAGTGGAGAAAACATATGAAACGATAATTAAAAGAAGTAACTGATTGTTAATCTTTTGGATAAATAAATTAAATTACAATGTACCTTTCAACGCTTAGACTTTGGAATTTTAGAAAATATTGTGCTATGGCTGATGGAAAGCCTGGGTTAGAAATTCATTTTCAAGAAGGTGTGAATGTCCTGATTGGAGAAAATGATTCCGGAAAAACAGCCATAGTGGATGCCATTCGTTATGTGCTGAGAACTCAAAGCGGAGAATTTATTCAATTTGAAGACAAGGATTTCTATCAAGAACCTGATGGAAACAGAAAGGATGAATTCAAGATAGAATGTGTATTTGACGGGATAAATGAGCAAGATGCTGGCTTATTTTGGGAATGGCTTTCTTGGAACGATGATAAAACAAAATATTTGCTTAAGGTTTGGTTGTATGCAAAACGTAAAGACAACATAATAATGCCTACGTTCTCAGCAGGAATTGAAGGACAAGCAGAGAGAATGGATTCAGAAGCGAGGGAACTTCTAAAAGTAGTATACTTTAAACCGCTTAGAGATGCTCTCACAGACATGACTCATGGTTACAAGTCAAGGCTGGCGCAAATTTTGGGTGCGCATGAACTTTTCAAAACCGAGAAAGACGTTCACGGAAACATTATAAAACATAAACTTGAAACAGATTATGAAAAATTGAAAAAGGAAATAGAGAACTATTTCAAAGCTGGAAGTGGGGAAAGTATAACAAGTGAAATCAATAGTTTTCTTAGAGAACATTTCCTGTTAAATGGTGATCCAAGAAATGCTGAAGTCAAACTGACAGGAGGGGAATTGACAGAAATATTGAGACTGCTCGATCTAATTATGGAAGGTAATAAATCTGGGCTTGGTACACTCAACTTACTATGCATAGCTGCTGAAATGCTGCTCTTTAACAACCAGAAGAAAGGATTGAAGTTAGCACTTGTAGAAGAATTGGAGGCTCACCTTCATCCTCAATATCAATTGAGATTGATTGAATATATTTCTTCCCAAGAGAAAAATGAGCAATTTATCCTTTCAACCCATAGCATTACATTAACATCGAAGATAAAGTTGGCGAATTTGATTGTATTGAAAGGAAATGATGCATTCCCTATGTCTTCAGAATATACGAAAATGAAGCCAGCCGACTACAATTTTTTAGAAAGATTCCTTGATGCAACAAAAGCCAACTTATTCTTTGCCAGGGGGCTAATCATGGTGGAAGGTGATGCGGAAAATCTGCTAATACCTGCTATAGCCCAATTGATTGGGAGGAATCTTTATCAGTATGGTGTATCTGTTGTGAACGTGGGAAGTACCGCATATAAGAGGTATGTCAATATATTCAAACGTAAAGATGGAAAATTATTTGGAATGCCTATAGCAGTTATTTCTGATCTTGATATCAGAGCTCTTGAATACTACAAAGACAATAGTAATGATCGAAAAACACCAAAATATTGGTTGAGAGATGATCTAAGGTCTGAGTTAGAGAAAATTTCGACCGAAGTAGATTATGATGCTATGTCAACTGTCTTCGGAAGTATATCAGCCTTTGAGGAAGAAGTCAGGTTGTATAAGAAAGATGCCTTTAGACCTATTATTAAAACCATAAATTGCATGAAGGCTATTCTAACAGAAGATAAAAGAGTGGTCTTAGATGAAGTTATATTAGCTCGGATTCGAGAAGAGAAGAGAACGCGATTAGAAAATGTCATCAATACAGATGAAATCAAAATATTCCTTCCACAAGAATGGACACTGGAATATGAGATTGCAGGAAGTGGATTGTATAGGTTATTGGCTACAGCAATAAAAGCAGCCAAAATGGAAACGGATCAACCTAAAGCTGAAATAGATAATGATGCCTTGAACAAATTATGGAAAGAGGTGACAGAAGTTTATCCAGATAGACGAATTCCAACTAAAGAAGAAACATACAAGATTTTTAAACCTTTAAATGATGGAACCGTAAGTAAGGCTATCACTGCGCAGTATTTAGCAGGAATGCTTGCAGGAGAGCTAGCTCCAGTAAGTGATGGAACTGTAAAACGAGATGAAGTGAGGTCTATCGTTGAGAATGACGAAAAACTGAAGTATCTTGTAGAAGCTATCAAATATGTTACGAAATAAATCTAAAAAGAAAATTTATGCCATTTGCTACTGATGAAGAAATAACAATAGCCCATGATATTCTGTTGAATGATAAGAAAACTTTTGATCCTATCAAGGTAAATATTATCAAAGAAGATAGCAGTTGCTATGTTCAGGCATGTCCTGGAAGTGGTAAGACAACGACATTGCTGGCAAAATTGATTATTCTTGCCAATAAAATGCCTCTGCCTGAAGGGAAAGGCATATGCGTACTGACACATACAAATGTAGCTATCGATGAGATAAAAGCAAAACTTGGCACAAAAGCAGATGTGCTTTTCCGGTATCCTAATTTTTTTGGAACCATACAAACTTTTTTACACAAATATGTTACAGCAGCAGCCCTTCATTACTTTTATGGTAGTCAAATAACATATGTGGATGATGAAATGAGTAATGCTGTATTCCTAAAAAAATATTATAAATTACCCATCCGTGAAAGTAAACTTAGAGGACTGATATTTAAACGAACCACTTTAAAAGAACATACTATTAATGCTGCCGAGATAGAAGCATTGGGTGGCGTGGATATGCTAACGGCTGCAAATGTTATTAAGAAGAAAAAGAGGGTTGACAAATATATTTTTCAATTAAAAGGTTATAATTGGAGCCAAATTCCTAGAGAATACAGATCTTCGATTCAAACAAAGGGAAATAGTATCCAAAATAGTCTAATTCTTTCGTTTAGAGTTGATTGGAATAGCAATAAAATTATAACTGATTCTGACTCGATAAGAGTAGATTCTCCATCCGGGGCTGAATATATGAAGATAAAAGAGGAAATGTTTAGCGAAGGCATTTTATCCTTCCAGGATGCTTATGATCTGGCATTTCGGTATATTCGGGAGAAGAAACTCGATTTCAGCCGTTTCTCAGACAAGAGGTTTAAATATTTGTTTATAGATGAAGTTCAGGACTGTGACGGCCTGCAAGTAGATTTAATCCAAAAGATATTTGACGAGAATAAAGTGGTCATTCAGCGTTTTGGAGATTACTGCCAAGCTATCTATGAAAGAGACGAATTTAGCGGACCTGAAAATGACAAATTGAAAGAAAATCAGGTATTATATATTCATGATAGCAATAGGTTCGGAGAAAAAATTGCCAAACCACTACGATCGTTGTGTATAGAGGATAATCATCAGCTTCATGGTAACGAAGAGGTTCCTTCAGTAAAACCTATAATTATCACTTATGAGAATCCTTTATCTGTTCTTCCCAAATATGTGGAATTGCTTGGCACAACATTAATTCCAGAGATGGATAATCGTTCAATCTTGGATATTGCGAATCAAGAGAAACGAGAAGATCCACTACACAGAATAAATGTTAAGGCTTGTGGATGGGTTGGAAAGAAAGGGGCTAGTGCTCAAAAAAGATTTATAGAGTCATACTTTCCCCATTTTGAAAAGAAGAATGCAGGACCTAGAGTGGAAGGAGTTTCTTTCAATGAATTCATACTCAAAAATCTCCATGGAACTATTAAGGAACATGCCACATCTATTATTCAAGGTATATTAAAATATCTGGATTTATGTGAAATAAGAAATGGTAATCGACGTTACACCAAGACATCCTTTTTAGAATTCCTGACCGCAACGGATATTGAGCAAAAAGAGAACTTTCTAAAAGAAGTCATGAATTGGGCCTTACTCATAGCCAAGAGTAATAGCGACGATGATATAAACAAAATAAGGAGCACTATACATCGATATATTACAGAAACAATATTGCCCTTATATAGAAAAGAAGAGACTCCTGATGCCCTCAGTTTCTTTAATGCAATAAACGAAACTCTGTCCGAGGATCAAACAACAGAACATAGGAATGTTTACCATGGTGATAATGGTAAAATAGACATTGAGGTATCCACAGTCCATGCTGTCAAAGGAGAGACTCATGCTGCAACACTCTATCTGGAAACATTTTACAATAGACATCATGAATCAGACCGCTTAGCAGAACAATTTAAAGGCGTTGCTTATGCAGGAACAGATGCGGATACACTCAAAAACTTAAGAGTCGCATATGTAGGTATGAGCCGGCCTCGATATATGTTATGTGTTGCTATCCAGCAAGATCGATTTGACAAAATTGACTGTGAAGCATTGAGGAGGATTTGGGAAGTTGAAAAAGCTTGATGTTTTTAATTTGGTAATATTTGTATATCGCTAAACACAATAAATGGATTTTTCTATTTCTAGAATTAGATTTATAGGATGACAAATATTTCAACAATATATCTGCTGATGAATTGCATTATACCTTTAAAAATATTTCACAAAAAATGAATAATAATTCAGATATTATTAACAGATAAAATTGTAATATATGGGACAGCCTCCTATTATAAACATATTGACTAGCAGATTACCTGGCAATGTTACTCGCCCCATCTACCTTGAGTATAATAGTAGAAGAAGGGAGCTTGACCGGATATGGGCTAATCCAGAGAATCATTATCAGATGCTTCAAGATTATGTATCCACAGTCGAGGCTTTGTTGGCAATTAGTATATTCTACAGGCATGTAATGGGACACATGCAGGGTGCTGTATCTTTCTATAAGTCTGTTAATCGTAATACTTCCAGCATGGAAAATGAATGCGCAATAAAAATTGGTGAAACGATACTGGACAGTAAGCAACAAAGACTTATTCTTTCTGCAGTAATCAAATTTGAACAGATTCAAGAAAAGTATCAGTTGACACCTGAATTCTTTGAGTTCTCTGAGACCATCCAGTTTATGAGAAATTGTAAGGATTTGTTTTATAAAAAGGAATATGAAGAAGACAACTCCATTTAAAGCACAGTCAGACTTTGAAAATGAACTGACTGAGTTTTCAAACAAATATAAGGTATTGCTTGCTGATCATTCAAAAAGAATAAGTGACTATTTTGAGATGAGTTGCTATAATTTTGTCATCCGATACTATGAGAAGAAAGGTTATAAGTTGGACGTACAAAACCTGCAGGGTGGAAAATTCAAATTCAAGTGCAGCCCAACAGGACTACTAAAGAACTTCTCTTATTTTAAGGCGACAAAAAAGGGTAATCAAGGTGTTGATGATATTGTTTATATATATCACAACGCTACAGTACAGTCTGCGTTCGACGAAAAAGTATTTACGACCCCCGACATTGTAATTTCAAGCTCCAATACTCCAGCAGAAACGAACGACTACTATGTAACCAAGAAAACACTGTCATATATTCCCAAAGAGCACATTGTCTCTTTTTGCGAAGCTAAGCATTTGACACCTTTTCCAGAATTGATAGTAAATTTTATAGGAATAGTTCATGAATTGAAACCTAATTGTGTAAATGATCATGAAAAGCATACTGATTCTGAGCACATAGCACCTTCGCTAATGATGTCAGGAACTTTTAGTAAACCAACAAAAAGGATACAGCTCTCTTTCGAGAAACGGTATTACGTGAACTTTTTCGATAATCTGTTTGAGGACATTTCTGTTAGATTGCGTAGGATTGAACAGATTGCAACTTTGAGTAAAAAGAGTAATAAGGAACCACTATGAGAAGACTCGAAATAACACCTAGGGTACAAACGATATTTTGCATCCGGAATAAAATGAAAGAAATATAGATTATATCAAGGGATAAAAAGATTAAAAAATCAGGAATATTACATTTTCTAACTTAGTATTAGCATATTATATTTGCATTTTTATATCAGTTAATTACATAATTAATTGTCTATTAGTTGTACTGTTGCCGATGCAAAAAATGTAAGATTCTACCCCGTCTGATAAATTCAGAAAAGATATCTAACATTGTCACTAAACCAATATCACTAGAAAATAAAAGACTCACCCTGAGCGCGCTGTTCTTATGGGAAGCGGGGTGAGTAAGTTATTGCAAATTTAATTAATAAACTTCATATACCAATATCTTTCTTAAATATATTGCAAGAATGAATTATATGGTAATAGGTACATGCACTATTACATTCTTATTGATTGCTAATAGCTTACTCGCTTTTTTGCGAAAAATATCCTTTATATTTCGATTTTATTTACTATGTTATGTTCTTTAAGAATAAGGGGATGTAAAATGGGACTTGTGCTTTTTATCTAATGTCCTTGCGTTAATCTTTCTAGGTACTTTAATAAACCTTCCGATGCATGAAGGAATAATATAAAATACATTTCATACATTTCGAACAAAATTTCATCAGATGTAATTCTAATTCCGTATTTGTTTATATGTATATATCTGGTTATCAGTGGTTATGGTATTTGATATTTTAGAAACTAAGAGATTGAGGGTATCTGTATAAGGCAATAATTATCTATGATTTAGATAGATTTTATAGTGAAAAGTGCTCAAATTACATAGAGGGACGTAAATTTGTCCCCCGTATATGGCTTGGGGGACAAACGGGGGACAAAAAATCAGTCACAATCTGCAAAGAAAACACTAATACTATTTCATTTTTGAGATTTATGGTTTTGGAGCAATATGTCCCTTTGTCCCTCGTGATTTAGAATTCTATATTTTCTCTTTGTCCCTCTTTTTTCCTTCACCATATAACTTAAAGTTTAGTTTGTTTTTTTGTATATCTAATCAAGTTCTAATCTAAACCTAATTATTATTTTTTTGGTCGGCAACGCTTTTATACTAAACCAAGTATGATTACTGTTTCATTAAGTTTTTGTAAATTGACATTTGGGCTTTATGAATAAAATTGTGGTGCAAAGGTTTATTGCATCGCAAGTTCAGGTCCTTTTGATTTCTGAACAAATCTCCACACTCCATTGTAATCTGACTACTTTTTTATATTTCATTTTGCATATTCAAATAAAAGTCGGACATTTGTATCGTAATGCTTGGTAAAGCCTCTGTTATCAAAATACGTAACCAAGTTAAGGGTATACCCGTTCATCAAGAACGGGTTTTTTCGTTTATGACCATTCCTTTGTTTTACCATACCAACACATAAAAGATGAAAACAATCATTCTGAATCAACGTAAAGAACGTGATGAACTGATGTCTCCGCCCTTATTTGAAACGTAAGAATAGAGATTTGCTATTGAGCAGCCATTTTATCAAGTTGATAACAGGTCCCCGACGAGTGGGTAGATCCATTCAGGCATTATTGATGCTGCGGGACAAGAATTTTGCATACTTGAACTTCGACAACCATCAATTGTTAGAAGTCTGGGATGCTGATTTGGTCATGCGGTGTATGGTAAACAGCATCTGGTCTGTTTTTAAAATGCAGAATTTCATGTTTGAAGAGGTTGTCTGTTGTCTTTCCGCTTTTTATCGATAGCGGAACTAAACAGCAGGATAATTTAAAATATAGGGTGCTATTTTGCTTGCCAGTTTGCCTGTTTCTAGAGTAGTACAGTACGATTTACATAAGATAATGAATTGTTGGAGCCGGCACTAATTCAAATTCCTGCTTTTTATTTGTTCTCATTTGGCACATCATGTTCAATGCGGGTCATTACAGACTTCTTGTTGTTTTTTGCAAGTGGAAGTTAGTTGTTTTACTTTGTTGAAGATTCATCATTCCTAGAGAAAAGGCTGATTCTATCTGACTATTAGCAATCCATAGATGGAACTCTTTCCGTAGTGAGGCCGATAAATGATGGAATATCTACTAATTCGACTTCAGGCTTTTCAAGCCTACTGATTCAGTCGTCCATGCAATTTTAAGATAAAGCGTTTCTTACAATTTGTTTTTTGCGGATATAATCTACCATTTCCTTATTGGCTTTCCCAGCCCTTGCTATATCCATGATAGTAAGCAAATTCTTTTGCGGATCATCCTTAATACGTGTCATAAATTCTTTCCATGCCGAGTCATTTGACAGGTCTGATTGGTCATAAGGGTCTGTATCCCTATATTTGGTAATGGCAGCATCCAGACAACGCTTGTCTGAGCCTGAAATGTAGTCCATATCAGGTTTGGCAGAAGCATAAATTTTCTTTTCATGTACCTCTATTCCGGTAAGGAAATCATTAAATCCTTCTTCCGTAGGCTTTCTTCCTGCTGTTTGTAGGGCCTTATAAATATAAGTCGGTACCGGACCATACTTCAATGCCATGAAAGAGTCTTCTATAAGTACCTTCCCATATTTGACAAGATAATCCTGTTGTGCGAAATAAAGTATTCCAAATAGCTTTGTATATTCAACTCCTTGGGGGAAACTCTGCATAATATAGAGTAATACTGTCTTTATTTTAGTAATCTGTATAGAGGTTTTCATTTTTATCCATTATAACCGATATATAGCCCAAATATAAGCATTTATTTGAAAACAATGATCTTTTGTTATAGCTTTTATCGTTGTAATACCTCTTAACAAGTCGGATATTTTCGGGTCTCAATTTGACCATCTTATGCCTCGTTGGAGTGGTGCTTTGTCTGACCTTTACCCCCCCCCCCCGAGTCGTTTATAAGTTTTGCAGCTAGAAGAAAAACTGGTTGGAGCCATTTGCCATGGCGCAGCTATCTCTTTTCTTCCCTTATTTTGACTTTACTTTAATGAACGTATATATGAATACAGGGATAAAGTAAAGTGGTGCTGCACCCTGCAATTCGTCGTGTCGTACCAATGAGAAAAATACCGTAATTTGGCCAGATCTCCTCAATCATCTTTTGAAATTGTTGCTGATTTCAAGGAAAAGTGTAGATTTCAAACCTCAATTTTGATGGAAAAGTGTTTAAGGGGACTCTGATTCGTTGGAAAAAGTGGTACTATTCATTTGAAAAATGTAAAGTTCATAGCCGTTAACTAAATTCAGGAAAAATATCTAACATCGTCACTAAACCAATATCACTAGAAAATAAAAGACTCACCCTAAGCGCGCTGTTCTTATGGGAAGCGGGGTGAATATGTTATTGCAAATTTAATTAATAAACCTCATATACCAATGTTTTTCTTAAATATATTGTGAGAATGAATTATATGGTAATAGGTCCATGCACTATTACATTCTTATTGATTGCTAATAGCTTACTCGTTTTTTGCGAAAAATATCCTTTATATTGAGATTTTATTTACTATGTTATGTTCTTTAATAATAAGGGGATGGAAAAGGGAAATTGTGCTTTTTATCTAATGTCCTTGCGTTAATCTTTCTAGGTACTTTAATAAACCTTCTGATGCATGAAAGAATAAGATAAAATACTTTTCAAACATTTTGAACAAAATTTCATCTGATGTAATTCTAATTCCGTATTAATTTATATGTATGTATTTGGTTATCAGCGGTTATGACATTTGATGTTTTAGAAACTAAGAGATTGAGGGTATCTGTATAAAGCAATAATTATCTATGATTTAGATAGATTTTATAGTGAAACGTACTCAAATTACATAGAGGGACGTAAATTTGTCCCCCGTATGTGGCTTGGGGGACAAACGGGGGACAAAAATGTTGAAAAAATAGGCATAACAAAAGAAAATACCTTTCCTAAAACTATTATTTTGCCATATTTAAGTCGTTTTTAGTCAGTATTTTAGGCTGTCTACAACTGTAACTATCTGGTTATCAATTAGTTAGCTATTTACCGATGCAGAAAATATAATAACGATTGTATTGTATTGATAATCAGTTGTATATGTACTGAAAAATTCTTGATGGGGACAAAAAGGGGACAAAAATATGGTAAGAAAAATAGTAAGAAAAGAAAAAGCAGACTGAAAAATCACATTGCCGATTGAGGTGGTTATTTTGATTTTCTTATTTACTGTACAAAGATAATAATGTATTTTGAGTATTCTATAGATATAATGGAAAATATTTATCCTTTTAGAAATAATATTTTGCTGTCCAAAAAATAAATAATTAAGTGTTTGATGTTCAGTATTTTTTCCAGATTTGTCCCTCGTTTTCTATCTACGATATTTTGTCCCTCATTTTTTTTACTTCTATGTAATCTTTTCTTATGTTATTAAACATTGTTTGATGATTCATATGTTAAATGCTTTGGATAGTTTAGTTTGGTTTTTTGTATATTTAATCAAGTTCTAATCTAAACCTAATGATTATTTTTTTTTGGTCAGCAGAGCTTTTATATTGCACTAAGTATGCCTTGTTTCATTATGTTTTTGTATATCGACATTCGGGCTTTATGAATAAAATTGTGGTGTAAAGGTATTTGTTATGACATTATTGCATTGCAAGTTCAGGTCTTTTTGATTCCTGAACAAATCTCCACACTCTATTCGAGGTCGTATTTGTTCACGAAAACTTGCATGAATAGTCACAACACCTTTCAAGCACCCGAATTTTAATTAATCCCAAAGTAGTTGATACTACAAAAGGGAAACAATAACAATTAATAACTAGAATATTATGTTTGAAAATGAAGAACAGACTGAAATCATTGGTGCAAGATGCACTCTACACGAAGCGTACAAAGGTTATACAGAGGGAACAATTGTGGGCGATTTTGGGCTCAGAGTCGTTGTCCAGCTTGACAACGGTAAGGAGATTGTTGAATACCGTGATGAAGTAACGATTTACGATTGATGACTGATTAAATATATTATGATATGGATAATTTTAGATTCTATCAAGATTGTAAAGTTACGTGCTGGGAGCGCGATTACTTTACTGTTGAAGCGGAAAACTATGAGGAAGCAGTAGATATCGTGCGCTCCTGGCTATGTGATGATGTGACAAATGTCACTGACAGGTGTCTTCATTTGGAGAGAAACGAAGTTCTTCGTGATACTTCCGAACCTATATTTCCTAATGAGAATGGCGGTTGTCCCACTATGGAGATATATAATGTTGATGGCTTGGCAGTTATAAATGACGCTCCGGATTTGGAGTAAAATCTTGAACATAAATCAATAGTTTAAATGAATGTGATAATAGAATATATATTTTGCTAGTATAGCGATGAAGCTACGGCATTATATTTAAGGATTATTAATGTGATTTCATGTTGGCAAAATAGAGCATGGCTACCTTGTTTTTGTTGCGGTTGATCACTCTCTAATATTGGGTGACCCTCGAATTGGAATATAATCTGACTACTTTTTATATTTCATTTTGCATATTCAAATAAAAGTCGGATCTTTGTATCGTAATGCTTGGTAAAGCCTCTGTTGTTAAAATACGTAACCAAGTTAAGTGTATACCCGTTCATCAAGAACGGGTTTTTTCGTTTATGACTATCCCTTTGTTTTACCATACCAACATATAAAAGATGAAAACAATCATTCTGAATTAACACAAAGAATGTGATGAACTGAGGTGTCCTTATTTGATACGTAAGAGTAGCCCAAATATAGAATTGCTATTGAGCATCCAATAACAGGTCCCCGGTGAGTGGGTAAATCCACTCAGGCGTTTTAATGCTGCGGGACAAGAATTTTGCATACTTGAACTTCGATAACTATCAATTGTTAGAAGCCTGGGATGCTGATTTGATTATGCGGATTCTGGATGATGTCTATTTTGGATATGAATATATTTTGTTGGACGAGGTCCAGAATCTTGATGGATGGGGTCTGTGGGTCTGTGAACTGTATAGAATGGGAAAGAATCTCCTAATAACGGGTAGTAATGCCAGAATGTTAAACAGCGAAATGGCTACAGTATTGACAGGTAAGTATCTTCAAGTAGAGATTCTACCTTTCAGTTTTGAAGAGTTTTTCGATTGGAATGGACTTGATTTGCATCTACTGAAAGCAGAACACAAAACAGAATCTCTTGTATTGTCATATGATTATTTGAAGAATGGCGGTTATCTAGAAGTAGTTGCTTCACACCAATTGACCCGGAGTTATCTTGATACGTTATTTGATTCTATTATATGGAAAGGTGTGGCTAAGCGTCATAATGTTCGAAATAACTTGGCCATGTATCTTGTCGCAAACTTCTGTAATCCTGTCAGTGCTAATGAATTGACATCAGAACTTGACTTCTCCAGTGTCAATACGACCAAGAAATATATGGATTATCTCCATGAACCATGTTTTTCACGCTACAATAATAAACTTAAGTTGATGAAACAAGCTCCAAGGAAAGTGTATGTAGTTGACGATTCTTTGACTGAAGAAGAGCTGCAAAATAATATCCGACTATTGAGGAAAGTGGATTCTGCTAAAGTCTGGAATTCATTCCTGGTATCAAGCTATAATTTGTTGAATTCATTTTTGAGGTAGAACTATAAGGTAGAACTTAATATTGAAGAATATGCTGATTTGTTTGCATGATAGGATGAACCTGTCGGATGAGGCTTCCTAGTATCACAGATACGAAGAAACAAGTCAACTGGTAAACTTTCGTTATATAAGGCAAGTAGTTCCGACATTACATGGAATACGAACAGTCGCAACTACTTGTATGTATTCAACTGTGAGAATTCAAGAATATTTGGTTCCTATAGTGCAAGCTTTACCTGTGCTATTTATGATAGCCTATAGTATTTGTTATCAGTGATTTAAAGTTTAATGCTTTAGAACTAGGACTTTTATAATTTTGTGATTGATAAACGAATGCGATAATTATGCGTTTTTAATGTTAGTATTGTGAATTTGATTTTATATAGATCTCAAAAATTGATAAGTATAAATATTATAATATAATGTTTTAATATAGCATTAAATTTTATATCTTTGTATAGTTGTATATAAAAATATGGGATATGCCAATGAATCGAATAAAAAAGGTTCTTGAAGAAAAAGGCATTAAACAAACATGGTTAGCTGAAAAACTTGGTAAAAGTTTCTGTATGGTTAATTCTTATGTTTGCAATAGAAGACAACCAAGTTTGGAGGTCTTGTTTGAAATAGCTAAGATTCTTCAAGTAGATCCTAAAGAATTAATAGATAGTAATAATGTTAGATATGGAAATTAAAATTCAAGGAAATAAGATTTATTGTCCTCTAATAGATAAATGGTTAATATTAACACCAGAAGAGCGTGTCCGTCAGACTTATATTAGTCGATTAGTAAATAAATACCAATATGATTTGAATCAGATGGGACAAGAAATAACAGTAGCTAATGGACATCGTGGTCAAGGTAAGGCACGTGCAGATATTGTTATTTGGAGGTCTCAAAGTGATAAACTTGCTTCTAAAAGTCCTCTGATAGTAATAGAGTGTAAAGCAGAAAATGTTACTATACATGAAGAAGATTATTACCAAGGGTATAATTATGCTGCTTGGGCAGGGGCTGATTTTTTTGTTACAACAAATCAAAAAGAAACACGTGTCTTTCGAGTTGTTAAAGGGCATATTCCTAAACGATTAGAAGAGATTGTAGATATACCAAACGCTTCTGATAATGAAAAAAAGATAAAGGAATTACTTACTCAAACTAAAGCTTTTACTCGTGATGAGTTCTCTAAACTATTATTTACATGCCATAATATTATCAGAAATAATGATAAACTTTCACCTGAGGCAGCTTTTGATGAAATAAGTAAGATTCTTTTTATTAAAATTCGTTATGAGAGAAATAATACTGGGGCACAAATATTTTCTAAAGAAGAATTTAAGAAATTGAAATCTGCATACGAAGCCATTCAATCTAAGGATAGTCGTCCTTTTTATCAGCAGCTCTTTGAAAACACAAAAGATGATTTTTCCAAAGATGATTTATTTGATTCTAATGATACGATAAAAATAAAGGAAGCTAGTTTTGAGGCTATTGTTGAAAAGCTGCAAGTATATAATCTTTCTAATACAGCTGATGATGTAAAGGGTATAGCTTTTGAAAAATTTTTAGGAAGAACTTTTCGTGGTGAACTAGGACAGTTCTTTACACCGCGTACTATTGTTAATTTTATAATAGATATTCTTGATCCTCAAGAGGGTGAGGTCATATGTGATCCTTGTTGTGGTAGTGGTGGCTTTTTGATAAAAGCTTTTGAGTATGTACGTGAAAAAATAGAATTGGATATTCAGCAAGCTAAAAATAAACTTAAAGAAAAATTCTTAGGTGATGATTTTGAGTTAATGACGGATAAACAGAAAGAAAAAGTGTCTGAACAATTAGCACATTATCTAAACCTATTAAATAAAGAACTTGATACCCAAAATGAGGGAAGTCGTGTGTATTCATTGTCTCATAACTGTATTTTTGGAACAGACGCAAATCCTCGTATGGCTCGTACAGCAAAAATGAATATGATTATGCATGGCGATGGACACGGGGGAGTTCATCATCATGATGGGTTATTGAATGTCAATGGTGTTTTTGAAAATCGTTTTGATGTGATTCTAACTAATCCTCCATTTGGTTCACGTGTGGAAAAATCTTTACTTGTAACCGAAGCTGATCGTTTTACTGACCAAAAAAAAATAGACTATTATATTGAAAGGTATGGTAAAGATTATATTAATGCTATGAAGCAGGTTACAGATAGTATAGGTAAACCAATTTTAGATTTATATTCGTCTGGTAATCTAAGTGGATTGACGGAAGTATTATTTATAGAACGTTGTATTAGATTATTAAAACCAGGAGGACGTTTAGGTATTGTATTGCCTGAAGGTGTTTTAAATAATACAAATCTGCAATCTGTAAGGGAACTATTTGAAGGAATGGCAAAAATTATTTTAATTACGTCTATCCCTCAAGATGTTTTTATGGCATCTGGTGCTACTGTAAAGCCAAGTTTGTTGTTCTTTAAGAAGTTTACTAATGAGGAACGGAATCAATTTGATGCAATTAAACAGGCAGCAACAGAAGAAGTTGAAAATAAATATCGTCCCCAATTGGAGGTCATTGATGCTTTTTTAAATGATAAAGGTAATTCTGCTTCTGAGAAAAAAAATAAAAGAGCAGAAAAACGTGCAATAAAATCCAAAATGGCAACTGAAGTGTGGGTTCTTATTAAGGAAAGATTTGATTATACAATCCCTATAGCACAAGTTCAAAAAGCTGGGATTACAACGACTGGAGCAGCTTGTGAAAATGAACTGATAGATTTGGTTAAGGAATTTACACCATATAGAAAGAAACATAATATGTGGACTCCTATTGAACTAAAGTACCAATACGAAATTATCGATGGGAAAATTATAAGAATTGATCAAGACGGAAATAAAAAAGAACTATGACAAATAGTAATAACACATATAAGAATTTTGATATTGTAAACTTCTCACAACTTTATAATTGGAGTGTGCAATATCAAAATAATACTAAAATTAGATTTACGACAAAATATCCTTTGGTTAGAATCAAAGAATTTTTGACTCGTAATAAAACAGCTATAAGTATCCAGAATGATGTATATTATAAGAGGGCAACTATTAAAGTTCGTAATGGAGGAATTTCTTTACGAGATTTAGAGATAGGAAATAAAATTGGAACAAAGAATCAGTTCTTAATATCAAAAGGACAATTTCTACTATCTAAAATAGATGCTCGTAATGGTGCGTTTGGAGTAGTGCCTGATGAACTTGATGGAGGAGTTATAACAGGTAATTTTTGGACTTATGATGTAGATTATTCAAAAGTTAATCCTCATTATTTAGCTTTGCTTACAACAACGAGTGAGTTTGTTGCATTTTGTGAACAGGCAAGTAATGGGACTACAAATCGGCATTATTTACAGGAACCTTTATTCTTAGATATAAAGGTTCCATTACCATCATTGGATGAGCAAAATTTACTTGTTGAAAAATATAACTCAAAAATAAATGAGGCATATAAAATAGAATCTCAAATTGAATCGATTCAACAAAATATTCAATCTTATTTGTTAGATTCTATTGGTATAGAAAGGGACAATAATACTCAAGATAATAAAACAAAAAATGAAACTCAATATAAATGTATAAAATTTACTAGTTTTGAAAGTCTAAAAAGATGGGATTTTTGGAATTATGAACAATCTTTAACTTCTATGTTTAGAGGCTCTAAGTATCCTATAGTTTCTCTTGATTCATATGAATTCATACATAGAAAATGGAAACGAGAAAATGAAATTTTCAGATATGTGGAAATAGGTAATGTAGAACCTTTGCGTGGTATTATTAAGGCAGAAGAACTAAGAGTTAATAAAGCTCCAAGTAGAGCAACCCAAATAATAAAAGAAGGTGATTTAATCATAGGTACAACACGACCTTATTTAAAGAAATTTGCAATGGTTACTCATGAGTATGATGATTGTGTTTGCTCTTCAGGCTTTCAAGTTATCTCAGCAAATCAAAATTATAACTTAAATTTTTTATACGAATATTTGAATTCAGATTTAGCTGTTCGACAATTTGAGTTTTACATGACAGGTGCTTTATATCCAGCAATAACAAATAAGGATTTAAAAAAAATATTAATTCCTCTTCCTCCTTTAGAAATTCAAAATGATATAGTATCAAACCTTACGAAAATGAAAGAAAAAGTTGTAATTTTAACTCAACAAGCCAATATGTGTAAAGAGGAAGCAAAAAAGAATTTCGAAAATCAAATATTTGAATAAATACGGAAAAATAGCATCCAATAGCATATTTAGAACAAAGTGTTTGATTAAGTAACACTTAATATTAGAATTATAAATATTACAGATATATGAAATTAAAAAGTTTATATATAAAAGATTATAATATACTACAAGACTTTAGTATAGATTTTACATCAAATCTATCAGTACTTATTGGCGAAAATGGAAGTGGCAAATCTAGTATTATAGAGTGTCTTGCCTATATTTTTGGACATTTACATAAGTATTTTGTTCTTGAAGATAAAACTGCTGAGTTTATTAATGGTTATAAGATTAGTTATTCATTGAATAATTTAGATGTATTTATAGAAAGTAGATATGTAATGTCTGAAACAAATACATTTAATCCTATTATCATTATTAATGGTAGCGAAGTAACTACATCTGAAATAAAGAGGACATACCCTGATTTTTCTTTTTTACCAACAAAGATAGTTTTATCATATTCTGGAATAACTGATAGACTAAGATTATTAAGCAAACACTTCGAAGAGAAATTTATAAAAAAGATTATTCGTTTGAATAATCCATACTCTTTGATTCCGCTAAATTTGCCAACTGAAAATCCTTTTATATATATAAAAAAAGAATATGTCTCTTTTATATTATTAGCACTATTCGTTTTAAATACAGATGAAGCAAATAAACTGTTACAGGATTTGGGTATCGATATTGACGGTTGTACAACTAAAATAGTTATTAAAAAACCTTATTGGGCAAATCAGGCACCTCAAAATGAAAATTTATGGGGAATATCTGGAAAAATTGCTCAAGATCTTTTTGAAGGATTATTTGCTTTTGCTATTAGTGATGAAATAGAGAATCAAAACAAAATTGAATATGAATTATACGGTTCACTAATGGTTCGAGATTTGTTTGGTTCACACTATAATTTAGATTCAAGTAATGTCCTTCTATTTTTAGACACTTTATTGTGCGATGATTTATTAGAATCAATTGATATTACTTGGGGTGAATGTTTTTCAATTGATAAGCTGAGTGAGGGGGAAAAACAAATTATTCTATCTATAGGGTTAAGTTTAGTATTAAATAAAAAGAATATTCTGTTTCTATTAGATGAGCCTGATATATCGTTACATCCAAAATGGCAACAAGATTTCATATCTAACTTCACAAAAGGCTTAAATGAAGAGTCTATGGCTGTTATCACCACTCATAGTCCAAGTGTTGCTTCTGATTTATTTGATAATAATTTATGCTTAATAAGAAAAGGAAAAATAATTACAAAAGCATTTAAATACTATGGTAAAAATGTTGATGATATATTATGTGATTATTTTGGATTGGAAAGTACGAGAAATAAGGACGTTTCTAAAAGAATTAATTATTTATGGGAAAAGATTAATAATAATGATTTCGATAATGTTGAGTTCAAAAATAAAAAAGATGAGTTAAAAAGAATCATTGGCTCAGATGACCCTGAAATAACAGCAATGGAATTAGATATATTAAGAAAATCAAATGAGAAAGATAAATAAAGATACTCCGTTAAAGCAATTTACAGAGTTTGTCAAGAAAAATAAGCCTTCAAAATGGGATGATTTACCACCTGATTTAAGATTTGAGATGAGAATGAATATGCTGGTTTTAGAACAAGATTGCTTATGTGGTTATTCTGAGATTCCTTTAACTGAGGAAAGTAGTTCTTCTCATATTGATCATTTCGTTAAGAGAGAACATGATAATAAAAAGACCTTTGATTGGGATAATATGATAGTATCTACAGTTGATGAGGATTTTGGTGGTAAATATAAGGATAATACATATAAAATACAGAAAAATGATTATTCACAAATCTTTAATCCTGTCATAGATGATATGGTACAGTATATCGAATATGGTGGAGATGGAAGTATTATTCCCAAACAGAATTTAGATAAAAAAAATAAGGATAAGGTAATAAAGACAATTGAGGTCTTTAACTTAAATGATAAATCGTTAAAGAAAAGGAGAGCAAAACTTTTGAGTGATTTGCGAAATACAAAAGGTATTGAAAAAGATGATTTAATAAAATACTTTCAACCTCAAGGTTTTGTTAGTTTAATAGAATGGTTCTCAAATACATATTAATTTACATAGAAAACTTAATAAATAAAGTGTCTTATAGAATGTCTAAAAAATATCAGACATTTTAGAAGATTGAATGCAAGAGATTTAACAATGTTTTATCTTAATTATATTAAGTGGTATCAAGTTTTGGGACACTGTCCAAAATTTTGTGTAAATGGAAACAGGATTCAGCTGTAAGTTTGTTTTTATATCTGGATTCTGTTTTCAAAAATATGGATAAATTGATTCATAATCAAATCCCAGTTATGAATAGGCTGCGTCCATTTCTTCTCAATCTCCATAAGTGATAGGTATACAGTTTTCTTCACCGCATCATCCGAAGGGAATGAAAGTTTTGATTTTATGTATTTTCTGATTTTCCCGTTCAGGTTTTCAATGAGATTTGTAGTATAGATTATTTTTCTGATTTCCAGCGGGAACTGGAAGAGACAGTCTGGTCATCCCAGTTATTTCTCCATGAAAGTATGGCATAAGGATACTTTCCTCCACATTTCTTTTCCAGATTGTCAAGTTCTGTAGCAGCAACCTCTTTGTTTGGTGCATTATAGATATTCTTCATATCCGCCGTAAACTCTTTTTTATTCTTATGAACGACATATTTACAGGAGTTTCTGATCTGATGTATCACACAGATTTGAGTCAATGATTGAGGGAATACGGTACGAATGGTATCCGTAAATCCATTCAGATTGTCGGTACAGGTAATCAATATATCCTGAACTCCGCGGGCTTTTAAATCAGTCAGAACACCTATACAGAAAGAAGAACTTTCCGATTTCCCAACCCACATGCCAAGTACTTCCTTCAGACCGTTCTGTTTCAGTCCGACGCAAAGATAAACGGTCTTGTTTATGATCTTGCGGTTATCCCGTACCTTGAAGACGATACCGTCCATCCAGGTTATCAGATAAACAGGAACCAAAGGGCGGTTCTGCCATTCCTAAGCAGCCTGGTTTACCTTGTTGGTAACGATGGAAATGGACCGATGTAGAGAGCTCTATTTCATAAATCTCATGCATCTTTTCCTCTAAATCAGATACTCTCATTCCTTTGGCGCATATGGAGATTACAAGCTTTTCTATAGAAAGTCCACGGCTTTCATGCTTGGGCAGTGCTATCGGATCAAATTGGCCATTGCGGTCACGGAGAATAGAAATGACAGCGTCTCCATGTTCGGTTTGGATTGTCTTTGGATAGCTGCCATTACGTGAATTACCACTATTATTACCGGACACAGAATTCTTTTCATAGCCCCAATGGGTATCCATTTCACCCTCACGCATCTTTTCCAATACCTGAGTATGTAATTTCTTCAGGAATTTGCTTACATCGGCTTCTGTCTTAAACAGGCTAAGAAACTCCTTGCTTAACACCTCATCCAGCACTACTTGATTCTTTTCTTTTATAATCTTCTTCATGTTGCAAATGTATAAAATAAAAAATACGAGACTCAAAACTTGAATCCCGTATTTTCATTTACACAAAATATTTTATAGTGCCAGTTTTTGGGTTTACGTATTTATCTTTTGAGGGTTTGTTTGTATGCCGTATTCCTATAGACTCATTCTCTTTTTGCGTAACTATAAATTTCTTTTTAGCAATATCAACCATTTCGTTATAGAAGTCGGACTACACCAACCTACCTGAGTTCATACCTCAAGTAGATTCTCTCTCTTCTGATATCGGTTTGTTGGACTTGCTTGGATTTTATTGGAATATTTTCTACAACGTGTCCTTATTAAGTTTCATATGATAAAGCAAAGTATGCAAACTAACGTTAAATCCGAGCCTTTGCTAACACTTGTTTTTTACTGATTTCTCTATATGGCACTTCTTTATGCCGAGCTGATTTATAATATCAGGACTTCAAGTGTAGATTGCACTTTTTTAAAGAAAGTCAATCAGTGTGCTGTTAATCCCTTATTCCTCCATACCCTCATATTCCTCGAATATCCTCTCCATAGTATCGGACATATCAAATGCGTTGATTACATATTCTCCCGTATCGTTGTCTGTAGCCATCAGTGAAATAATTTTTCCTTCATTTACACGATATACGGCAATATCGTCCTTCTCCAGGAAAGGGTAGTTTTTCCTTGCCTTTTCAAAATATCCGGCACGCAGCAGTACATTCAGATGATTGACTATATAAGGGCTGTGGGTCGATACCATCAGTCCTAGTTTGCGGTCTTTTTTGTTTTTATGGAATACCTCTTCTATGAGGTTGCTCATAAGGGCTCTTTGAGCTTCCGGAGCAAGACCAAGTTCGACTTCTTCTATATGGATATGGACATACTTTCCCAATTTGTTCTGGTTGATTCCCGGAGTGAATTTTGTAAGCAGGTCCTGTTTGTACAGATAGTTTAATACAGAACGTTGGAAAGCGTCCTTGAATGAGAACCCTTGGGCGAAGTAATGAACAATTGCAACCAAAGGAGCTGATGTCTGGATACCGGAAGATGCGTATCTCAGTTCTATCGGTACAGCATCATTCTGCAAAGATTCAATGGTAAATAGTTTAGGTCTGTTGCCTGATTTACGGACTTTCATTTTCAGATTCAGATACTCCAGTTTCTGTTCTTTAATGACATTTGTAGCATCATTGAAGTCATTGAAGGTTTCGTGAAAGAAGAAGCCCAGGTTTTCTCCCTTTACAGAGACTGCTTTGGATGCCCATATAGGAATCAGGCTTCTCGTTCCGGAAACATAGGCTTCTTTGAAGAATATCAAGTCCTTGTCCGGTATGTTAATGTCAGACTGCAGACCTCTGTTGGTATATTTCAGGGTATATTTGTTCCCATTAATTTCCACGGTGTAATATATTTCGGTCTGTGCTGTTATCATTCCCTTCAGTCCATCATGTAGCATTGAGTTGAAACGGAGCTTGAATGGAGAACGGGTGATTTTCGCATTTTTCAAATACGAACGGATATTTACCATTTTGTAGATGTAGCGCATAAGTACTATTACTTTCATAATTATACTCTTACCACCGGCTGACTTGCCTATGAATACGGTCAATGGCTTGATATCATCTATTTCCACTTCTTTCAATGGGCCAAAATTCTTTATGATTATAGATTCTTTCATGATAATCTTGTTCTTTTCTATCTGACAAATATAACGCTAATTAATGGTTAACAGATGCTTATATTGTATTTTTATCTTGCTAAATGCTTTGTCTGTTGTTTTACACGGCTGCAATCATTATAATACATTACCTGTTTTCTTGTATTTTAGTGGGTAATGTTTAAATTTGTAACCGAAATATATTGATTATGTTTAAATTCTCTGAATCTACAAAACGGAAACTGGGTAATGCTATAGTATATATAGCATATCATACATCAGGTCTTTGTAGGAACAAACTATTGAAAATTCTGTATCTGATGGAGGAACATATGGCTCTGAAATATCATGTTCCGTTCATCGGCATGCCATATGAGGTGTGGCAGGCAGGTCCTGTGGCAAAGGATGTCTTTATTGACCTTTCAGACGTACCCTATATTTTGAAAGGCTTTGTCAGGACAGAGTTAAGGGACGGCGGAATTTTTATTGAGGCTATAGCCGATTTCGATGACAGTGAGTTCTCTGAGTGTGAAATAGAGATAATGGACGATGTTCTGGTCAGATATGGTAATATGACAGCATCAGATCTGTTTTTGGAAACCTGTAAGAAGGATAGCCTGTGGTATCGGACAGCTGCCCGTACCGGGTTACTGGAAGCATTCAACAGGCAGGAATGCAATAACTCCGACCTGCAGATTAACTTTGCAGAGGTAATGTCTGATAGTTCGGCAGAGGTGTATTGCGAGAGCTTGAATATACGGCAGACTGCAAATCTTTTAAATGTAGAATTTTATGTTTGAAGGTGTGCCTGTTTCTAGGGGCGTATGGTACGATTTAAATGATATAACGAATTGTTATTGGCAAGTGGAAGTTAGTTGTTAAACTTTGGTGAAAATTCATTATTCGTAGAGAAAAAGACTGGCTCTATCTTACTATAAGCAATCCATAGATGTGACTCCTTCCTTAGTGAAACCGATAAATGATGGAATATCTACTAATTCTACTTCAGCAATTGTGGCCTTCAGTTTTTCAAGCGTACCGGTAATTTTAAGATAAAGCGTTTCTTACAATTTGTTTTTCGCGGATATAATCTATCATTTCCTTATTAGCTTTCCCGGCCCTTGCAATATCTATGATGGTAATCAGATTCTTTTGAGGATTATCCTTAATACGTGCCCTTGCTTCTTTCCATGCCGAGTCGTGTGACAGGTCTGACAGGTCATAAGGATCTGTATCCTTATATTTGGTAATGGCAGCATCCAGACAACGCTTGTCTGAGCCTGAAATGTAGTTCATATCAGGTTTGGCAGAAGCATAAATTTTCTTTTCATGTACCTCTATTCCGGCAAGGAAATCATTAAAGCTTTCTTCTGTTGGCTTTTCTTTTACAGCCTGTAGGACCCTATAAATATAAGTCGGCGCCGGACCATACTTCAATGCCATAAAAGAGTCTTCTATAAGTACCTTCCCATATTTGACAAGATAATCCTGTTGTGCAAAATAAAGAATTCTAAAAAGCTTTGCACATTCAACTCCTTTGGGGAAACTCTGCATAATATAGAGTAATACTGTCTTTATTTTTGTAATCTGTATAAAAGTTTTCATTTTTATCTATTATAACCGATGTATACTCCCAAATATAAGCATTTATTTAAAAACAATAATCTTTGGTTATAGTTTTTATGATTGTAATACCTCCTAATAAGTCTATTCTTCCTGTTTTAACTTGTCGTACTTCCTGCCGGTAGTTTTTTCCTGTGAAGTTCGGATAAGAAATAATCTAATTCTTATAATATCGTGTTTTCAATAAAATATTAATTTTGCAAAAACGAGGAAAATCAGTGTTTCTCCTCTTTCTCCCGTATCTGATCTTTCTGCGTGATAAATAATATTTTACTATTCAACCTATCGGAAATAACAAATCATATTCAAATAGAATTATGACTTGATATTTTACCGAATAAAGATTAGATTTGTATGGTACTTGACACAATGACACTGGAGGAGCTTATAAGAGAAATCAAGACAGATTTTAGTGAAGTAAAAGGACGATGGAAGAACTACGTACGGAAATTCAGGAAAACAGCTCAAAAAAGGACAATGTTCCCGTGGTTGTGGGAAGCGAATATCAAGACACGAAGATTCAACGAATGGTACATTTCTTTTTATGCAGAGTCGAAAAAAGAGGTTAGTATTTTGAATCCCACATTCACAATGTTATTCAAGTATAAAGGACAATTATTGGCAGGTGCAGTAACAAACGACGTGGTTCTTATTTTTACTGGGCATTTTTTTGACAGATACAAAGAAAGGTTCTTTAAAATACATAAGGACAGCCGTCCGGTTACAAATCGGGAAATAATGAAGGTGTTCTTCCTGTTCAACAGTAACTATTGTTTTTACAGCAAAGAAAAAGAGGAGAATGTAAGAGGTTACTGCTATGACGGAATGCTGTTAGGTGATTGGATTGGAGAAGAAGATGGTTTCGTGAAAACATTCATATCAAGACAGGAGATGAAGATGAATCAGTTTGTTGAATATTTTGAATTTTTTAAGATGTGGATTATAGAAGATATGTTCAAATCCAGGAAAGGTTTTGAACTGAAGAACTCACTCACTGAATACATACCGGATACATATTTTGAATATGGAGAGTGGGACAAGTTCCTGTTTGAGCGTGATAATCTGAGACTGATAAAGGCAGCGGAGGAAAGCCAGGAGATATACATGAAGAACCGGGAGGAATATAGAAGATGTTTTTAGCTGATAGACGCAGTCAATATCAATATGTTTGAAAAGAGAAAACATACTTAGGTATATTATGATAAAAAAATATTCAGAATTGTAGCATATTGGGGAATACTAATTGCTCGGACTATTAATTTCTTAAATAGCTGCATAAAATATAGCATCTAATGATGCATAATGGCTGTGAGGTTAAAGATGTTATGCAAATCCCTCGGGAGTTGTTTTATTATTAGTGTCTGAAAAATATATTTGATGGGGGGGGTATTATAAATATTGTTTTTATGTACAAGTCCCTTCTCTAAATTGAGATTGATTTATAATTGTGTATATATCAATAAGCTATAGGTAATCGAAAAGTTTTATTGGACAGCAATAGTTTTATTTATATAAAATTAGTATCTTCGTTATGTAGGGTAAAGAGAGTATTCCTTATAAACCTTCTTCTTCAGGTGTACTTGATATCCTATGCCCTCTTTTAAAAGAGGGCTTTTTTATTTGATAGTATTATCTTAAGATTGGTGATATATGCTTATAAGAACATCTAAGCCATATCTTATTAGAGTTTATATCTAATAGTTGATTAAAGCTATCTTTGGAATATCTTTGAAGTATAAAAAGCTTGTTGCAATATTCTTCACACCCATAGACCGGTGCTTGCAGCACCGGATTAACTCCGGATTAACTCCAGTTGAGTTTGAAACTTTAATGATTACATTTAAGGGACATTTACTGAATGTCTCTTTTTAAACTTGGAACTGTAGATCTGACTTATGTAAAAGTAAAAATAAATATTTCAATAGAATATTATTTGTTTCTATAATAGAATATCATCTGTCGTAATTTCTGACCCGAATATTTTTAATGTATATATTTGTTTATCAGCGTTATAAAATTTGAATATGTTCGAGGCTGAGAAATAAAAAAATATTATTCAGACATCAAATATTTATGATTTTGACAGATTTTATAGAGAAAATCTCAAAAATACATCGGGGGACATAATTTTGTCCCCCGATGCCACTATAGAGGACAAACTGGGGACAAAAATGAGGAAAACATATGCTAAAAAGAGAAAATATGGTTCTCAAAACAGCTTATTTTCCATCTATATAAGTCATTTTCTATCAGAAAATTATAGGTTTTGATTGTGTAACTATCTGATAATCAGATAGTTAGCTATTTGCCGATGCAAAAGTGCTGAAATATATTCTGTAATACCATATCATTTGTCACTTCTCCTGCAATATCGCTCAAGTGGAAAATACATTCCCGAATATCTTGTGATATGAAATCACCGGAAATATTATTAGTCAGACCCTCTTGCACTCGATGGATAGCTTCTAATGCATTGTTTAATGCTTCATAATGGCGTACATTAGTAACTATAACATCATTTTGTGTAATTGTAGGAAGATGGGCAGATGTTATCAGCATTCGTTGAAGTTCTTCGATATGTTCTCTTTTTTTTGCGGATAGGGTGATTGACTGTACATTATCAGGAAAATTGTCAGGAATACTATTCTGTATATTATCCACTAAATCGGCTTTGTTATAAACAAGGATAAGCTGCTTTCCTTCACAACGGGGAAGGAGTTGACCGGCCAACTGTGTTATTTGAGCTTGGGCATTCGTAGCATCAATCATCCAAAGGACAATTTCTGCTTGATCCAACTTTTGGAAAGTGCGTTCGATACCAAGGCTTTCAATTGTATCGCTGGTTTCACGAATACCTGCTGTGTCGATGAATCTGAAAGTAATGCCACCTATATTGACAGTATCTTCTATTATATCCCGTGTAGTGCCATGAATGTCGCTAACAATAGCTTTGTCTTCATTAAGTAAGACATTGAGCAATGTAGACTTTCCTGCATTCGTTTCACCGATAATGGCTACAGGAACGCCGTTTTTGATGACGTTACCTACGTTGAATGAATTAACCAAACGAGCTATGACTTTCTCTATGTTGTTCGCTAATTGGCAAAGTTCGGAGCGGTCGGCAAATTCCAGTTCCTCGTGATCGCTGAAATCCAATTCCAATTCGATGAGTGAGGTGAAATGGAGTAATTGGTCACGTAAGGTAGCAAGTTCCTTACTGAAACCGCCCCGCATTTGGCTCATGGCAAGACGGTGGGTCGCTGCAGACGATGAGGCAATCAGATCGGCAACTGCTTCTGCTTGACTCAGGTCCATTTTCCCATTTAGAAATGCACGCTGGGTATATTCGCCTGGGGCAGCCATGCGACAACCATTCTTGATGAGTAGTTGTAATACTTTCTGAAGAATATAGGCAGAACCGTGGCAAGTGATTTCCGTACTGTTCTCACCAGTATAGGAGTGAGGAGCACGAAACAGACTAACGAGTACTTCATCTATAACTTCAGAGCCGTCATAAATCCGTCCAAAAGTAAGTGTGTAAGGCTTGCTGTCCCCTAACTCTCTATTAGTAGCGGCAGGAGTAAAAATATAAGATGTGATTTCGATAGCTTCCGGTCCGGAAACGCGAATACATCCAATAGCCCCGCCCTGGGCGGTAGCTATGGCGCAGATAGTATCTTGGTTCATTATTTACAGCTTGTTTTATGACGCAAAGATAGTGCTTTCTCCTGATTTTATATCCGATAAGATTTAAATACGTTCGAGTACTTTAAGAATAAGATGGTCAATTGTATTTTTATATCCGGTGTTGGCTTCTTTAATTAATCGGTTGGCAATTACCATGCAGACAGTCATGGCTTTATGCCCCATCAAACGACTGAGGCCGGCCAGTGCGGAACTTTCCATTTCGAAATTGGTAATCTTATAACCGTTGTATTCGAATTGCTCGATTTTTTCGTTCTGATGCGGGTCTGCCAGGGGAACACGTAGTTCACGTCCTTGCGGACCGAAGAAACCGCCGGCGGCGATGGTGACACCTCGTACCATATCATCTCCCGCTATACGGTCTATCAATTCGGCATTGGCATCAATTACGTAAGGGGCGGGAGCACACATGTTTCCCGACCATCCCATGTGGTTGAGGAAAGCGCGTTCAAAGGGCAGGTCGCAAACTGCATTACGTCCGGCATAGAAGTTCAGCAGGCCGTCGAAACCAATGGATTTGGCAGAACATATAAAAGTTCCTACGGGCGTGTAAGGTTGCAAACCGCCACACGTACCGATACGGACCAGTTCCAATTGACGCAGTTGGGGCTTTTCCTCTCTCGTCTGGAAGTCGATGTTAGCGAGTGCGTCCAATTCGTTCATAACAATATCAATGTTATCGCAACCGATACCAGTGGAAACAACGGTGATTCGTTTACCTTTATAAGTACCTGTAATTGTCTTGAATTCGCGGCTCTCCACTTCACATTCTTTATTCTCGAAATGTGAAGCAACCAATGCTACCCGGCCGGGGTCACCTACGAGGATTACTTTATCTGCCAGCCATTCAGGCTTTACGTGTAAATGGAACACGGAACCGTCTTCGTTAATAATAAGTTCGGAAGATGCAAAATACTTTTTCATGTTACGAGATATTATAAGTTCGTTTATAAAGAGATAACGTCGGCAACTGGTTTCTGTTCACCGGTTCCGACGTTTATATAGGTAACTTTACCGGTTTATTTGCTCAATGGCTGGTTGGATGTACCGGTTACCGGTTTGGCAATGTTCTCGCGCATCGAAGTGTCGGCCTCGATGTTTTTCATCCGGTAATAATCCATTATGCCCAGATTGCCGCTGCGGAAAGCTTCTGCCATAGCCTTAGGCACTTCAGCTTCGGCTTCGATAACTTTAGCGCGTGCTTCCTGTGCTTTGGCTTTCATTTCCTGCTCGTTGGCAACGGCCATGGCACGGCGCTCTTCGGCTTTTGCTTGAGCGATATTTTTGTCCGCATTTGCTTGGTCTATCTGTAAAGCTGCACCGATGTTCTTGCCTATGTCGATGTCGGCAATATCAATAGACAGGATCTCAAAAGCCGTACCGGCATCCAATCCTTTGCGAAGCACTAATTTGGAAATGGAGTCGGGATTTTCCAAAACCGATTTATGGTTTTCGGAAGAACCGATAGACGATACGATACCTTCGCCTACACGGGCAAGGATTGTATCTTCTCCAGCACCACCTACCAACTGACGGATATTGGCACGTACGGTTACACGGGCTTTGGCAATCAACTGGATACCGTCTTTTGCCACGGCTGTGACGGGCGGGGTATCAATCACCTTTGGGTTTACTGACATTTGGACTGCCTCAAACACATCGCGTCCGGCAAGGTCAATGGCGGTGGCCATTTGAAAAGGCAATTCGATGTTGGCTTTCGAAGCGGATACCAAAGCATGCACTACTTTCTCAACGTGTCCGCCCGCCAGATAGTGTGCCTCCAGTTCATCGCGGGTGATGTTGCTCAAGCCGGCTTTATGTGCTTCAATCAGGCCAGGCACAATAATATAGGGCGGCACGTTACGAATACGCATCAGAAACAGTTGAACCAGTGATATGTTGACTCCTGAAACTTTGGCAGACAGCCATAGGAAAAACGGTACATAGTGGAAAAACAGTACCAGGAAAATGATACCGCCTATGATAGTGAAGGCAGTGAGATACATCGTGCTTGGATCCATGATTTTAGTTATTAATGATTACTTATTTAATGATTTGCAATTTACGGTTTGTTTTTCTCCACAAGTATCACTCCGTCTGTAATTCGGTTTACTATAATGGGAGTTTTCTCATTCAGAAAACCGTCTGTGGATTTTACTTCTACGATATCACCATTTATTTCAGCATACCCAATGAGGGCAAGACGGGTAGTGGTAATGCCGGTATCGCCAATTTTTACTTTCTCTTCGGCACTACGGTCTACTTTTGAAGTGATGTTTTTCTTCAAAGCTATCTTATCCAGGGTTTTGGAACGCATGAACCACACTAATGAACCAACGCAGGTGATGATGGATATGGCAAGTGTGATGAATCCGGCTGTTGCTCCTAAATTGGCAAAAGCGTAGTAGTTGGCATAAATGATGCAACCGCCTGCCAAAAGTCCGGCAATGCTGATGCCTGGTATGATGAATAGCTCTACGAGGAACAGTATAACTGCTGCAACGATTAAAATTGCGATGATGAATATGTCCATAACTGTTCTATTTAATGGTTTGCTTTTCTAATTTCCGCACTTGGATAGCAGTACGGTCTACTTCGTTTGCCAACTGTAGCACTCGTTTTTCCAAATCGAGTATAGCCGGAGCCATTTTGTTTCTTTCGTTCTGGTTGGCACGCGAATATTGGATGCGTATATTTTCCAGTTTATTTTGTTGCTGGTTATAGCTTTCTTTCAGTTGGAGATAGTTCCTGAATTGCGCTTTTGCTTGCGGAGAGCGGAAATCGGCAGCATAATGATAGATATTCCTGTCATCAATTACAAACTCAAATTCGTGTCGTTTCTTTATTTCCGTTTTTTCCTGCATCGTTTCCTGCAGGCGTTTCCTTGCATCGGCTACCAGGCTTTCATTCGTCCAGGTATCTCTGATGGAATGGAGTTGGGCAAGCTTTATCAGTTTGTTTTTATCCATGCTCTCATAGTTGTATACTTGTTTGGATGAGGCAGGAATGAATACATATACACATACTTTGCCTTCCGGCTGATAACGATCTGATGCAAACCAGCCGAGATTGTTGAATTCGTCTATAACGTACATATAATCATTATAAGGCGAATTGAAAGGCATGCCTACATTTTCTGGGGTCAGATAAGTGTCTGTGTTTGTATTGTAGCGTGTTACGAAAATATCGTATCCACCCATTGATGCAGGACCGTCTGCTGCATAATAGATAGTGATGCCGTCAGCCAATACGTATGGATAACTGGCATTCATGGACTCGTTGATACTGCCGGGGAGCATATTGCCTTTGCCCCATTCGTTCATCATTTTATTGCGCGATAAGATGTTGAGCGTACTGTCTTTCTGTAACTCGCTATAATAGATTTTATTCCCTAACTCCGTTTCATATACAGTGCCGCCTTTGCTATTGGAATTTTCAAAGTAGGTATCGTACATGAACAATTTCCCGGATTCAGGACTGATTTTGTACGCTTCGAGAAAATCTTTCTTGTCTACGACAAAACTGTCGATGAAGCACACTTCTTCTACGCCTTTCAGCAGACGGAGGTTGGTTTTGCTCTTTTCCAGAAGTTTTTCGGCTTCAGCGGTCGAACGTCTTCTTTTTGTCAGTTCTGCAATATAGTCTTCGTAAGTGCCGACGGCATCTTCAAATCGGTAAACGGCATTATAAGCCTGTGCCAAATAGAGTTGTCCGCTGGTGACCCGGCGTTTTACGGCTGTTTCCAGATACTTTATAGCTTCTTCCGCTTCTCCCGTATTCAGACAACATACGCCATACCACAAATTATAATTCCCGTTATTAGGTTGTGATTTTACAAATTTCTTAAAAACGGGCTTTGCCTGTTCGTATTGTCCTTTTTCATAGAGTATTTTTGCTTGGGCAAGGGTTTGTGCTGAAGCATGTATTCCAAAGAAGCCAAACAAGAAAAGCAGTATATATTTATTCTTCATACTAAAAAATCTTTTTTAATGAGTTCAAAAATACGAATTAATCCGGAATAAAGCTCTTTTCCGTAATTCTATTATGTTAATTCTTCTTTAAATGATTCTTTTCAGTTACTTTTGCAGCCGATTTTCAACTGATTTTTATGGCACTATTTACAGAGGAAGAGAAGACATTACGGCGTATAGAGAAACGCTTTGCCAAAGGAGTGGTGGAGTACGGACTGATAGAAGAGGGCGATAAAATCCTTATCGGGCTTTCCGGCGGCAAGGACTCTTTGGCGTTGGTGGAACTGCTGGCGCGTCGTTCCCGGATTCTGAAGCCACGGTTTTCGGTGGTTGCTGCCCATGTGGTAATGAGAAACATCCCTTATCAGAGCGATACGGATTACCTCAGAAGCTATGCGGAGTCGCAGGGGGTGTCTTTCGTGCTGTACGAAACGGAGTTTGATGCGAGTACGGATACCCGCAAGTCTCCTTGTTTCCTGTGTTCGTGGAATCGGCGCAAGGCTTTGTTCACTGTGGCAAAGGAACAGGGGTGTAACAAAATAGCCTTGGGGCATCACATGGATGATATTCTGGAAACGTTGCTGATGAATATTACGTATCAGGGGGCGTTCGGTTCGATGCCGCCGCGGCTGGTAATGAAGAAGTTCGACATGACGATTATCCGCCCGATGTGTCTTGTGCACGAATCAGATTTGGCGGAATTGGCGGCGATAAGAAACTATCGGAAGCAGGTGAAGAATTGTCCTTACGAGTCGCAGTCGAGCCGGAGCGTGATGAAAGGTATCCTGCATCGTCTGGAAGAGATGAATCCCGAAGCCCGGTACAGTTTGTGGGGGAGCATGAGCAATGTGCAGGAAGAGTTGCTGCCCCGGAAGAATGAAGGCGGGACAAGCCGTTGACAAGCAATTTCTAATCACTAATCATTATATGAAAGCTTTTTACACCATTTTACTTTTAATTGTATCCAATGTCTTCATGACGTTTGCCTGGTACGGGCATTTGAAGTTGCAGGAGATGAAAGTTATCTCCAACTGGCCTCTCTATGCCGTTATTTTGTTCTCGTGGATGATAGCGTTGGCGGAGTATTCATTCCAGATTCCTGCCAATCGCATCGGGTTCATAGGCAATGGCGGTCCTTTTTCGTTGATGCAGCTTAAGGTTATCCAGGAAGTAGTGACGCTTATCATCTTTACAATATTCACTACCGTACTGTTTAAAGGAGAATCTCTGCATTGGAATCATTTTGCAGCTTTCGTTTGTCTGGTATTGGCGGTATATTTTGTCTTTTATAAATAGGATGAATGTGATGTCTAACGGTTGGAACCGGTAGCTTTATCAGGGGAAACTTTTTGTTTTTGCCGCCTGAACTAAAAGTTTTATGCTGATAACTAATGCGTTGGCTATTGTTTAGCTGTTGAATAAACAAGTAGGTGTACTTTCTCTCATTTCGGAGCTGTTGAACTGCTCAGCCGAAATCTGGACGATACAGGACGACACAACGTGTGACAGCTACTTGTAGGGATTTTTATCTGTCATACTTATCTGTCACGCTATAGTCTATTGTATGATAGCTTATTATCTTATTTTTGTGATAGCGTGACAGATGTTTTTCAAAATAAAACTTCGCGGAGGATGAAAACCGGGACGAATCGCTATTTTACCGTCATATATTTATCCATTCCTTTCGTGTAGAACATCCGGAGTTCCCCTTTTTCGTCCGCATATATGAAGCATGCGTCGAGGTCGGGGTGTGAATCGGCAAAGCGTTCGGCTTCTTCCAGGCCCATGACCATGAAAGCGGTGGCATAGGCATCTGCACTCATGCAGTCGCGGGCAATCACTGTGGCCGACAGGATACTGTGCTGCACCGGATAGCCTGTGCGCGGGTCTATAGTATGGGCATATTTTTTGCCGTCTTTGTAGTAATAGTTTCGGTAATTTCCCGAAGTGGCTATGCCCACATCGGTAACTTGCAGTATGGTCTGCAATTCTTGGTTTACGGCGAGCGAGTCGTCTATCGGCTTGTTGATTCCGATGCGCCATAAACTTTTTTTCGGGTTTTCTCCGCGCACCACCACTTCGCCGCCTATATCTACCATGAAATTGCCGATGCCTTTCTTTTCCAGCAATTGCGCAATGACATCTACTGCATAGCCTTTGGCTACGGCGCTGCACGAAAGCATGATGCGGGAATCCTGTTTGATAACTTTTCCGTCGGCGGATAACGATACTTTCGGATAGCCTGTGATGTCCAGCAAGCTGTCTATCATAGCAGAGTCGGGAAATGCGCCTTTCTTAAATCCGAATCCCCATGCGTTGGCAAGCGGGGCTATCGTAATGTCAAAAGCACCTTGGGTCTCCCGGGAGATTTCCATGCTGCGGCGGAATACGTTGGTGAAGAAAGTATCGGGAATGATTTCTTCGTTCCGGTTGATGCGCGTAATCGTTGCCGTATCGTTAAACGGAGATAGAGATCCGTCAAACCGTTTAAGCTCAGCTTCTATCTCGGCTTTCAAATTGCTGTCGTACTGATAGGTTATGTTATAGACCGTTCCGAATATCAGTCCGCTGACAGTTTGATAAGGAACAGCGCGGTTGTGGCGTGCAAGTATTCCGATAGTGCCGAGGGCAAGCAGGGCAACCCATAAAAAATTACGTTGTGCTTTCTTCTCCATAATGTATGATGCTGTATAAATAAATTAAGCGATCTTCTTTTTTATCCTTCTATCAGACTGCCTTTTATCGGACAGCCTGCCGTTTCTTCGTTTTTCACTCTTTATTTAAAAGAACAAGTGCTCTATCAATATCTTCGTTCCGATAACGATGAGGATAATGCCGCCCCACAGTTCGGAACGCAGCTTGCGGGCGATGCCGCATCCGCACCGGATGCCGAACATCAATCCTGCCAGTGATAAGGCAAACGACACAAATCCTATGATGCCGATAGGGGGCAGAATGGATGCAAAGTTGCAAACTCCCAGAAAAGCGAACGAAACACCTACCGCCAAGGCATCGATGCTGGTGGCTACCGCCAATGCCGCTACTACTTTCAGCTTGGTAGGATCGAACTCGTGCCGGCAATCTTCATCCTTGAAAGATTCCATAATCATACGTCCACCCAGAAAAGCTAAAATGGCAAAAGCTATCCAATGGTCTATACTTTCAATGAGATGGCTGAAAAAACTGGCGCCTATCCAGCCAAGCAATGGCATGAGTGCCTGAAAAAAGCCGAAAGCCAATGCCATTATCAGCATCGGGCGCAATTGAACACGTTTTAATATAATGCCGCTGGCTATGGATACAGCGAAACAGTCCATAGCAAGCCCTATGGCAAGCAACCAGATTTCTAATCCTGTCATTATCTCTTAGAATGGTAGTTTATAAGTTATTGTATAGGTAACCCCGGTTGTGTTTCCGTTGTACTTCCCGTAGCCCGGTACGTACCATGGATCACCATGCTCGGCAACGGAAGAACTCATACGGAATTTGAAACGTAACGCCCAACCCATATACAGGTCTTTCCATACATGCGCCCGTATACCGACACAAAATTCGGCCCATTGCATCGAGCCTTTCATTCCTTTATAATTAAAAGGCAGGCTGTTTCCCCAAATGCCGTCTATCAAATTCGGATTACCCAAACTTCCCCCGTATTCAGGGTCGTTGATGCCTAACGCTTCTACATCATATTTAAAGCTCGTTGCCGCATAGCGCAGGCCAACGAGTATCATATGTCCGTGCTTTTTGTTATAAAGCGCATTATAGTCCATACCGATACGGAAATAGGGAGCACCGGTTTTATAATGTATTCCTTTGTCGCTCCAAGTATCAGTATTGCCATATCCTAATTCTACAATCGGGAAAAAGCGATTTTTAAGATTGACATCGACAGCTACCTCACTGCTGAAAAAGTCACTCCCGAACAGTTTGCTTCCGGGTCCCCATAAATCTACACTGACAGAAATACCATTGTACAGCGGATAGTGCACTTCCTCTTTGGCCTCTTTTTTCTCCTTTTTGGGCGGAGTGTTTGCCGGCGGGGCGGAAATGTCACTGTTTTGTGCCTGTAATGGAAGAGACAGCAGCAAACAGAACGCCAGACTAATAGAATAGTTTAAGATTTTCTGCTCCATAAATTCCGGCTTCTTTATTTGCAACGCGAATAGAATCAAGACTGTGGCGACTGTATCGGACATCTGTTATGGCTTGTTTCATTTGATAACCGCAATCCATTGACAAGAAGTAAGGTGTGTTGGTTTGGTGAATAACAAGCGTATCTGTCAATGTCTTGCTGTAATGAAACACGAGTACGGTGGAGTCGGCGGTATATCTCAGTGGCAACGAGAGATCGTGCACTTTTTTTTGATTGTTGATGATGACGGAATCCGTGCCAAAGGCAGTAACCGTCAAAGAGTCTAAGGTATCATTGGATACCACTTTGGTGTCAGGATCCAATGTATATAGGTAACATTGCATCATGGCTCGCGTTGTCATTGAACAGTCCGCTTCTTCCGAACAGGATATTACTATACTGAAAACAGGGAAAAGAACAGCCCCGAATATTATAAATCTGACTAATGCTTTCATGGTTAAATCATTTTCTCTATTTGGTACTTATTGCGTTCTGGTGCATTGCGGGATATCAGCTCTCCGAGAAAACCTGCCACAAATAACTGCGTGCCGATAATCATGGATGTCAGTGACAGGTGGAAATAGGGAGAATCTGTCACAAGGCGGTAGGGCATCCCTTGATTCATGTAATACAGCTTGCTGGCGCCGACAATAATGACGGCAACGAATCCGACGAAGAACATCAGCGAACCCAATATGCCAAAGAAGTGCATAGGCTTGATGCCGAAGGTGGAAAGGAACCAGAGGGATATCAAGTCCAGATATCCGTTGAAGAAACGATTCCACCCGCCGAATTTTGTCTTGCCAAATTTCCGTGCCTGATGGTGTACGACTTTCTCGCCAATTTTCTTGAAACCGGCATTCTTTGCCAGGTAGGGGATATAGCGATGCATTTCGCCGTACACTTCTATGTTTTTTATAACATCTTTGCGATAGGCTTTCAAGCCGCAATTGAAATCGTGCAGGTTCTTTATACCGGAAACCTTGCGTGCCGTAGCGTTGAACAGTTTTGTCGGTATGGTCTTTGACAGCGGATCGTATCTTTTTTGCTTCCAGCCGGACACCAGGTCGTAGCCATCTTCCGTAATCATGCGGTATAGTTCCGGTATTTCGTCAGGACTGTCTTGCAGGTCGGCGTCCATTGTAATCACAACATCGCCCTGGGCCTGTTCAAAACCGCAATAGAGAGCCGGTGATTTGCCATAATTGCGACGGAACTTTATTCCGCGCACTTTATCAGATTTTGTTTGTAATTGCTCTATTATTTGCCAGGAACGGTCGGTACTTCCGTCGTTAACGAAAATAACTTCATAAGAAAAGTCATGGGCTTTCATTACCCGTTCAATCCATGCAAACAATTCCGGAAGAGACTCCTCTTCATTATATAAAGGAACGACAACTGAAATATCCATTTGCTTATTTACGATTTTACTATATTATACTATACCTGATTTATTTGAAATTTGTCTGTTCTTGTCATTCCTTTTTACGCCTCATTACAAATAAGGCGGTAGGAAGCGCGAGCAATGAACCGCAAAATACATTCCATGACACCAGTTGCATGGTGATATCTATGGGAGTGAGCGATTTCACAGTCTCCAATGTTTCTTGAAACATGTTTGTATAGGCTTCTATGTCCGGTATACCGCTTTTGTTTAAGATATCAATTTGAGATTCGTAGGCATTGATAACGAAACCATGATCGATGAAACGGAAATAAATGTAGTGTGCCACTGCCGTCAGCAATGCGGCAAACATATACATGAATACTGTGAATATCCATGCATGCAAGAAGCTGATACTGCCGCTGCATACAGTATTACGATACATTCGTACATAATAATAGCCCATGAAAGGGACACATAACGTGAGTCCTACGAAAAGGAAAGATAAAAACGGAATTGTCAATCCTAAAGGGAAGAGGATGAATTTTAAAATCCAATATCCTCCCAAATAGGTGCCGAACAACATTGCATATTGCATGTAACCTTTATTTTCTGCCATTTTTCTTAGAAATATGGCGCAAAGTTATAAATAATATTGGTTGTAGACCCTGTATTCTTGTTAAAGTTGAAAAAAGTTAGGGGAAGGTATTGCAGATTTAAAATTTTTATCTACCTTTGCACTCGCAAAACGGGTAAGTCCTATACGGCCAGCTCCCTTCGAATCCTCCAGGGCTTGATCGCAGCAAAGGTAGTTGGTTGTAGCGGCGCGATATAGCAAGCTTCCCCCCCCGCCTCTTTAGCTCAGTTGGCCAGAGCACGTGATTTGTAATCTCGGGGTCGTTGGTTCGAATCCGACAAGAGGCTCAAAAAAAGAGATATATCAGCGATGATATATCTCTTTGTCTTTATGATATTTCGGCTCAGTTTGAAAACGGCACTTATTTTATTCTTTTGTATCCGTATACGGCGTTATTGCCTATCTCTTCTTCGATGCGCAACAACTGATTGTATTTAGCCATACGGTCTGAACGGCTTAAAGAACCGGTCTTGATTTGACCGCTGTTGGTGGCTACGGCAATGTCTGCAATCGTGGAATCTTCCGTTTCGCCGGAACGATGGGATGTAACGGTCGTGTAGCCATGACGGTGCGCCATTTCGATGGCATTCAGCGTTTCTGTTAGGGAGCCGATTTGATTTACCTTAATCAGTATGGAGTTTGCGCAACCTTTTTCGATACCCATGGCAAGGAAATCTACATTGGTGACAAATAGGTCGTCACCTACCAGTTGACAGCGGTTTCCGATGCGGTCGGTCAGTTTCTTCCAGCCATCCCAGTCGTTTTCGCTCATGCCGTCTTCGATAGAGTCGATAGGATATTTTTCAATCAACTCTTCCAGATAATCTACCTGCTCGTTGGTTGTACGTTTTTTGCCTTTCTCACCTTCAAATTTGCTGTAATCGTAAATGCCGTCGTGATAGAATTCGGAAGAAGCGCAGTCCATGGCAATCATCACATCCCTGCCCGGTTCGTAGTCGGCAGCCTTAATGGCAGCAATGATCGAGTCCAAAGCGTCTTCTGTGCCTGTCAAGTCGGGAGCGAAACCGCCCTCGTCGCCTACAGCAGTACTAAGTCCGCGGTCATGCAATACTTTCTTTAAGGCGTGGAACACTTCTGCGCCCATGCGCAGACCTTCGCGGAAAGAATTCGCCCCTACCGGACGTATCATAAATTCCTGGAAAGCGATGGGGGCATCACTGTGCGAACCGCCATTGATGATATTCATCATCGGAACAGGCATTACATATGTATTTGTTCCACCGATATAGCGATAGAGGGGAATATCAAGGTATGCCGCCGCTGCTTTGGCTACGGCAAGCGAAACCCCCAAGATTGCATTTGCACCCAGATTGGATTTGGTCTTTGTGCCGTCCAAGGCCAGCATGGTATGGTCGATACTCATCTGTTCAAGAACCGACATGCCAATCAACTTGGGAGCGATGATATTATTAATATTGTTAACGGCTTTCAGTACGCCCTTGCCACCATAACGTTTTTTATCACCGTCACGCAGTTCTAGGGCTTCATGTTCGCCAGTGGATGCACCGGAGGGTACGGAAGCGCGGCCGATAAAGCCGGACTCTAATATTACATCAACTTCTACGGTAGGGTTTCCTCTTGAATCAAGAATCTCACGTCCGATAATCTTTTCTATTTTCATCTTATTTTATTTTAAATGTAAATTCCATAGGTATAACAAGTGAAAATGGAAAATTGTTCAGTCTTTTATTACGAGTCCCAGCAGGCTTGTCAGGTCCATGACTTGGTGGGTACTGACGATAGCTCCCCGTATATCCGGCAGATTGACGTGAATACCCTCGATATGCGAATCGCTCAAGTCAATGCCCCTGAGCGGAGTATGCGAAAATTCCGCTTCTACTAACTCGCAATTGGTAAAAGCGATGGAAGTCAACTTGCAGTCGTTGAAGTCGCTGTTACGCAAATCGCAGGTGGTGAACTCCGCCTGATTGATTTTACTCATGGAAAAATTGAGGTATCTCGCATTGCAATCCTGCATCCTGCAATGATTCAGGATTGTTTCTGGCAGATTTGTGCCTACCAGTTTACAGGAAATGAATTCTACCCGAAAAAGAGAGCTTTCTGCAAATGATATGTTGGACAAATCGCAATGCTCGAAACGGACATCCGTAAAGTGAGTAGCTTTCAGTTTACAGTTGTTGAACTGTACATGGCTGAAAGTGCAATTGGTGATACTTTTATAAGAACAATCCATTGATTCTTCCATTTGTTTGCTGAAACATATCCCTCTGACAGTTTCTTCGGTCCTAAGCCATTCCTTGAGTGATTTGGAACTCTCGACTTGACTTGCAAAAGTGGGGGAGATGACCCGTATGGGCGGCATGCTGAAGGGTTTGCCTGTTCTCATGATTGCTGTTTTAAAAGGTCTTCCCTAAAATATTTCCGCCCCATACTGCAAATATTCCCAACAAGATACTTAATAAGGTATATAGGGCGAATAATCCGTAAAATCCTTGTTTAATCAGAATCAATCCGTCGTTGGAAAATGTGGAAAAAGTGGTGAAGCCACCACACAAGCCAGTAGTCAGCAACATTCTTACTTCTGCGGATAAGTTGAAGCGGGCGGATAAGACGTAGAACAATCCTATCAGGAAGCCTCCGATGATGTTTACGGCAAATGTAGCCCAAGGAAAGGAGTAGGGTACTATCCGTTCATGGAGTGCCATTTGCACGCAATAGCGCAATACGCTGCCTGTGCCGCCGCCAAGAAATATGGCTATCAATATTTTAGTCATAATAATTGAAGTCTGGTATTGAGTTGACAAAGATAGTGTTTTCATTCCATTTGTATTTCCGAGTGAGCGGTATTTCTTTTAAAAAACAGGTTTATAATCACTTATGCAAACGTTTGCTTTTATTTCATATCTATTTTCATTTGATAACCTTAAATCAGGAGACTTTCCTGCTTATATTTGCATCAAATAAATTATAAATCATAGCATGAGAAACATGAAAGCAATTTGCATTAAACTAACCTGCTTCCTGCTCGTACTTTTTATGAGTAGTGCAGCAATGGCCGAGAGCATCACCTCGCCCAATGGACAACTTCAATTAAACTTCTCCGTCAATTCTCAAGGTGAACCTGTTTATGAACTTTTCTACAAAGGAAAAGCTGTTATAAAGCCCTCAAAGCTGGGTTTGGAATTGAAGAATGATCCGGGACTGATGAACGGATTTACTCTGGCCGATACCCAAACGTCTACATTCGACGAAACATGGGAACCGGTGTGGGGTGAGGTGAAACAAATCCGCAACCATTATAATGAAATGGCTGTAACGCTGGACCAAAAAGCGCAAGACCGTAATATTATCATCCGTTTCCGTCTTTTCGATGATGGCCTCGGTTTCCGTTATGAGTTTCCTTTACAAAAGAATTTGAACTACTTTGTTATTAAGGAAGAACGTACCCAATTTGCCATGACGGGTGACCATAAGGCGTTTTGGATTCCAGGTGATTATGATACGCAGGAGTATGACTTTACAGAGTCCAAACTTTCTGAAATCCGCGGTCTTATGAAATCTGCCATTACCGGTAATGCGTCGCAGACACAATTCTCTCCGACAGGCGTACAGACTTCCCTTCAGATGAAAACGGCGGACGGCTTGTATATCAATCTGCACGAAGCTGCCTTGGTAGACTACTCCTGCATGCATCTGAATCTGGATGATAAAAATCTGATTTTTGAATCTTGGCTGACGCCCGATGCAGTAGGTGATAAAGGTTATATGCAAGCTCCCTGTAAATCGCCGTGGCGTACGGTGATTGTCAGTGACGATGCACGCGATATTCTTGCTTCCAAGTTGACTTTAAATTTGAACGAACCTTGCGCTTATGAAGATGTTTCTTGGATTAAACCTGTGAAATATGTAGGAGTATGGTGGGAAATGATTGCCGGTAAAAGCACTTGGGCGTATACGGATGATCTGCCTTCTGTTAAGTTGGGCGAAACGGACTATTCCAAAACAAAACCTAACGGACGTCATGGCGCCAACAATGAGAACGTGAAGAGATACATAGATTTTGCCGCTGCCCACGGCTTTGACCAGGTTCTGGTAGAAGGTTGGAACGAAGGTTGGGAAGACTGGTTCGGACACTCCAAAGACTATGTTTTCGACTTTGTGACTCCGTACCCCGATTTCGATGTGAAGATGTTGAATGCATATGCCAAGAGTAAAGGTGTTAAACTGATGATGCACCATGAGACTTCTTCTTCCGTCCGCAACTACGAACGCCACATGGACAAAGCTTACCGGTTTATGGTCGATAACGGTTATAATGCTGTGAAGAGCGGTTACGTAGGAAATATCATCCCGCGTGGCGAACATCATTACGGACAATGGATGAACAATCACTATCTTTATGCCGTAAAAAAAGCGGCCGACTATAAAATCTGTGTCAATGGCCATGAAGCCGTACGTCCTACCGGTTTGTGCCGTACTTATCCGAATCTTATCGGCAACGAATCTGCCCGTGGCACTGAATACGAAGCATTTGGCGGTAGCAAGCCGTTTCATACCACACTACTTCCGTTCAACCGTCTTATCGGCGGACCGATGGACTACACTCCGGGTATTTTTGATACAAAACTGGATTTCATGGGCGACCTGCCTCACGGACAGGTACAAACTACGCTTGCCAAGCAGTTGGCTCTTTATGTAACCCTTTACAGTCCGTTGCAAATGGCTGCCGATCTAGTGGAGAATTACGAGAAGCACATGGATGCATTCCAGTTCATCAAAGATGTAGCCGTAGATTGGGACGACAGCGAATATATTGAAGCTGAACCGGGAGATTACATTACCGTAGCCCGTAAGGCGAAAGGTACTGATAATTGGTTTGTAGGCGGCATTACAGATGAAAATGCCCGCACAGCCGGCTTTACTCTCGATTTTCTGACGCCGGGCAAGCAATATGTAGCTATTCTGTATGCCGATGGTAAGGATGCCGACTACAAAGAGAATCCTACTTCCTATCAGATAAAGAAAGGTATTGTAACCAACAAAACCAAAATCTCCGTTTGGGAAGCACGGAGCGGTGGTTTCGCATTGAGCTTGATTGAAGCTACTCCGGCTGAGAAGAAGAGTGTGAAAAAATGGAAATGATTAAGGTAAAAAGAAATTCTTATTAGGTATTGGTAAACTCCCCGCAGGACTGACTTCTTTTGTTTTGGCGGGGAGTTTTTTATTATTTTTAGAGGTGGAATATATCGCTCACAAGGAAACTTCTTTGTACCTTTGTGCCCGTTAATAAAATAACTAATAACACAAGGAACTTATGGGAGGTTTTTTCGGGACAGTCGCCAAGGCAAGTTGCGTGGCGGATTTGTTTTACGGCACAGATTATAATTCGCATTTAGGGACAAAACGTGGCGGTTTGGCTACTTATGATCAGGATGAGGCTGTATTTACACGCTCCATTCATAATTTGGAAAGTACCTATTTCCGTACGAAATTTGAAGACGAACTGGATAAGTTCAAGGGAAATTCCGGCATCGGAATTATCAGTGACACAGACCCTCAACCTCTTATTTTAAATTCCCATCTCGGTCGTTTTGCCATAGTTACGGTTGCCAAGATTATGAACCTGAAAGAGTTGGAAACCGAACTTCTGGAGCAAAATATGCACTTTGCCGAATTAAGCTCCGGCAAAACCAATCAAACGGAACTTATCGCTTTGCTGCTGATACAAGGTAAGACTTTTGTAGACGGCATTGAGAATGTATACAAGCATATTAAAGGTTCATGTTCCATGCTGCTGCTGACGGAAGATGGCATTATTGCCGCCCGCGACCGTTGGGGGCGCACTCCCATTGTTATCGGTAAGAAAGATGGAGCATATGCAGCCACAAGTGAATCGAGTAGTTTCCCGAACTTGGGATATGAAATAGACCGCTATCTGGGACCGGGCGAGATTGTCCGTCTGCATGCAGAAGGGGTGGAGCAGATGCGCAAACCTAATGAGGAGATGCAGATATGTTCTTTCCTATGGGTTTATTATGGCTTTCCCACTTCATGCTATGAGGGAAAGAATGTGGAAGATGTACGCTTTGTTTCCGGACTGAAAATGGGACAGACCGATACCTCGGAAGTAGATTGTACGTGCGGCATACCCGATTCCGGTGTCGGTATGGCGCTGGGATATGCCGAAGGAAAGGGAGTGCCTTATCATCGCGCCATTTCAAAATATACTCCGACTTGGCCGCGTAGTTTCACTCCCAGCAGGCAGGAAATGCGTTCGTTGGTGGCAAAGATGAAACTCATTCCTAACCGTGCCATGCTGGAAGGTAAACGCCTTCTGTTTTGTGACGATTCCATTGTCCGTGGAACTCAGTTGCGCGATAATGTAAAGGTGCTTTATGAGTATGGAGCGAAAGAAGTACACATTCGTATTGCCTGTCCGCCGTTGATATATAGCTGTCCGTTTGTAGGCTTCACAGCATCCAAAGGAGATTTGGAGTTGATTACCCGCCGTGTCATTAAGGAGTTGGAAGGTGATGAAAACAAAAATCTTGAAAAATATGCCACTACGGGTTCGCCGGAGTACGAGAAAATGGTAGAAGTTATCCGTGAGCGTTTTGGACTGTCATCATTAAAGTTCAATACGCTGGAAACATTGGTTGAGGCTATTGGTCTGCCTAAATGTAAACTTTGTACCCATTGTTTTGATGGTAGCAGTCACTTTTGATTGACAAAATAGTTATTAATGAATGAAAAAGGGTCGTGAATTGCTTGGCAGTTCACAATCCTTTTTTTAATTTTACGGCAGTAAAATAGTGATTAGGGTTTAGTGATAAGTGATTAATGCCGTTCGGATAAAAGGAGGGCGCGGTTGTAGCCTACTGACCGTTAATCGTTCATCACTAACCACTAATCGCTAATCACTAACTATAATCACTATCATCATGACTTTAGTAGAACGTTTTTTAAAGTATGTAAGTTTCGATACGCAATCGAATGAGGAAAGTGGGGTAACTCCGAGTACTCCGGGGCAAATGGTATTTGTCAGGTTCTTGAAAGAAGAATTGGAAGCTTTAGGGTTGGAAGAGATTACATTGGATGAGAACGGTTATCTGTTTGCCACTCTTCCTGCCAATATAGATAAGTCTGTACCTGTTGTCGGCTTCATTGCCCACATGGATACTAGTCCCGATATGAGCGGGAAAGATGTTTCCCCGCGCATTGTAGAGAATTACGATGGAAAGGACATTGTTCTTTGCGCAGATGAGCAAGTAGTTCTTTCTCCTGCTCGATTCCCCGAATTGCTCGACCATAAGGGAGAAGATTTGATTGTTACTAACGGAAAAACATTATTGGGTGCCGATGACAAAGCCGGTATTGCGGAGATTGTTTCGGCAGTAGCTTATCTGAAAGAACACCCTGAAATCAAACATGGTAAAATCCGTATCGGTTTCAATCCCGATGAGGAAATCGGTTTGGGTGCGCATAAATTCAATGTTGAGCAATTCGGTTGCGAATGGGCTTATACTATGGATGGCGGTGAAGTAGGCGAACTGGAGTTCGAGAACTTCAATGCGGCTTCTGCCAAGATTGTTTTCAAGGGACGCAATGTACATCCGGGCTATGCCAAAAACAAGATGATAAATTCTATCCGCGTAGCCAATCGTTTTATTTCCATGTTGCCCAGTCACGAAACACCGGAACATACCGAGGGGTACGAGGGCTTCTATCATCTTATTGGAATTACGGGTGAAGTGGAGCAGACCACGGTTACTTACATTATTCGCGATCACGACCGTGTCCGTTTTGAGAGCCGCAAGAAAGAATTTGAACACCTTGTCTGCAAAATTAATGCCGAATATGGCGAGGGTACAGCTGCACTCGAACTACATGACCAATATTATAATATGCGTGAGAAGATTGAGCCGGTGATGCATATCATCGATACAGCTTTTAAAGCTATGGAAGCCGTCGGTGTAGAGCCTCACGTAAAAGCTATTCGTGGCGGTACGGACGGTGCGCAACTTTCGTTCAAAGGCTTGCCGTGCCCCAACATCTTTGCCGGTGGTCTGAATTTCCACGGACGTTACGAATTTATTCCTATTCAGAATATGGAGAAAGCCATGAATGTTATCGTCAAGATAGCCGAACTCGTTGCCGCTAACAAATAAATCATAATCTATAACTTATAAGTCACACCATGAAAACCACTCCATTTACAGAAACGCACATCTCGCTGGGAGCTAAGATGCACGAATTTGCGGGATACAATATGCCTATCGAATATTCCGGTATCATTGATGAACATCTTACTGTTTGTCAGGGTGTCGGTGTGTTTGACGTCTCCCACATGGGAGAGTTTTGGGTGAAAGGTCCGCATGCTTTGGACTTTTTACAGACAGTCACCTCTAATAACGTAGCAGCCCTTACTCCCGGTAAGGTACAATATACTTGCTTCCCCAATGAGGATGGCGGTATTGTAGACGATTTATTGGTCTACCGGTACGAGCAGGAGAAATATCTGTTGGTAGTCAATGCTTCCAATATCGAGAAAGACTGGAACTGGTGTATGTCTCATAATACGATGGGAGCTGAGTTGGAGAATGCTTCCGACCGTATGGCGCAGCTTGCGGTACAAGGTCCGAAAGCTATCGAAGCATTGCAGAAACTGACACCTGTTAATCTTTCCGAACTTTCGTATTACACCTTTACGCATGGTGAATTTGCAGGTGAGCCGGATGTTATAATCTCCAATACCGGTTATACTGGAGCCGGTGGTTTTGAACTCTATTTCTATCCTGAAGCTGCAATAAAAATATGGAATGCCGTGTTTGAGGCTGGTGCGGAGTTCGGTATCAAACCTATCGGTTTGGGTGCTCGTGATACGCTTCGCCTTGAAATGGGATTCTGCCTGTATGGAAATGACCTGGATGATACCACGTCGCCTATTGAAGCTGGATTGGGATGGATTACCAAGTTTGTAGAGGGTAAGAACTTTATCAATCGTCCAATGCTGGAGAAACAGAAGACGGAGGGTACGGTACGTAAATTGGTTGGTTTTGAAATGGTAGATCGCGGTATTCCCCGTCACGGTTATGAGTTACAGAATCCGGAAGGTACTCCTATTGGAGTGGTTACTTCGGGCACAATGTCGCCTACCCGTAAAATCGGTATCGGTATGGGGTATGTGAAGCCCGAATATAGTAAGGTTGGTACGGAAATCTGTATTGATATGCGCGGCCGTAAGTTGAAGGCTGTGGTGGTGCGTCCGCCGTTCCGCGGGAAAGTCTGATTTACCTAAACAGGATGATGCGGTTTCCGTGGAAATTATGTCTTGCATGGGACTGACGTTGGGTAGTATGCATATAGTAAAAAAGGGAATCTGTAGCAGATTCCCTTTTTCCTTTTCTTTGAAAAACAGATTATTTCTTACGGTTACCGTAACGGCTCATGAATTTATCAACACGACCGGCTGTGTCAACCAACTTAGACTTACCAGTGTAGAACGGATGAGAAGTGCTGGAGATTTCCAACTTTACCAACGGATAAGTTTCGCCTTCGAACTCAATAGTCTCCTTAGTATTTACTGTAGAACGAGACAAGAACACATCGCCGTTTGACATATCTTTAAATACTACCGGACGGTAATTTTCAGGATGAATACCTTTTTTCATTTCAATATTTGTTTTTTAATTTATATTCTGTTACTATTTTGGTAATAAATAGTGTAATGGTCTTTTTCAGTGCGCAAAGATAATGCTTTTCTATGAAATGAAAAAAGGTTTTTTGCAAAAAAAGCTGGCAATTGATAGGTTTATAACTTTTTATTTTAGATTTTTGCAGGAGATTAATATCATATCACCTATGAGAAAACTGATTGTATTCTTTTCTTTTTGGTTCAGCGTTACAATAGTTGTAGCCCAGAACACGGAACGCAAACTGTATAGCATAGCGTTTTATAATCTTGAGAATCTGTTTGATACCATCCATGATGCAGGTAAGAATGACTATGACTTCCTGCCTGATGGCAGTTACCGGTGGACTGCGAAAAAGTACGAAGCTAAACTGCATAATCTCTCGGACGTGTTGAGTGCCTTGTCGCGTAATCTGGTTCCTGAGGGACCGGCAGTAATTGGCGTGGCAGAAGTCGAGAATCATAGGGTACTGACGGATCTTGTCAGTCAGCCGGCTATGGCTAACTATAAGTTTGTTCATTATGAGGGACCCGACAGACGTGGCATTGACTGTGCACTTTTGTATGATCCGCAACAGTTTGCCGTGACGAACTCTAAACTGGTACTTTCCGCTCCGTTTGAAGGGGATACGGTGCATCTGACGCGCGGTTTCCTTATTGTAGACGGTAGAATGGCGGGTGAGCGTGTGTGTTTCATTGTGAATCACTGGCCTTCCCGCGGAGCGAAATCACCGGTGCGGGTGCATGCCGCCAGGCAGGTAAAGGCGTTGACGGACTCCTTGATGCATGAAGACAAAAAGCTGAAACTCTTTGTTATGGGAGATATGAATGACGATCCGATGGATGAAAGCATGCAGACTTTAGGGGCCCGTAAATATATATCAGGTATGAAAGCCAATCAGTTCTTCAATCCCTGGTGGGAAATACTGGAGGATAAGGGTGTGGGAACCTTGCTCTATCGTGGCAAGTGGAATCTGTTCGACCAGATTGTACTGTCCAGACCGTTGGTGAAAGCGAAAAAAGGACTGCGTTACGACCATAGCGAGGTTTTTATCCGCGACTACCTGATTCAGCAGGATGGTAAATACAAAGGTTCACCTTTGCGTACTCATGGCGGGCGCGTATGGCTGAACGGTTACAGCGACCATTTACCTACGATTATCTATCTGAAAAGATAATATATAATAATGTGTAAATAACAGGCCGGAAAACAAACTCGCTTTCCGGCTTTTTTGTTTATAGAGGTAAGAACGCAAAAGGAGAGAATGAACAGACAGATGCAAAAACTTTGTAATATAGAGATTACAATATTCTGTTAATTCAAGCCAATAGCTTTAAAATAGAATGGATTTGACTGGTGAGTAGAGGTATTTTATTCTTCTCTTGTTCTTCTTTTTAAAGGATAATGCTTACTTTTGCGTAGAATTTTAATTCACTAACAATAAACTTTAAACAAAATGGTTAATTACAAAGATTTAGGCCTTGTAAACACAAGAGAAATGTTTGCTCGCGCTATCAAAGGTGGATATGCAATCCCTGCATTCAACTTCAATAACATGGAACAGATGCAGGCTATCATCAAGGCTGCAGTAGAGACTAAGTCTCCGGTTATCCTTCAGGTATCTAAGGGTGCTCGCCAATATGCTAACGCTACTTTGCTGCGTTACATGGCTCAGGGCGCTGTGGAATATGCTAAGGAACTGGGCTGCAAACATCCTGAAATTGTTCTTCATCTTGACCACGGAGATACTTTTGAAACTTGTAAAAGCTGTATCGATTCAGGTTTCTCCTCAGTAATGATTGACGGTTCACATCTTCCATACGAAGAAAATGTTGCTTTGACAAAGAAGGTTGTTGATTATGCTCATCAATTCGATGTTACCGTGGAAGGTGAACTTGGCGTGTTGGCTGGTGTAGAGGATGAAGTATCTGCTGAACACCATACTTATACTAATCCGGAAGAAGTTATCGATTTCGCTACTCGTACAGGTTGTGACTCTTTGGCTATTTCTATCGGTACTTCTCATGGTGCATACAAGTTCAAACCCGAACAATGCCACGTAGATCCTGCTACAGGTCGTCTGGTTCCTCCTCCTTTGGAATTTGCCGTATTGGATGCTGTAATGGAGAAACTTCCTGGATTCCCTATCGTTCTTCACGGTTCTTCTTCAGTTCCTCAGGAAGAAGTTGATACTATCAATCAATTCGGCGGTAAGTTGGAAGCAGCTATCGGTATTCCCGAAGAGCAACTGCGCAAGGCTGCGAAGTCTGCTGTTTGCAAAATCAATATCGACTCAGACTCTCGTTTGGCTATGACTGCTGCTGTTCGTAAGGTGTTTGCTGAGAAACCGGCTGAATTTGACCCGCGTAAATATCTGGGTCCGGCTCGTGACAACATGGAGAAACTTTACAAGCACAAAATCGTTAACGTGCTTGGTTCTGAAAACAAATTGGCTCAATTGGACTGATAAGGTTAATCTGATTATAAAAATAGGGAGTGCATTTTAATGCACTCCCTATTTGTTTTTAGGTACGGACTTTATGGATTATCCGTGTCTATTTAGTCCGTACCTGATTTATGTCAAACTTGAATTTATTTACAATTCGATGATCAGAGATTCACGCGCTTCCATCTTCAACTCTTTTTCAAAGAGAATTGTTTTGCCGCTTAGAATATCTTTTCCTTGTTTCTTGTCTTTCAAAATTTCTTTGTAGAATTTTAAAGGAACGGTGGTTTCTGAATCTGTACCGTTCAGCATTACGAAAACAATTTTGCCCTCATACTGACGGGCATAGGCATATACGCCGTTTTGTACCATAAACTGAGTCATACTGCCTTTGGCAATCACATCGTTTCCTTTACGCCAATTCAGTATTGTTTTGTAGAAATTGTAGCAATCGTTTTGAATTTTGCTGCGGCCTTCGGCTGTCAGTGCGGTTTCTTTATCGTCTGCCCAGCCGCCGGGGAAGTCTTTACGAACATAACCGTCGCTCTTGCTCTTTACGCCGTTCATCATAATCTCCGTTCCGTAGTATAATTGCGGAATGCGTCGGGTGGTGAGCAACAGGGTAGAGGCTTGTTTCAGCATCGGAAGGTTTTCGCCTTCACCCAAAAAGCGGTCGGTGTCGTGATTCTCGATGAAAGCGAGTACCGATTCCGGATTCGGATAAAGAAAATCATATACGAAACTGTTATACACTCGGTCTAATCCTTTAAACCAAGTTTCTGTTTCCTCCGTTTTGGCAATGTTGATTTTATCATAGAAACTGAAATCCATTACCGTCTTCAGATTGCTGTTTTTAGGAGCGGACAGTTTGGAGTCCTTTTGCCACCATGCGGTATATGCCGGTTCGGTTACCCATGTTTCGCCTACGGTGTTATAGTTAGGGTATTCTTCATTCAACTCTTTCATCCAGTTGCTCATGGCATCATAGTCGGCATAGGGGTAAGTATCCATACGGATACCGTCTATGTCGGCATATTCAATCCACCAGAAACTGTTCTGAACGAGATAACGGTATACATGCGGATTCTTTTGGTTGAGGTCGGGCATGGCGGTTACGAACCAACCGTCATTCATCTGGCTGAAATCGTATTTCGAAGCATAAGGGTCTACGTGGGGAGTCAGTTTGAAGGATGTCTGCACAAAGTTATTTTCATGGTCGGGGTTGTTGAACCAATCTTTGCAAGGCATGTCTTTTATCCATATATGCTCTACACCGCAGTGGTTGAAAATCATATCCATTACGATTTTAATGCCGCGTGTATGAGATTTTTCGATGAGCTGCTTATACTCTTCATTGCTGCCGAAGCGGGGATCTACTTTATAATAATCGGTGGTGGCATAGCCGTGGTAGGAACCGCCGGTCATGTTGTTTTCCAATACCGGAGTAAACCACAAGGCGGTTACGCCCAAATCGGAAAAGTAATCAAGGTGCTGTTCGATACCTGCGAGATCGCCGCCATGACGAGCATTTGGGTCGTTGCGGTCTACCTTATATTCTGCCATGCCTGCTATTTGGTCGTTGTCCGGATTGCCGTTGGCAAAACGGTCGGGCATTAACAGATAGAGTGCGTCGGATGCATCGAAACCTTTGTGCTCGCAGCCTTTTTTGGCACGTTCTTTTAGCTCATATTCTTTGACGAACTTTTTCTTGCCTTGAGTGAAGGTGAGTGGCATTTTACCGGGTTTCACGTTTTTATCCAGTCTGAGGTAGACCAGCAGGTAATTATTGCTTTCCAATTTGACTGTGCTGCTCAGCGAGACGCCGGGATAGTTGACAGATACCGTTGCATTGCCGATGCCTTCACCATATACCATTAGCTGAAGTTCGGGGTTTTGCATACCAATGTACCAAAATGGTGGATCGATTTTGTTTACGTTCATGGCTGCGTACGTACTGAGGGAAAGTAGGAGTGTTCCTAAAATGAAGAATACTTTTTTCATGATATTAGCTTTTCGTTATTTTCTCCGCTAAATTAAAAAAAATAGCGGAGAAGGCTGTTACCTCTCCGCTATTATCCTTTATGCAGGTTATGCAAACGTTTTCACTGCTTACATCAGGAATCCCAACAGAATACCGGCAGCTACTGCTGAGCCGATAACGCCCGCTACGTTCGGACCCATGGCATGCATCAACAGGTAGTTGGTTGGATCATATTCCAAACCTACTACTTGAGAGATACGTGCGGAGTCAGGCACTGCAGATACGCCTGCATTACCAATCAGCGGATTAATCTTGTTGCCTTTCTTCAGGAAGATATTGAATATCTTCACAAAGATTACACCGGAAGCGGTTGCGATAATGAATGAGAATGCACCCAAACCAAAAATCCACAATGAGTCTGTAGTCAGGAATTCGGATGCTTGTGTGGAAGCACCTACAGTCAGACCAAGCAGAATTGTGATGGTATCAATCAGCGGACCGCTGGCTGTGTTAGCCAGACGGCGGGTTACACCACTCTCTTTTAGTAAGTTACCGAAAAATAGCATACCTAACAAAGGCAAACCGGACGGAACAAGGAAACAGGTAAGTAACAGACCGATAATCGGGAACATTACTTTTTCTGTATGAGAAACTGCACGTGGCGGTTTCATGCGGATAAGACGCTCGTTCTTGCTGGTCAGCAGACGCATGATAGGCGGTTGGATTACCGGTACTAATGCCATATAGGAATAGGCGGACACGGCAATTGCACCCATCAGGTTGGGAGCCAGTTTGGACGAAAGGAAAATGGCTGTCGGACCATCGGCACCACCGATGATACCGATAGCACCAGCTTGCATCGGATCGAATCCGATAGCCAAAGCAGTCATGTATGCACCGAAAATACCGAATTGTGCGGCAGCACCGACTAGCATCAGCTTCGGATTAGAGATTAGAGCAGAGAAATCCGTCATAGCTCCGATACCCAGGAAAATAAGTGGCGGATACCAACCGGAAGTTACCCCTTGATACAGAATGTTAAGTACAGACCCTTCCTCATAGATACCGACTTTTAATCCGGCTTCCATATTGAAAGGGATATTACCGATCAGCATACCGAAACCGATAGGAATCAGCAACATCGGCTCAAATTCCTTGGCAACAGCCAAGTATATGAAGAATAAACCTACCAGAATCATTACCAGATGTCCGCCTGTTGCATTGGCAAAACCTGTATAAGTCCAGAAGTCTGCAAGGTTATTTCCTAAAAATGTGATAAATTCTCCCATATTATTCAATAATTACAAGGTCAGTACCTTCGAGTACGGATTCTCCTTTACTAACATTAATAGCGGTAATTTTACCGTCTTTGTCGGCATTGATATTGTTCTCCATTTTCATGGCCTCCAGGATAATGATAACCTGGCCTTTCTTCACGGTATCACCCACATTGACTTTGATGTCAAGGATAACACCTGGCAGCGGAGATTTTACACCTGACTTGCCGGTTGAAGCAGCAGCCGGTTTTACAACTGGAGCAGTCGGGGCAGCTGGGGCTGCACTAACAGGGCGTACTACCGGTTTGACTGCAACTTTCGGAGCTTTTTCCATTTCTACTTTGTAGGGAGTACCGTTCACTTCTACGTGAGCGATGTTGTCTTCAATATCTCCAATAGTAACTTTATATGCGTTACCGTTGATTTTGTATTTATATTCTTTCATCGTTTTATCTTTATTAAAGGTGACTTTACTTTCTCTGAGGGGTTTCACGCAACGTGTAAATCTTTGAACTCCAAGGTGAATAGCTGCGTTTTACGCGGGTAATGGTGAGTACGGTGTCTTCCACATCGTGTACATCACTCTGCATTTCGTGCAATGCCAGGGAAATGGCTGCGAATACTTCACCCGGTGCTTCTCCCAGTTGTTTTTCTTTAGCCTCTTTTTTATCGGTAATGCCCTTAGCGCGCATTGCGTTACGTTTGCTGAGGTTTACAGAAATCTTGCCTATAATCTTGAAAGAGATATAAAGAAGGAGTAATCCGGAAAATACTACACTCATGGCGGAAATAGCCATACCGATACCTATACTGTCATGCTCTTCAAACTTCTCCATTTTAGCATTGCTGTCAATGGTTTTGTTATTGGTGCTTGGAGTTACATACTTATCGGACGCATCTCCTTTTACTTCCCATTCCGGAGTGGCATCACTGACACGTGCATAAGATTGGTTGGCTTGTAATGTTCCGGCGGGTACCACAATCTGGTCCAGTAATTTCTTGCCGGAATCGTATAGGCCGATCCAATTGGCGTTCTGGCTGTCTAACTTAAAGTTGGTATGGAAAGTACCGCGATTAGGTTCTCCGTCTGCCCAAAACAGCGCGTGCTGACGAGGTTTTACCAAAGTCAGGACATCACCTTTCGGGATGAAATAGGTAGCGGTGTCACCCGGTTGGCTGCTGAATTTCAGATAGCAACCTGCAAGGTCGGCGCTGCCATATGATTTGTTGAATATCTCAATCCATGCGCTGTGAACACCGTAATCATCCTGAAAGTTGCTTTCGTTGGTGATAAGCACTTCATTCAGCAACAGTTTAGAGTTTGACTCCTTTTCTCCACAAGAAGAACAGAACCCTAGCACCAGCATCAATGAAAGGAATATTCCGATTTTTGTTTTATTCATAAATTTGAGTTTTTATTTTTTAATTCTCAACTGTTAATTCTCAATTCTTAAAGAGGAATATTACCATGTTTCTTGGCCGGGTTGGTCAATTTCTTGGTTTGCAGTTGTTGCAGGGCGCGGATAATGCGGAAACGCGTGTTGCGCGGTTCGATAACATCATCGATATAGCCATACTTGGCTGCATTGTAAGGATTGGCAAACAGTTTGGTATATTCAGCTTCTTTTTCAGCCAGGAACTGAGCCGGATTTTCTTGCTCTTTGGCCTCGCGTGCATACAGAACTTCTACCGCACCTGCACCACCCATAACTGCGATTTCAGCAGTAGGCCATGCATAGTTCATGTCACCACGAAGTTGCTTACAGCTCATTACGATGTGCGAACCGCCATAGGATTTGCGTAGGGTGATAGTAACTTTAGGTACGGTAGCTTCACCGTAGGCATACAGCAATTTGGCACCGTGCAGGATAACACCGTTGTACTCCTGACCGGTTCCGGGAAGGAAGCCCGGTACATCTACCAAAGATACGATAGGAATATTGAAAGCATCGCAGAAACGGACGAAACGTGCACCCTTACGAGAAGCGTTGCTATCAAGTACACCTGCCAGATATTTGGGCTGGTTGGCTACAATGCCGACTGATTGTCCGTTGAAACGGGCAAAACCGATAATGATATTCTTGGAATAGTCTTTCTGAATTTCAAGGAACTCTCCGTTGTCAACGATAGCACCGATAACTTCGTACATATCGTAAGGCTTGTTCGGATTGTCAGGGATAATATCGTTCAGAGAATCTTCCAGACGGTCGATGGGATCTGTACAATCTGTGTAAGGAGCTTCTTCCAAATTATTTTGAGGGATGTAGCTCAGTAATTTGCGGATAAGTGCAAGACCTTCTTCTTCGGTCTTTGCAGTGAAGTGAGTTACACCGGATTTGGTAGAGTGTACGCTTGCACCACCCAAATTTTCCTGGCTGACATCTTCTCCGGTTACGGTCTTTACCACTTTCGGACCAGTAAGGAACATGTAGGACGTTCCTTCCATCATTAGTGTAAAGTCAGTCAGGGCAGGAGAATAAACCGCACCACCGGCACAAGGACCGAAGATACCGGAAATTTGGGGAATAACGCCAGAAGCAAGAATATTGCGTTGGAAAATCTCGGCATATCCGGCTAAAGCATTGATACCTTCTTGAATACGTGCACCACCCGAGTCATTGATACCGATACAGGGAGCACCCATCTTCATTGCTTGATCCATGATTTTGCAAATTTTCAAAGACATGGTTTCCGACAATGAACCGGCAGAAACAGTGAAATCCTGTGCGAAAATGTAGACCAAGCGACCGTCGATGGTACCGCAACCGGTAACCACACCGTCGCCGGGGTAGTGTTTCTTTTCCATACCGAAATTCGTACATCTGTGCTCAACAAACATGTCCATTTCTTCGAAACTTCCTTCATCGAGTAACATTGCTATACGCTCGCGAGCTGTATATTTCCCTTTCTCATGTTGCTTTGCAATCGCTTTTTCACCACCACCAAGACGCGCAGCCGTACGGCGGTCAATAAGCTCTTTAATTTTCTCAAGTTGATTACTCATATTCTTTATTTATGATTTATGATTTCAGATTTATGTTTTCGGATTTATGATTTCAAACCATAAATCTTTATTCTCCTTTTTCGCAAAGTTCCGTCAATACGCCGAGTGTGGATTTCGGATGCAGGAATGCGATGTTCAAGCCTTCCGCACCTTTACGGGGAGCTTTGTCAATCAGGCGGATACCTTTTCCTTCAACTTCTGCGAGAGCGTTTGCCACTCCGTCTTCCACAGCAAATGCTAAATGGTGCATACCACCGTTACCGTTGTTCTTTTCGATGAATTTGGCAATGGTGCTTTCGGGAGAAGTGGGTTCGAGCAACTCAATTTTCACGTCACCTACTTTCAAGAAAGCGGTTCTTACCTTTTGATCTTCTACGGTTTCAATGTTGTAGCATTTTAAACCTAATACATTTTCGTAGTACGGAAGGGCTTCTTCAATGCTTTTTACAGCAATGCCTAAATGTTCAATGTGCGAAATTTTCATAACAGTTTTTATTAATGTTGGTATTCAATTCCAAATTTTTAAAATCAGCAGTACAAAGAAAGATATTTCTACTTGAATAAAGAAATTTTTCGCCAATTAATTATAAAGGTATTTCTTCTTAAAATGATTTTATAATTGAGACAACCGGTCGTTGTTTTATCTATTGATGGTACTCGTTTTTTGTTATAAAAGAGATTCAAAAGCTTTTTTTGTTATATCTTTGTCAGTAGAATTTCAATCGGACAAATATTATGTCACATTTAGCTCCCTTGATCGCCGATTTGGCATTGATACTGATTTGCGCCGGAATAATGACGCTATTATTTAAAAAACTGAAACAACCGTTAGTCTTGGGGTATGTCGTTGCAGGCTTCTTGGCCAGTCCTCACATGGCTTATACCCCTTCGGTGATGGATACGGCAAACATACAGACTTGGGCGGACATCGGCGTTATTTTCTTGCTGTTTGCTTTGGGGCTGGAGTTTAGCTTTAAGAAAATAGTCAAGGTGGGGGGAGCCGCTATAATCGCTGCTTGTACAATTATATTCTGTATGATATTGTTGGGCGTGGCAGTTGGCACGGCTTTCGGATGGAAACGGATGGACTGCATTTTCTTGGGCGGTATGATAGCCATGTCTTCCACTACTATTATCTATAAGGCATTTGATGATTTGGGCATGCGCAAGAAAAAGTTTACCGGGCTGGTGCTCAGTGTGTTGATTTTGGAAGATATTCTTGCCATTGTCCTGATGGTTATGCTGTCTACCATGGCAGTCAGTCATAATTTTGAAGGGACGGAAATGCTGGGCAGTATAGCAAAACTGTTATTCTTTCTTATATTGTGGTTTGTGGTCGGCATCTATTTGATTCCTGTTCTGTTGAAAAAATGTCGGAAGCTGATGAGTGAGGAGACTTTGCTGATTGTATCGCTCGGGCTTTGTTTCGGTATGGTTGTGCTTGCTGCCCATACGGGATTTTCAGCAGCGTTCGGCGCTTTTATCATGGGGTCTATTCTGGCTGAAACGGTAGAGGCGGAAAGTATTGAACGTCTGGTTAAGCCGGTAAAAGATTTATTCGGTGCCATATTCTTTGTATCTGTAGGTATGATGGTAGACCCTTTGATGATAGTAGAATATGCGGGTCCTATTGTTGTCATCACATTGGCGGTTATTGTCGGGCAATCGTTGTTCGGCACATTGGGAGTATTGCTTGCAGGGCAGCCGCTTAAGACGGCTATGCAATGCGGATTCAGTTTGACGCAGATTGGAGAATTTGCTTTTATCATCGCTTCTTTGGGAGTGTCTTTGCATGTAACAAGTCATTTTCTGTATCCTATAGTGGTGGCTGTATCTGTCATTACTACCTTTCTTACCCCTTATATGATTCGTTTTGCAGAGCCGGCTTCCAATTTTGTCGATACGCATTTGCCGGAACGGTGGCAGAAATTTTTGCTGCATTATGCTTCCGGTTCGCAGACTGTGAATCATGAGAGTTTATGGAAGAAACTGATATTTGCTTTGTTGCGTATTACGGTGGTTTATTCCATTGTAAGTGTGGCGGTGATTGCTATCGCATTCCGCTTCCTTGTACCGTTTTTCAAGGGAAACTTGCCTGGGATTTGGGGCTCTTTATTGTCTGCTTTGGTCATTGTTCTGTTTATTTCTCCTTTTCTGCGAGCCATCATGATTAAGAAAAACCATTCGGTAGAATTCGTAACATTGTGGCGCGACAGTCGGGGAAATCGCGCTCCATTGGTAGCTACTATTGTGCTGCGAATTCTGTTGGCAGTTTCTTTTGTGATGTTTGTAATAGCCGGACTGTTTAAACTGTCGGTTGGTCTTGTCTTTGGAGTTGCGGTACTGCTGGTTATAGTGATGATACTTTCCAGACAGTTGAAGCGGCAGTCTATAATGATTGAACGTACTTTTTTTCAGAATTTGCGGTCGCGGGATATGCGTGCGGAATATTTGGGCGAGAAGAAGCCTGAATATGCAGGCCGTCTGCTTTCACGTGATTTGCATTTGACGGATTATGAGATTCCCGGGGAATCGGCTTGGGCAGGCAAGACGCTGGCGGAGTTGAATTTTGGCAAGCGTTATGGGGTGCATGTCGTTTCTATTCTTCGTGGACGCAGGCGGATAAATATTCCCGGTGCTTCTGTGCGTCTCTTTCCTTTAGATAAGATACAGGTTATTGCTACTGATGAAGAATTGAATGTGTTTGGTGAGGAAATGAATAAGCTTTCAACGATAGCTGCGGACGCCGTGGAAAAAAGTGAGATGATACTGCGTCAGTTGCGTATCGATGCAAATTCTCCGTTCTTGGGTAAAACATTGAAAGATGCAGGCATACGCGAGAAATACCACTGCCTGATTGTTGGAGTGGAGCGAGGAGGGGAAACTTTGCATGCTCCTGACGTGCACGAGCCTTTTGTCGAGGAAGATGTAGTATGGATTGTCGGTGAGAATGTCGATGTGTACAAATTGGTCGGTGAAAATGATGAGAATGTCGACCTGTGATATTGGAATAACGGTTATCTTTGCTTTACGAACATAAACTTTAAAAAAGAAATATCATGAAAAGTGATCCGAAAGACTGTCTGTACTGTCAGAATAATGAAACGTTGCATAATCTGATGATTGAGATTGCGCAGCTTAGTGTGTCACGTGTCTTCCTTTTTAAGGAACAAACTTATCGCGGGCGCTGCCTTGTGGCTTACAAAGACCATGTCAATGACTTGAATGAACTAACGGATGAGGAACGCAATGCTTTTATGGCTGATGTTGCCCGTGTGGCTCGTGCCATGCAAAAAGCTTTTAATCCGGAAAAGATTAATTATGGTGCGTATTCAGACAAATTATCTCATCTTCATTTTCATTTGGCGCCGAAATATGTAGATGGTCCCGATTATGGTGGTACTTTCCAGATGAATCCGGGAAAGGTGTATCTGACGGATGTCGAATATCAGGAATTGGTTGAAGCGGTGAGAAGCAAACTTTGAAAGAGAATGAAGTATAAAGTATAAATTGGCAATGAGCATGATTTATGAATGACAAATAGTTATGTAATATCATAGCATAGCCATTTATACCTTATACTTCGTATTTTATATTTTATTTAAAATTTTGTCCATTACCCAGTTTGTCAGTGTTGCGCTTTCGCCATCGCAGTTACAGATTGATTTGCCAAGTAAATGGTCTACAACAGCTTGAATAAGCGGTTGCTGGACGTAAATGGGGTTTTCTACAGGGATTTCTTCCCTTCCTCGTTCGGTGTGTAAGGCTATGGGATCATAGGTAAATACAGAAAAGCATATCATACCTTTGTCTCCGATGATTTCGATACGGTCTTCACGTGCAGACTCATGTGCAACGAAACACCACGAGCCGCTGCCTACCAGACCGCTGTCAAATTGGAAACAGGCACTGAGGGTATCCTCTGCAGAATATAGTCCGCCACGGTTGCTCTTGTATCCGTTGGCTTCAAGAATATATCCGAACATATCTTGCAGTATGTCTATCTGGTGTGGAGCCAAATCATAAAAATAACCGCCACCGGCGATATCGGGCTGTACACGCCAGGGTAGGTTCTCCTTGTTATAGTCCAGATCGCGAGGTGGCTGGGCAAAGCGAATTTGTATATTGATGACATTTCCGATGGCCCCTTCTTCCACCAATGACTTTACTTTCAGGAAATAAGGAAGATAACGGCGGTAATAGGCTACAAAACAAGGTATGCCGGTTTCTTGGGAAATACGGTTGATACGGCAACACTCTTCATAAGTCACTGCCATCGGCTTTTCTATGTATACCGGTTTGCCGGCTTTCATAGACATAATGGCATATGTGGCATGGGAAGAGGGTGGGGTGGCAATATATACGGCATTTACGTCTTCATCATTAATCAGTTCCTGTGCATCATTGTACCATTTGGCAATGCCTCTTTCTTTGGCATAAGCTTTGGCTTTGGAGATATCCCGACTCATCACAGCTACCACTTCGGAGTGTTCAATTTTTTGAAATGCAGGTCCACTTTTGTATTTGGTCACTTCTCCGCAGCCGATAAATCCCCATTTTATTATTTTCTCACTCATACTTGTATATTATTCTTCAAAGTCGAAATCAAAATCAAAGTCATCCACGAATTCAGGCGCAGTGAAGTCTTCCAGTTCACGGCGATCCTTTTTGGTGGGGCGTCCCGTTCCCTTAGCGCGGTTGATAAATCCGCTGATTTTGCTCATTTCCAACAGTTCATATTGCTCCGGGGCGGTTATGTTCTCCATCATTTCGGGAACAAGCTTGGCGCCTACACGCTTTTCAATAGTCTGTAGTACTTTGAAAGAATAGGTAACCGGCGGTTTGCGTACTTGTATTACATCTCCCGGCTTCACCATTCGAGCTGCCTTTGCAAGTGCACCATTGATACTGATACGTCCTTTTTTGCAGGCTTCGGCTGCAATTGTACGTGTCTTGAAAATGCGTACAGCCCACATCCATTTGTCTATTCTTGCTTCACTCATTTCTTGTTGAACTGATTCATTGTAATGTCTATACCGGCGAGACAGAAACTTTTAATGATTTCGCCGGCTGTTTTCAGGCGTTCATCCATTGTTTTCCAGTCTTCGTCCGTAAAGTGTCCCAAAACGAAATCCACTTGTCCGCCGCGGGGAAAATCATTACCGATACCAAAACGCAGGCGGGCATAGTTTTGGGTACCTAATGTGGCTGCAATATGTTTCAGTCCGTTATGTCCCGCATCGCTTCCTTTCCCTTTCAGCCGCAGGGTGCCGAAAGGTAGTGCCAAATCATCTACTACAATCAGTACGTTTTCCAACGGAATGTTCTCTTTTTGCATCCAATAGCGTACGGCATTTCCACTCAGATTCATGAAAGTAGACGGTTTCAGCAATATCAGTTGGCGTCCTTTGACCGACATGGTAGCTGTAAAACCATAGCGTCCGTCATTAAAGGTTATTCCGGCTGCTTGAGCTAAAGCATCTACTACCATGAAGCCTATATTATGGCGGGTTTCGTGATATTCGGGACCGATATTGCCTAAACCGGCAATTAGATATTTCATTTTTATATACTTGGCTTTAATGATAATTCAGATAAAAAGAGAGGAACGCGGATTATCGCAGTTGTCCGCGGATATGAAATCTGCGTCGTCTGCGTTAATCCGCGTTCCGGAATATCTCGTTTGCTTACTAAGAAAGCGCCGATTAGTTGTTTGCAGCAGCTGCAGCAGCACCTCTTGCGGCACGAGTCAGCTTAACAGCACATACAACGGCTTCTTTAGCATTCAACAGTTCCAAACCTTCGTAGCTTAATTCACCTACTTTTACCGTTTTGCCCAATCCCAAATGAGATACATTGACAATCAGTTTTTCAGGAATAGCGTTGTACAAAGCTTTAACTTTCAGTTTACGCATCTGCAGAGTCAGCTTACCACCGGCTTTCACACCTTCTGCCAGACCTTCCATTTGTACGGGAACTTCCATTACGATAGGTTTAGTTTCATCAATCTGATAGAAGTCAACGTGCAGGATAGTATCTTTTACCGGGTGGAATTGAATATCTTTCAAGATAGCATTTACTTTCTTGCCATCGATAATCAGGTCAACCACGTAGATGTGCGGAGTATAAACCAAATTGCGCAGACCTTCTGCCGGTACAGTGAAATGAACGTTTTCACCTGCTCCGTAGAGTACGCAAGGTACACCGTTGTCTTTACGAATAGCTTTCAAAGCTCTTGCTTGTTCCGAAGAACGCTCTGCAATAGTTCTTGCAGTTCCTTTTACTTCAATTGATTTCATTTTAATTTCTTTTTGTGTTACTCTAAATTAAGTAGATTATTGCTTAATTCACCATCACACGATGTGGTTCACCACACGATGTTGCAAAAAAGCGGTGCAAAAATACCGCTTCTTTTTGAATTATCAAAAGGTTTTCCTTTAAAAATCAATATCTATTTTAATTTCTCCGTCAAGCGGAGAATCTTTTTCTTTCTGTTCTTCTGCCGGCTGCACATTGTCAGGTTGTTCTTCATTGTCGTTGCGGCGCATAAAACATCCTTGCTGTTCCTGAATGAAGCCAATAGCCTGTTGCAGGCCATTCATGAATTTTTCAAAATCTTCTTTGTACAAAAAGATTTTATGTTTTTCAAAACTAACCTGTGATTCATCTCCTTCACCCGTTACTATCTTCTTGCTTTCAGTGATAGCAAGGAACATTTCGTCCTTTCTGTTTTTCTTAACGTCTAAATAATAGATGCGCTTGCCTGCTTTAATGGATTGGGAGAATACTATTTCTTTGTCGCTCACGTCCAGTCCGCTTTTCTTTTTAAAGTCTTCCATATTATAGCTATCTTGTTGTAATCGGGTTCAAAATTGACGATTTTTTTTAAACTGTCAAAAGAAAAAGCCCGGATAATGATTATCTGCATTAAAAAATGTGATTTATTTATGTAAACTCATTAAAAATATCTACTTTTGCACCTCGTTAAAACACCAGTATTTACTTTAGTTATGATAAACAGAGTTCTTATTCGTCTTAAGATTATACAGATTGTATATGCTTATTATCAGAATGGCAGTAAAAATTTAGATGCTGCGGAGAAAGAGTTGTTCTTTAGTCTCTCCAAGGCATATGACCTTTACAATTATCTGCTTATGTTGATGATAGCCTTGACGAACTACGCACAAAAGCGCATTGATGCGGCAAAAGCAAAGTTGGCTCCCACTGCCGAAGAGTTGTATCCGAACATGAAGTTTGTAGAAAACAAATTCATTTCCCAACTGGAAGTGAACAGGCAGTTGATGGACTTTATCTCCAACCAGAAACGTACATGGGAGAATGATGAAGATTTTGTTAAAGGATTATTTGAAAAGATTGTAGCGTCTGATATATATAAGGAATATATGGCTTCTTCCGAAAACTCTTACGAGGCAGATCGTGAATTATGGAGAAAGCTTTATAAGACATTCATTTTCAATAATGAGGAACTTGATATATTGCTCGAAGATCAAAGCCTTTATTGGAATGACGACAAGGAAATTGTGGATACATTCGTTCTGAAAACAATCAAACGCTTTGATGAGAAGAATGGTGCGAATCAGCCGTTATTGCCTGAGTTTAAGGATGATGAAGATCAGGAGTTTGCCCGCCGTTTGTTCCGCCGTGCTATTCTGAACTGCGATTACTACCGTCATCTTATCAGCGAAAACACACGTAACTGGGATTTGGACCGTGTAGCTTTTATGGATGTAGTTATCATGCAGTGTGCATTGGCCGAAATATTGAGTTTCCCGAACATTCCCGTCAGCGTTTCGTTGAATGAGTATGTAGATATAGCCAAAGTGTACAGTACAGCCAAGAGTGGTAGTTTTGTCAATGGCACTTTGGATGGAATAGTTAAGGAATTGAAAAAAGAAGGGAAGTTGTCGAAAAACTGATACCTTTGTTGAATAATAAAAATTAAAACGGAATATTTATGAATTTGATGACAGTATTTTTCCTGCAAGCTCCTGCTGCAGGCCCGGACGGAAGCATGATGTGGATTATGTTGATAGCTATGTTCGCTATTATGTATTTCTTTATGATTCGCCCGCAAAATAAGAAGCAAAAAGAAATTGCGAATTTCCGCAAATCTCTTCAAGTGAACCAAAAGGTGATTACTGCCGGTGGCATTCATGGTATTATCAAGGAAATTAACGATAATGATGTGGTTCTTGAAATTGCTTCCAACGTTAAAATCCATATTGACAAGAATTCCATTTTTGCCGCTGCTGCTGATGCAAACAGTAGTCAGGCTTCTAAATAAGCAGATGTGAGCCTATGTTTGATCGTAGGAACATAAGACGTATTTATTTGAATATAACCGGAAAAGCAAAGGACTTTCTGCTCAGTGATAAGAGCAGAGAGTTCTTTGTTTTTTTATTTTTCTTCTTTATAGCCGGTGGTTTCTGGTTGTTGCAGACACTGAACAACGATTATGAAGCGGAATTTTCTATTCCGGTCCGTTTGCGTGGAGTGCCTAATAATACAATGATTACTTCAGAGCCGGTCTCCGAACTGCATATAAAGGTAAAGGATAAAGGTACTGTTTTGCTTAATTATATGTTGGGAAAGAGCTTCTATCCGGTTTCGCTCGACTTTTCCGATTATAAAGCTGTTGATAATCATGTACGTATTTATGCTTCTCAGTTTGAGAAAAAAGTGCTGAGTCAGTTGAATGTTTCCACCCGCTTGCTTTCTATGAAGCCAGATACCTTGGAATACATTTATGCAACGGGAATGTCCAAATTGGTGCCTGTCAGATTATCGGGGACAGTGGGTGCCGGCCGTCAATATTATTTGTCGGATACGATTTTTAAACCGGACTCGGTTTTGGCTTATGCACCGGAAGGGGTATTGGATACGATAACCGCTGCCTATACCCAGCCTGTCAAACAGGAGAATGTCTCCGATACATTGCGGCAACAGGTGTCTTTGCTTGCGCGACGAGGTGTGAAGTTTGTTCCTGCCTCTATTGAGATGATACTTCCTGTGGACATTTATACGGAAAAGACGGTGGAAGTGCCGTTGCACGGCGTAAACTTTCCGGCTGATAAAGTATTGCGTGCTTTTCCTTCTAAGGTTCAAGTAACTTTCCAGGTAGGGCTTAGCCGTTTCCGTGAGATAACTGCAGATGATTTTCATATCAATGTTTCTTATGAGGAACTGTTGCGTTTGGGGTCGGACAAGTATACGGTAAAATTGCGGAATATTCCCGACGGGGTGAAACAAGTGCGTTTTAATCCGGAGCAGGTTGATTTTCTTATAGAACAAATATCTCCTTCATTATGACCGTCAAGATAGGTATAACCGGTGGTATCGGCAGTGGAAAAAGTGTTGTGTCCCGACTGTTGGAGGTGATGGGAATCCCGGTCTATATTTCTGATGGGGAAACCAAACAGCTTATGATGACAGACTCTTGTATTCGCAGTGAGTTGACTGCCTTGTTGGGTGAGGAGGTGTATGCCGGTGGAGTATTGAATAAGTCTCTGCTTGCGTCTTATCTTTTCGGTAGTCCCGAGCATGCCGGGCAGATTAATGGTATTGTTCATCCGCGTGTAAAAGAGGATTTCAGGCAGTGGGTTTGTCAGCGTGCGGCATGCCGGATGGCAGGAATCGAGTCTGCTATTCTGATAGAGGCTGGATTTGCAGATGAGGTTGATGTAGTTGTTATGGTTTACGCTCCCGAGGAGATACGGGTGCAGCGTGCCATGAAGCGGGATGCTTCCTCACGTGAACTGATAGAAAAGCGCATTCGTAGTCAGATGGGCGATGAAGAAAAACGGAAACTGGCAGATTTTGTGATAGTGAATGATGGCGAAACACCGTTAATTCCGCAGGTTTTGGGCTTAATCACTTTTCTGTCTCAAAATAATACCTATCTTTGCCCACCGAAAAAATGAACTACTAATTACAAAAACTGAATATATTATGTTGAAGACTATTTTGTCTATTTCCGGTAAGCCGGGATTGTATAAACTCATCTCTCAGGGAAAGAATATGTTGATTGTGGAGTCACTTGTTGACAAGAAACGTTTTCCTGCTTATGGTAATGAAAAGATTATCTCTTTAGGAGATATTGCCATGTATACAGATACAGAAGAAGTACCTTTGAAAGATGTACTTCTCTCAATGAAGAAAAAGGAAAACGGTGCAGCCGTGGCATTGGATGTAAAAAAGGCTTCTGTGAAAGAGCTCCAAGCTTATTTGGCGGAGGTGTTGCCTAATTTTGACCGCGATCGCGTATATGTGTCTGATATTAAAAAACTGATTTCCTGGTATAATCTGTTGGTAGCAAGTGATATGACAGACTTTGAAGAAACATCTGAAACTGCTGCTGAAGAGGTTAAAGAAGAAACAGCTGAATAATTATACTTCATTCTGAGGTTAAAATAAAAAGAGGGTATGTCAAAATTAACATCCGCTTGCTAATTGTTTCTTTTTAGGCACAGATTCCACGTTCTTTGTTCTTTTTCCGTGAAATCCGCGAAATCCGTGCCTAAAAGAAATCATCAAGTGTATTTTGACACACCCTCTTCTTTTTTTAGCTTGTCAGTTTCTGAAATCCAATTCGTCTTTCGTTGCATTGATATCTACCGTGATTGGTTTGCTACGGTCAACTTCCTGCGACAATAATTTCTTGGACAAATCGTTCAGCAAGTAATGCTGGATAGCACGTTTTACTGGACGGGCACCAAACTCCGGATCATATCCTGCATTGGCCAGGAAATCTATGGCGGCATCGGTCAATACCAGTTCCACGCCGTTTCCGGATAACATCTTTTGTACGCTCTTGATTTGAAGTACAACAATCTGTTTAATTTCTTTTTCAGTCAGCGGCAAGAACATGATTGTCTCGTCGATACGATTCAGGAATTCCGGGCGGATTATCTTTTTCAGCATATTCATAACTTCCTTCTTGGTTTCCTCTACAATCTCTTCCTTGTTGGAACCGTTCAGTTTCTCCATTTGGCTTTGAATGTATCCGCTACCCATATTGGAAGTCATGATGATAATGGTATTCTTGAAGTTTACGGTACGTCCTTTATTATCCGTCAAACGTCCGTCATCCAATACTTGCAATAGTATGTTGAATACATCCGGATGTGCTTTCTCTATTTCATCGAACAGTACGACGGAGTAAGGTTTGCGGCGTACAGCTTCCGTCAACTGACCGCCTTCATCATATCCCACATATCCCGGAGGAGCTCCTACCAGACGGGAAACGCTATGTTTCTCCTGATATTCGCTCATATCGATACGCGTCATCATCGTTTCATCATCAAACAGGAATTCGGCAAGCGCCTTGGCAAGTTCCGTTTTACCTACACCGGTAGTACCGAGAAAGAGGAATGAGCCGATAGGACGCTTGGGATCTTGCAGTCCCGCGCGGCTGCGGCGTACAGCATCGGCTACAGCTTCGATGGCTTCATTCTGTCCGATAACACGCTGATGCAGTTCATCTTCCAGATGCAATAGTTTCTCCTTTTCGCTTTGCAGCATCTTGCTTACCGGTATGCCTGTCCATCGGGATACTACATCTGCGATATCCTCGGCGTCAACTTCTTCCTTAATCATTGCTTGATCGCCCTGCATTTCGTGCAGCTTTTGCTGGGTCTCTTCAATTTCCTGATTCAATGCTTGAAGTTTGCCATAACGTATTTCGGCTACCTTTCCATAATCACCTTCACGTTCCGCTTTATCGGCTTCAAACTTCAGGTTTTCTATTTCAACTTTATTCTGCTGAATTTTGTTGACTAGTGTCTTTTCGTTTTGCCATTTTGCTTTATACGACTTCTCCTGTTCTTTTAGTTCGGCAAGTTCCTTGCCGATTTGCTCCAGTTTGAGACGGTCATTTTCGCGCTTGATGGCTTCGCGTTCAATTTCCAGTTGTTTGATTTTACGGGAAATCTCATCCAACTCTTCCGGTACAGAATCTACTTCCATACGGAGTTTGGCGGCAGCTTCATCCATCAGGTCAATGGCTTTATCCGGCAGGAAGCGGTCGGTAATATAACGGTTGCTCAATTCTACGGCAGCAATGATGGCATCGTCTTTAATCCGTACATGGTGATGGTTTTCATAACGTTCTTTCAAGCCACGAAGGATGGAAATGGTGCTTAACGTGTCCGGTTCGTTTACCATAACGATTTGGAAACGGCGTTCCAAAGCCTTGTCTTTCTCAAAGTATTTTTGATACTCGTCCAAGGTGGTAGCACCGATGCTTCTCAGCTCACCGCGTGCCAGAGCAGGTTTCAGAATATTGGCGGCATCCATTGCTCCCTCGCCTTTACCGGCGCCTACCAATGTGTGGATTTCGTCGATGAACAGAATGATGTCTCCTTCCGATTTCTTCACTTCATTGACGACGGCTTTCAGACGTTCTTCGAACTCGCCCTTATATTTGGCTCCTGCAACCAATGCACCCATATCCAGTGAATAAACTTGTTTGTTTTTCAGATTCTCAGGTACATCACCCCGCAATATACGGTGGGCAAGTCCTTCTACAATGGCTGTTTTACCTGTACCCGGCTCACCTATCAATATAGGATTGTTCTTGGTACGGCGGCTTAGGATTTGCAGAACCCGGCGGATTTCTTCATCACGTCCGATAACGGGGTCCAGTTTGCCGCTTCGGGCTGCCTCGTTCAGATTGATGGCATACTTTTCCAATGACTGATAAGTGTCCTCGCTGGATTGCGAAGTAACCTTTTCGCCTTTCCGTAATTCATTGATTGCATTGCGCAAGTCTTTCTCCGTCATTCCGGCATCTTTCAGGATGGTGGAAGCGGTACTTTTTACAGTGAGCAAAGCGAGCAACATCGGTTCCAGTGAAACAAACTCATCGCCCATTTCTTTGGAGTATTGGGTTGCCTTCTGAAAAATTTCATTAGTCTCACGACTCAGGTAGGGTTCTCCACCCGATACTTTGGGCAGGGAGTCAATCTGCTTATCAAGTACGAGTGCGATTTGCTGCCCGTTCATGCCTAACTTCTGGAAGATGAAATTGGTAACGTTTTCGCCCACTTTCATCACGCTTTGAAGCAAGTGTACAGGTTCGATGGCTTGCTGCCCCCGTGCTTGCGTCAAGTTCACGGCTTCTTGTACGGCTTCTTGAGCTTTGATAGTAAATTGGTTAAAGTTCATATTTAGTTCTCCTTTCTATTTTTATCAGCTTCATAACACTTTAAAAGGCGCAAAAGATTTGCCAGCAGCCAAAATGAGACAAAATTTCAGTTAATAGAAGAAAATGAATGTCAAATTGGCTGATTTGCGACAAATACCTTTTATCTACAAAACTTTTTGTATCTTTACTCCCTCAATAAATAAATGAGTAATATGGAAAATACCCAAATAAAACTTTCCGAAACGGTAATGGTGATTGATGTTGCCTACCTGAATTTTGTTATAAACGATTTGAGGAAGTATTTTGAACCGTTGCTGGGACGTTCTTTACAAACAGTGGATCTGGCGCTTTTTACCATGTATCTGGCTATGGATGCCGGATTGAAAGGGAGTGACAATGATGTACAGGTACTTCTCGTATATGATAAGCAGTCCGGAAAGCTGGAGCACTGCCTGCCATCCGATTTGAAGAACGAATTGGATGGAGTAGCGTTTAAGGCTTCTTTGGGTGAATTCAGTTTTATGGCTGTGCCTTCAGAGGGTTTTGTGTCTCGTGGAGACTTGTATCTTGATTTGTTGCAGATAGTATTGAATACCGCCGAAGTGAAGAAGCTGATTGTTGTTCCTTTTAATGAGGAGTATGGTAAAGAGGTTGAGAACGTTTTGAGGGAATGCGCATTGGAAAATGCCGGACATAAAGAAGAGGCAAAAGACATTGTTTATTTCCGTATGGAGGAGCCTACCGCCCCGGCTGTATGCCGTTGGGAGATGCTGGGGTATCCGCTGATGTCAGTGTTGGGTATCAGGAGTGAAGATTTGCAGAATAATTAATCAATTTAATTTATTGTGCTGTGAGCGATTTTCGTTTAAAGGTATTCCGGTCTGTTGCGAAGAATCTGAGTTTTACGAAGGCTTCGCAAGAATTGTTTGTCAGCCAGCCTGCTATTACCAAACATATACAAGAGTTGGAAGCTGCTTATCAGACACGTTTGTTCGACCGGCAGGGTAGCAGAATTTCGTTGACGGAGTCGGGCAATTTGCTCTTGGAACATTGCGAGCGGATTTTGGAAGACTATAAACGGTTAGAGTACGAAATGCACTTGTTGCATAATGAATATACAGGCGGTTTGAAGCTGGGGGCCAGCACTACCATTGCCCAATATGTGTTACCTCCTTTGCTTGCCAGCTTTATCGGTAAGTTTCCACAAGTCAGCCTGTCATTGTTGAATGGTAATTCCAGAGAGATAGAGGCCGCTTTGCAGGAACATCGCATTGATTTGGGCTTTGTCGAAGGAGTATTCAGGTTGCCTAATATTAGATATACTACTTTTTTGGAAGATGAGCTGGTGGCAGTGGTGCGTACAGGCAGTAAATTGGCTGTGGGAGAGGAGATAACTCCTGATGAATTGTTCCATTTGCCTTTGGTGCTTCGCGAAAGAGGTTCGGGGACATTGGATGTTTTTGAGCGTGCCTTGCAGCAACATAATATAAAGTTATCCTCTTTACAGGTTTTGATGTATTTGGGAAGCACGGAAAGTATCAAATTGTTTTTGGAACATACCGATTGTCTGGGCATTGTTTCCGTTCGTTCCATTACGCGCGAGTTGTATTCTGGACAGTTGCGTGTCGTTGAGATTAAGGGAATGCCTATGTTACGCGATTTTAGTTTTGCACAGCCTCAGGGGCAAGAAAGTGGTTTGGCGCAAGTATTCATGCAATTTGCCATGCACAATAACCATAAGTTATAGCACATAAGCAGAAACAATTGGCATGATTGAGAAAAGAAGCCTACCTTTGCGGTCGAAAACAAATTAATAAAAATAAAAAAGTATGGCTTCAACTCGAACATTGGCGAAAAGTATCAATATGTCTTTTCTGCAAAACAACAACAAAATTATTTACGTTTCACTTCTTGTCATTCTTTCTTTTTTCTTGTTTCTTGATTATATTCCGGGAATGCACGCTTATTCCGCATGGGTTACCCCTCCGGTAGCTTTATTTCTTGGTCTGTCGTTTGCTTTGTTATGTGGACAGGCACATCCTAAGTTTAATAAGAAAATATCCAAATATCTGTTGCAGTATTCTGTGGTGGGTCTGGGTTTCGGTATGAATTTGCAGGCTTCGCTTGCTTCCGGTAAGGAAGGTATGGAGTTTACGGTTATCTCTGTGGTAGGTACATTACTTATCGGCTGGGTTATCGGTCGTAAGTTTCTGAAAGTAGATCGTGACACTTCTTATCTGATCAGCTCCGGTACGGCTATTTGCGGTGGTAGCGCTATCGCGGCGGTAGGTCCTGTGTTGAAGGCAAAAGACAGTGAAATGTCTGTGGCTTTGGGTACGATTTTTATTTTGAATGCGATTGCATTGTTCATATTTCCTGTAATAGGTCATGCCTTGAATATGAGCCAGCATGAGTTCGGTACATGGGCTGCCATTGCCATTCATGACACCAGTTCGGTAGTTGGTGCGGGTGCTGCCTATGGTGAGGAGGCGTTGCGGGTAGCTACTACTATCAAGCTGACCCGTGCGCTTTGGATTATTCCGTTGGCAATTGCTACTTCATTTATTTTCAAAAGTAAAGGGCAGAAAATCAGTATACCCTGGTTTATCTTCTTCTTTGTTTTGGCAATGATTGTCAATACCTATGTCTTGAATCTTTCCGAGACAGGGGCTTTAATCGGTGCGGGAATCAATAGTATTGCCCGTAAGGCATTGACAATAACCCTGTTCTTTATAGGAGCTTCTCTTTCCCGTGATGTCCTGAAAGCAGTAGGTATCAAACCGCTTGTACAGGGTATTCTGCTTTGGGTAGTTATCAGTGTCAGTACACTGGCTTATATTTATTGGTCTTGATATAAGGCTGCAACGGCTTGAGGATTCAGTATGGTATATTCTTTCTGCATTCTCAGTACATTTTCGTCAGTTGCATATACAAATACACATCTCGCTATCGCCGGGATGTGTATTTCTTTTATACACCCTTCCCAGCATCGCCGAACCGAAACCAATGGGACATAGGTAATAAAACCTTGCTGCTCCAGTTTCTTTTTGGTATTCAGTTCGGTGTGTGGGTTGGTCAATACGATAAACCACGAATGTGGCTTATCTAAGTGATGGATGATATATTGAAAAGTCATAGTTAGTTGTCTTTTGTTACTGTAAAATTGAAAGTGTGGAAAAATTGCGGTTTATTACCGACTGTCATTGGAAAAACGATGGTGACTGAAGTTCTTCCGTTTTTTCTGAATTTCTTTTTGTGATATATTTTGCTGATACCTTTTTCCGTAATTAAGTTGGTTGCTGTAATTGTGCGGTTTATTTCCTGGTTGTGTTTGATGGTTTCCAAAGGAGCTTCGTCAGTTGTAAAAGGGTAGAGGCTGATGCCTGACGCCCTTCCGTTAACAATGAAACCGGCTTGTTTCCAGTTTAGCCATACGGTTTCATCGGTGTTGTTTTTGATGATGACTTTCCATGCATTGCTGTTCGGAATGAATTGATAAATAATTCCCTCTTTGTTATATTCCAGTTTCCCTTGATGGTTTTCATATGATTTGAATGAAATGCGGCAGTTTTCGTTGTCGATGTATTGTGCATGTGATAAGGTGGGAAACAGGAATGACAATAAAATAATGAGATGAGGTATCCGTTTGTATTTTCGGCTGTCAAAGTAAGTCTGCATAAGGATGGCTGATATACAGACCGGGATTGTAATGAGAATGCAACTACTCAATGTCATGGCATTATATGTATTATCTTTTTATTTATATGAATACGCGGCAAAAATATCATAAATTAATTGATAAAACAAATAAATTATGGATTAAAACGAACTTATATACAGACAAATTATTATTCAAGTAGTTTTAGTGTGGCTAATTAATTCGTATCTTCATTGAAATGGAAAAGAGTAATATATATATTGGCGAGGTTATCAGGAGTGTTATGGCTGATAACCAGATTACTAAGGCTGAACTTGCAAGAAGATTGGGTGTTAGACCTCAAAGTGTCGATTATATGTTGACACGGAAAAGTATTGATACGGATACGTTATACAACGTTTCAAGAGCATTGAACTATGACTTTGCTATGCTATACTCTTTACATGAAGGACAGACAAATTGTGATATAAAAGAATCCTCATATAATGTCGCTACCGCTAAGGTGTTGGTGGAGTTGGAATTAAAACCGGAGGATTTGGCAAAATTGAACTTGAAAAAGAGAATCTCTGATGTGTTGAAATGATTCGTAGGTATATTTATAAATTTGTTTTTAGAAAGGATTTATTGGCTTTGATATAAAGCTGTAACGGTTTGCAGAGATAAGGCGGTATATTCCTTTTGCATCTCTTGCATTTCTTCCTTGGTTGCATATACAAATACACATCTTGCTATTGTCGGGATGTGTATTTCTTTTATACATCCGGTCCAACTGCGCCGAACTGAAATCGTTGGAACATAAGTGATAAACCCTTGTTGTTCCAGTTTCTTTTGGATATTGAGTTCGGCGTGTGGGGCGGTCAGTACAATACACCACAAATGCGGTTCATGCAAATGGTTGATAATATATTGGAAAGTCATAGTTAGTTAGCTGTTACAATAAAATTGAATATATGGAAAAACTGCGGTTTATTGCCGATACCGATTGGCAAAGCAATGTTGACAGACGTCCGTCCATTTCTCTTCAGATTGCGTTTACTATATATTTTATTAACCTTTTTCCCTTTTATTAAGTTGGATGCAGTAACGGTTCGGGTTATTTCAGATTTTTCTTTGATAACATCCGTAGGGGGATCATCGGATGTAAAAGGATACAAACTGATTCCGGAAGCTTTTCCATTAATGATAAAACTGCCTTTTTCCCAATTTATCCGTGCATTCTTGTTCGTATTGTTTTTGATGGTTATTTTCCACGCATTGCTTTCCGGCGTAAAACGGTAAATTATTCCGTCTTGGGTATATTCCAATTTTCCCGCCTGGTTTGCATGCGATGAAAATGAAATTTTGCATTGCGTTTTGTCCATATATTGTGCATACGACAATACCGGATAAAAAAGAAGTATCAGGAGTATGAAATGATTCTTGCGTTTATATTTCCAATAATTGAAATATAGCCATAGAATGATAGCCAGTAGACATACCGGTATCGCAATAAGAATGTACGTTATTAATGCCATACACTATTTATGATTTTTTGTTTGTTGCGTGGCAAAAATATTATAAAATAATTGATAAAACAACAATATTGTAAAAATAAATATATAAATAACTGTTAATGCGAAGTGTATAAGATAATTGATTGCAGACGATTGGTTATGGATTATACGTTTCCGGCTTTTATATTACATATCTTTGTAAATGTATGATTTCTGCTGATTTCTGAACATTTTCTTCTTTGTTCTATTATCATTTCGTGTATTTTTGTATTTGTAAAAGAGGTGATAGTCGTCTGTCAATATACGGATAGCGTGTGAAACTAGTAACATAAACACCTCACCTTAGCTCTTCAAATTGCAGGAGTTTGCTCCCTAAATCTTAGGACTTTAGTATGTTATGCTGTGGCATTTCAGTTGTTAAGGTGTGGTGCTTGGGGTGTTAAGGTGGGGGCTTTTGATAACAAAAAATGTTTTGTAAGATGAATAGTTTCATTTTATGGATTTTTCCGATGATGGTATCTTTTATGAGGATATTATTTTTTTGAATGAGGATAGATAACAAGAAGAACGAATATGAACCATTTGTCATTAATTGCTTGATATTGTGAATATCTGCTTTCGGAATAGTTATATGGTGTCTCTTCTCATATATGTAAAACAAATTTGGATTTTAAGACAAAAGAACAACCGGAAAGTGTCTAAAGCATATTATAAACAAACCAGTTCTTTGTGTCTTAAAATCCAAACTTTTAACCTTTCAGTTAAGGATTATTTCTCTTTTTTCAATTCCTCGAAAATGAGTCCTTCCAGTTCCTCCGCCAGTTCCGGGTTATCGAGAATAACCTGTTTGGCGGCATCGCGTCCTTGTGCGATTTTAGTATCATTGTAACTGAACCAGGAACCACTTTTCTTGATGATGCCCAGTTCCGCACCCAAATCGATGATTTCTCCAGCACGTGAGATGCCTTCACCGAACATGATGTCGAATTCTGCACGACGGAAAGGAGGAGCTACCTTGTTCTTTACAACTTTCACTTTGGTCTGCTTGCCGATAACCTCCTCGCCATTCTTGATAGCTTGGCCACCACGGATGTCAAGACGTACGGAAGCATAGAACTTCAATGCGTTACCGCCGGTGGTCGTTTCAGGATTACCGAACATTACGCCGATTTTTTCACGGAGCTGGTTGATGAAGATACAAGTTGTACGGGTTTTGCTAACGGCAGATGTCAGCTTACGCAGAGCCTGTGACATAAGACGTGCCTGCAAACCTACCTTGTTGTCGCCCATATCGCCTTCGATTTCGGCTTTCGGTGTCAGAGCGGCTACGGAGTCTACTACGATGATGTCAATAGCGGAAGAACGAATCAGTTGCTCTGCAATTTCCAATGCCTGCTCGCCGTTGTCCGGTTGTGAAATCAAGAGGTTATCCACATCTACACCCAATTTGGCTGCATAGAAGCGGTCGAAAGCGTGTTCCGCATCGATGAATGCTGCGATGCCGCCTGCCTTTTGTGCTTCGGCGATGGCATGGATTGCCAGCGTGGTCTTACCGGAAGATTCCGGACCGTAGATTTCAATGATACGTCCGCGGGGGTAACCGCCTACACCCAATGCTACGTTCAGTCCGATGGAACCGGTAGGGATTACTTCTACTTGTTCGACGCTTTCGTCGCCCATTTTCATGATAGAACCCTTGCCGAAACTTTTTTCTATCTTATCCATGGCAGCTTGCAGCGCCTTTAGTTTTTCGCTGCCTGCCATGTTATTTCCGTTTTCAAAATTAAGTTCGTCTTTCTTTGCCATTATTTTAGTGATTAATGATTAGTGTTTAGTGATTAATTATCAATCACTGTTACAGGATTTGTGCGGCGTGGTCTTTGGTCTTTACTTCCTTAGGGGTGATGATACGCTCAATCACTCCTTCCTCATTGATGATAAAGGTGGTGCGGAAAGTACCCATATATTTACGTCCGTACATGCTCTTTTCACCCCATACGCCGAATTGCTCCACCAGCTTTTTGTCTGTGTCTGCAATCAGGGTAAAGGGCAGGTTGTTCTTTTCGATGAATTTCTGGTGCGACTTCTCGTTGTCTACACTGACTCCGATAACTTCGTAGCCGGCCTTACGCAGGTCGGTATAGTTGTCGCGCAGGTTGCAGGCTTGTGCCGTACAACCTGAAGTTGAGTCTTTGGGATAAAAATAGAGCACTATTTTTTTTCCTTTATAATCGCTCAGACGAATTTCTTCGCCTTTTTCATTGATACCCAGTATTTCGGGCGCTTTATCTCCGATATTCACGTAATTCAGTGTTTAGGGGTTGATTGGTAATAAATGGTTAATCGCTAATTTAAACTTCCAAATTTCCGTCGATTACTTCATGCCAGGGCAGTCCTTGCTTGTTAAGCTGTTCCATGAACGGATCGGGATCGAACTCCTCTACGTTCCATACACCCGGTCTCTTCCACAGACCTTTGAGGAACATCATGGCGCCAATCATGGCAGGAACACCGGTTGTGTAGCTCACGCCCTGCATGCCTGTTTCCTTGTAAGCTTCTTGGTGGCTGCAATTGTTATATATATAATAGGTGTGTTCTTTGCCGTCTTTCAAGCCGCGGATACGGCAACCGATAGAGGTTTCGCCTTCGTAATTCTCGCCCAAATCCTGCGGGTTGGGGAGTACGGCTTTCAGGAATTGCAGCGGAACGATTTTCATGCCGTTGTATTCTACCTCATCAATGCGGGCCATGCCGATGTTCTGGATAACACGCAGGTGGGTCAGGTACTCTTGTCCGAATGTCATCCAGAAACGTGCACGTTTGATTGTGGGGAAATTTTTCACCAGAGACTCCAGTTCTTCGTGATAAAGAAGGTAAGAATCGCGCGGACCGATATTGGGGTAGGTGAGTGCTTTGTGGATTTCCAACGGTTTGGTGGTTACCCATTCGCCGTTTTCGTAATAACGTCCGTTTTGGGTAATTTCGCGGATGTTGATTTCCGGATTGAAGTTGGTTGCAAATGCTTTGTGATGATTTCCTGCATTGCAGTCCACAATGTCCAGGTATTGGATTTCGTCAAAATGATGCTTGGCTGCATAGGCGGTATATATGCCGCTTACACCCGGGTCGAAACCACAGCCGAGGATAGCTGTCAGTCCGGCATCTTCAAAGCGTTTTTTGTATGCCCATTGCCAGCTGTATTCGAAGTGAGCGACGTCTTTCGGTTCGTAATTGGCCGTATCCAGATAATTTACTCCGCTTTTCAGACAGGCTTCCATGATAGTAAGGTCCTGATAGGGGAGAGCTACGTTTATGACGATTTCGGGTTTGAAACTGTTGAAGAGCGCCACCAGTTCGTCTACATTGTCTGCATCTACCTGAGCGGTTTTGATGTTAGGGTTGCCGATTGCTTTTACAACAGCGTCGCATTTGGATTTGGTGCGGCTGGCAATCATGATTTCTGTAAACACATCCGGATTTTGAGCTACTTTGTGCGCAACAACGGTACCTACACCGCCTGCACCGATAATAAGAACTTTACCCATTTTTCTACTTACAAAAGTTTTAAATATGATTATTTTTTTTCAATGAGCAAATATAAGGCTTAATTCTCAGATAAACATTAAAATCCTGCTAAATACTTTGACCAAGTATTGCTATTTCTAAACAAAAGGTTTGCTTTTGGATTATTTTGTATATATTTGTGGTGATAAAATTAACTTAAACAAAAAGTAACAATGAAGAAAGTATTTGTTTCCCTTTGTATGGCGGCTACTGTGGCAGGGCTGTCATCTTGCGCTTCGACTAAAAATGCCGCAACGCTCTCTTCCTTGAGTGGTGAGTGGAATATTATTGAAATAAACGGCAGTGCGGTTGTACCTGCTCCGAATCAGGAATTTCCTTTTATCGGTTTTGATACAAAGACCGGACAGGTATATGGCAACAGTGGCTGTAACCGTCTGATGGGTTCGTTCGATGTGAACGCCAAACCCGGACAGATAGACCTTGGCGCATTGGGAAGTACCCGTATGATGTGTCCGGATATGACAGTGGAGAAAAACGTACTGGCTGCTTTAGGACAGGTAAAGAAGTATAAGCAACTGGGCAAGGAGAATATGGCATTATGCGCTTCTTCCAATCGTCCTGTCATTGTGTTGCAGAAAAAAGAAGCTTCTGCTAAGTTGGCCGATTTGAACGGCAAATGGATGATTAGCGAGGCCGGTGGAGAGACCATCCCGTCGGGAATGGAAAAGCAGCCGTTCATCGAGTTCAATATTGCAGAAAAGACTCTGCATGGTACTGCCGGATGTAATGTCATTAACGGTTCATTTAATGTGGATGATGCAAATCCGGTAGCTATATCTTTCCCGCAGGTTATCAGTACCATGATGGCATGTCCCGATATGGAAGTGGAGAGCCGTGTGTTGAAAGCATTGAATTCCGTTCAGTCTTTCGGTAAGCTGGCAGGCGGCGGTATGGGCTTTTATGATGCGGACAACAATCTGGTAATGGTATTGGTGAAGAAATAACGGACATTGGTCATTATTCAGTATAAGATTACACGGATTTCACAGATTTATTTTATTCTTTTTCTGTGAAATCCGTGTAATTTTTGTTTGATAAAGAAACAAACAGCGGGCGTTTTTTTATTTTGACACATCCTCTTTTTCCCTCAGTCCGGCACGTATGCGGCTTAATGATTGCGGAGTGATATACAGGTATGAGGCCAAGTATTTCAGCGGTACATCCTGCAATAGTTCCGGATTCTCTTCCATTAATGTCAGATAACGCTCTTTGGCGGTGGGTGGTGTCCCATAAGCCAGTGTCGAAGCGTCCACTGACAAAATTTCACGTTCAAAAATCTTTCTGCCGAAGTTTGCCATTTCGATAGAGTGTGCAAACAGAGCCTCTAATTTGGCTTTACTGATGCAATAGGCTGTACTGTCGTTTACAGACTCGATATTGACCTGAGAAGGTTTGTCGTCCACATACCCCCATGAAGAAAATGCGGCATCGCCGGGAGTGGCAAACCATAAGGAATTTTCTGTTCCGTCTGCCAGGTAGTATGCCCGCCATATACCTTTCTTTATAAGGTAGAAATTAGAATTCCGTTCTCCCTTCTCTATTATAAGCTCTCCTTTGGAAAAGGATATTTCTTCCATATGAGACAACAGCTCAAACAGGCTTTTTTCGGGTAATTTATACTTCTTGCAGAATTTCTTTAGCATGATTTCCATGTTGCAAAGATATGGAATTTTCCTTGCCATTTCTTTTCCTGCCCATATAAATAGTGAGTATGAAAAGAGTGGTCAATAATTCTGCCAGCGGGGTAGCCAGCCAAATTCCCGGTTTGCCCAATAGTAGCGGAAGTCCGTAAAAGCAGAGTGTCAATAAGATAAATCCGCGCAGCAGCGTGATGACAGTGGCGTACTTGGCGCGTTCCACGCTCTGAAAATAACCGATGGAAACTATGTTGATTGCAAAGAATACGAAACCGGATGCATATAAAGGCAAGCCTTTCACTGCTATATCATAGGCGGGATAACTCCGGTCTATGAACATGGCAACAATCTCCCGGCTGCAAAATATTGTAATCAGGGCAAAGCATATCCCGCAGCCAACGGCTGTCTTTAAGGCAAGCAGATATGTCTTGCGTACGCGCAACGTTTCGTTAAGCCCATAGTTGAAACTGATAATAGGCTGTGCAGACTGCGCAATGGCATTGTATACCATAAATATGATAGGAAAGAAGTAGCAGGCGATGCTGAAGGCCGCCACACCGTCTTCTTTCAGATAATGGATGAATACAAGATTGCCTACAAACATCATGCAGGCAATAGCCACTTCACACAGAAAGGCAGATGAGCCCAGCCGGCACATATACCCCACATTGCGCTTCATCAGCTTCATGCTGTTACGGCTGAACTTCACCGGATAGAAACGCAGCGCACAGTTGCGCCGTGAAAGATAGATGATAATCATTAACGCTCCTACCGTTGTTCCTATGGCACTTGCGAAGGCCGCACCGAACATTCCCCAGCCGAAAGGGAAGATAAACAGATAATCGAGTATGATGTTCAGAACGGAGGCAACTATATTGCAGAACATGGCGAAGTTGGGCGAACCGTCCAGTCGCAGGAAAAACATGCCCGAATTAAGCAGGGCCGTAAAAGCGGAAAAGGGTACAAACCAGCACATATATTCTACAGCCAAAGGTTTGAGCCGTTCCGAACTGCCTAACAGATGTACCACTTGCGGTGCAAACAGGCAAAATAGGGTAGAAGTGCACATCAGCAGCAGGGAGGATACCACTATGGATTGCGTAATGTTGATACGTGCCGTTTTGGGTTTATTGTGTGACAAGTGGATGGAAGCCACCACGGATGCTCCTACGCCGAACATCAGGCCGATGCCGGTGGAGAACAACCATAGCGGTGCCACGATATTGACGGCGGCAAGGGCATCGCTGCCTATACCTTTTCCCACAAAGATACCGTCGGTAATGACGAACAATGCGGAAAATATCATTCCCAGTACGGTTGGGAGCAGTAATTTGCGGAATAATGCCGCAATGTCCATGTTCTTGAAGTCAATACTGTCTCTCATCTTTTCCATAATCTTTAGTCTTCTATGTTTTATTGTAATCTGTTTCTTTGTTTAAGAGGTTCGGCGGCTAATGCTTATTCGTTCCGCCATGAGGAGGTTTTTGTTCCACCACGGAGAAACTTGTGTTCCATCACGGGATACATTCTGTTCCACCATGATGGAACGGATAAATATTGGCAATGCTCCTTTTTAGAAAGTGTTTTGGCTTTATATCAGCTTTCTTTAGAGAAAATCTGATAAAGTCTGAAAAAAGAGAACCAGCATGCTTTCTTGAATCCCTCAAACAATATCTTTTCTTTTTCGGGGGCAAAAGTAGGACTTTTGAGTGGGATAGAAATTAACAAATGGTAATTTCCGACAGAAAAAATATATTTAACTCTGCCAAACTGACAGACAAACTGTCACATTCATAAATCTGCCGCCGCCTTGAACAATTTGGCACGGCGTTTGTCTTTTTATTGGCGTCTGCCAACGAGGCGGACACCGAAACAGAATAATAACAAATAAAAAAATAACGATCATGGGAAAAATTATTGGTATTGACTTAGGAACAACAAACTCTTGTGTTTCTGTATTCGAAGGAAACGAACCTGTAGTAATTGCAAACAGTGAAGGTAAGCGTACAACTCCTTCAGTAGTGGCATTTGTAGATGGCGGCGAACGTAAGATCGGTGATCCTGCAAAGCGTCAGGCTATCACAAACCCTACAAGAACCGTGTTCTCTATCAAACGTTTCATGGGTGAGAACTGGGATCAGGTTCAGAAAGAAACCGCTCGCGTACCTTATAAAGTGGTAAAAGGTGACAACAATACTCCGCGTGTGGATATTGACGGACGTCTCTATACTCCGCAGGAAATTTCTGCAATGATTCTGCAGAAAATGAAAAAGACCGCTGAAGATTATCTGGGACAAGAAGTAACGGAAGCCGTAATCACCGTTCCGGCTTATTTCTCCGACTCTCAGCGTCAGGCTACGAAGGAAGCCGGTCAGATTGCCGGTCTGGAAGTAAAGCGTATCGTGAACGAACCGACTGCCGCAGCTTTGGCTTATGGTATCGACAAGGCGCATAAGGATATGAAAGTTGCCGTGTTCGACCTCGGTGGCGGTACATTCGATATTTCTATCCTCGAATTCGGTGGCGGTGTGTTCGAAGTATTGTCAACCAACGGTGATACTCACTTGGGTGGTGACGACTTCGACCAGGTAATCATCGACTGGCTGGTTCAAGAGTTCAAGAACGATGAAGGCGCCGACCTGACTCAGGATCCGATGGCTATGCAACGTTTGAAGGAAGCTGCCGAAAAAGCTAAGATTGAATTGTCTTCTTCTACGAGCACGGAAATCAACTTGCCGTACATTATGCCTGTAGGCGGTGTGCCCAAGCACTTGGTTAAGACGCTGACCCGTGCCAAATTCGAAGCTTTGGCCCACAACTTGATTCAGGCTTGTCTTGAACCGTGTAAGAAAGCTATGAGCGATGCCGGTTTGGGCAACTCCGATATAGATGAGGTTATCCTTGTAGGTGGTTCTTCACGTATACCGGCTGTACAGAAACTGGTTGAGGATTTCTTCGGTAAAGTGCCTTCCAAGGGTGTAAATCCCGATGAGGTAGTAGCTGTAGGTGCAGCAGTACAAGGTGCCGTATTGACGGACGAAATCAAGGGTGTTGTATTGCTGGATGTTACTCCGCTGTCTATGGGTATCGAGACTATGGGTGGTGTAATGACCAAGCTGATTGACGCCAATACGACTATTCCTTGCAAGAAGAGCGAAACATTCTCTACTGCCGCCGATAACCAGACGGAAGTTACTATCCACGTATTGCAGGGTGAACGTCCGATGGCTGCACAGAACAAGTCAATCGGTCAGTTTAACCTGACAGGTATCGCTCCGGCACGTCGTGGTATTCCTCAGATTGAGGTGACATTCGATATCGATGCCAACGGTATCTTGAAAGTATCTGCCAAGGATAAGGCTACCGGCAAGGAACAGGCTATCCGTATCGAGGCTTCCAGCGGTTTGAGCAAGGAAGAAATCGAAAAGATGAAAGCCGAAGCCGAAGCAAATGCCGAAGCCGATAAGAAAGAACGTGAGAAAGTTGACAAGCTGAATCAAGCCGACTCAATGATTTTTACTACTGAAAATCAGTTGAAGGAACTGGGCGATAAGCTGCCTGCCGACAAGAAAGCTCCGATTGAAGCTGCCTTGCAGAAACTGAAAGATGCTCACAAAGCACAGGATTTAGCTGCTGTTGACTCTGCGATGGCTGAACTGAATACCGCTTTCCAAGCTGCAAGCGCTGAGATGTATGCCCAGAGCGGTGCTCAAGGTGGTGCACAGGCCGGTCCTGATATGAATGCAGGACAGCAAGGCGGTGCTCAGGATAATGGCAAGCATGGGGATAATGTACAGGATGCTGACTTTGAGGAAGTGAAATGATTCCGATAAGGAAACAAGATAATAAACAATAAGCAAAAGCGTGCAGCTCAATGAGTTGCACGCTTTTCTTATTATCCGCATGGTTTTCCTTATTTGTTTGGATTGAGGATTATGTATCTTAGGTTATAATGAAAGTAGTAAGTCTGCTAATAAGACGGCTGTTTCCGGTTCATCTTTTGGGGAGTCTTTAGATTTCCATGCTACAATAAATCGGACATACGCAGCTCTCACTTTATAACCCTTTTTTCCCCACTCACACATTGTGGCTTGCATATTCTGTGATAATTTTGCTACCGCTTTATTGGTTGAGGCTGTATATAAAACAGAGTCCTTGTAAATCAGAGAATCTCCGCTTCTTAATGCTAATATCTCTTGTTTGCGTCCTTTAAAAAATTTCAGAAAGACATCTTTGTGGGAGAGTTGCAGAACTATTTCTTCGGGCATCGCATATTCTTTTCGGTCGATACAATGTCTATCAGCGCTTATATGATTGAAGCAGTTGCCATTCGTATGTATAAACAGTTGATTTTTAGCACGGGTCATTCCTACATAGTATCGACGCATAAGATGATCGTCTTTTGAGTAATTATCGGATATGAGCATATACACATTATCGAATTCTCTTCCTTTGGCTTTATGGATGGTTGATACTACAACATCTGTTCCCGAAATGTCACAGAAATCTTCTACTGATGACTCAAATACAAATTCTTTGAAGTCACTATGGTATTTTACTTTATTGGTTTGCTCAAATAGTTCTATGCAACGCTTTACATATGTCAAGCTTTTACTTTTTTCATAAGTGGTGTAGGTTACATGCTTCGCTTTTTCCCATAACTCTTCCTGAATTAAAGGAGCTTTTATCCGTTTCTCTATATATCTCAAAAAATATCTCATCTCGGCCATATTCCAGAAAAGGAAGCCATCCATGGATTGTATCAATTTGCTGTTTATGGCATGCTTTCGCAAAAGAGCCGTTAAAATGACTGCTTCTTCGTTTGTTTGGGTAAGCACACATGAGGTCCCGCTTCCTCGTTGATGAAGCAGCTCTTCAACCAGTGGCTGATACATATACTTTGATTGATGATATGTTACTCCAACCCATCCGTTCTCTTTTCGCATTGAGATGATTGGGGTGCTTTTCATTCTTTTGCCTATATTCTTAGCGAATTCATTGGCAAAATTTACCAAATGATGTGTACTGCGATAATTTTCAGTCATCTCAATGAACTTACTTTCAGGATTTTGTGTCAGTCGGTACATATATCGGGAATTCGAACCGCGGAATTCATAAATGTTTTGGTCATCGTCGCCCACTGCTATAACACGCATCTCTTCATTATTGGCTATCAAGGCATTCACAAGGTCGTATTCTTCTTTTCCCATGTCCTGAGCCTCGTCTATGACAAGTACTGTCTTACCGATCTTGGTTGGTTCCACTTCCCCTTGATTAATCATTTTGGCAGCTTTCGAGACGATGTCTTTGGCATCCTCAAGGTTTCCTATTCTTCCTAAAAGGTCAAAACAATAGGAATGAAATGTTTTTATCTCAATAAAATGGGCAGCATTTCCTATCAGCTCCATAAGCCTCTGTTTGAATTCCGTGGCAGCCGCTCTTGAAAATGTCAGCATTAGGAGCTGTTCATGCTTTACATCTTCAAGTAATAGGAGTGATGCAAGTTTATGGACCAGTACGCGTGTTTTTCCACTGCCGGGACCTGCTGCAACAACAATGCAGCGCGATTCCTTGTCGGAAATAATTTCCATTTGACGTTTGGATAGCTGACCGAACAATTGCTTGTATTTCTGAGGAGTCAGGTTGCGCTGTATTTCACTTACTCTTTCTCCTTTAAAATATTTTGCGACAAACTTTTTGTAGTCCATCTGGAAGTAGTCTTGGACATACTGCAATGCTGCATTATAATCCTTTACCATCAAATTGGCGTATTCCCCTACAATATGTACTTGCTGGATTTTTTGCTTGTAGAATTCGTTAAGCATCCGGTAGTCGTCTTGTTTATATCTTGATTTGTTATCCTTTATTCTTTGAATATTCATAGCATTATAAAGAATAAGGAAACCGCCTTCAAGCTTTAATGCTCCGATTTTTGATAGATAAAGAAGGGCTTCTTCCACATCTTCCAACTGTAGTTTGTCGGGTTCGCTGAAAAGAGATTGAGGATTTGACTTTATTTGATTTAGAAGTTCTACCACGGAAAATTGGACTGTTTTGTTTTGTGAGCATTCTTTTTCCGTATCGGCAACTAACTTGTATAGCCATTCTATGGTGAAACGGCTTATTTCCAGTCGTTTTTCAAACTGTTTGATGGTTGAATCGAAATCTGTCTGGCGACTGATTGTTATATTATGGGAAGCGTCTTCTTCTTTTTTGACGTATCCTTTGACACAGAGGAAATAGAGCAATGTCCGAATATCCTTTTCTTTGGATGTATTGATTCCGCTGTTTGTGGCATTATCATTTAGTTGCTTATATGATGTTTGTAAAGATTCGTCGGGAATGTGGTTAAGAATATATCGTTCGAGTTTTGCAAAGCGTTCGAGGAGAGCCTGCGATTTTCGTTCCGAGTCTCCGGTATCCTGTAGATAAGCGGATATATCTTTGCTATCTGCCAATATGCCTTCTTGACGCATGCGCTCTACAACAGATATTATTTCTTTTTTACTGATTCCTAATATATCTGCCAGATAATCAATTCGTGATTCGGCCTCTGAGTCTTGAGCTTTGGTAATATATTTCTGTGAAATCAGTGATTTGATGATTCGAACAGCCTTTTCTATTTCATCACTGCCAAATAACAATGATGCCGATATGCGCATTCTTGCTTCATCTATATTTTTTACAGTGATACCCGTAGCATACACATGGGGTACGTTATTTCCTCTTATCAGGTATCCGCTTTGTTCCAAAGTAGCCAATGCCGTCCGAACACGGGTTTCAATATCGGATACGGAGTCGTCCCAACCTGCCTGCCGTGCTATTTCCAATGCAGAACAATTGACTTTCATACGTTGTCTGGTAAGGTCCTTTATGGCCTTCCATACTTGTTGTATTTCGCTGATACTTAATTTGGTTTGATTCAACAGTATAAAATGCTTGTCCAAGTCATTGTCGCTGTAAAGTACATAACAACGTGCACTGAGTTTAGGATCGCGACCGGCTCTTCCTGCTTCCTGGACATAGTTTTCCAGTGAATCGGATATGTCATAATGTACTACAAGGCCGACATCTTTTTTATCGACTCCCATACCGAAGGCTGAAGTTGCTACAATGATGCGTACTTGGTCATTCATAAATGCATCTTGGTTGGCAATCTTTTCTTCTGACTCCATCTTACCGTTGAAAGGTAATGCTTTATAACCGTCACGAGTTAGTTTTACAGCAAGTTCTTTAGTACGTTTAGTGCGCGATACGTAAACAATGGTAGGGCTATCGGACTCAGCTATAAGTCTTCTTAATTTTAAATATTTATCATCATCAGTTTCAGCGTGTATGACAGAATAGCGAAGGTTTGTTCTTGAGGCTGTTGATGCATATAATTCCAGATTTAAATTTAATGTCTGTTTGAAATAATCGCGAATGTCTTGCACAACTTTCTGTTTTGCCGTGGCAGTGAAACAAGACACAGGTATTGGTTCTTTGCATCCTTTTTTCTGTTGATATTTTCTGATGAATTTCCCAATATAAAGGTAGTCGACTCTAAAATCCTGTCCCCATGAAGAGAAACAATGTGCTTCATCTATCACAAATCTTACTACATGGCGCGCCATCAGAATTTTCTCAATGGTTTTTGAACGAAGCATTTCGGGGGCTATATATAAGAGGGAAGCTTCCCCATTTTGTACTCTTTGTATTGATAGTGCCCGCGTAATAGGGTCTAATAGGCCATTAATGGTTACAGCATCAGTAATTCCCCGGTCGGCAAGATTATCTACCTGGTCTTTCATCAGTGACTGCAATGGTGAGATAACGACCGTAAGACCATGTACCGAATGACCGGACATGAGTGCCGGTAGCTGAAAAGTCAGCGATTTTCCACCGCCGGTAGGGAATATTGCCAGTAACGATTTGCCTTTTACCGCTGCTTGAACGGCTTGTTCTTGAAGAGCCTCACCCTCATAGGTGCGGAATTGTTCGTATCCAAAAAATATTTTTAAGTTATGTAGTACATCCAGTTGGGTGTTGCAGTAAACACAACCTTCGTTGCATCTGTTGTGTCGTAGAAGTTTTATAACAAATTCCACTCTGGGATAATTGTAAAGTACCCATCCCGGAGTAATGGAATGATGGTCGATTGTGTCAATCAGGGCTAATGCGTATGCCAGTTCGCACGGATATTGTTTGATAAGCATGTCAAGCTCTGCATGCTGGCATATTTTATTCACATAGAGGTTGCTGATCAGTTCGGATATTCCTTTGTTGGTATATACAGCATCTACCATGCTGAGAAAACCTTCGAACTCTTTCCTATCCTTTAATAAAGATGCAAATAACCGGCGCTTTGCATCCGGTAACGAATGCCAGCGTGCTATCTCGTCCAATAGCAGTGCTTTTGCTTTTTCGCAATCATTTACCGGATTATTCATCTGATCACTTATCAGTTTGTCGTCTTTCAAAAGCTTATGGTAAGGACGTTCCGGAAACAGCAAAGGAGATATATAAAGCGTGTCGACCAAAATCCATTGGCATGTTTTATCTGTGAATAGATATTTGGCATCATGGTGAATGATGTTATGTCCGCATATATAATCCATGCCGCTGAGAAATTCAAATAACTCCTTTTTTGAAGCTTTGTGGTATGTTGCACCATCATGGCGGAGTGCTCCGATATCATGGATTTTATGATTTTTCAAGCCGACTTCGACATCTACTATGGCATATCTGATGTTTATGAGTCTACTCCATATTGGCATATCTCAACTTATCTTTTCTTCAAAACACTGTTAACAACTCTGACAGAAGAAACCAGCTTATTGGTAGAAGTAAATACATCTACATTCCACACATGAGATGAGCGTCCTTTATGCACGATAGTCGCTACCGCACGTACGGTATCTCCTTCGTGTGCGGACGAAATATGGTTTCCGCTGACTTGCATGCCTACCACAATTTCATCGGGCTGGCAGGTTATCATAGAGCCGAGTCCGGCAACGGTTTCGGCAAGCGCAAGAGTTGCACCGCCGTGTAGAATGCCAAAGGGCTGGCGGGTACGGTGGTCTACGGGCATGGTTGCTTCTATGCGTTCTTCCGAGGCATAGGTGTATTGGATACCCAAGTTGCCCATTAATGCATGGCGTGCCCGCTCGTTTAGCAGGTCAAGAGGTATTTCAGCAGCATGCACTTCAGCCAGAATCAATTTTTCTACAGATTGGGCAACACCGTCTTCTTCATTGGAAGCTGTTACATAGTCGGCACAAACTTTTACGGAGTCTTGCGCATGCCCCATGGCTATGCCCAGACCGGCAACTTGGAGCATATTGACATCGCATACACCGTCTCCAATGGCGATTACTTCCTCACGGGCGATGTTCAAATATGACAATAGGACGCCTAAGGTGTTTGCTTTATCAATTCCGCAGGGCACGACTTCCAGAAAGTAAGGTTCCGAGCAAAAAACATCCAGCGTTCCGTCCAAACGCTTTTTCCAATGCTCTTCCAAATCTTTCAATGCTTCTTCATCATTACTGACTAATATGCATTTGCATGGTGCAAAATCTATTGCTGTGGAAAATTCTTCTTCCTGAATGATTTTCAGATTATTCAGATTGGCTTCGGCACGGACATGTTCATTATCGGAACTATCTGTCAGTATGGTATCATCATGGTAAGTAAATATGGCAAAATTATTTTTGCGTGCTTTTTTCTCCAAATAAGGTAGCATTTCCGGATTGATTCGCCGTTCAAACAGAATTTCCCCATTTTGCGCATTGATTATCTGGCCACCGTTATAGGAGATAATGAAGCCCCCATAGTTGCCTAATTCAAGAGTTTTGGCTAATGGCATAAGGCCGTATGTAGGTCTTCCGGAAGCCAATGCGACACGTATGCCCATTTGCTGCACTTTAAGTAAGGAAGCAAGAGTCCGTTTACTGATTTCCTTGGCATCGTTGAGAAGTGTCCCGTCTACGTCAAGAACTAATAATTTGTATTTCATGGCAGCTTGGTTTTGGTTATGCTAACAAAGTTAATAAAATGGCGGTTAAAACAACCGATTTTAAATTATTTTGACGAAACTGGTTATAATAGCTTTTGTAACCTGAATTCTTTAGGAGACATGCCGGTGTTCTTTTTGAAAAAACGGCTCAGATAAGATTGGTCGGCAAAGTTCAGCAGTTCGGCAATTTCGGTAACAGATAAGCACGGTTCGTTTAAAAGAACTTTGGCTTCCGCTATCAGTTGCTCATCTATCAGTTGTTTAGGCGTTTTTCCATTCATGTATTGAGTGGTGATTTCGTATAGGTAACGAGGAGTTATGCAGAGCTGTTCCGTATAAAACGGAACTTGATGTTCGCAAGTACTGTGTTCGCGTATCAGTTGCATGAACTGGTGGCAGAGCATCTGTTTTCTGCTATATTGCTTATTGGCAGCCAGTTTTTCCGGAATAGTATTGAAAAGCCACATTAATATGCTTTGAAGGAAATTAAGTTCTTGTTGTTTTCTGAACAGGAGTGTGTTGTTGTTCTTGAAAAGCATTTGGGCAACGTCCATCCATAATATAATTTCCCGCCACGTATTCTGACTCCTTTCATCTGCCGTGTGATGATAATGCGGGTGTTCATGTACGTAATTGAAGTAGGGGGTATCAATCGGTAGTATTGCTTTTAGGAAAACGTCTTTGGGAAATAGAAGTATCCGTACTTTAAAATCGGCAGAGGCCTGTATTATCTGGATGAGGCTGCCTGTAAGGAAAATTAATTCGGTTTGTTCATCAAAAGCATATTGTTGCACTCCTGTCGAAATAATGCTTTTACCCTGTATGCAGATTAAGTATATGCCACATTTAAAACGGTATGGACGTAGTTTCAGATACGACAAGTCGGTTTCTTCATATCTGATATGGGAAGTGTCTGGAGATATTTGTTCGTACATGTGAATAAAGTTCTGTTTTACGCAACAAATATAGATATATTCAATGATAATACTGTATATTGTTCCGAAAATGAAATGTTTTGTACAAGATAAGCCATAGGCTGTTTGGAAAATATGGGATAATTTTGCCGCCGATTTTAAAAGAGGGAAAGATAATGACAGGTAAACAAAATTCAAAAGGTTTTATATTGGTGTTTTTGGGGATGTTGAGCGCTTTTGGTCCATTTGTTATGGACATGTATCTTCCTACTTTACCGGCAATGTCGGATTTCTTCCAGACTACATCTTCAAAAGTGCAGTTGGGGCTTACTGCGAGTATGGTGGGGCTGGCGATAGGACAATTGGTTTTTGGTCCGTTAAGTGATAAGTACGGTCGCCGTTCTCCCTTGTTGGCAGCTATGGTCCTGTTTCTGATTTCTACTGTAGGCTGTATCTTCTCCCGGGACATATCACAGTTTGTGTTGTGGCGTTTTGTGCAGGGAGTTGCCGGAGCAGGAGGAGTTGTGATATCCCGTTCTATTGCTGCCGATAAATATTCTGCTCATGAGCTTGCTGGCATGTTGGCTACTATTGGCGCTGTCAATGGAATAGCTACGGTAGTTGCTCCGATAGGCGGTGGGGCATTGGCTGACTTTGGAGGTTGGCATGGCATTTTCTGGTTTTTGTTTGCATTGGGCGTTCTTCTGGTTATCGGAAGTGTACGTTTTAAGGAGTCTCTGCCAATTGGACAAAGGCAAAATATAAGATGTGTAGATATGTATCACCGTTTCGGTGCCGTATTACGTAACCGCCAATATGTGCGTTACATTTTACAATACGGTTTTACAATGGGTGTTCTGTTCACCAATATTGCTTCCGCTCCTTTTATTATGCAACAACATTATGGTCTTTCACCCATGCTGTTCAGTGTTTGCTTCGGGGTTAATGCGGTTGCAATGGTAATATCTTCAGCATTGTCTGTGCGTTGTTCTACCATGGAACATGCCTTACATATAGGAAATCATGGGATGTTGTTTATTTCCGTACTACTTTCCGTTGCATTCTTTCTGAATTGTAATTTCTGGGTTTATGAAGTGTTGATCTTTTGTTTGCTTTCAATGGTAGGAATGGCTTTTACTGCTTCCAACACTTTGGCTATGGACTGTGAACGTAGGAATGCCGGAGTAGCTTCGGCTCTTTTAGGGGCAATAGGTTTTGCATTTGGAGGTATCGTGTCACCTTTGGTCGGGATGGGAGATATCAGAAGTTCTGCCGGATTTCTGTTCTTTATGGGAGCATTATGTTCTTGTATATGTGCCCGTTTTTCCTTTCATCGGTTACCTTCTCGCAGAAAGGGGTTAAGTTATGCTTCTTATAAAATAATGAATGTTTTTTTGAAGAAACTGTTGTAAGATTTATAGACTTATTATATATATTCCTATCTTTGCCGGCGTTTTGTTTCGCGTTCTCTATCCGGAGAAGCGGATGAAAAGGGAATCGGGTGAAAGTCCCGAACAGTCCCGCTGCTGTGAGTTCCATGCTCGGTGTATCATACTTGTGCCACTGTTCTTCGGAAAGAACGGGAAGGCGATGTACCGGGAACGAGTCAGAAGACCTGCAAAACAAAGTTGAAAAATTGTCCATTCGAGGAAAGTGGGCAGTGCGCAAATGGTTTAAGATAATCATCATTTATTCTATGTCAGGAAGGACTAAGGTACTACTGGTCTGTGCTGTTTCAGTGGGTGCAAGTATATTCCGGCTCTCTGCCCAGGAGGTAGGGGGAGATACGATTACGGGGAAAGTGCATCAGATAGAGAAAGTGACAGTAACAGCACGCAGGTCGCCCAATAAAGTGACTTCTGCCGTACCCATACAGACGATATCACGGCAGGATATCAGCCAGCTGGGAATACAGAATATGGCAGATGCTGTGCGCCGTTTTGCCGGAGCCAATGTAAAGGACTACGGAGGCATTGGAGGACTGAAAACGGTTTCCATACGCAATATGGGAGCTGCCCATACAGCTGTCAGTTATGACGGGGTGGCGGTGAGCAATTGTCAGGCAGGGCAGATAGATATCGGGCGTTTTTCTCTGGACAATGTTTCCATGCTTTCGCTCGCCATCGGGCAGTCGGAGGACTTGTTGCAGTCCGCCCGCTTGTATGCGTCGGCCGGTGTGCTGGGCATAGAGACGGAAAAACCTCATTTTGATGACGGGCGCAATGCTGCTTTTCAGGCACGGGTGCGCGGAGGGTCGTTCGGCATGGTCAGCCCCTCGCTGCGCTGGTGGCAGAAACTGGGCAGCCGTACACGCGTGGCGCTAGATGCCGGTTATATGAGGGCGGACGGTAATTACCCTTTCACGCTGGTCAATGGAAAATACGTGACGGAAGAGAAACGTAACAACTCCGGCATCTATTCCTGGCAGGGTGAAGCTACCCTTTATCATACTTTCAAGGATGACAGCGAACTGGATGTGAAGGGTTACTACTTCTATTCCCGCCGGGGACTTCCGGGGGCGGTTACGCTCTATAATCCCCTTTCCGATGAAACGCTTTGGGATGAGAATACTTTTGTGCAAGCACGTTATAGGAAGCATTTCTCGCCCCGGTGGAGTCTGCAGGCACAAGCAAAGTATAATCATGGCTGGAACAAATACAAGGATGAGGGCAAGGAATATACCGATGGATATTATCGGGAAAATCACCGGCAAGACGAATATTATATTTCCGCAACCGTTCTCTACCGTCCTTTGGAAGCTTTGACCCTTTCGTTGGCGCAGGATGGGGTGATAAACAAGCTGCGCAACAGTTTGCCGGAATGTCCTTTCCCTACAAGATATACTTCCATCAGTGCCTTTAATGCACGCTACCGGCAAGGATGGCTCACGGCCACGGCCTCGCTGGTGCATACCGCCACTTCGGAGCATGCCGAGAAAGGTACGGTTCCCGATGACTTCCATCGCTTTGCCCCCTCTTTATCAGTCAGTATGCAGCCTTGGCAGGACGAGGCGCTGTATTTCCGGTTGATGTATAAGAGTACATTCCGTCTGCCCACTTTCAACGACCTCTATTACTACCGGCTGGGCAACCGTAATCTGCGACCCGAGAAGGCAGACGAATATAATGTCGGCATCACATGGAGTAAATCCGGATTGTCTGTGTTCGACTATATCTCCGTTACGCTCGACGGTTACTATAATGATGTAACGGATAAGATTGTGGCTTTTCCCACCACCTATGCGTGGAAGATGGCGAACTACGGCAAGGTGCATGCCGCAGGTGTGGATGCCACTTTGGCGGCAACCGTTTCATTGACGGAGAAAATAAGACTGATTATGTCGGGCGGATATACATGGCAAAAGGCCATTGACCTGACCGATTCCGACGCGAAGAACTATAAGGACCAATTGCCTTATACTCCTCTTCATAGCGGAAACGCGTCTGCCATTGTAGAAACGCCGTGGGTGAATGTGGGATACTCGGCGGTAGGAGTGGGAAAGCGTTACTATTTGTCGCAGAACATTCCGGAGAATGAGATTGAGGGCTATCTGGAGCATACGATGAGCCTCTCTCATGAGTTTGCTTTGGGCGGTTGCCGGCTTCTGTTGCAGGCCGAGATTATAAATCTGACCGATGAACAGTATGACGTGATAAAATATTATCCTATGCCGGGCCGTTCGTGGCGGTTGACGGGTACTTTCAAGTTTTGAATAATCTATTTATGAACAACAAAAACTAATTATAAACAATAACAACTGTGATTATGAAAGTAAGAAGTTTATTATTCGGTATGCTCTGCATGCTTGCTTTGGGTGTCTCTTTGGCATCTTGTAGTGACGACGATGACGATTCTCTGGATGATGGCGGGTCGAAGGTGACACTGCCGCAGACGCGTGTCTATATTCTGAACGAAGGCTCTAAAGGGGCGAACAATGCAGGACTTGCCTTTTATGCACCCAATAAGGATGCGGATTTTATCAGTGATATTTACAAGACCCAAAACAATGCCAAGTTGGGTGATCTTGGTCAGAGCATGATTAAGTATGAAGATGAAATATATATAGCTGTAAGCGGTTCCAATTATCTGACCAAGCTGAATGCCGCAGGTGTGGAGTTGAAACGTGTTTCGTTTGTTAGTGATAATGACCTCAGTGCTGGTATTCGCTATATAGACGCTGAGGATGGATATATCTATGCTTCCTTCTACGGAGGAGCTGTGGCTAAAATCAATGCGAAAACGTTGGAGGTAGTGGATAAATTGACCGGACTTGGTGACAATCTGGAAGGTGTGGCAATCTGCGAGGATATGCTGTATGTGGCGAATAGCTGTACTGCTGATTGGAGCACTAAGCACACTGACGTAAAGGTGATAGATTTGCGTACTTTCAAGCTGAAAGAGCTGTTGACGGTAGGTTTGAACCCCAATGCTTTGATTGAAGAGGATGATAAAGTCTTTTTGATTTCATGGGGCAATTATAGCGATGTTGGCTATTCATTGCAGATGATAGATCCTGCTGCCAACAATAAGGTGACGGAATTAGGCAGTGCCACCCGTATGTGTGCTGCTAATGATATCTTATATCTGGTGAATTCATTGACGGATTGGAATACTGAACCATATACAACAGTCAACACTTTCTTTACTTATAACATCAAGACCGGGCAGATGAATAATGCTTCTTTCCTCAAAGACGCCCCTGCCGAACTTACTTCAAGCACGTTGTACATGTTGGAAGTAAACGAAAATAACGGTGATATTTATATCAGTACTTCCGAGTTCACAACGAACGGCACCATCTACCGTTTCAAGAAAGACGGTACATTTATCGAGAAGTTCGATGCAGGAGGCATTAATCCCAATTCTGCTGTATTCTTTAATTAAAAATGAGAAAAGTTACATTATTGTTTCTTATGCTGACACTGGTCTTGTTCCTTTCCGCTTGTAGTGGGAAGGACAAGACTGTCTCTGTTTTTATATCCGGTGATACTATTCCTCTGCGTTATGCCGATAACCTCACGTTAGTAAATTATCCCGACTACACTATTGCCACTTTACGTAACCCTTGGGATACCCTGAAAACATTGCACACCTATATCTTGGTTCCGGCATCCCAACCTTTACCGGCGCATCTGCCCGAGGGGACAATTGTGCGTACTCCGCTTCGCAAATCGGTCATTTATTCCTCGGTTCATTGCAGTCTCATGGATAAGTTGGGAGCTGCAGGCTGTATAGGCGGTGTGTGTGACTTGAAGTACATTAAACTCCCGGTTATACAGGATGGATACCGTAACGGAACGGTTACCGACTGTGGTGACGGTATGAATCCTGATATGGAAAAGATTATCGACCTGCATCCCGATGCTATTTTGCTTTCTCCGTTTGAGAACAGCGGTGGTTACGGACGCGTTGAAAAACTGAATATTCCTATTATCGAGTGTGCCGACTATATGGAGACTTCCGCTTTGGGGCGTGCCGAATGGATGCGTTTCTACGGGTTGCTTTTTGGTGTTGTCTCAAAAGCCGACAGCCTTTTTGCCGAGGTGGATAGTTGTTATAACCAGCTTAGAAAGCGTGCTTCACTTTCGTCTTCGTCTTTGTCTGTTGTCAGTGAACTGAAAAGCGGTTCTGCCTGGTATGTACCGGGTGGTTGCAGTACAATCGGACGTTTGTTTAATGATGCCTGCGGGCGTTATGCTTTTGCGGAAGATAAACACAGCGGTTCCATTCCTTTGGCTTTTGAAACAGTTTTTGACAAGGCTGGTGATGCAGATGTATGGACTATTAAGTACAATCGAGACCGTGATATGACCTATTCTGATTTGAAAGCCGATTATATAGGTTATACTGGCTTCAAAGCATTTAAAACACGGAATATTTACGGATGTAACACGGCAAAAGTTCCTTTTTATGAAGAAACTCCTTTCCGTCCGGACTATTTGTTGGCGGATTTGATACAGATTTTACATCCCGAAATAGGAGATTTAGGCGGTTTGCGCTATTTTTGCAAATTGAATGAATAAAGGATGGAAATATGGCATTGGATTAGGAATGGTAATTGTATTACTGTTTATGGCTAATCTGCTGATAGGGTCGGTTTCAATTCCCGTATCCGATGTTTTCAGCATACTCATAGGGCATGAAGGCGAGAAGGCAAGCTGGAGTTTTATTGTATGGGAGTCCCGCCTGCCTCAAGCCTTGACAGCATTGCTTTGCGGAGGTGCACTGGCAGTCTGCGGACTGATGTTGCAGACCGCTTTTAAGAATCCGCTGGCAGGCCCGTCTATTCTGGGCATTAACTCCGGGGCGAGTCTGGGAGTGGCGTTCGTGATGCTGTTTTTTGGTGGAAGCATATCTGCCGGAACATTCAGTTTGTCCGGTTTCTTCTCCGTATTGGCTGGGGCATTTGTAGGCGCTATGCTAATAATGGGACTTATCCTATTCTTTTCTACGTTGTTAAAAAGCAATGTCATGTTGCTGATAACGGGTATCATGATAGGTTATATTGCTTCGTCCGCCATTGCCCTGCTGAATTTCTTTGCTACGGCAGAGGGAGTGCAATCTTATATGGTATGGGGATTGGGTAATTTTGGCGGTGTCTCTCTCCAGCAAATGCCTGCTTTCGCATTGGTGACCGTTGCCGGATTATTCGGCTCTTTATTACTGATAAAACCTCTGAACGCATTATTGCTGGGAGAGCGTTATGCGGAGAATTTGGGAATCAATATACGATATGTGCGCAACTGGCTTTTGGTCATCACCGGTTTGCTGACTGCCATAACCACCGCTTTTTGCGGACCGGTTGCATTTATCGGACTTGCCGTTCCTCATATAGCCCGTATGGTATTGCGGACAGCCAATCACAACTCCTTGTTGCCTGTGACTATCTTGAGCGGTGGAGCAGTAGCATTGCTTTGCAACCTGATTTGCGTTCTGCCCGGTGAGGCAGGTATTATACCTTTGAATGCAGTTACACCGATTATCGGAGCGCCGGTCATTATCTATGTAATCGTTAGCCAAAGAGGACCGCAACATTTTAATTGACGTGTCGTTTCAATCGTTTGCATGGATAACTTGCAGATTTCAAGGGATAATACTCTTTCGTATGATATTTTATTGTATTTTTGCGCCTGGTATTAGTGTTTAATTTAAACAAAGATTGTGACTATGAAATTGCCTGAAGATCCGATGATGCTGTACAGCTTCATCAATATGAAATTGCGTGATTTCTATCCTTCACTGGATGCACTTTGTGAGGATATGAACGTTGAGAAAGAAGTAATTGTCCGGACACTGAAAAGAGTGGGATTTGAGTATAATCCTGAGCGAAACAGATTCTGGTAATTGCCGTAAACTTATAAACAGATGGGTCGGGGCTGTGTCTTGTAAAGATGCAGCCCCGACTTTTTTTGTTAATAAACGACAAATACGCTCCGTCTCATTTAACTTCTTCCCATTTCTCCTTTCTAACCAGTAAAACCCGGATGAACTGATGATAAACGAAAACAAGATTCGACAAATATATAAATCCAACCGTGAACAGGGCTTTCAACTGTTGGTGGAATGTTTTCAGGAACCGATATATTATTATATACGGCGTTTGGTAGTGCTGCACGAAGATGCGGAGGATGTATTGCAGGAAGTCTTTATTCAGGTGTACAGGCATTGGGAGCAATTCCGTTGCGAGAGTTCACTGAGCACATGGATTTACCGGATTGCAACGAATGAAAGTCTCCGCTTGTTGAATAGCCGTAAAAGGCGGGAAACCGTTTCGACCGAAGATATTCAGGAAAACCTGATTTCCAGTTTGAAGGCTTCCGACTATGTGGACTATGAAAATGAGTTGGCCGTCAAGTTCCAGGAAGCCATATTGAGATTGCCGGAGAAGCAGCGGTTGATATTCAATCTCCGCTACTATGATGAACTTGATTACGAGGAAATCGCCCGCATTCTCGACGGTAAGGCAGATACGCTTAAGGTGAATTATCATTATGCGAAGGAAAAGATTAAAGAGTACATACTAAATAATTGAGATTATGAAAAAAGAGTTTGATTTTGATGATATAGGAAAAAAAACTCCCTATCGTGTGCCCGAAGGTTTCTTTGACGAAATGCAGCGTAATGTGCGGAAACATACGTATGGTAGCAAGCCGGCAGGGCATCGTTTGTGGATAACCGTTTCTGCGGGTATTGCCATAGCTGCGGCATTGGTCGGCTTTCTGTTTATGCCGTCTCTTTTCAGGGAAGGTGATAGAGGAAGGCAGATGCTGGATACCGGGAATTGTACGGCGGCGGCCCCTGCTGATAAATGGATTCGTGAAATGTCGGACGAGGAGCTGGAAGAGCTCGTCAGCTTCTCCGAAAGCGATATATTTTTAAATTAATAGTATTGTCTTAAAAAAAAGAAGAATTATGAAAGCAAAATTCATTTACGTATTTCTGACGTGCCTTATGATAGGCGGTCAGTTCAGTCTCTCTGCTCAAAACCAGGTGAATAAAGATAAAAGGCAACGTCACACACCGGAGCAGTTCATGGAACGCCAGACCAATCAGATGGTGAACACACTGATGTTGGATGATGCCGCAGCTGCCAGATTTGTACCGGTTTATCAGAACTATTTGAAGGAATTGCGCGAATGCAGAATGATGAACCGCAGGCAGCTCTCCTCCGGGCAGGGAACGGAGCAGAAAGGCATGAAGTCGCAACCTAAACCGGTGCTGACGGATGCCGAGGTGGAGCAGCAGATAAAAGGACGTTTTGCCCAAAGTCGTAAGATACTGGATGTGCGTGAGAAGTATTATGATGAATTCAGAAAAATACTTTCTCCCAAACAGATTATGAAGATTTACCGGACGGAACAGAACAATGCCAACAAGTTGAAAAAAGAATTTGACCGCAGAAAAAAGCAGGCTGTTGCGCAAGGAAAACATAAACACCCGGTACGTTCTGCACAGAAGTCTTAAGCTACCGGAAAAAATAAGTGTGTCATAATATAAAAAGCTCCGTTCTTTTCTTTTGAATGTAGCGAAGAATCTCCTCTCTGTGTATGGCTTGACGGGGAGATTCTTTTTTATTATCAGCAATGCTGAGAGGGTAAAATAAATATAATCGGGTAGCCGGTTCAGAACTTCGCAGGAGAGAAATTGTTGTAGGGGAATGCAGATAACAAAGAATACTCCATGCGTTTTTTTCAGAAAATAAAGAATTGGAAAACGGTTCGTGGCTGGCATATCTGGAAGTTGAAGTTGGTAGATGCGCGGCTTTATTTTGTCAGCATGATTGTGGGATTGCTGACAGGGCTTATTGCGGTCTGTTATCACTATCTGCTTTATTTCCTGCTACATATCCGCAGCGACTTTTTCGCATCCCGCCCTGCCTGGTACTGGCATATACTCCTGTTTTTGCTGTTTTGGGGGATTCTGATGTTTGTGTCCTTTCTGGTAGGCAGGATGCCTCTTATCAGTGGCGGCGGCATTCCGCAGACACGCGGGGCAATCAACGGACGCATAACCTATAAGCACCCGTTTGTGGAGCTGGTTTCCAAATTCGCTGGTGGAATTCTTTCTGTGGCTGCCGGATTGTCATTGGGGCGTGAGGGGCCTTCTGTACAGATAGGCTCCTATATCGGCAGTCTCGTGTCCCGATGGACGCATATTCTGCAGGGCGAGCGCAAGCAGTTGCTGGCGGCGGGAGCAGGGGCGGGGCTTGCGGCTGCTTTTGCTGCGCCATTGGCCTCTTCATTGATTGTTATTGAATCCATCGAACGTTTCGATGCACCTAAGACAGCCATTACTACGTTGTTGGCGGGTGTAGTGGCAGGAGCGGTTGCCGGTTTGGTTTTTCCCGTGAACCCTTATCATCTGATTGAGGTGTCGGAACCTGTTTTGACTTTTCTTGTCCGGATGAAGTATTTCCTTTTGTTGGCTGTTATCATTTCCATTGCCGGCAAGATATACTCTGTGCTTATGATTTCGTTCAAGCGGGTATATTCTAAGGTCAAGTCTCCGGTATATATCAAGATGTTTTATTTGGTACTGGTTGCCTACATTATCTCGTTGATGCAGGTAAACCTGACCGGTGGCGGCGAGCAGTTTTTGCTGCAACAGGCGCAGAACGGCAGTACGGAAATAATGTGGGTGCTTGCCGTCATGCTGTTGCATTTCGGGTTTTCGGTGTGCTCCGTGTCTTCAGGCTTGCCGGGTGGTAACTTTATTCCTACTTTGGTGACGGGCGGACTGTTGGGGCAGCTTGTTGGACTGGTCGCTGTAAAGTACGGCATTATCGAACCCCCAAATATCACTTATGTCATGCTGATATCCATGTCGGCATTTTTGGTGGCCATTGAGCGTACACCGCTTACGGCGATTGTGCTGATAACGGAGATAACCGGACACTTCGAAGTCTTTTATCCCTCGGTGGTGGTAGGCGGTTTGACGTATTATTTTACGGAGTTGCTCCAGATGAAGTCTTTCAACGTAATCTTATACGAGGATATGATTAACTCTCCCGATTTCCGTGAAGAAAACCGGTATACGCTGTCTGTGGAAGTCATGACCGGTTCTTACCTCGACGGCAAGGCAGTAAGTGAGCTTTCCTTGCCCGAACACTGTGTTATCATCAATGTGCATAGGGATGGAAAAAACCTGGTCCCTGCGGAAACAAGTCTGATTCCGGGAGACCAGGTGCAGATTGAAATGGATTCGCAGGACATAGAGAAACTCTATGAACCGCTCGTCAGTATGGCAAATATCTATTAGACCAGATTGCCTATTTCATCCAGATTTCTCCGGATATCGTTGTCGGTCAGTTCATAGTTTTGCAAATCGCCGGCAAGGTACTTATCGTACGATGCCATATCAATGAGGCCATGGCCGGACAGGTTGAACAGGATGACTTTCTCTTCGCCCGTTTCCTTGCATTTATTTGCTTCGCGTACAGTGGCTGCAATGGCGTGGCAGGACTCCGGTGCAGGGATGATTCCTTCTGCCTGTGCGAAAAGGCAGCCGGCTTCGAACGATTCGAGTTGTTTGATGTCCGTCGCTTCCATATAGCCGTCTTTCAGCAGTTGCGATACGATGACGCCGGCACCGTGATAGCGCAGACCGCCGGCGTGGATGTTGGCGGGAGCGAAATTATGTCCTAAGGTAAACATCGGCAGCAGCGGGGTATATCCGGCTTCATCGCCGAAGTCGTATTGGAATTTGCCGCGTGTCAGTTTCGGGCAGGATGCCGGTTCGGCGGCAATGAACCGTGTTTTTTTGCCTTCGAGGATGGTGTGGCGCATAAATGGGAATGCGATGCCTCCGAAGTTGGAACCGCCGCCGAAGCAGGCAATGACCATATCGGGATATTCGCCGGCCATTTGCATTTGTTTTTCGGCTTCCAGGCCGATTACAGTCTGGTGCAGAGTGACGTGGCTCAATACGGAACCGAGCGTATACTTACAGTTGGGTGTGGTTCGTGCCAGCTCGATGGCCTCGGAAATGGCCGTGCCCAGCGAACCCTGGTGGTTGGGGTGAGCGGTCAGAATATCTTTTCCGGCACGAGTGGACATGGAGGGCGAAGGAGTTACCTGCGCACCGAAGGTCTGCATGATACTGCGGCGGTAAGGTTTTTGCTCATAGCTGATTTTTACCTGGTATACGGCGGCTTCCAACCCGAAGAGGCGGGCGGCATAAGCCAGCGAAGCTCCCCATTGTCCGGCTCCGGTTTCGGTGGTGACGTTTGTCACACCCTCCTGCTTGCAATAGTAGGCCTGCGGTATGGCGGAGTTCAGTTTGTGAGACCCCATCGGGCTCACACTCTCGTTTTTGAAATAGATATGTGCCGGTGTACCCAGCGCTTTTTCCAATCCGTAGGCACGCACCAGCGGAGTGCTTCGGTAGTATTTGTACATTTCGCGCACCTGTTCGGGTATTTCAATCCAGGCATCGGTCTGATTGAGTTCCTGGCGGCAGAGCTCTTCTGCAAAAACGGGATACAAATCTTCCGCTTTCAGCGGTTGCTTGGTGGCGGGGTTGAGCGGCGGCATGGGCTTGTTCACCATATCGGCCTGTATATTATACCAGTAATGTGGAATTTCTTCTTCCGGAAGGATGAATCTTTTTGTTTTGTTGCTCATAGTGGTTATTATAAATTAAAAGTGATTCTGTGTCCAAATGTAGCTATTATTTTTAAACCAATTTCTTTTTTCCATTGTTTTTTGTTTATAAGGGCAGATTTGTCTAAGTTTGCCATGTCTCATTAACCGATATATTTATGAAGCTCTATCATAAGTTCTTTTTGTACCAGAATAAATGGATTCATCCCTATATACGCGTGGCGTTGGGAGTAATGACAGCCTTGACGTACCTGGCGTCCATTCTGCTGATTGTCGGTCTGGTATACGAACACGGATTTACCATTTCGGCAGCGGAGGCTCACCAATTGCAGCGTCTGTATCATGGTGTGTGGATTGTTTTTCTGGTTGATATATCCTTACATATCCTTTTGGAGTATAAAGATACGAGGCAGACTTTCAGTATGCTGACCTGGATATTGACTTTTCTGCTTTATCTGACGCTGGTTCCGGTTATCTTTCATCGCCCGGAAGTGGAAGGCGCCGTGCAGGCAGTCTGGGATTTTCTGAACGGCAAGGCCTATCATCTTGTATTGCTGCTGGTGCTGTCTTTCCTGAATCTGTCGTATGGGCTGGTACGGTTGCTGGGGCGACGGACAAACCCTTCGCTTATCCTGGCGGTCAGTTTCTTCATTATCATACTCATAGGGACAGGGTTGCTGATGCTTCCCCGTTCTACGGTGGCGGGCATCTCGTGGGTGGATTCGCTGTTTATTTCCACCAGTGCGGTGTGTGTGACGGGACTGACTTCGGTAGACGTGGCATCCACTTTCACGACAACGGGTTTTGTAATCATCATTCTGCTGATTCAGATTGGCGGTCTGGGGGTGATGACGCTGACAAGTTTCTTCGCGATGTTCTTCATGGGGAATACCTCTTTGTATAACCAACTGGTGGTGCGCGATATGGTCAGTTCCAATTCTTTGAATTCGCTATTGTCTACACTGGTGTATATCCTTGGCTTTACATTGGTGATAGAGGGGATAGGTACGTTTGCCATCTGGAGCGATATTCATGGTACAATGGGGATGGATGTGCACGAAGAGCTGGCGTTTTCGGCTTTTCATTCTATATCGGCATTCTGCAATGCTGGGTTTTCCACCTTGCCGGGCAATTTGGGCAATCCGTTGCTGATGAAGGGGCATACCCCGTTCTATATATACATTTCACTGCTGATTATTCTTGGCGGTATCGGTTTCCCCATATTGGTGAACTTCAAGGACATTATCCTTTATCATATGCGCCGTTTCTGGCGATTTTTGCATACATGGGAGTGGGATGGCCGCCGTTTCTACCATCTTTATAACCTGAATACGCGTATTGTGCTGATTGTTACCTTCCTGCTTTTGGCGGTGGGCACGGCCGGTATCGCTTTTTTTGAGTGGAACGCGTCTTTTGCGGGGATGTCGGTTGCCGATAAGTGGACACAGGCGTTTTTCAATGCCGCCTGTCCCCGTACGGCGGGTTTTTCCAGTGTGGATTTAGCCGGTCTGGGGGTACAGACTTTATTGCTCTACCTTATTCTTATGTGGATTGGCGGCGGTTCGCAGTCCACCGCAGGCGGTATCAAAGTGAACGCTTTTGCGGTTGTGGTGCTGAATCTTGTGGCGGTATTGCGCGGCACGGAGCGGGTGGAGGTGTTCGGGCGTGAGTTGTCGCACGACTCTATCCGACGTTCCAATGCTACGGTGGTGATGTCGTTCGGAGTGCTGTTCGTGTCTGTCTTCATCATCAGTATCCTGGAGCCGGGACTATCCCTGCTTGCGATTACCTTTGAATGTGTTTCGGCCATCAGTACGGTCGGCTCCAGCCTGAATGCCACTCCCTTGCTGGGCAGTGACAGCAAGTTGCTGGTGGCGCTTTTAATGTTTGTCGGACGTGTAGGGCTTATAACACTGATGCTCGGCATCATCAAGCAGAAAAAACATACGAAGTACCAGTATCCGAGCGGACAGATTATCATTAACTAAGTGAGATTTGGAAACAGGTGTACGGAATGCTAACATTGATTGATTATGAAATATATTATTATCGGTTTGGGTAATTACGGTCATGTGCTTGCCGAGGAGCTTTCGGCTTTGGGACATGAGGTGATAGGTGCGGACATCAGTGCCGGCCGTGTGGATAGTTTGAAGGACAAGGTGGCAACCGCCTTTGTGATTGATGCAACCGACGGGCAGGCTTTGTCCGTGCTTCCTTTGAATAGTGTCGATGTCGTTATTGTCGCTATCGGCGAGAATTTCGGCGCTTCCATCCGGGTGGTGGCGCTGTTGAAACAGAAAAAGGTGAAACGCATCTATGCAAGGGCTATCGACGGGGTGCACCGTTCGGTGCTGGAGGCTTTCGGCCTGGATCGTATCCTTACTCCTGAGGAGGATGCGGCCCGCGGACTGGTTCATCTGCTTGAGTTTGGTGCCGACATCGAAACGTTCCGGGTGGATTCCAATTACTACGTTGTGAATTTTACTGTGCCCGAAAAATTTATAGGCTACAATGTAAATGAACTGAAGCTTGACAGCGAGTTCGGATTGAAACTGCTTGCTCTGAAGCGTGCCGAGACTTTGAAGAATTGCCTGGGCATCTCTTTCACCGAGCATGATGTGGTGAACGAACTGCCGGATGATGACCGGATACAGGCAGGCGACCGGTTGGTTTGTTACGGACGTTACCGGGATTTCCAGAAGTTCTGGAAAGCGCTGTGACGGTAGGCGAAACTATTATTCTCTTTTTTTGTAGCTTTTATTGCTTATCCGGCAAAATAGCAGTATCTTTACTTCCTAATGCCAGATTGTTCCGCCATGGAGTAAATTCCATTCCGCCATGGTGGAACAGAACTTTCTCCGTGGTGGAACAAAATTTACCCCGTGGCGGAACGATTTAATTGAAGAAACGGCTTTCTCTCTTTGTCACCGTGAGAAAGGATGCTGAGTGTAGCAATGGTGAAAACTTAGCATCTTGAAAAGTATGAGTGCCTATTATGACCTTCTGGAGAAACCCGATATTCGCCGCACCGGTGAGCAACAACCCCTTTACGCCCGTTTTGTGGCTAAGGGAACGATTGATAGAAAAGAGTTTATAGACCGTGTCCACTTGTTTACGGGTATCAGCCGCAGCGTGCTTGAGGGTGCGATGGCAGCGTTCATGGACGAGCTGCGCGATTGCCTGGCCAACGGTTGGACGGTAGAATTGGGCGAGTTGGGCTATTTTACGCCCTCATTGAGTTGCCGGCGCCGTGCGATGGAGAAAGATGAGGTACGTGCCGCGTCAGTTGCCTTGCGCGGACTGAATTTCCGTCTGGGAAAGAAATTTCATGAAGATTTAAGCGGTAAGATGAGGCTTGAGCGCAGGCCGCAACCCGCCGTGCCGCTTTCCTCGGATAACCTTTCGTCTATGGAGCGCCGTTTTCAATTGCTGGACGAATATTTGCAGCGGAATCCTTGCATCAACCGTGCCCAGTATGCCCGTCTGACGGGACGTAGCTACAAGCAGGCCGTTAACGATTTGAATCAGTTTATCAGAGACGGAGTGTTGGTGAGATACGGAATGGGGAGAAATGTGGTGTATGCAGGAAAAAAGTGAAAAGTTTTTTATAGGTATATATATCTTTGTTTATCAATAGCTTATCTATTGTTGTTAATTCTCTTTATCATGACTGTAACTTACTGAAACGACAGTTAAAGCACCATGTCGCTTTGCGCCTGTTGTATCTTTGTATTGTGATCACAGAGAAGCAGGTTTTGCAAACTGACGAGCAAACAAAACCGAAAAACAAATTTATTAATCGTTTAAATTAAAAAAAGTTATGGCATTGAATTACGAAGTGAAAAAGAAAGTATTCGGTTTTGATCAGACAAAAACGGAAAAGTATGTAGCGCAACTGAAAACGCTTGGTATAATACAGTTTGGCGATTTGTGCGATGAAGTCACCAAGATAGGCATGGCCCCGCGTGGTGTGGTAAAGATGGTTCTGGATGGCTTGATAGACACATTGAACATTAACATTAACAAGGGATTTTCCGTACAGTTGGGTGATTTCGGTTGTTTCCGACCGGGCATCAATGCAAAGAGTCAGGACAGGGAAGAGGATGTGAAGTCGGATACGGTTTATCGTCGGAAAATAATTTTTACGCCGGGACAGTACTTCAGGGAGATGCTGACACGTGCCAGCGTGACGAGAGCAAGTTGGGAAAAAACGGAAACTGTTTCGGGAGGCGGTTCTGCTCCGGGAACCGGCGGAAACGGGGAAGAAGAAAATCCGTTGGGATAACATTCTTTCAGTCTGCCTGGAACGGTAAGCGAAAGTAAAAGAGAGGGATATGAACTTTTTTCAGGAAAGGTTCATATCTTTTCTCCGATTGCTTGACTTCGCCTTTCGGATGTTGTATCTTTGTATCTCTAATAAAAAACTTTGATGATAAATCTGCAAAAAACTATGGAAAATGAAAATGACTTCCGTATCAGAACGTATACGAAAAGAGAGCTGGCATGCCTGTATTGCCCCAACACAACGGCACGGTGTGCTATCCGTACGCTGACGCGCTGGATTAAACGTAACAGCGAATTGTATGCGGAATTGCTGCTTACGGGATACCACGCAAGGGTGCGGACATTTATGCCGAGGCAAGTGGGAATAATCGTCCGTTACCTGAACGAACCTTGATTGAAGGCAGATTCTTAGGATATACAGATATGCTTGACGGCAATGAGAGGGGGCGGAATGTACCTGATGTTTTCCTTTTGGTATGCTCCCTTGCTGTTTTTAATGGCTTTCATTTGTATTTTTCCCGCTCTTTTTGTTCCTTTGCCCTTGTCAATAAAAAAAAAGAATCAATGAAGACTCTTGTTTATATAGTGACTTGTGTGGTGATGTTGTCGGTTATTTCCTGCACATCGCGGAATAAAGGCGGAGACGATGTACAGGTCTTGATGAAAGACAGCACAGTGATATCTGCTCCACAGCGTATGCAGGTTTCCGATACGAAAGTGACCATTACCTACAAAGGCAGGGAGTACCGCTCGTCTGTTGTCCGCCGTCCGGACGAGAGTCTGCCTGTTGTGACGGATGAGCAGGGAGAGAGGTTTATCGACAACAGCATTGCGCTGCGCATCACTTGTGGCGGAAAACAGATTGTGGACAAGGTGTTTACGAAGGAAAGTTTCGCCTCATTGGTCGATGCCCGCTTTCTGAAATATGCCATTCTGGAAGGACTGGTCTATGATAAGACAACACCTCAGGGCATTATCTATGCCGCCAGTATCTGCTATCCGCAATCCGACCTTTATGTGCCTCTCCGGCTGACGGTTTCCGCGGATGGCAAAATCTCCATGGCGAAAGAGGAACTGCTGGAAGAGGTGTATGGGGAAGATGCCGTTTCCAATTGATATACGGGTAATTCCAGAATGATTCCAGATTTGTGAGTTTTTTTTGCCGACATGAAAATCCTGATTGTAGAAGATGAGCAAGATTTGCGGGAAACAATCCGCACTTCGCTCCTGAAAGAGAAATTTGTCGTAGAAACGGCTGCCGATTATTTTTCGGCCCTGGACAAGATAAACGACTATGATTACGACTGTATCCTATTGGACATTATGCTGCCGGGAGGAAGCGGTCTGGATTTGTTGCGCGAGCTGAAGCACTTGCGCCGTACGGACAGTGTGCTCATCATCTCCGCCAAGGATTCGCTGGACGATAAAGTGGACGGTCTGGAACTGGGGGCGGATGATTATCTGACGAAGCCTTTCCATCTGGCAGAACTGAATGCACGCATAAAATCTTTAATACGCCGCCGTCAGGCACAAGGCGATATGTCTGTCACCGTGGGCAATTTGTTGCTCTATCCGGATAAGCGGCAGGCGGAAGTAGGCGGTGCTCCCTTGCAACTGAACCGTAAGGAATTCGACCTGCTGTATTACTTTGTGGTGAACGCCAACCGGGTTATCAATAAAATGAGCCTTGCCGAGTCGGTGTGGGGTGATAATATTGATCAGGCAGATTCGTTGGATTTCATATATTCGCAGGTGAAGAACCTGCGCAAGAAGCTGAAGCAGGCCAATGCCTCTGTGGAGCTGAAAGCTGTTTATGGCTTTGGCTATAAATTGTCCGAATTATGAAACTGGTATATTATACATATCGTAAAATCTCCTTATTGCTATTTGTCCTGATGGCTGTATGGGGGGTATTGTTTTATTATGCCATTATTGATGAGGTTGTTGATGAAACGGACGATACGCTGGAAAATTATGCCGAAATATTAATAGAACACGTACTCCACGATCCTTCCCTTCTTGAAACGGAGGGCTCATTGATGTCTTTTTATAAATTCCGTCCCATCTCTGAACAGGAGGGAAATCATTATCAGGAAGTTTTTTATGACTCTACCGTGTATATCGAACTTGAGGACGAGAACGAACCGGTACGCGTGATGCGTACGGCATTCCGCATGCCCGACGGACAGTTTTACGAGCTTACCCTGATGATTTCCATTTTGGAACGGGACGATATGGTGGAGGCAATGCTTTGGTATTTGGGGGCATTGTTCCTGCTGTTGCTGATTTGTACATCGGTGGGCATTCAAGTGATATTGAAAGGGGTATTCCGCCCGTTGCATAAGTTACTGGACTGGTTGCACGGCATCCAGCCCGGCAAAGAAGTTCCGGCATTGGAGAACCCTACGAAGATACGTGAGTTCCGTCAGCTGAGCGAGGCTGCGGTGGATATGGGCAACCGCAGTTACAAGGCTTATGAAGAGCAGAAGCAGTTTATAGAAAACGCATCGCATGAGTTGCAGACACCGCTTGCCATCGTGCGCGGTAAAGTGGAACTGCTGGCTGAAAGCGACAGCCTGACCGAACAGCAGATGAAGGAACTGGATGAAATCTATTCAACGTTGGGACGTGCGGTAAAACTGAATAAGTCCTTGCTGCTGCTTTCCCGTATAGAGAACGGGCAGTACACGGAGTCGGAGGATGTATCGGTGGACGAGATACTGGAAAACCTTCTGCCTGATTTGATGGATATCTACGAACATAAGCAGGTGCGCTTGCTGCGTAAGCAGGGGGAACAGCCTTTTATTATCCGCTGTAATCATTCGTTGGCACAGATTCTGGTTTCCAATCTGGTGAAGAATGCATTGCTTCATAATGCGGATGGGGGAGAGTTGCAGATACTCACTACTCCGGATTCGCTGGTAATAAAGAATACAGGTGATACTCCTTTGGACGGTGAGAAGTTGTTCCGCCGTTTCTACCATAGTATTGACGGAAAGAAAGATTCCACCGGACTGGGACTCGCCATAGCCCGTTCCATAGCCCGGATTTCTTTTTTGAGGCTTACTTACGAATGGCAGGATGGGATGCATTGCTTTCTACTTGTTAAAGAAAATAAAAATAACCGTTAACACTGATTATTCCCAAATCTTTCCTATTTCTCTGTCGTTATTTGCAGTGTGAATGATATGAAACAAATCAGTAACATTAAAAAATAACGATTATGAAGAAAGTATTATCTATCCTTGTGTTGGCTCTTGTAGCCGTTCAGTTGGCATTTGCCGGTGATGTCATTACGCGCGACGCCAAGCAGTTGCCTTTGACAGCCCGTAACTTCATCAACCGGTATTTCACCGATCCGCAAATCTCGCATATCAAGATTGAAACCGGAATACTGGGCTCGAAAAGTTATGAGGTGCTGTTGACCGACCGTACGGAGATTGATTTTGACAGCAACGGAAACTGGACTGATGTGGATTGCAAGAAAGCTGCTGTGCCCGAAGCTCTGATTCCGGTATCTGTGAAAGAGTATGTAAAGACGAACTTCCCGCAGGAGGTCATCACCAAGATTGAACGCAGACGCAGCGGGGTGGAAGTTGAACTTGCCAATGACTATTCCTTGAAGTTCAACAGCAAAGGAAAATTTGTAGGCATGGACGATTGATTGTAATAATGCAGAATGTATAACTTTAATTTTTTTTGCCAAGAAGATGAAAACAAAAATTCAAGTATTAGCGATGATGTTCATTGCGGCAATGGCTTTCAGTGCGTGCGATGATGACGACAAAAACGATAATATAACAGTTCCCGATGCCGTGTCGAAAGCCCTTAAGGACAAATATCCTGCTGCCATGGACATTGAATGGGAACGGAAAGGCGATTATTTCGTAGCCGACTGTTGGATGGACGGCAGGGAAATGGATGTGTGGTATGATGTTCAGGCAACCTGGAAATTGACGGAGACGGATATTCTTTGGGAAGGTTTGCCGCCTACGGTACAGACCGCTTTCGAAGGCGGAGAATATGCGCAGTGGAAACGGGAAGATATTGATATGCTTGAATATCCCGTACAGCCTGTCCAGTATGTTATCGAAGTGGAGAGAGGTAATGAGGAGTATCAGTTGTTCTATGCCGGAGACGGTAATTTATTGCAGAAACGTGATGTAAGTGGCAATAAGGACGATACGCACTGGCCGATAGATGAGCTGAAGACCGGGCGTTAATCTTGTTTGATTGAGGTATAACCGGAACAAAATGAAGAATCTCTTCTCCTTACATATTAAGAGAAGAGATTCTTCATTTTGTTTTGAGTAAGTTGGACGTGCTTTTGTCTCTGACTGCTACATCGGTTTATAATCTTTAGCCAGTCCGCCTTCACTTGTTTCCTTGTAAAGCGACGGAAGGTCGTTTCCGGTTTCTTTCATAACTGCTACTACTTTGTCGAAAGATACCCGGTGCATACCATCGGTGAAAGAGGAGTAAAGGTTGGCATCCAAGGCGCGTGCGGCGGCATAGGCATTCCGTTCTATACAAGGAATCTGCACCAGTCCGCATACCGGGTCGCAAGTCATTCCCAGATGATGTTCCAAACCCATTTCCGCAGCATATTCTATTTGTGCAGGGCTGCCGCCAAAAAGTTGGTTGGCGGCTGCCGAAGCCATTGCACAGGCTACGCCGACTTCTCCCTGGCAGCCTACTTCCGCGCCTGAAATGGAAGCGTTGGTCTTTACTATATTTCCTACCAACCCGGCTGTGGCAAGGGCGCGCAAGATACGCGTATCACTGAAATCACGACTTTTGGAAAGGTGATAGAGTACGGCAGGCATCACTCCGCACGAGCCGCACGTAGGAGCAGTGACGATGACGCCGCCCGAAGCATTTTCTTCACTTACCGCCAATGCATAGGCAAATACCAGTCCGCGCGATTGCAGGGATTGTTTGTATCCGCTGGCACGTATATAGTAAGTGGAAGCTTTACGGCGTAGGTTCAACGGACCGGGCAACACACCTTCCTGTTCCAATCCCCGTTTCACGGCATCCTGCATGGTTTTCCATACTTCTTGCAGGTAATCCCATATATCGCTGTCTTCACATTCCTTGACGTATTCCCAATAGCTCTTTCCTGTACGTTCGCACCATTGCATGATTTCCGTCATGCTGCTCATGGAATACACATCGGGTGTATTGACCGAGGATGCTCCGTCATTCTCTTCTGCCAGAGCGCCGCCGCCGATACTGAACACTGTCCATCGGTCGGTCTCTTTTCCTGCTTTGTCAACGGAGACAAACTTCATTCCGTTAGGGTGGAAGGGGAGAAAAATCTTAGGCTCCCAGATAATCTCTACCGGTGCTATCGGCTGCAGCACTTCGGTAATGGCAATGTTGGTCATGTGACCCTTGCCTGTTGCCGCCAGACTGCCGTATAATGTTACTTTGAACGATGCAGCTTCCGGATGTCTTTCCAGAAATATCTCAGCTGCCTTGCGAGGTCCCATGGTATGGCTGCTTGAAGGACCGGTGCCGATGCGATATAGTTCTTTGATTGATTTCATCTTGCTAATGGGTTATTGGATTATTTGTTTATCAGGATTGTTAATATTGTAACTTTGCAGTTTTCTGTTGCTCGATTTTTAAATTTCAATTAGCTTAAGTCTACAACCGTAATCCCCGCTCCGCCAAATTGAATGTGCTCATCGGCAAAATGGCTTACACCGGGCACGGTTTGCAGATATTGGCGGATAAGCGTGCGCAGGATGCCCGTACCGGTTCCGTGTAGGATGCGTACGCGTGACATTCCTACCAATATGGCATCGTCTATGAAATAGGTCACAGCCTGTAGGGCTTCGTCTCCACGCATGCCGCGTACATCTATATCTTGCTTGAAGTTTAGCTTTTTTTCGTACATGCTGTCTTGTGTCTGAGAACTGATATAGGTACTCTTGGTAGAGACATCCGCTTGCTTAGGCTGCGCATTTGTCCGTTCCAGCCTATCCAGCTTGACTGTGGTTTTGATACTTCCGAACGCAACGATGGCTTTCTTGCCGTTTATCTCCAATACTTCGCCGACTGAGGTCTGTCCTTTTATCTTGACATAGCTTCCGGGTACGATTGCTGCCAGACGTTCGGCTTCTTTCTTTGCCTGTTGCTCTGCCAACGCTTGTGCAGACAATGTATTTTCCTGATTCTTGTTGGCTTTCTTCTCCTTTTTCCGGTTCTGTTTTTCTTTCAGTTTTTCTATTTTGCGGGCAATTTTTTCTTCCTGCTCCTTAGCGGTGAGGGTGTCCAGCGATTCGCGGAAATCATTTAATTCCTGCCGTATCTGGCGTGTCTTTTCCTTTTCGGCCTGCGCTTCTTTAATGGCGCGGATGGTGTATTCTATGCGGGCATTAGCTTCCTGCATCAGTTGTTCCGCCTCCTCTTTGGCTTTCTGCAGAATCTCCTTGCGCGACTTCTGCAACTCTTCTATCTCTGTCTGATAACGGGCAATGGTTTCCTCCATATGCTTTTCGCGTTGCCGGATAGTCTGACGTTTGCCTTCCCAATAACGTTTGTCGCGTACAATATCTTGCAGGTACTTGTCGGCATTGATGTATTCACTGCCTACAATTTCCGAAGCATCGGAGATTACATCTTCCGGCAATCCGATTTTACGGGCAATCTCTACGGCAAATGAACTGCCCGGATTACCTATCTGGAGCTGAAAAAGGGCCTGCATCAAATGGCGGTCGTATAACATGGCTCCGTTTACCACCCCATCATGGTCTTCGGCAAAATGCTTCAGATTCTGGTAGTGTGTAGTAATAACGCCGAACGTCTGCTTTTGGTTGAAACGTTTCAACACTGCTTCGGCTATCGCTCCGCCAATCTGGGGTTCCGTACCGCCACCGAACTCGTCGATAAGGATGAGACTGCGTTCGTTGCAGTTTTTCATCATTATCTTCATATTGGTCAGGTGCGAGGAGTAGGTGCTGAGGTCATCTTCGATAGACTGCTCGTCGCCGATGTCAATGAATATATTGCTGAATATGCCGGCATGGCTACGTTCGTGCATCGGGATGAGCAGACCGCATTGCAACATGTATTGTAGCAACCCTACGGTTTTCAGGCAGACAGACTTTCCGCCGGCGTTGGGACCGGAGATGATGAGAATACGTTGTTTTTCGTCCAGCTCTATATCCAGCGGTATAACTTTTTTCCCATGTTTGGCAAGAGAGAGTTGCAACAGCGGATGTACCGCCATTGTCCAGTCTATAACCTGCTTGTTTTCAAAAGCCGGTTTCAGTCCGGTGATTTGCTCGGAAAACAAGGCCTTGGCACGTATGAAATCTATTTCGGCAAGAAATTCATATGACAGCAAAACATCGGGAATGGATGGGCGCAACAAATTGGAAAATTCCATAAGGATGCGGATAATCTCCCGCCGTTCGTCCCCTTCGAGTTCGCGGATGCGATTGTTGGCTTCCACCACTTCGGCGGGTTCGATGAATACAGTTTTACCACTGGCGGATTCGTCATGTACGATGCCTTTTATTTTTCGTTTCAAGGCTGGAGCTACAGGAATCACCAGTCGCCCGTCGCGCATTGTGGGGGTTACGTCCTTGTCTATAACACCTTCCGATTGGGCATTGCGCAGAATGCTGTTCAATGAGCGTGAGATACTTCCCATTGTACTTGCCAGTTCGCGGCGGATGCGCGCCAGTTCTGCCGAGGCATTATCCTTTATTTTTCCGTAGGGAGAAAGAATGCCGTTTATTTTTCCGATAAGTTGCGGGAATACCGTTATGTCTCCTGCCAGTCGCTTCAGACAAGGATAAGGAGATGTGGTTTCCTCCTCTTCTTCATTTTCGCTTTTTTGCAAAAAGCGTACAATGTCGCGTATCGTTTCTAAAGAGCGGCGCAGGTCGAAAAGCTCCTGCTCGTCCAAATACATGCCTTCCACCCGTATCCGTTTCAGGGACGGACGTACATCAAAAAAATATTGTGCCGGAAAATTATCTTCTTCTTGAAGTATACGTACGAATTCTGTAACCTGATCCAGGCGTTCTTCTACTTCATTAAAGCGGTCGGAGAACACCATATCTGTCACTCGCTCTTCGCCAAGCGTACTGAGACATTTTTCTTTTAGCAGTTGGCGTATTTGGTCGAAGCCTATCTTCTGTTCAAAGTTCTGTGGGTATATCATGGGTACAAAAGTACAATTATTTCGTGAAAAAATAGGAAAGATGTTTGCAGATTTAAAAATGATTTGTACCTTTGCACCGCTTTAAGAGAGAAGCACTTCTTGAAAAAGAAGTTTTGGAGAGGTG
>OOBX01000078.1_pt1 | contig 125297 bp, 99 predicted proteins | sample 1671021 | NCBI WGS metagenome assembly OOBX01 (sample SAMN06348114, study PRJEB24527) | human gut metagenome | biome: human gut; feature: ankylosing spondylitis patient; material: feces | host: Homo sapiens | place: China | collected 2015-10 | reverse complement strand
GGCGACGCGGACGTTCCGCCCGTGGACCTGCCCGCAGACGCGCCCGCGACGCCGTCCGTGCCCGCGCCGACGGCGGCCCCGTCCGCGGCTCCAAATCCCGCGCTGCCCGCAACTGCCCCCGTCGCCCCGTCTGCCCCCGCGGCTGCGCCCGGAGCCCTGCCGTGGGCGACCCACCCCGGCGCCGAGGACCAGATTCCAAAGAACGAGGAAGAGGCCAAGTCCATGTTGGGCGACATCTTTGGTCCCGGTATCGTGTTCAAACCTGGCGAGTAGCCCCGCCTTGTCCCCTGCTGCCGCCTTCCATCGCAAGCCGCTTGCCGCGGTCCGGCGGTTTCCGTTGCGGACGCGCCTACGGGGGGCGTGGCGCTACGGCGCCCTCGCGCGCGTGGTACCATGCCAAACGTAAAAGAAGCGAAAGCCGGGGCCATCCGCGCCCCTCGACCAGACAGGAGTTCCCCATGGCTGGAATGAACATGCAGGAAATGATGAAGCAGGCCCGCAAGATGCAGGAGCAGCTTGCCCAGGCGCAGGAGAGCATGAAGGACGTCACCATCGATGCTTCCGCTGGCGGCGGCATGGTCAAGGCGACCGTCAACGGCGATCTCGAGCTGGTCTCCATCCAGATCGACCCGGATGCGCTCGATCCCGAGGACGTCGACCTGCTGCAGGACATGATCGTCGCCGCCGTCAACGAGGCCATCCGCGGCGTCAGCGAGGTCGCCAGCAAGCAGATGAGCTCCATCACCGGTGGACTCAATATCCCCGGTATGCCCTTCTAGTTTCCGCGCGATTGGACGAGTAGACGGAGATGTCAGCAGACCGCAGCTTGCAAATACTCCTCGATGAGCTGGGGCGGCTCCCGGGCATTGGCCCTAAGTCCGCCCAGCGCATCGCATATCACCTGCTGGAGGCGGACGCCGAGGAGGCGCGCCGGCTTGCCCATGCGATCTTGCAGGTGAAGGAGCAGGTTCATTTTTGCAGTCGATGCTTTAACTACGCTACGGCGGACGAGTGCGATATCTGCACGGATTCCACGCGCGACACCACCCGCATCTGCGTGGTGGGCGAGCCGCGCGACGTGTCCGCCATCGAGCGTACGGGCAGCTACCACGGCCTGTACCACGTGCTGGGCGGCGTCATCAGCCCCATGGACAAGATCGGGCCGGACCAGCTGCGCATCCGCGAACTCATAGGGCGCTTGGATGCAGAGGACATCCAAGAGGTCATCATCGCGACCAACCCCAATATCGAGGGGGAGACCACCGCGAGCTATCTCGCCCGCACCATTAAACCCTTGGGCGTGGCGGTGAGCCGTCTGGCGAGCGGGCTGCCCGTGGGCGGCGATCTTGAGTATGCGGACGAGTTGACCCTGGGGCGTGCCATCGAGGCGCGTCGTACGTTGTAGCGAAGGCTGAAAGGGGCGGCGCCTTCGGGGCGGTCGCGTTGGTGTTTCAAGGCGCGTCTTACATGCGATTACATTTTGGCCAGAAGTGATACTTGTATTGCTTCTGGCCACTTTTAACTGCAAAAACGGTAAATGGTAATACGTAGATAATCTGGGTATTGCCATTTACCATTTTTCATCGAAACAGTGGTCTTCTTTAATACCAATCTCAAAATATGTATTAAAGAAGGCCATTTTCGGGTCTCAAAACGGCATATTTCAATACCCGGTATTACGAGGAGTCATTTCAGAAAATGCCGGCATCCGTCCAAGTATTACAGGGGACCGTTTTTAAGCTCGGAAACGGTTCCCTCTAATACCTGGGTGCACACTGCTAATTGCACGTGCGCGGCCCCGGCGTGCGGGGTTACCTCGTCTAATCGTGAATCTCGACATCTGAGGTGAGTACGTTCGCAATTAGATAAGGCTAACCGAAGTATGGGGGTACAATGAACCTGCATGCAGATTTTGATCTGAGGGCGTTTCCCGACATCGCCTGGGCACGTCTACATGCGAACGGCAACACCGGAGTTCCGCGTTCGCCGCGGGAGTCCGAACGGGGGTGACGCGCCCCCGCACATGTACACCTACACGAGAGGAGAGGGGTATATGGCGCGTAAGTTCAAGTCTATGGACGGCAATGAGGCCGCCGCATACGTTTCGTATGCGTTCACCGAGGTGGCGGGTATCTATCCCATCACGCCGTCCAGCCCTATGGCCGATCACGTCGACCAGTGGGCAGCCCAGGGCAAGAAGAACATCTTCGGAACGCCCGTTAACGTCGTCGAGATGGAGTCCGAGGCAGGCGCTGCCGGTACCGTTCACGGTTCCCTTGGCGCTGGTGCTCTGACCACCACCTACACGGCGTCTCAGGGCCTGCTGCTCATGATCCCGAACATGTACAAGATCGCTGGCGAGGGCCTGCCGGGCGTGTTCCACGTCTCCGCGCGCTGCGTCGCTTCCCATGCGCTCAACATCTTCGGCGACCACTCCGACGTCATGGCTTGCCGCCAGACCGGCTTCGCCATGCTCGCCGAGGGCAACGTCCAGGAAGTCATGGATCTTTCCCCGGTCGCCCACCTCGCGGCCATCGAGGGCAAGGTTCCGTTCCTTAACTTCTTCGACGGTTTCCGCACCTCCCATGAGATCCAGAAGGTCGCCGTTTGGGATTACGACGATCTGGCCGAGATGTGCGACATGGACGCTGTCCAGGCGTTCCGCGATCACGCTCTCAACCCCGAGCATCCGCACACCCGCGGCAGCCATGAGAACGGCGACATCTTCTTCCAACACCGCGAGGCCTGCAACTCCGCCTACGACGCGCTTCCCGCTGTCGTCGAGGAGTACATGGGCAAGATCAACGCCAAGCTGGGCACCGATTACGGTCTGTTCAACTACTATGGCGCTCCCGACGCCGACCGCGTCGTCGTCTGCATGGGTTCCTTCTGCGACGTCCTCGAGGAAGTCATCGACTACCTCAACGCCAAGGGCGAGAAGGTCGGTCTGGTGAAGGTTCGCCTGTTCCGTCCGTTCTCCATCAAGCACTTCGTTGACGTTCTCCCCGAGACCGTCAAGAAGATCGCCGTCATGGACCGCACCAAGGAGCCGGGTTCCATCGGCGAGCCCCTGTACCAGGACGTCGTCTCCGCGCTCTACGAGGCCGGCAAGTCCGACATCACCGTTATCGGCGGCCGTTATGGTCTGGGTTCCAAGGACACCACCCCCGCCTCCGCGTTCGCGATCTACGAGGAGCTCAAGGCTGACGCTCCCAAGCGCGAGTTCACCGTGGGCATCGTGGACGATGTCACCAACCTGTCCCTGGCTGAGGATTCGGACGCTCCCAACACCGCTGCCCCTGGCACCATCGAGTGCAAGTTCTGGGGTCTCGGTGGCGACGGCACCGTTGGCGCCAACAAGAACTCCATCAAGATCATCGGCGACCACACGGACAAGTACGTCCAGGCCTACTTCCAGTACGACTCCAAGAAGACCGGCGGCGTGACCGTGTCCCACCTGCGCTTTGGCGATTCGCCCATCCGCAGCCCCTACTACGTCACCAAGGCCGACTTCGTTGCGTGCCACAACCCCAGCTACATCGTCAAGGGCTTCAAGATGGTCCGCGACGTCAAGCCCGGCGGCACCTTCCTGGTCAACTGCCAGTGGACGCCCGAGGAGTTCGCCTCCCACATGCCGGCGACCGCTAAGCGCTACATCGCCAAGAACGACATCCAGGTTTACCTGATCGACGCTATCGACCTGGCCGAGCAGGTCGGCATGGGCAAGCGCACCAACACCGTTCTGCAGTCCGCGTTCTTCGCGCTGGCAAAGGTTCTGCCTGCCGAGGAGGCGCTGCAGTACATGAAGGACGCCGCTACCAAGTCCTACATGAAGAAGGGCCAGGCCATCGTCGACGCCAACCACAAGGCCATCGACGCCGGCGCTACCGCCTTCAAGAAGTTCGACGTTCCCGCTGACTGGGCTGACGCCACGGACGAGGCTCCCGCTGAGATCCTCACCGACGATCAGAAGAGCGCCATCGCCAAGCAGGTCAAGGAGCTCATGGAGCCCATCGCCCGCATGGACGGCGACTCCCTGCCCGTTTCCGCCTTCAAGGATTGCGCTGACGGCCAGTTCGAGCTGGGCGCCTCTGCCTATGAGAAGCGCGGCGTCGCCGTTATGGTTCCGCATTGGGACGAGACCAAGTGCATCCAGTGCAACCAGTGCGCGTATGTCTGCCCGCATGCCACCATCCGTCCGTTCGGCCTGACCGAGGACGAGGTCGCTGCCGGCCCCGATACCATGCGCACCCTCGACGTCAAGATCCCCAAGGACACCGGTCTCAAGTTCACCATGGCCATCAGCCCGCTCGACTGCATGGGCTGCACCAACTGCGCCAAGGTCTGCCCCAAGGAAGCTCTTACCATGGTTCCCGCCGAGGGCGAGCTCGTGGAGCAGAAGACCTTCGACTACTGCGTCGCTAACGTCTCCGAGAAGCCCGTTCTCATCAACAAGAACCTCAAGGGCAGCCAGTTCAAGCAGCCGCTGCTTGAGTTCTCCGGCTCCTGCGCAGGCTGCGCCGAGACCGCTTACGCTCGCCTGGTCACCCAGGTCTGCGGCGACCGCATGTTCATCTCCAACGCCACCGGCTGCTCCTCCATTTGGGGCAACCCCGCTGCCACCGCTCCTTATTGCACCAACAAGGACGGTCACGGCCCGGCTTGGAACAACTCCCTGTTCGAGGACAACGCCGAGCACGGCCTGGGTATGGAGCTTGGCTACAAGGCCGTCCAGGGCAAGCTCGTCGCCGAGACCGAGGAGCTCATGGCCAGCGATTGCGCTACCGACGAGCTGAAGGCCGCTGCTCAGGCATGGCTGGACGCCCGCAACGACGCCGAGGCCTCCAAGACCACCGCTGCCGCCTACATCGAGCAGCTCGAGGCCTGCGGTTGCGACAAGGCCAAGGCCATCCTGGCCGATAAGGCATACCTCACCAAGAAGTCCTTCTGGATCTTCGGCGGCGACGGTTGGGCTTACGACATCGGCTTCGGCGGCCTGGACCACGTCCTGGCTTCTGGCAACGACGTCAACGTCTTCGTCTTCGATACCGAGGTCTACTCCAACACCGGCGGCCAGGCCTCCAAGGCTTCCAACCTGGGTCAGGTTGCCCAGTTCGCAGCTTCCGGTAAGGCCATCAAGAAGAAGAGCCTCGCCGAGATCGCTATGAGCTACGGCTATGTCTATGTCGCCCAGATCGCTATGGGCGCCAACCCGGCTCAGACCCTCAAGGCCATCCAGGAGGCCGAGGCTTACGACGGCCCGTCCCTCATCATCGGCTACAGCCCCTGCGAGATGCACTCCATCAAGAAGGGCGGCATGCAGAACTGCCAGGCCGAGATGAAGAAGGCTGTCGAGTGCGGCTACTGGAACCTCTTCCGCTTCAACCCGGCTGCCGACGAGGGCAAGAAGTTCTCGCTCGACTCCAAGGAGCCCGCAGGCGGTTATCAGGACTTCCTGATGAACGAGGCCCGTTACGCCTCCCTCACCCGTTCCTTCCCGGAGCGTGCCGAGAAGCTCTTCGCTGCTAATGAGAAGGCGGCTATGGAGCGCTACCAGCACCTGCTGAAGCTCAAGACCCTCTATAACGAGGCCTAAAGCTTTTTCAGACCGCTTTTTTAGGGCATGCGTTTAGCGCTTGACCGGTAGAACAAGGGACTAACTCGTCTTCGCGGGCGGGTTGGTCCCTTTTGTTTGAGAGCTATTCTCGTAGGCTGGGCGGTGGATGGGCGTATCGATGTCCATCTGTCGTTCTTTTGAGTTGGCTTCGTATTTTAATCGCTTGTTTCACCCCAACTTAATTCGCTTGCGGAATCCGCTTGCGGAAAGAGGCTTGCCGTTCACCGGAGGACATATAGGGCGGTTTAATGCCGGTGTATAAATTTAATTGGAACGTTATTTGGGACTCCCGAAGCGCTATCCAATGTGAGATTCGCATGGATACTGCTCCGGGAGTTTTTTGTTAGAGATGCACAGGGAGGGGGGGACGAGATGCGCGTGACCGCAAAGATCAATAACAGCGCTGTGCTATGTATAGACGACAACGGTGAGGAGCTTGTTGCCTTTGGCAAAGGAATAGGCTTTTGCGAGTTGGGTTCCGAGGTGGATTTGCAGCGCGTGCAGAGGACGTTCTACGACCTTGACCCCCAGAGTTCCCTGTTGTTGGAAGAAATTGATCCGCGGGTCCTATCCCTTGCTAGCCAGACTGCAGACTTGGTTCGAGATCGTTTTGCCTATCGATTGAGCTCGAACTTTACCTTCGTATTGGCAGACCATTTGAGTTTTGCCCTCAAGCGCATTAGGGAAGGAATTGCCGTTCACATGCCGCTTGTCTTCGATGTGGAGCAGCAATATCCAGCTGAGTACGAGGTTGGCTTGCATCTCTGTAAGCGGATGAGTCGCGAGTTTGGCTTGTCCATTCCGCAGCGAGAAGCGGCGGGTATTGCATTGTGCTTCGTTAACAATATGGATTGTGGTGCGGAGGGTGACGGGGACTTAGCTGACGATTCCCAGTTGTCATTCGATGAGCTTCTCGAACGTTCCGTTTGCGTAATAGAGAAGGGCTTTGGAATCGATCTCGACCGATCGAGTTTCAATTTCAGTCGTTTCGCAACACATTTGCAGTATCTCTATATGCGTGCTTCTGGGGGCAAGTCGCTTACAAGTGAGAATGCTTCTATGTATCCCATGCTTGCCCGAGAGTATCCCGATGCATCCGATATCGCCGATTCTATTGCCGCGATCTTTCTTGATGGTATGTCGCGCGAGCTATCGGACGAGGAGCTGTTGTATCTCATCATGCATATAAACCGATTGTGCGAGAAGGCTCAGATTGAGCGCTGTGATGTTGATTGTGAGGCCTAGGGTCTCATGAGATACCAGCTTTTCAAGGCTCATAGCGCGCGGGGCCGAGAAGAGCTGATTAGTACGGCAACGTAACAAGGAGGAACGATGTCGAAGTATTCGGATATCGGAGAGAAAGTCCTAGCGTGCGTGGGAGGTAAGGACAACGTAAGTTCCTTTACCCATTGTGTCACGCGTCTGCGTTTTATCTTGAAGGATAAGAGCGCGTACGACGAGGCCGCTATGAAGGGAATCGCGGGCGTTCTGGGAACGCAGTGGGCTGGCGAGCAGCTGCAGGTCGTTATTGGGCAGACGGTCGAAGAGGTCTATGATGCTATGTGCGAGCTAGGAGGCTTCAAGCGCATGGCGGGAATAGATGAGAATCTGGATGCCGATCTTGAGAAGAAGCCGTTTTCCATCAAGGATATTCCCGGCAATATGCTTCATGCACTATCCGGATGCATTTTCCCTCTCATTCCCATCCTTATCCCTGCTGGTCTTATGCTTCTTCTTGGGTCCGTGTTGGGTCCAAACCTTCTTAATCTCCTACCTGCCGATCATGATCTAATTGTTCTGTTCAATTTCGTAGGCAATGCCGGCATGTACTTTATGCCCGTGTTTGCCGCCTGGTCAGCAGCGAAGTACTTCAATACAAGCGCTCCGGTCGCTATGTTTTTGGGCGCGGTGCTGATTCATCCAACGCTGATGCAGATTGTAGCCGACCAGACTCCGTTTACGGTGTATGGTATTCCGATGACGCCCGTTACATACTCAAGTCAGTTCCTGCCCAGCATCGTATCCGTGTGGATTATGTCCTACGTGTACGGTTTCTTGCGTAAGCATATGCCGGAGTCATTGCGTTACGCGTTTCTTCCCCTGTTCACGATTATGATCATGCTCCCCATCAGCCTGTGCGTGATCGGACCTCTGGGTAGCTGGATGGGCAATCTGATCGGCGCCTTCGCTGCATGGCTCGCCGAGGTTGCAGGTCCTATTGCTATTGGTCTCATCGGTGGACTGTGGTATTTCCTCGTTGCTCTCGGTATGGACAAGGCTATTGTTCCTATTGTTCTGCAGCAGTTTGCACAGCATGGATTTGATAATCTGTTTTGGTGCAGCGCCGTGTTTGGCACTTATGCGCTTCTTGGTGTTGCCGTGGCAAGCGTGTTTACCCAGCGCGGTGAGAAGCGCTCGATGGCGGTTTCAAATGCCGTGACGCTTGGTGTTGGCGGTGTAAGCGAGCCGACGATTTATACAAGCTTACTTCCCAACAAGCTCAATTGGGTTGCGTTGTTCTCTGGTGGTTTTGTTGGAGGAGTAATCGGTGGTCTCTTTAGCTGCAAGGCATGGGTGCTGGGAACGGGTAACGCTTTGTTTGCAACAGTGTTCGCTGGAGGCGATGGAACATCGTTGATGCCCGGAATAATCGCCTCCGCCGTGGCGTTTGGTCTATCGTTTGCGATTTCGCTCATCGGCTCTCGTATTTCTCAGAAGAAAGTCATTCAGAAAGATTGATCGCGCCTTTTGAAAAAGTTGAACGAGAGGAGTGGACGATATGAAGCGACTGCTTGATTGTGTTGCGAGCGATTTTGCTGCAATGGGTAAGGATGAGTTACTAAAGGCGATTGCGGCAAGTGAAGGCCGGACGCTTGTTTCCGAGAGTATTGTCAATTTGCCATGCCCGATCACCGGTGCGTGCAACTCTGAGATTTGCGCGGCAATGGGAGCTGATATCCTTTTGCTCAACTTCTTTGACGTGGCAAATCCTTCGATCGTTGGGCTGCCCCCATGTCCTCCGGCAGAAACGATACGAATGCTCAAGAAGTTGACGGGACGTCCTGTTGGAATCAACTTGGAGCCCGGTAACCTTGGTAGCAGCGTCGACGAGGGCGGGCCTGGTGCTTGGAACGAGATGTTGCCCGGCTTGGCAGCAACTGCGGATAATGCGAGGCGCGCTGCCGATTTGGGGATAGACATCATTCTCGTCACGGGCAATCCCGGCCACGGCGTGAGCAACGAGCGCGTGCATGCGGCCGTGAAAGAGCTGAGCGATGCTGTTGGCGATCGAGTGATTATTGCTGCTGGGCGCATGCATTGTTCCGGTGTTGCCTCAGAATCTTCAGAGCGCCTGATCAGCATGGAAGATGTTGCTTCGTTTGCTCGCGATGGTGCTGATATCATTCTTATGCCTGCTCCGGGGACGGTCCCTGGAATCACACTCGAATTGGTTCGCTCTCTTGTGGGTGCTGTTCATCGTGAGGGCAAGTTGGCTATGACATCGATTGGAACCTCTCAAGAGGGGGCGGACACTTCGACAATTCGTGCCATTGCTCTTATGGCGAAGCAAGCGGGGACGGATATCCATCATATTGGTGACACCGGATTTATCGGTATCGCCTTGCCGGAGAACATAATGGCTTATAGCATCGCGATTCGAGGCATTCAACACACCTATCGGCGCATGGCGCTATCGGTGTGCAGGTAGAAGGGAGGGACGTCGCGTTGCGGCGCCCCTCTAGATGGGAGAACAAGCATGAAGGTATTTGTTGCTCATATGACGTCGGAGTGCAACGAGCATGTTCGCAAAGATGCGACGCTCGATGACTTTTTGCTGCTCTATGGCGATGAATGCATAGATGCGATGCATGTGCGCGATATATTCGAGGGGCATGGTATCCAGATCGTGCCTTCGATCTTCGCTTCGTTGCACCCAAGTGGCATGATTGAGAAGGCTGCGTTCGATTACATTTGCGATACCATTCTCGATACTCTCAAAAGTAATATAGGCGAGATAGATGCGATCTATTTGCAGTTTCACGGGGCAAGCGGCATTCGCGATCTTGAAGAGGTATCTGCAGAGCACGTTTTGCTTAAACGAATACGCGAAATAGCAGGCAGGTATATTCCTGTCGCGCTGGTCATGGATCCTCATGGCAACGTGACGCAAGATCTCGTTTCACGTGTCAATATTGTTCGGTGCTATCGTCAGTCACCGCATTCCGATTCTGTCGATACCGAGCGGGTCGTTGCAGAAAAGCTCATCGATCTTATGGAGCATCGGCGTCCCATGAGGCCCGTTATGCGGAAGATTCCCATTATGGTCGGCGGCGAGCGAAGCGTTTCTGCTATGGAACCGATGTGTTCTATAAACCGTCTGCTTGATGAGGCGGAAGAGGATCAACGCGTGTTCTCATGTTCATACCACATTGGATATATTCGTCACGATGACGACAAGTTGGGCGCTGCTGTGGTTGTCGTTCCTAATGATCCAGGCGATACGGAGTATTGCGCTCAGGTGGCTGAACGTATCTCGCGATATGCGTGGGACCATCGTTTCGAGTTTAAGTTCACGGGTAATTACGGTGAACTTGATGAAGCGGTGCGTGCGGCTATTGAATTTGACGGGAAGACCGCTGTCATCACAGACTCGGGCGACAACTGTGGTGCGGGTGGTGCCGGTGAAAGCACGCTTGTTTTGCGCGAGCTGCTTTCTCAGAGCGTTGGCAAGAAGCGCGTTCTTGTCGCAGGCATTAACGATGCGGGAGCATGCGAAGAACTGTCTTCTGTTACAGTGGGAAGCCATGTGAGCTTTGAACTCGGTACGGGGTTTGACGATCTGAGCGCTCCCGTTGCCATTGAAGGAACGCTAGCGCATATTGGCGAAGCGGCGATGGGTCTCGGTAAGATTCACGTGGTGGGTCCATGCTACGTGGTATCAATTGACAGGGCTCCCATCGATGTTCTTGTCGTCAACCGCAACGTGCAATATGGAACGATGGAGCAGTTTGCGTACGCAGGGGTCGACTTCCATGACTACGATATCGTGGTGGTGAAAATGGGCTATCTGGATACCTATCTCATCCCGGAGACCGCATTCCATGTCATGGCGTTGACTGACGGACCAACCATTCAGCGCTCCGAAAACATTCCGTTCAAGCGCGTCTATCGTCCGATGTGGCCAATTGATGATGTGGACGAATTAACGTTTATCAAATAGGGAATCTGAATTTACTTTTAGGGGTCTGTGGCCGGTCGTTGCAGGCCCCTATTTGTGTGCAGCGCCAGCGCGTGCGGATTTGCCGTTGCATCACGTTGGGTTTCTACCGGGTTTTGCTGCTTCTCGCGTCGCCTTCCTGCACGCTCTGCTCTTTATATGGTTGCGCCGTCCTCATGCGCACTCATGTTGGATAATTGCATGCGGATGGATTGAACGGGAGGAATTGAATGGCGCAAACAACAGTTGAGATACTCTATCCCGAATTTGGCAACCAGGCGGGGGACAACGGCAACGCGATGTACCTTCGCGCCTGCCTGCCTCATGCCACCTTTATAGAAACCGCGTTTGGCGAGGTCCCCGCGTTTGCCACGCGCGATGACCTGTCGTTGGTCCTGCTATGCGGCATGACCGAGCGCCAGCAGGAGCGTGTGCTCGAGGCGCTCATGCCGTATCGCGACCGCCTGGCGGAACTCGCAGACGCTGGCGTCCCCATGCTCTTTACCGGTAACGCGGTCGAGCTTCTGGGCAACATGATCATTACGCCGGAGGGCCGCGGCATCACCGGCCTGGGACTGTTTGATATCGTGACGCACCAACTGACGCCCCAGCGATTCACCGGCGTTGGCCTGGGCACCTTTGAGCCCGCGCCGGGGGCGGACCCCATCGATATCGTCGGTTTCAAAATGCAATTCACGCAGGCCGAGGGCAAAAATGAAAAATGTCCCTTCTGCGTGCTCAAACAGGGTTTTGGCATCAACAAGAAAAGTGCTTACGAGGGCGTGCGTCGCAAGAACCTCATCGGCACTTGGTTTTTGGGCCCGCTTCTCACCATCAATCCGCCTTTCACCCGCTGGTTGCTCGATACCATGGGCGAGGCGGATGCGCCCCTGGCGTTCGAAGACGTTGCGATGAGGTCCTATAGCCAGCGCGTCAAGGATTTCGCGACCCCGGGTATGGATGTCTAGGTGCTAGGCTGGGTTTAGGCCCGCGACCTGTCCTCGTCCACAAACATGCACTACACGCCCTCCTAGCCAAGGAGTTCATAATAGTGAGTACTTCCACCAGCAAAACGCCTCGCTTCTACCTCGCGCTCGCTGCGGGTAAGGCAACGGCCGCCGCGCTCAAGCTTGCCCGCAGAAACGGCGGCCAGCTTCCCGGTTCCGTTGCCGAGGCCATCTGCCCCGATTTTCTCGCCCGCTGCCCCAAGCCGCGCCGCGTTGTATTTGTAACGGGCACTAACGGCAAAACAACCACGTCCAATTTGCTGGACGATATTCTGCTTGCGTGCGGGTTCGATCTGGTGACCAACCGCGCCGGCGGCAACATCATCACGGGTATCGAGAGCTCTCTTATAAAGAACGCGCGTATGAGCGGCTCCCCGCGTTGCCAGGTAGCCTGCATGGAGCTGGACGAGTTGTCCTCGCGCCGCGTTCTGCCCCATATGGTTCCCGAGGTGATGCTGGTTGCTAACCTGTATCGCGACAACTTTACTCGCAACGCCAACCCTGACTATATCTTTAGCGTGATCGATGCGAACATCCCGGCCTCGACGCATCTGGTGCTCAACGCGGATGACTTGATCTCCTGCCGCCTGGCGCCGCAGGCGACCAATCGCACATACTTTTCCATCGACCATCTTGAGGACGATCTTGAGGGTCCGGAGGGTATTGTCTGCGATCTTACCGCGTGCCCGGAGTGCGGCGGCGCGCTTGAGTATGACTGGTGCCACCTGCGCCATCTGGGTCGCGCGCGCTGCACGTCGTGCGGTTTCAAGAATCCCGAGCCCGACTATCTGGTGACCCGCGTGGATAAAGAGGCGCATGAGTTTACGGTGCGCGAGCTGTGCCATGCGAAAGACGGCGTGGCGCCGGAGTATACCTATCACATCGGCACGTACTCAATCACCAATCTGTATAACTTGGTTTCCGCGTTGGTGACGGCTCGCGAACTTGGCGTCTCTGCCAAGGACCTGCAGCGCACATTGGCGGACGGCAAAGTCAACGTCACCGCGGCGCGCTTTAGCGAGGAGACGGTGAAGGGCATGCGTTTGGTCAACACCGCTTCCAAGGGCGAGAACAGCACCGCCACCTCGACCGCCCTGGCGACTATTTGCCGCGAGGCGGGCGACAAGGCCGTGGTGCTGATGCTGGCGGATTACTACCTCGCAACCAATCCCAAGAAGACCGAGTACACCGGTTGGTATTATCAGGCCGATTTCGAGTATCTGGCGGACCCAGCCATCAAGCAGGTTATTGTCCAGGGTGCGAATTCGGACGATTTGCTGCTGCGTTTGCTGATGGCGGGTATCGATAAGGACAACATTTATCTGGCTGAGACCGAGCAGGAGGCCGCGGATATGGTCGAGCTGGACGGTATCGATGGCGTGTTCTGCGCGTACGACATCTTTAACGGCGAGCAGGCCGATGCGTTTCGCACGCGCGTGGCGGAGCGCCTGCGCGGGTAGGAATCGCGCGCCGGCGGCATCTGCGTGCATGATGCGCGGCGAGCCGTCTGTATAACGATGATGGGGGGAGGTGCCTGAGGGCGCCTCTCTTTTTGTGTGCAGCCATGTTGCTTCGGCTCGCTATGCCATGCGTGGGCGCTCGGTTGTATAAGGGGCAGCGTGGGCAGCCGGCCGGCGCGTTGCGGGGGCCGTCCGGCAAACCGATGAATAAATGCAAGCACAACCCGTATCGTATGCCGAGCGCCGTTTACTCATTTCGCAAGCGCTCAGAGGGCTGAATATGCATAAGATGTATAAAGTGCAGCAAGCGCTATAGCTATATGGAGTGCCCAACAGGGAAGATATGCATGGGTATGCACGATGAAATATGTAGGATTAACAGGTATCTTTCAAAAAAATCGTCCAAGATTACGCTGAGGGGCAAAAGAGTACCGTTCACCCGTCCTTATTGCTAGAAATGAATAAAAACAAGCATATTGAGAATATACTCCTAGACAAGCGCACAGGCGTCGCTTAGGCGTTTGTGGTAAGAGGCACGAGAAGCAATGTTCCTCTGTGAGAAAGGAAACCATCATGTCTAAGCCGCTCGGCAAGCCCGATCGCATCGTCGTCGCCCTCGGCGGCAACGCGCTCGGCAACACCCCCGAGGAGCAGATCGAGAAGGTCGGCCACGCCGCCCACGCCCTCCTGGGACTCATCGAGCAGGGCAACGAGATCATCATCACCCACGGCAACGGCCCGCAGGTCGGCATGATCCAGAACGCCTTCGCCGCCGCCCACGACGCCATCGGCACCCCCGCCATGGACCTGCCCGAGTGCGGCGCCATGAGCCAGGGCTACATCGGCTACCACCTGCAGCAGGGCATCGGCCGCGAGATGCACCGCCGCTACAAGCGCTGGCACGCCGCCACCGTCGTCACCCAGATCGAGTGCGACCCGGACGACCCCGCGTTCGCCAACCCCACCAAGCCCATCGGCCCGTTCTACACCGAGGAGCAGGCCCGCGAGATCATGGCCGAGAACCCCGAGATGGTCTTCGTCGAGGACTCCGGCCGCGGCTGGCGTCGCGTCGTCGCCTCTCCCGAGCCCAAGAAGATCGTCGAGGCCGACTCCATCCTGAACCTGCTCGACAACGAGTTCATCGTCATCGCCTGCGGCGGCGGCGGAATCCCCGTTGTCCGCGACTACAACAACAAGGGCTGCTACAAGGGCGTGGCCGCCGTCATCGACAAGGACATGGGCGGCGAGCTGCTCGCCGAGGACTGCGGCGCCGACGTCCTGTTCCTGCTGACCGCCGTCGAGCACGTCGCCATCAACTTCGGCAAGCCCGACCAGCAGGAGCTCGAGGAGCTCACCGCTGACGAGGCCGAGCGCCTCGCCGACGAGGGCCAGTTTGGCAAGGGCTCCATGGAGCCCAAGGTCCGCGCCGCCATCAAGTTCGCGCGCTCCCGCAAGGGCCGCACCTGCATCATCGGCGCCCTCGACAAGGCCGCCGAGACCATGGCCGGCCTCTCCGGTACCCGCATCTGCGGCTAACCCCGTCTCCCTTCAGCAGGGCAACCTGCAAGCTAACCTCTCTCCTCGACGCCCCCGCTCCCCCTGCGGGGGCGTCCTCGTTTAAATGACATCTTCATCTATGCTTCGGGTCCGTCATCGCGGCTCGTTACATTTTATGAACCGAGATATTGCCTGTCGCAAAGCGGGAAATTTGCCCGCTAGCTGGGTAGGATAAAAAGACGTGTGCGCGGGGTGCATGGATACGCCTCGCGCCCGTTCGCTGCCCATCTATATATCTCGAAAGGTGCCGCCCATGCATGGAGACACCATTTTGCTCATGACGTTCGTCCTTGCCCTGGTCGCCGCGTTTGCCGGCGGTTTGGTCGCTCGTGCCCTGCGTTTGCCCCCGTTGGTGGGTTATCTGTTGGGCGGCTTGGCGGTGGGCCCGTTTACGCCCGGCTTCATTGGTGATTCGCAGGCCATGAACCAGCTCTCAGAAGTGGGCGTTATGTTCATGATGTTTGGCACGGGCCTGCATTTCTCACTTAAAGACCTGGCCCAGGTCAAAGGTATCGCCGTGCCGGGCGCCATAATCCAGATTGTGCTGGGCACGTTGGCAGGTTATGGCTTGGCCCAAGCTTTTGGGTGGTCTGCCCAGGCGGGTATCATGCTGGGTCTTTCCGTGTCCATTGCATCGACCGTGGTCCTTATCAAGAACCTTACGGATGAGGGCTTGTATCAAACGCGCGGCGGACGCATCGCCACGGGATGGCTGATTGTAGAGGACCTTGCCACCGTCTTGATTTTGGTGGTGCTGCCGGTGGTGTTTGGTCCGGGCGAGGTAGAGCCCGCGCAGCTTGCGGGGCAGATTGGCGTCGCCCTGACTAAGACTGCGGCGTTTGTGCTGCTTATGTTGGTTGTTGGGTCTAAGGCGCTGCCGTGGCTCCTCGACCATATAGAGCGCTCCTGTCCACGCGAGCTATTTCAGCTTGCCGTGGTGGTAGTGGCGCTGGGAACGGCCATGCTGGCGTTGGTGGCGTTTGACCTTTCGGTTGCGCTGGGCGCGTTTTTGGCCGGCGTGGTGGTATCCGGCGACAAGCTGTCGCACCGCATCGCCGCAGAGGCAATTCCGTTCCAAGACCTGTTCTCTATTATCTTTTTCGCATCGGTGGGCATGATGGTCAACCCGGCGATTTTGGCGGCGCACCTGCCGGAGCTTCTCGCCCTGGTCGCCTTGATCATGGTGGGCAAGTGGCTCATCAACATGGTGCTGGGCATGGCGTTTTCCGTGGGCGTCGAGACATCGCTTACCATCGCGTCTGGTTTGTCGCAAATCGGTGAGTTCTCGTTCATCATCGGGCAGACCGGTATGGCGCTGGGGATTTTATCCGCGGATCAATACAGCCTTATTCTGGGTGGCGCCGTGGTTTCGATTGCACTGAACACCTTTGTGTTCAAGCTCGCGGGGCCGGCGGCGCACGCGATCCACAGCCGCCCGGGTCTGGCGAGGTTCTACGAGCGCCATGCCAAAGCACCCGAGCCGGTGGCGTGCGATATGTGCGGCCACGTGGTAGTTGTTGGTTACGGTAGCGCCGGTGAAAGCGTGGTCGATGCGTTGACGCGCCTGGACGTGTCCTGCCTGGTGGTCGAGCGCGATTTGGAGACGGCGGAGGCGGCGCAGGCGGCGGGCGCGCACATTCTTGTGGGCGATGCGGCGAACTCCGAAGTGCTGCGCCATGCGCACCTGGACCAGGCCCGCGTACTTGCAATCGCCATGAGTCACGAGCATTCCGCCGAGAAGATCGCAAGCGAGGCGCGCGCGGCGAACCCCGACATCAAGATCGTGACGCGCGCCGATACCGCCGCCGGCGTCGCCGCGCTGGTGGAAGCCGGCGCGGACGAGGTTGTTCGTCCCGAGCTTGAAGGCGGCATAGAGCTGCTTCGCCATACGCTGATCGACCTGGGGTATCGCCCCAAGCAGATCTCCGGTTGCGTGGAGCGCCTGCGCGAGAGCGGCTACGAGGCGCTGGGCGAGACGTCGCGCACCAAGCGCATCCAGGCGTTTGAGCGCATGGTATCTACTATGTCGGACATCGACATCCAATGGGCGAGCGTGGGCGAGGGCGCTGCCGGCAAGTCGCCGGCGCAGCTCGATGTTCGCGGTCGCACCGGGGCCCAGGCGGTCGCGCTGCGTCGTGCGGGGTCTGTGTAGCCGTTTGTTAATCCTGCGGCGCCTCTGCAGGTCGGCGATGTCCTGGGCCTTATGGGCACCGTTGAGCAGACGGAGGCTGCCGAGCATCTGTTGGCGTAGGGCGCATGCGGGCGAGGTAGAGGTGGGCGTAAACTCATGAACCTGCCAATTCTCGTCCAAAAATACTAGTTATAACTAGTAAAAATACGAGTTGTAATTAGTAAAGCTATGTATGCAGAGGTGAGAGCATGTATCAAAGGAATCAGGTTTCCACCCTTGTTCAGCGCCTTGTCGAAGATACTGTCTGGACGATGCAGATCATCGTTGGTCCCAGGCAAACAGGAAAAAGCACGATGATCGCTCAGGCGCTTAGCGCTGCCGACGTCATTTCGCATTATGTTAGTGCTGATGACGCTGCCAACCCAAACGAGTCGTGGATTGAGCGCGAGTGGCAAGTTGCGAGGGGAATGACGCGCAACGGTTCGAGGAAGGTGGTTCTGTGCATTGACGAGGTCCAGAAGGTCTCGGGTTGGGCTCGACAGGTGAAATCTCTTTTCGATCGCGACAGGATGAACGGAACGCCTGTCCGCGCCGTTCTAAGCGGCTCATCGTCCCTGCTTCTTCATAAGGGCTTGGAAGATTCCCTTATGGGTAGATTCGAGCTTATCCATTCTCCGCATTGGAGCTATGCGGAATGCAGGGATGCCTTTGGATTTTCGCTTGATCAGTTTCTGTACTTTGGTGGCTATCCGGGTGCGGCGGCGCTTGTCGCGGACAAGCAGCGTTGGAAGGCGTACGTTCGCGATGCGATAGCGGAGCCTACAATTTCCAAGGATGTTCTGGAGATGGAGGACGTGCGCAAGCCCGCCCTTATGCGCGCGTTGTTTAGGCTTGGCTGTGCGTATTCGGGTCAAGAGCTTTCGTACACAAAAATACTGGGTCAGCTTCAGGATCGGGGCAACACCATAACAGTGGCGCATTGCCTGGACTTGCTGGGAAAAGCGGGTATGCTCTCCGCCCTTCCTAAGTGTTTTCGGATAAGGAAGTGGCAAAACGCCGTAGCTCCCCTCGACTTATGGTGCATAACACGTTCCTCATGACGGCGATGTCCGATAGGGGTCCTGAGGAATTCCTTGCACGAGGGGACCGTCGCGGTCATTTGGTTGAGTCTGCTGTCGGTGCTTATCTCATTGCGCGCTCTGAATGCGAGGGCTTTGAGGTTATGTGGTGGCGCGAGGGCAATAAAGAAGTCGACTTTGTTATTCGCAGCGAATCCGCTCTTACCGCTATTGAGGTCAAGGGCGGTGCGGAGTCTGGGCAGAGTGGCATGGCGTCGTTTCTCGATGAGCATCCAGAAGCAAAAAGACTGGTTGTGGGAGGTGCGGACGCTGGCGCGTGTACGGTCGAAGAATCTCTCGCGGGCGATGTGGAGCTGTTCTACTAGAGTCGTTTCATTTGTTTGGCATCCTTGTGTTTTGCTAGACAGATCCACCCGTATGCGAATAGGCATACGGGTGGATCTGTTTTTGAGTCGCCTGCGCGCACGGTAGAGGTTCCTCGTCCAAAAACTGCACGGGGGACGCGTGCGACAGTGGGAACAAATCTGCAGGTAAAAATGGCACCCAAGCAGGAGCTTTATTCAAATGCAGCGCCGTTGGTCGGTAAATTGCATCCGTTCATTTTAGCGGCGTTTCCTCCAATCGGTTTGCCCCGCGCCGCCCGTCCGGCTCCCCGTATTGTTCAACTCAACGAGCGCGCACGGTCGCGCGAGAGGGGAGGGGCAAGCCGGTACGGGCTCGCTCCCCGCGAAGGGGGAGGCCATACGGCGGCCCCAAAGGCTAGGGACGAAGGTACACGTCCCAAAACTACGAAAGGAGGAGTGATATGGCGGATACGACTGCAGATCAGGGCGGAATGAAGAAAACACTGTCGCTCTGGAACTTCTTCACCATCGGCTTCGGCGCGATCATCGGCACCGGTTGGGTGCTTCAGGTCGGCGACTGGATGGTCGTCGGTGGCGGCCCCGTTCCCGCAATGATCGCGTTCCTCATCGGAGCCATCTTCCTGGTTCCCATCGGAGCAGTGTTCGGCGAGCTCACGGCTGCCATTCCCATCTCGGGCGGCATCGTTGAGTACGTTGACCGCACCTTTGGCCGCGTTCCTTCCTATATCACCGGTTGGTTCCTGGCTCTGGGTAACGGCATCCTGTGCCCGTGGGAGGCTATCGCCATCTCCACCCTGCTGTCCGATATGTTCGGCACCATCCCCGGCCTCGAGTGGCTTCGCGCTTTCGAGCTCTATGAGATCCTGGGCGCCAAGGTCTACCTGTTCCCCACGCTGATTTCCCTGGGATTTGCCGCCTACGTTATCTTCCTGAACTTCCGCGGCGCATCTTCTGCGGCTAAGCTGCAGGCCTTCCTCACCAAGGCCCTGCTCTGCGGCATGCTGCTGGCCATGGGCATCTCCATCTTCACCGGTTCCCCGGCGAACGCCCTTGCCGACGGCAAAGTCTTCTTCCAGGTCTCAGGTGCTGGCGGCGGTGTCGCGGCGACGGGTGCCGACAACATCTTTGGCGGTATCCTCTCCGTCCTGTTGCTGACCCCCTTCTTCTATGCTGGCTTCGATACCATTCCCCAGCAGGCAGAAGAGGCAGCCGAGGGCCTCAACTGGAACAAGTTCGGCAAGATCATCTCCCTCGCCCTGCTTGCCTCCGGCGGCTTCTACATGGTGTGCATCTACTCCTTCGGCACCATCCTGCCCTGGCAGACCTTTGTTGAGTCCCCCGTGCCCGCGCTGGCATGCCTCAAGGACATCAACTTCATCTTCTACCTGATCATGCTCTGCATCGCGACGCTTGGCCCCATGGGCCCCATGAACTCCTTCTACGGAGCTACCAGCCGCATCATGCTCGCCATGGGTCGCAAGGGCCAGCTGCCCGAGAAGTTCGCCGAGGTCGATCCCAAGTCCGGCGCTCCCAAGCTCGCCTGCATCGTTCTGGCTGCCATCACCCTGGTTGGTCCCTTCATGGGCAAGAACATGCTCATCCCGCTGACCAAGGTCTCCGCTCTGGCGTTCATCTTCTCCTGCACCATGGTCGCCCTTGCGTGCTTCAAGATGCGCTTCTCCGAGCCCGACCTGCCTCGCCCCTACAAGGTTCCCGGTGGCAAGTTCGGTATCGCCCTGGCAATCGCCGCCGGTCTGATCATCATCGCCCTGATCGTCCTTCCCATCACCGCCGAGTCCCTCGACCTCACCGGTTGGATCATCGTTCTCGGTTGGCTCGCCCTTGGCTTGGTGCTCATGTTCATCACCAACGCCCGTGCCAAGGCGAAGGCATAGCAACTGTCTAGCTGGTAGCTATGCTGCGCGGTCGCCGGCTTATCGCCGCAGCGCCGCACCCTGCCCGCGTCCATACGCATGCGCTCGGACGCATCTGTAGGCTATCTTGCGAAGGGCCGCTCTTACCCAACATATGCGGCCCCTCGCTTCCGTGATTTGGATCCATAAGGAGGAACCATGTCCACTAAGTTTGCAATCGTTGGCGGTAAGCTCATCGACGGCACCGGTGCCGATCCGGTCGAGAACTCCCTCGTCCTCGTTGACGAGAACGGCAAGATCGAGTACGCCGGCGCTATGCAGGATGTGCCCGAGGGCGCCCAGGTTATCGACGCCGCCGGCAAGACCGTTATGCCCGGCCTGATCGACACCCATCTGCACTTCTCCGGCAACCTCACCGACGATGACACCGACTGGGTCATGCAGCCGCTGCTCGAGAAGCAGGCCGTCGCCGTCAAGCAGGCCTATGACTGCCTCACCCATGGCCTGACCACCGTCTGCGAGATCGGCCGCTTCGGCATCCAGGTCCGCGACTGCATTGAGAAGGGCGTCTTCAAGGGCCCCCGCGTTCTCGCTACCGGTCTGGGCTTCTGCCGCACTGCCGGCCACGGTGACTCCCACCACTGCAGCCAGCTCGAGAACAAAGAGTCCCATCCCTGGGGCGATCAGGTCGACGGTCCGTGGGATCTGCGCAAGGCCGTTCGTCGTCGCCTTCGCGAGAACCCCGACGCCATCAAGATCTGGGCTACCGGCGGCGGCATCTGGCGCTGGGACTCCGGTCGCGACCAGCACTACTGCTCCGAGGAGATCAAGGCCGTGGTCGATGAGGCCAAGATGGTCGGCATCCCCGTGTGGAGCCACTGCTACAACAACCACGCCGCCGCTTACGATTCCGTCCGCTTTGGCTGCGAGCAGCTGATCCACGGCTTCGACATCGACGAGCGCACCATGGACCTCATGGCCGAGCAGGGCACCTTCTTCACCCCGACGATCGCCTTCCTGCCCACCTGGTACTCCACCTATCCGCCGGTCTACGTGCCCGAGCTGCATGACAAGTACGAGGGCACCCTGGTCGAGAAGGAGCTGCAGCGCAACTACGACTGCCTGCGCGAGGCTAAGAAGCGCGGCGTCGTGATGACCATCGGTTCCGACTCCTTCTCCTTCGTTACCCCGTACGGCACCTGCTCCATCGAGGAGATGTACGAGTTCGTCGACAAGATCGGCTTCACCCCGGTCGAGACCATCACCTGCGCCACCCTCAACGGCGCCAAGATGTGCCACATCGAGGACGAGACCGGCTCCATCGAGGCTGGCAAGTGCGCCGACCTGCTGGTTGTCAACGGCGACGTCGCCGCCGACATCCACACCCTCAACGTCGACAACATGGACGTCATCATGAAGGACGGCTGGATCGTCGATCCCGGCACCTTCGGCGAGGGCAACAAGTACTCCGAGTAGCACCTCCTCCAAGCTACGATAACCTTACCAACTCCCTCATCGGGACCCCGGCGGAACTCCAGCCCGCCGGGGTCCTTTTTGATGGAGCTCAAGGGGGTTCGCGGTTGGCCCCCGGGGGTTGCGTGGCCGCATGGTTCACCGATGGGTAGGCGCGCGGTCCGGCAACCTTTTCAGGTGGAGCCGCCGAGCGGCGGAAGCCGTCTCATTTCACGCGTTAGCCTCCAGCGGGGAGGGGCATAATCAAAGACAGCTGTCACCTTCTAGAAAGGTTCTCTATGCCCGCTTTGATTACCCACCACCTCTTCGGCGAAGAGAGCATCGATCGTCTGCCCGCCGGCATTATCAACACGGACGAGGAGCGCTGTGCGTTCCTGCTGGCCAACCAAGGACCGGATCCGTTCTTCTTCCGCGTCCGCACCCTTAAGATGCGCGACTGCATGGGCCTGGCCCAGCGCATGCACCGTTGCCGCATGTCCCGTCAGTTCACGGCGCTTCGCGACGGTGTAAGCCGCCTCAACAAGCATGACGCCGCCCTGGGCCGCGCCTTCGTGCTGGGCCTGCTGTCCCACTACGCGCTCGACCGCAACGCGCATCCCTTTGTCTACGATCAGCAGTGGGGCATCATGGAGGCAGACCCCACCTTGGCTGACCAGGGTAGCCACGTCCACGCGGTTATCGAGAGCGACCTGGACGTCCTCATGCTGCAGCTCAAGCGCGACCACGCCACGGTCCTCGATTACCCGCCGGAGAGCGAGATCGTCACCACCGAGCGCATCAACAAGGTCGCCGGCGTGCTGATGAGCCACATGGCACGCACTGTCTACGATCTGGAGATAGGGGCGAACGAGTACGGTGGCGCCGTCGCGGACATGAAGCTCGCCTACCGCGCTATCGAGCCCGCTGGCTCGCCCATCTCGCAGGTGCACGCTATGTTTACCAGTCTGGCGCACCCCGTCACGGCGGAGCTTCCGCGCCGTGCCGGCAACCTGGACCACCTCATGTGGACCAATCCCTTCAGCCAGGCACAGTCTGACGAGTCCTTCCCGGATATCTTCAACCGTGCGCTCGATGATTACTCCATCGCCGCCGCCCGCTTTATCGAGGGCGTCGCCATGGACGATGTCACCGGCCACGTCAACTACTCCGGCCGTCCCTTGGACGTGGACGAGGAGTTCGACCGCGAGGAATAATCTTTTTGGACTTCTGACTGAATGCTTCTGTCATTGGTTTGCGCAAGCGGCTCGGGCTTATTCTCGGGCCGCTTCATTTATGCTGAACCCACGGGCTATACCGTTCATTTTATGCATGCAAAATCGGTAAACCTCGTCCCGCCCATCGAAGATGTGGCATCGCCTGTCGGATGGGTGCCTGGTGATCGAGCGCCCTTTTGTACAATGGGGGAGCAAGCATAAAGGAGAAGAGAGAGAAAGCAGGGCCGAGTGGATAACCAGCCTCGCGTGTTCCATAAATCGGCGTCGCGCAACATGACCAGGACATTGCGAAATGCCCAGCGCGTCGCAACAATTCTCTTGGGACTGTGCGTCCCCTTTTTATTGATTCTCCTGGTTTGGGATCTTATGGCAAACCCCAGCCCGGTACCCGCGGTTGTCACCATCGCCGGCCTGGTTATGCTGTGCTTCTTCTTTAGCTACGTGTTCGTGGTTCCCGATGACCTTACCTCTAGCGCAACGGACCGCACGCTTAGCATCGCGTCCAAGATCTTTGTGCACACGCGCAAGGGCATGACGCCGGACGCCGCCATGGGCGCCTGCCAGATCATCTTGCCGGAGACGCTGGCGTCCGCCATGTGCATCACCGACGGCAAGCAGGTGCTGGCAAGCTGGGGCGAGGGGTGCGAGCGCTATCCCACCGGCCAGCCCGTGGTGCTGGATACCACGCTCAACGTGGTCTCGTCCAAGGTGATGAGCGTGTTCTCACGCGACGCCAACGACACACGGGAGCGCGAGTTCTTCCCCCGTCTACGCGCGGGCATCGTGGCGCCGCTTACGGTGCGCGACCGCTGCGTGGGCACGCTGGAGCTCTACTACCCGCGCTTCAGCAACATCGACATGCGCCAGACCGCGCTGGCAACGGGCTTTGCGGACCTTATCTCCACGCAGCTGGCAAGTTTTGAGCTCGAGCGCCAGTCCGAGGTCTCTGCCCGCGTGGAGCTGCGAGCGCTGCAGTCGCAGGTGGACCCGCATTTCCTCTTCAACACCATCGGCACCATCGTGTCGCTGGTGCGCACCGAGCCCGAGAAAGCGCGCTCGCTGCTTATCGACTTTTCCAACTACTACCGCCAAACGCTGTCTGATTCCGAGAGCCTCACCACGCTTGAGCGCGAGGTGGAGCAGGGCATTCGCTACATCAACCTCATGCAGGCGCGCTATGGCGAGGGGCGCCTTAAGGTGGAGACGCGCATCGATCCGGATACGGTGGAGTGCAAGGTGCCGCCCTTCATCTTGCAGCCGCTGCTAGAGAACTGCGTCAAGCACGCCATGCGCGAGGTCGAGCCGCTGTCGATCTTTGTTTTGTCGCGCACAACCGCCCGGGGCCTTGAGATAGTGGTCGCAGACGACGGTATAGGGATGAGCGAGAAGGTTCAGCAGCACCTGTTCGATCCACCGGAGGCTCCTCGTCCAGATGAGCCGGAGACCGTGACGGCAGATGGTTCCATCAAGCGCGGGTGCGGCCTTGCGCTCTGCAACGTCTTGATGCGCATCCACTTCTTCTTTGGTGAGGAATCGGGCATTAAGGTCGAGTCAAAAGAGGGCGAGGGCACTGCGATCACGGTTGCGCTTATTGGCGAGCCGCACGAGCCCGCGCCCGCGCAAAGCCTGCTGCCCTAGGCAATTAACACGTTCGAGCCCAGCACGTTCGAGAGGGGATAGACATGAGTGATCAGTGGAGCGTTCTGGTGGTCGATGATGAACCGCCCATACGCGCAGAGCTTCGCTATTTGCTTGAGCAAGACGAGCGCATTGGCAGAGTGGATGAGGCGGGCGGCGCCACGCAGGCGGTCGAGAAGATCCTGGGCAGCCGTCCGGACGTGCTGTTTCTAGACATACAGATGCCGGGTACCAGCGGTATCAAGCTGGCAGAGACGCTATCGAACCTCAAGACGCCCCCGGTGGTGGTGTTTGTGACCGCGTTTGCCGAGTACGCTGCCACGGCCTTTGAGCTCGATGCCGTCGACTACGTGCTCAAGCCGGTGGAGACCAAGCGCCTGGAGAAGGCGTTGGACAAGGTGGCTACCGCTATGTCGGCCCGCACGCCCGCGCCCGTGGCGGAGCGCGTTATGCGCCTGTCGGTCGAGCGCGGCGGCAAGCGCGCGTTCATCCCCGTGAGCGACATTGTCTACATAGAGGCCAAGGCGGACTACTCCAGCGTGATCACCGCTGCTGGCAGCTATTTGGTGAACGAGTCCATCTCGTCTCTCGAACGCCGCCTGGCGCCGCAGGGCTTTATGCGCGTGCACCGCAGCTTTTTGGTGAATCTGGACGATGTACATGATATCGAGGTGTCGCGTTCTGGCCTGATGGACCTCAAGGTCGAGCGGGTGGATGCTTCGGTGCCCGTGTCGCGCCGCCGCGCGTCTGAGGTCAAGGTTCGCCTTGGTCTGGCGTAGACGTTGCACCGCCTTTACAGAACGCTGGGCGAATGCTGACGGGCGCGGGCGGGAATGTGCCCTACCATGTCACGGTATGAATGCGTGCGAATGCGACGCGCCGCTAAGAGGGGAGCCATAGATGAAATTCACCAAGATGGAGCGCAACTGGGTCATGTATGACGTGGGCAACTCCGCCCTTGTCCTGCTCAACACCTCGATTGTGCCTATCTATTTCAACGCTATCAACACCGGTGCGTCTTCTGCCGAGCTGGTGACCGCGTGGGCCAACGCCCAGACCGTGGCCTCCCTGATCGTCGCTTTGCTCATGCCTATCCTGGGTTCGCTGGCAGACTATGCGGGCAACAAGATCAAGTTCTTCACCGGGTTCTTCCTAACAGGCGTGGTGCTGTGCCTGGCGCAGGCCATCCCCATGTCTGCTATGGCGTTTCTGGTGGTCTACGTGCTGTGCACCATCGGCCTTAACTCGTCCATGACGTTTTACGACGCCATGTTGCCAGATGTCACCACGGACGAACGCATGGACCGGGTGAGCTCTTCCGGTTTTGCCTGGGGGTACGTGGGCTCCACCATTCCCTTCATCCTGTGCATCGCCCTCATCTTCGGCGGCCCCAGCATCCTGGGCCTGGATACCCTTACCTGCACGCGTCTGACGTTTATCATCACCGGCGCATGGTGGCTGGCGTTCACCGTTCCGCTGCTTCGTACCTACCAGCAGCGCTACGGCAAGGAGCGCGAGCACGGGGCGCAGGGCGTCTTGCACAACATCGCCAAGACCTTCACCGGGCTTTTGGACACGTGCCGCCGCATCGCGCACGATCGCGTGCTGCTGGTCTTCATGATCGCGTTTTTCTTCTACATCGACGGCGTCCACACCGTCATCTCCATGGCTACCAGCTACGGTGCCGCATTGGGTATCGATTCCACGCAGCTGGTGTTGGCGCTTCTGGTCACGCAGTTTGTCGCCTTCCCGTCCGCCATCATCTACGGCAAGGCAGCCGGCAAGTTTGGCACCCTGCGCATGATCATCGTGGCGGTTGCCGCTTACGTGGGCATCGTCCTGTTTGCGGCGTTCTTCTTGAAGTCCGCTACGGAGTTTTGGATCCTCGCCATTCTAGTGGGCATGTTCCAAGGCGGCGTGCAGGCGCTTTCGCGCAGCTACTTTGGCAAGATCATCCCCAAGGAGCATTCAAACGAGTACTACGGCTTCTTTGATATTTTTGGACGATACGCTTCGGTCATGGGCACTCTGCTAGTATCTGTTGTGACATCGCTCACGCACGATCCTTCTTTAGGAGTGCTTTCCATCGGGATCTTGCTGGTTGTGGGCTTTGTCATGCTAGTAAAGCTCTCCAGCATGCAGAAGGCGGCAGCCTAAAGCTCGCATGCCGCAACGAGTGCGCTTCTCTATGGACGGAGGGCTTGCTGGCAACAGTAAAGCCCTCCGTTTTTTAGTAGAAGGTGACCTTATTTGAAATCTCAATACATCGCCCGCGTTGGTGTTATCGCGGCCGCGTACGCTGCGTGCACCCTGGTGACCATGCTCTTTTTGGGCAGCCTTGCATGGGGCCCCATCCAGTTCCGCGTCTCAGAGGCGCTATGCGTGCTGGCGCTCTTCACCCCCGCGGCCGTCCCCGGCCTTACGCTGGGCTGCGTGATCGCCAACGTTGCCAACATCGTGCTTTCCGGCACCGGTATGCTGGGCATGCTCGACGTGGTCTTTGGCTCGCTGGCAACCTTTTTGGGCGCGCTGTTCACGTGGAAGATGCGCTCCCGTCCGCTAATCGCGCTGGCTGGCCCCGTGCTTGCCAACGCGCTCATCGTTCCGGCGTACCTGCCCCTGCTGCTGCAGGGCATTGGTTTTTACACCATTCCCTTCACGTCGATTTCCCTAGATGGCTCCTGGGGCCTTATGTACCTCTTTGGTCTTGTGACCACGGGCGCGGGCGAAGCGGTTATCATGTATGTGCTGGGCTACCCGCTGCAGCGCTCGCTGGCAAATACGCCGTTTATGAAGCGCGAGCTCGCTCAGATGGGTACAACAGCTAAGTAGTTGGCTCTCGGGCACATTTAGCCCCGCGCCAACGCGTACGCACTCCAACACGTTGGCGCGGCGGCTTTTGCTTGCCGCCCCTTTCGATAGCTGCAATGGAAAGGGATGAGTGGCTATGAAACCTGCGATCGTGATTCCCACCTACTGGGCGGGCAATCATGAGGACACGCTGGCCCCCGGTGCCTACGACCACTCTACAAGCCTTACCGCGGAACGCCCCGAGCTTGAGCGCTGCCTGGCGTCCCTCGAGCAGGTCCGCGGGCTGCCGCGTATCATCCTGCTTGTGATATGCCCCCTTTCCGCCACGCGCGACGTCACGCTGCGCATCGAGCACATCCTCTACAACCACCCCGATCTCAACGTCACCCTCCTCACCAACATCGAGGCCTCCCGCATCATGGATCGCGTGAGCGAGCTTGCACCCAAGATCAAGGGCGAGGCCGTGTCCCTGCGCGGCTACGGCGCCATTCGTAACATGGGCCTGGCGGCCGCCGCCATCCTGGGCCATGACGCGGTGGTTTTTTTGGACGATGACGAGGTGGTCCTCGCCCCGGACTTCATGGAGAAGGCCCTCTACGCCCTGGGGGCCGAGACGCGTCAGCGCCTGCCCATCCTCGCCAAGAGCGGCTACTTCTACGATAACGAGGGCTCTCCCTTGGCGGATACCACCCGTGCCGGCATCACCCAGCGTTGGTGGACCAAGCGCATAGAGTTCAACCGCTGGATGAAGAAGGCCCTTGCCGCCACCAGGATCTCGCGCTCAAACTACGTGTGCGGCGGCTGCATGGCGCTGCATGCCCGCGCGTTCACCCGCGTGGCGTTTGACCCCTTCATCACCCGCGGCGAGGACCTTGACTACCTATTCAACATGCGCCTGTTTGGCTACGACGTCTGGTTCGACAACGCATGGGTGGTCAAGCACCTGCCGCCGGCGGGCACCGAGAGCGCGCCCCGCTTTATGCAAAACGTCTACCGCTGGTATTATGAACGGGCAAAACTGACGTATGCCAGCAGGCAGAAGGAATACAACCAGGTCACGTCCGCCTCGCTCATGCCCTATCCGGGTCCGTGGATCTCGCCGGGTCTGGACGAGCGCGTGCGCAAGACCTCCCTTGCCCGCGCCGTGTTCACTCGCGAGCGCCGCGCGTATTGGGACATTTGGCGCCATGGTCGCGAAGATGCGGAACGCTATGCCGCGGACAACGCCGACCAATACCTGAAATTCCAAAGCTTCTGGCCGAGTATCATGGACGGCTTGTGGGGAGATATCTCGCTTGCCGCCATGCTGGAGCGCCGATGAACGATAAAAACAAGTCTTTTTTGGGGGTAGCACGTTCAGCGCTGCTGGCGAGCATTCCGTTGCTGCGCGTTGCCGCCGCGGTGTGCGCGCTTGCGCTCGCCGTCTATCTTGTCTACTCCATTATCGAGGGGACGGAATCCATTCTCACGCTGGTGGCGTGCGCGCTTATGTGCGTCTTCCTGCTCATCTTCGCCCACCTTTGCCTCAACCCGGATACCCTGCGCTCCCAGTACGCCGAGCAAACGCTTTCCATCGCGTCGGAGATGCTTGAGGATATTCGCGATGGCCTTACGCCCGAGAGCGCCGAGGCCATTTGCCGGCGCCTGCTGCCCGAGACCCGCGCGATGACCATCGCCGTGACCGACCGCGAGCGCGTGCTTGCCTGCGTGGGCGCGCTCGCAGAGCAGTTTCCACCCGGGTCTCCCATCCATACGCCCGCGACGCGTTATGCCTTGGACCACGGTTTGGTGCAGTCGTTTACCAACGCCACGCCCACGTTTAGCGACTCCCTTACGGCCCCGCCGATCCCGGCGGGCATCATCGCCCCGCTCAAGGTTCGCGGCAAGTCAGTGGGAACGCTCAAGTTCTATTTCAGCAGCCCGCACGCGGTCAATCGCACGCAGTACGCTTTGGTGTCTGGTTTTGCGGAGCTGATCTCTACCCAGCTGGCCACGCATGAGCTGGAGCGCCAAGACGAGTTGACGGCGCGCGCCGAGCTTCGCGCCCTGCAAGCGCAGATCAACCCGCATTTTCTGTTCAACACGCTCAACACCATCGCCGCGCTTACGCGCACGGAGCCCGCTCGCGCACGCGAGCTGCTTCGCGACTTCGCGGCGTTTTACCGCTCTACGCTCGATAACTCCGGTTCGCTGATCCCCATCTCGCGCGAGCTCGCCCAGACCAACCGCTACCTTACGTTTGAACGCGCTCGCTTTGGCGATGACCGCATCATCGCGACCATGGATGTCGAAGAGGGGGTCGAGGACGCCCCGGTGCCCGCTTTCATCATCCAACCATTGGTGGAGAACGCCGTGCGCCACGCTATGAAGGACGAGGGCGCGCTGCATATCGCGGTGAGGGTACGCTCAGAGGGCGGCGAGGGCATTTGCATCGAGGTGAGCGACGACGGCGCCGGCATGGATCGCGACACCGCTGCGCGTCTGTTCAACGCGTCACTCCCCATGCCCGATTCCCAGTCGCCCCAGGGCGGCGGCGCGGGCGTGGCGACGCGCAACATTTCAGAGCGCATCAAGCGCTTCTACGGCCCCCGCTCCAGCGCGGAGGTTTCGTCCACCCCCGGTGAGGGCACCACCATTACGCTGCACCTTGATTTGCAAGAAAGTATGTTCGCGTAAGGGTTCTTACTTCGGGGTAGAATGGTATAACGCCGTCTCATCGCTCGTGCTTGGATGAGAGGCGTGACGCACGGGATATTGTTGTTGGAAGGAATGTACGTATGCTGCGTGCAATGATCGTTGATGATGAGGCGCCAGCCCGTTCCGAGCTTCGGTTCCTGCTTGAGCAGACGGGGAAGATCGGTTCGATCAACGAGGCGTCGAGCGTTCGCTCGGCAATAGAAATGCTGATGGAGAATCGGGTGGACGTTGTGTTCCTGGATATCTCCATGCCGGGCGCATCGGGCATTCAGCTCGCTGAGGCGCTGCACAAGCTCAAGAACCCGCCCGCCGTGGTCTTTGTGACCGCCTATAGCGACCATGCCGTTGAGGCGTTTGATGTCGATGCCACCGATTACCTGATGAAGCCGGTTGAGGAAGCCCGTTTGGATCAGGCGATCAACAAGGTGCTCGCGCGCGTCAAGCCCACATCGGACAGTAGCAAGAGCTCTATCGAGCGCATCCCCGTCGAGAAGGGTGGCCGCAAGGTCCTTATTCCCGTCGACCAGATTCGCTACATCATGGCCAAGGACGATTATTCCTGCATCTTCACGGAGGACGATCGATACCTGTCCACCACCTCGTTGGCACAGTTTGAATCGAAGCTGGGCGACTTTGGGTTCTTTCGCGTGCACCGTCGCTACATTGTTAACCTCGCCAACGTCGAGGACGTCGAGACGGTGCCCTCTGGCGCTATTCAGCTGGGCGTGTCGGGTGTAGATGACCGTATCCCGGTTTCTCGTCGCAGGGTGGTTCCCCTCAAGAAGGCGCTCAATCTGTAGCGAGGAATTGAAAGAGCATAGAAAAGAGGCTTCCATGCAGATTCAGGAAGGGCATGCCAAGCGCATCGATATTGTTTCTGATACGCACGGACACCTCTCAGCGGAGCTCCTTGAGCAGATCGCCGGTGCGGACCTTATTGTCCATGCCGGCGATCTTACGTCTGAGATGGATTACGAGCACCTGTGCTGCATCGCCCCGGTGCGCGCGGTGCTGGGCAACAACGACTACTATCGCGACTACGGTCCGGATGTAGCGCGCCTGTGCGAGTTCGACTACGAGGGGCTGCGTTTCGCCGTCGCTCACTATCAAGAGGATTTGCCCGTTACCGGCGTGGACGTTGCCGTGTGCGGCCACACGCATCGTTCCAAGATCGAGAGATCTTGCGGACGCCTGCTGATCAATCCAGGTTCCGCCACGCTGCCGCGAGGGACAAGGACGCCGAGTATCGCGCGTCTCTATGTAGGTGATGGCGCTGTTATGTCGGCAGAGATCATTCCGTTGAAGTAGGGGTGGGCGCGCCGGCTTTTACGGCGAAGCCGTTGCGTTACGGCTGGTTGTGGACGTCTTGTGCATGGCCGCAAACTTTTTCTAAAAAAGTTCTTGCGTGCAAAACGCACCTCTGTATATACTAGTCCCCGCAGCAATTCGCTGAGGGGAGTTAGCTCAGTTGGTTAGAGCGCCGGCCTGTCACGTCGGAGGTCGCGGGTTCGAGTCCCGTACTTCCCGCCATTTGAAATGGTAAGCCTCACTTCGGTGGGGCTTTTTTCATATTAAGTCTCGCTCGCCTGCTTCTCGTCCAAATTAATCTTCATCTAAGGGAATGCGTTGGGACCATGGGGGAGCTCCAAGCGGGCATCGTCCAAAGATTTAAAAAAAGTTGTTGCATCCAATCCAAGCTTCTGTGTATACTAATCCACGCAGCAATTCGCTGAGGGGAGTTAGCTCAGTTGGTTAGAGCGCCGGCCTGTCACGTCGGAGGTCGCGGGTTCGAGTCCCGTACTTCCCGCCATTTGAAATGGTAAGCCTCACTTCGGTGGGGCTTTTTCTTTTTTAGTGCATCTTAAGTCAATGCTTTTCCGGCGGCGCGACATCGTGATATAGATTTGCTGGTGTTATTTGATGAATATACGAGCATCGTTTTGCATGTTGCCGACGCTTGGGTATATCAGCTGCATCATTACGGTATCCTCTAGCGCGTGAATTATTCTTTTGGAAGGTTAATCCTGCGTGTTATGTGGGGCGATTGAGTATTGAATACTTAATCTCCGTTATGGTAAGGTCAAATCCATTGGTTTTCAGGTACCTGTTTGCATAGTCCGACCTGATCTGTGCGCGTGGTCTCTCCTCGCGCGCAAACTAAGGGTTGGTCGAGCAAGAAGGATAGGGGAGAGATGGACATTTCAAGGAAGACGGACTACGCCCTGCGCATGTTGGCGATGCTGGCAGAGGACAGGGAGAGTCTCCTTTCTGTGAGAACGGCGGCCGAGAAGGTTGACGTTCCGTATTCTTTTGCGCGCTCGATCCAGCATGGGCTGGTGCTTGCAGGCATTGTCGAGAGCCTTCGCGGCGTGCATGGCGGCATGCGCCTTAAGGTCGATCCCGCCCAGATCACCATTCGCCAGGTTGTCGAGGCAATTCAGGGCCCGTTGGTTATGAACGAGTGCACCGCTCCCACCGCTGACTGCGCCCGTATGGGCGGTTGCTGCTATCATCCCCTGTGGGTTGGTACGCAGGCCCTGGTTCACGACTATCTTGATTCCGTCACATTGGATGACGTGGTGAACCGTCGCCTGAGCCCCGCGGTCGATCCCAAGTTTGCCGATCGCGACCGTTTTTACGAGTATGTAAGCTGTGGCGAGGGCTGCCGCGCTGCCGAATAGGCCGCATGTGCGATCCTTGCCGCAAGGGACAAGGAGCTTCGCCATCATGATGAATCGTGACCCCTTCCGCACCCTGGTTCGCGCGGAGGGGGTTCGTTTGTATAGGGACCTTCCGTGGAGAAACACGCGCGACCCCTATGGCATTTGGATTTCAGAGGTCATGCTGCAGCAGACGCAGGTTCCGCGCGTGTTGACGCGCTGGGGAGCATGGTTGGATAGATTTCCCAGCGTGCAAGCCCTTGCCCAGGCGCCCGTGGCAGACGTGCTCGAGGAGTGGCAGGGAATGGGGTATAACCGCCGCGCGTTGGCGCTTAAGGGCGCGGCGGAGGCAATTGTTGCCGAATACGATGGCGAGATCCCGCAAGATGCCCGCCGGCTTTGCGCACTTCCCGGTATAGGTCCGGCGACGGCGCAGGGCATTCGGTCGTTTGCATTCGATCTTCCCGGCGTGTACCTAGAGACCAACGTGAGAACCGTCTTCCTGCATCATTTCTTTCCCGACGTGCCCGGCGTGCCCGATCGCGAGCTTGTTCCACTTGTCCAGGCGGCATGCCCCGCATGCGAGGATGCGGCGGGCGATTTGTTTGCCATCGCTCAAGATGAGAACGATACGCCGCGATCTTGGTATTACGCGCTTCTGGACTACGGTGCGCATCTTAAAAAGACCGTCCCCAATCCTTCACGGCGCTCCAGCTCCTATACGCGCCAGTCTGCGTTTGAGGGTTCGCGCAGGCAAAAGCGCGCTCATATTGTGCGCATGCTGCTTGACGCCTCCAAGTGCGGGGAGCTGTTGGGCATTGATGAGATCGCGGCGGGGGTTAATGACATGGAGCTCAAGGCGGGCCGTCCGCACGTCGGGCGCGAGCTGGTTGCATCCATTCTTGACGACCTTGAGCGCGAAGGCTTTTGCGTGCGCGGGGAGAGCGGGGGCTTGGACGTGTGGGCCATCTGCTCGTGAGTAACGCGGCTATGATACTTGATAGGAGTGAATCCTAATTATTTGGACAATGGCGTGCTTGGAGCGACTCTGCTGGGGGTATAACTCAAAGACGGGCACGGCAAAAGCGTGTCCGCACGGTGCCGGATACTATTCGCCATATCCGGCAAGCGTAGTGCGCGGTGGTCCGCGCAGAGAGGAAGTACACCATGGATTTTGAGAACTCCCAGACAAAGAAGAATCTTGAGACCGCTTTCGCGGGCGAGTCCCAGGCCCATACCAAGTATCGTTACTACTCCTCCAAGGCTAAGAAGGAGGGCTACGTTCAGATCTCCAACATCTTTATGGAGACCGCGTTGAATGAGTCCGAGCATGCCAAGCTGTGGTTCAAGTACCTGCATGAGGGCGAGGTGCCCGACACCCTGACCAACCTCAAGGATGCCGCCGCCGGCGAGAACTATGAGTGGACCACCATGTATGATGAGTTCGCCAAGACCGCTGACGAGGAGGGCTTCAAGGAGATCGCGGCCAAGTTCCGCGGCGTCGGCGCCGTCGAGAAGGCTCACGAAGAGCGCTATCTCAAGCTTGCCGAGCGCGTTGAGAAGGGCGAGGTCTTTACCCGCGAGGGCGTTAAGGTGTGGAAGTGCCTCAACTGCGGCCACCTGCATGTTGGTCCCGTGGCGCCCGAGCTCTGCCCCGTCTGCGCCCATCCCAAGGCTTACTTTGAGGAGCAGGTTGTTAACTACTAGGGATTCTCGTCCCCACGCTCTATAGCGCGTTATGGGGGGACAGCCTTCCTCGTCCATGTTATCTGCATGCATCGCATAGCTTTATAGGGGCCGCCCCGTCTGAGACGTCGTGTCAGGCGGGGCGGCCTTATTGCGCGGGTTGGCCAAGCGCGTGCGGCGAATGCCGTCTTGGCATCCAGCGATGGCGCGGCAGCGTGAGGTATATGTTGGACGCCCCGGGGTATGAGTGTGGAGCAGGGCGCGAGCGCGGCCGTGCAGTAGCCGCAGGCGTTCACAGGGGGGGGATATTGTTGATGCGCAAACCTATCGAGCTCATTGCAACATGCGATGGGGCGTACCTGGCGCCGCTGCGAAGCGCCATGGCTTCTTGCGTGATCAATAACCCGGGCGAGAGGTTCTGCCTGCACCTACTGCACAGCACGGTGGACGAGAAGAGCCTGCTGCATATGGATGCCTATTGTCGCTACCTTGGCGTCGACTTTTGCGCCCACGGCATAGACCGCTCTTTGTTTGATGGCGCCTACGCAAGCAAGCGTTATCCGCAAGAGGTGTATTACCGTCTTCTTGCGCCCCATGTGCTTGCGGAGGTTGAGGGGAGGGCCTTGTACCTTGACCCGGACGTGCTGGTAATCAATCCCTTGCGGCCTCTTGTGGAGGTCGATCTTAAGGGGCGCGCGTTCGCCGCGGCGTCGCATTTGGATGCGGCGCACCCCGTTACGGGTATCAACAAGATTCGCCTGGATACCACGGGGGCGTATTTCAATACGGGCGTAATCTTGATGGACATGCCCGCCGCCCGCCGCGCGATCGACCCTGCGGGCATGATGGCATATGCTCGCGACCATGAAGCGGAGATGCTCTTTCCCGATCAAGACCTGTTTTGCGCGCTCTACGGCGCATCCACCCTTGAGGTTCCGGACAAGCTGTGGAACTACGATGCCCGCAAATACACGGACTACCTGGTGAGAACGGGTGGAGAGAGCACCATGGCGTGGGTGATGGAGAACACCTCGATCCTGCACTTCTGCGGCAGGGATAAGCCATGGAACGTTGGCTATCATGGTCGATTCGACGCGCTGTATAAGAACTATATGATGATTGCTGCCCGCGCTGCAGAGCGCGCTTGGGCAGAGGGAGAAGAACGTGGACGATAAAAAGTTGAAGGATGCGCTGTTTCTTATTGCATTTGGCGTGGTGCTCTACGTTGGCATGACGCATCTTTCAACGGTGCTCGCCGCGGTCTCCTCCGTGGTCGACCTGCTGCTGCCCGTGCTGATAGGTGCAATCTTCGCATTTGTCCTCAACGTGCCCATGTCTGGTCTTGAGCGCATGTTCCAACAGGCTGGAAAGTCCCTTGGCAGGGAGCTTCCGGTCATTCCGGTGCGTGTGGCGAGCCTGCTGATTACGCTTGCGGGCATTGTGCTTGCGTTTGTGGGTGCGGTTGCCCTGGTGATTCCCGAGTTGATCGAGTCTGCGCGCAGCATCATTCCTCTAGCGCAAGAGAAGATTCCCGAGTGGATCGCTTTTGCAGAGGCGAATGGCATCGACCTGTCTGGATTGGTTCAGCAGATGAGCGAGCTGAGCCAGAAGGTGTCCGCCGATGGCGCCTCTTCGCTTGTGGGGTCTGCTGCCGTTATCGCTAGGTCGACTATCTTGACCGCCGGAAACACCATGCTTGGCATGGTGATTGCGATCTACTTGCTGCTTGGCAAGCACAACTTCTCACGTCAGGCCCTTATGATCGCGCGGGCAAACCTGCCGGCGGGCGTAGTCCAGAAGATTCGCTTTGTGGGCAATCTCGCGTGCGAGACCTATGCAAAGTTCTTGTCCGGCCAGTTTGTAGAGGCGATCATTTTGGGCTGCCTCATGTACACCACGTTTAAGATCTTCGGTCTGCCCTATGCGGGCATCACCGCCTACCTCACCAGCCTGTGCGCGTTCGTTCCGTATGTGGGCGCATTTTTGTCCGGTGCTTCCGGCGTGGTGCTCACCTTGCTGGCGGATCCCGTGAAGGCGCCCATTTGCCTGGTGGTCTACCTGGCGACCCAGTTTATCGAGAACCAGTTTATCTATCCGCGCGTAGTTGGCGGGTCCGTGGGCCTGGCTCCCATGTGGGCGCTGCTGGCGGCGATTGTGGGCGGCAAGCTCTTTGGCGTGGTGGGCATCGTCTTCTTCATCCCGCTTGCTAGCGTTATCTACACCTTGGTGCGCGATGACACGTTGGCGAAGCTGGCGCGCAAGCAGGGGCAGGACGCCTTGGACCGTGCTGCTGCCATCGAGGAATAGGGTCTTCGGCGCTATCCCGGCGGTATCGTTTGAAATGGACGAGTAAAGAATAAATTGAACAGATGTGCCTTTATGTATAGTCAGTCGCCGTACCTTAAACGCGCTACAACATAAAGGAATGCATTATAACCACCCCCGACTTGCACGAGGGCAAAGGCCTTGTTCTGTCTTCTTTTGAACCCGGTTTCCGTACATCGGTGGGCGTTGTTAAGGCAATGCTTATAGCTGCAAGCATAGCGACGGCGGCTGTTGCAGCGCCCGATACGGGCCTTCCCGCCGGGGGCGTCGCCGACTCCAGCTCATTTGCGGAGGTTGGTCGTTACGGCGGCAGCGGTACCCCTATGGGCGGATGGAACGATGCGGACTTAAGCTGTGCGCTGCAGTTCCCAAATGGCCCCATAAAAGCGCGCTACTTCAAGATCCATCTCACGGATATCTATTTCAGTGCCACGCTGTTTGATTTCTGGGAGGTTCACGAGCCCGGCTTGGAGGCGCCTTCCATAACGTTCGACCGTGTCGAGGCAGGCTATGGCCCCGTTGATGCACGGGCGGTCGAGCTTTCAAACGCCGGCAAGGTCGGGGCGACTATTGAGTCGGTTCGCCTGGACTCTGACGAAGCGTTCGAGATCGTTGAACAGGGCACCCAGAGCATCGATGCCGGCGACGTCGACCGTTCGTGGAAGCTGGCGCCAAAACCGGTCTTTCTGCGGGGTCGTACAGGACCATGCTTCGCATCGCCAGTATTTTGCTGGAGCGGCCTTGCACCTTCGTCAGCGTGATGGAGCCTCCGAGCGCTAGATATCGTCCAAATCTCATGTGTCCTATGCCATAGATGCCCGCGTGGCCCTACCGCTTGCGGTGGCTGCGCGGGCATCTATGGCATATATGGGCGCTTACGGCGCCGTGCACGGGGGATGTTATCGAATGTAGCGATGCCGAGATGGGGTTGGCGCTAGGATTTGAGATGGCTTCCCAAATTCGCCAAGGCTATTGGGATGCTACGAACCGAGTAAAAGTTCACACCGGCGAGGGCGGGCAGATGTATAGCACAACCAATTTAAAACCGTCATAATGAGTTGGTCTATGCCCTCGCCATGCGGGGATTTGCGCCCGGGCGGTATCGCCACTTCCCGCGGCGCATGAGGTACAGACAAGGGAGTTATGTGCGCGAAAGTATGCGCACCGCACAGAACAGGGAGGTGTATGGATGGCTACTGATCATCAGATGCAGGACATGACGCTTGTCGAGCGCCTGGAGGCTCACGGGTTCACCCGTCGCGATTTCGTCAAGTATTGCGGCAGCCTCGCGGTTCTTCTTGGTATGTCCGCTACGGCGGCGCCCAAGATCGCCGAGGCTCTCGAAATCGGAGAGAAATCCGGAAAGCTTCTGCCCGTGATCTGGATGGAGGGCGGATCGTGCTCGGGGTGTACCGAGGCGCTCGCCCAGACAAACACGCCGGACATTCCGCAGTTGGTGCTGGAGTCTATCTCGCTGAACTATAGCGAGACGCTGTCCGCGGCGGCAGGCCATTCAATGGAGCAGGCTCGTCGCGATACCATCGAGGCGGGTGGATATGTTCTCATCTATGAGGGCGCTGTTCCCACTGCCTTTGATGGTAACGTTTTGATGGTCGGTGGCGAAAAGGGTATCGACTCCCTTATGGAGACCGCCGAGCATGCCGATGCCGTGATCGCGCTTGGTTCGTGCGCCTGCGACGGCGGTTGGATGGCCGCTCGTCCCAACGACGCGCACGCCATGGGCGTTCAGAAGTTCCTTTCCGAGCAGGGAATCTCCACCCCGGTGGTCAACATTCCGTGCTGCCCGGCTAACCCCGAGTGGCTGGTCGCCGTCATTGTGGAGTACACGTTGATGGGCCGCCTGCCCAAGCTCAATAGCAAGAACCAGCCCGCTGCGCTGTTCAACCAGACCGTTCACGACAACTGCCCGCGCCGCGGTCACTTTGAGAACGGCGAGTTTGTCTACCAGTTTGGCAGCGCGGAGGAGGCTAAGGGCTACTGCCTGTATCCGCTGGGTTGCCGTGGTCCGCAGACCTTTACCGTTTGCCCGGTGACGCGCTGGAACCAGTCGGTTTCCTGGTGCGTGGAGTCAGGCGCTCCGTGCATTGGCTGCGGCGTCATCAACCCCATGCATCCCCAGCGCAACTGGGTGGACGAGAACACGCCGTTCCTCAAGCGCCATCGCAACATTTCACTGGGAGATTTTCACTTCCAGCCCCCGCTGGCGGCAGCCGCGTGCACGGGTCTTATTGTTGCCGCGCTGGTTGTCCACGGCGTCGGCATGAAGCTGACCGGCCGCGTCGACGGCGGTGCGGACTTTGAGGCGGAGCGCCGCTGGGACGTCAAGCACGGCACCGAGCAGGCGCACCAGGCTGGCGAGCGCGCGGCCAAGCTCTATGACGAGCTGGACGAGCGCGGCCTGGAGCCCAAGAACATCGACCGTTTGAAGAAGAAGCGCGCCGCTAAGAAGGCCGCCCACGAGGCTGCCGAGGCCGCTGAGATCGAAAAGCGTCGCGGATCCTCGTCCGCAGGCGAATCCACCGAGAAGGGAGGCGATGAGTAATGGCTCGCTCTGTTGTCGATCCCATTACCCGTATCGAAGGACACCTCTCTATCGAGATGGAGGTCGAGGACGGCAAGGTCACCGAGGCATGGAGCTGCGGCAACCTGTATCGCGGCCTTGAGAACGCGCTTGTGGGCCGCACGCCCTATGATGCCGCGCTTATTTCCGAGCGCATCTGCGGCGTCTGCCCCGTGTCGCATGTGCACACGTCGTGCTTCGCTGCCGAGGACGCCTACGGCATCAAGATCCCCAGCGCCGCGCGACTGATCCGCAACCTTTCCGAGGGCGGTCAGATCCTGCACTCCACCATCTTGTGGTTCTACAACCTGGCGGGTCTGGATTACATCAATCCGCTGGACGCCGTGAACGCCAACCCTGCCGACGCCTACGAGGTCTGCCGCAAGTACGGCACCGCCGGTGCCGACTTCGAGGGCTTGTCCGCCCGTCTCAAGGCGTTTGCCGAGAACGGCCAGCTGTCGATCTTCTCCGGCAACTGGTTTGATTGCAAGGACGCCGATGGTGCTTCCGCGTTCCACCTTACGCCCGCCGAGAACCTGGTTGGCACCGCCCACTACTTCGAGGGCATCGACTACCAGGCCAAGGCGTCGCAGATCTGCGCCATCATCGGCGGCAAGATGCCCCACGTTATGACATCCATCCCCGGCGGCACCTCCTTTGTGCCCACGCCGGAGAAGCTGGACGAGATCATCTTCCGCATCCGCGAGCTTAAGACGTGGATTCAGGGAACTATGATCCCGGACATGTTCATGATCGTTGAGAAGTATCCCAACCTGGTGGGCATGGGCAAGGGCGAGGGCCGCTTTGTCTCCTTTGGCGTTTTGGACGATGAAAGCCGCGAACTCAACTGTCGCTACCTGCCCGCCGGCATGGTGACGCTTAACGAGGACGGCACCATGACCATCGCCAACGTGGATGCGAGCCTGATTACCGAGGACGTGACCCACGCGTTCTACGAGAACCATGCGCCCCTCAACCCGGTCGACGGCGTGACGCGCCCCATGTGGCCCAAGGACGGCAAGAACTTTAGCAACAAGTACACCTGGTGCAAGGCGCCTCGCTACGACGGCGAGGCCTATGAGGCAGGCGGCATCTCCCGCATGCTGGCGGCCTACGTGCGCGGCGTTGAGCCCGTGGTGAAGCTGATGGACGACGCCCTGGCAAAGACCGGTCTTACCATGGCACAGCTGGACTGCGTCGCCGGCCGCCTGCTGACCCGCGTGCTTGAGGCAGACTACGTCTGTGACGTCATGGAGCAGAATTTCAACGAGCTGGTTCAGCTGATGGCGGACGACAAGGCGGAGTGCTACACGCCCGCCGCCCGCACCACCGGCGAGGGCCTGGGCCTGTGGGAGGCTCCGCGCGGCGCCCTGCTGCATACCGAGAAGGTCGAGAACGACGTGGTGACCCATTACCAGGAGATCATCCCGTCTACTTGGAACCTGTCTCCCACCGATGGCAAGGGCAACCCCGGTCCGCTGGAGCACATGCTGCTGGGCACCACGGTCACCGATATCGACAAGCCGCTTGACGCGGTTCGCATCGTCCACAGCGTTGACCCCTGCACCGCATGCGCCTGCCATGTGACCGAACCCGCCACGGGCAAGAGCTTCCATACCGTCACGTCTCCCTGGGGGGTGATGTAAATGGCGCATATGGCCCACTACCGCGAGGCGCATCCGCTGCCCTTTGTGGTGACCCACTGGGTCAACCTGGTCGCTATGATCTTCTTGATCTTCACGGGTTTCTACATCCACTACCCGCTCTTTGGCGGTGTGATGACCATGGCTCGCGGCCTGCACATCTTCTGCGGCATCGTTTTGCTTATCAACTGCGTGGTCCGTATGGTGCTGGCGTTCTTCATCAAGAGCGCTCCGGCGCCGGGTACCCGCGAGCTTGTTCCGGACTACAAGACGTGGCTGCCCCAGCGCGATAACAAGCACCAGCTGTGGGCATGGATCAGCTACTATCTGTTCCTGCGCAAGGAGCACCCCATCGCGGCTAAGCTGGGCGTTCCGCAAAAGATCGTCTACCTGCTTATTCCGCTGCTGATCTTCTTTACGGGCTACACGGGATTCTGCCTGTGGGGCACCACCGCCGGCTGGCCCATCTTCGAGGTTGGACTCAACTTCATGGGCGGCGCTATGAAGGTGCGCATCCTGCATTACTTCATGATGTGGTGCTTCCTAGCGTTCATGTGCATCCACGTGTACCTGTCGCTGATCGAGGGCGTATCCCCCGCGACGTTGATCTTCTTCTGGAAAGAGACGCCGGGTCTGGTCTACGATCCCGAGACCATGAACATCGTCGGTTTCGATGGCATGGGCAAGGAGCCGGATTGCGGCGAGACCTTCAAGAGCGAAGAGCGCGCCGCCGTCGACCGAGCTCGCGTGGTCGAGCACGAGGCCATCAGCACGGGCGATGCCCAGCACAACGGCTTTGAGAAATAGCGTGTCTTACCGCGTTTCATGTGGATGAGGACAAATAAGGGCTTCGGCACGCGCGCCGGGGCCCTTTTTCCTGGCGCGGTGCGGTAAGCTGGCAGCGTTTGAGAAGGGGCACGTGGATAAGATGGAGGCAGAAGTGTATGGGGACGATGTTCCGGAAGCGCCCATGGCGACGGATGCGGAGGCTGTGATGGCGGTGCCGGCGGCGACGAGCGCGCCCCGTATCGCGATTATTTGCGTGGGGAATGAATATCAGCTGGATGATGGCTTTGGTCCGGCGGTGGCGCGCTATCTGGATGATCGCTATCGGTTTCCCTTGGGCGTGACGGTGCTCGACCGCGCCGTTATGGGCTACGGCATCGTCTCTGATCTCAAGGCTTGCGACGTTGCGGTGGTGGTCGATGCGCTCGACGGCACGGGCGCGGCGCCGGGAACCACCTTTTCCTTTGACCCTGCGGACATGAGAGTGTCTACCGGCAAGACGTCCCTTCATGAGGTGCGCTTTGCAGACGTGCTGGCGGCGGCGACCTTTATGGGCGCTGCGTGTGCGGGGCACTGCTTTGGCGTGCAGGTGGTCGACATGGGTGAAGGTGCGTTGGAGCGCGGACTGTCCCCGCAGGTGCAGGCGGCCGTTGGTCCGGTGGCGCGCATGGTTGTGCGGTATCTCGAGCGAGCATACGGAATCGAAGCCGTTGATCGCTGGCGCGAGGCGGGAGACGCGCGCGCCAAGCTTGCGGACGTCACTGCCTACATGAGAGACGCGTTGGACGCGGCGGGCATCGATGTTGCGGCGTATGCGGGCGAGGTCCAACGACTTTTGGACCTGGCGTACCCGGGCATGCCGGATTATGAAGCGGACGATGCCATTGGCAGCTGCCTCGCCTCCTTGCCAAGTAAGTGAATGGCTCGGCGCCGCAGGGGGTACACCTAGAGAACCCTCTTCTACCGCGCATGCCTCGTCATAAGGAGGCATCGCATGAATCTGTTTATCGAAACGCCCCAACGCGCTGCAGAACGCCTTGAGCGCGAGCGGCGCTACGTGCGCGCCGCCGCCCCGGCTCGCGATATCGCTCGCGTGCAGGATGGTGCGGCGTCGACCATGGCCGCTTCGCTTGATTTGGACGAGCCGGACTCCGTTGCCCGGCATCGTCCCGGCAATCGGCCTTATGCCGCCCAGCCGCGCGCCGGGCAGCCGTATTCGGTTGCCCAGGACAGCTATCAGCGCGAGCTCGCGTTTGACAAGCAGCGCGCCCGCAGGCGCAAGGTGACCGGCATGCTCAAGATGGCGCTCTTTGTGCTGCTGCTTCCCGTAGTGCTCGTGGTGGTGTTTATCGCGGCGTACGCGCTGGCGTGCATCGCTAACGGCGCGTCGCCCCAAGAACTTCTCGGTCTGCTGGGGGCGCTGCTAGAGCGCATGGGCGGCTTTGTGGCGGGGGCCCTTGCGGCGTCATGACCCGCACGGCCGCACGCTGCTACACTGGGTTGCACGTATATGGGTCGCGGTATGGGAAAGCGTGGGTTATGGCTAAGCGCGCAAAGAAAACGGGACACAAGGTAAGCAAGGTGGAGCGGGACGCGCCGGCGCCATCGCTCGAGCGTGCTGCTCGCGACACTCCGCGCGCCCGCCCTGGCATGAGGCTGGTTGGGTATTGCAAGGCTTGCCGCTGCTTTGTTGAGCTGGACAAGAGCCTTGCCGACCCCCACGGGCATCGGCGCCGCGACATGGCGATTATCATGGAGTTGCCCGTAGATAAGCCCATCTATCATATTCCCCAGTTCAACTGGGGGGCCTTCTTGATGCCGCCCATTTGGGGCGCTGGCCACGGGCAGGTGTTCGCGGTGGTGGTCTACCCCATGTGGCTCATGGTCGACAACCTGCTGTGGGAGGCGATTCACGGCCAGGCGAGCATGTTGCTTGCCGCCCTGGCGCTTGCCGGAACGCTGGCGTTCATGTTCTTCTATGCGCGCATGGCGAACTATGTGGGCTACATGCGCGTGCTCACCACCATGTCGCCAGATGAGTATTGCGCCGCGGAACGCAAATGGACCATTGCCTGCGCCGGCGTCGCCGTGCTCATGGCGGTGTTCGCCACGTGGTATAACCTGGCTGTTCGCGTGTAGGGGAAGAACGGAGAGGGGACGATGATGGATAACGGGTTGCTCCTCGCGGTCGCCCTGCTGGCGCTGGTCGCCGCCGGTGCGAGCTGCGGATGCGTGGTTTTGCTGGTTCGCCTTCGCCGCGAGCAGGGCCAGCAAGATCTTCTGGCACAACGCATGGCCTCGCTTGAGGCGTCGATAGAGAAGGCGTCGACGGGCGTGGGGTCTATCGCGCAATGGGCCGCCGCGGAGGGCGCCGCCGCGCAGCAGCGCTATGAGAGCCTGGCGCGCGAGTCCGCCCAGATGGGCCTGCGCGTGGACGGCCTTCGCCGCGACACGGCGGATCGCCTGGACAAGAACCGCGACGTGGTCGATGCTCGCTTGGGCGAGGTGCGCGCCACGGTGGAGCGCCAGCTCGAGGCGATTCGCCAAGACAACGCCACCCAGCTCGACCGCATGCGCCAGACGGTGGATGAAAAACTCTCGCGCACGTTGAATGACCGCCTGTCCACCTCGTTTCGAGAAGTGAGCAAGCAGCTCGAAGCGGTCTATACCGGCTTGGGCGATATGCGCAGTATCGCCGCGGGCGTGGGCGACCTCAAGCGCGTGCTCTCCAATGTCAAGACGCGCGGCATTTTGGGCGAGGTGCAGCTGGGGGCCATTTTGGCGGATATCCTCACGCCGGAGCAATACGCTCAGAACGTTGCAACCAAGCCGGGCAGCGCCGACCGCGTGGAGTTCGCCGTCAAGCTGCCGCAGGAGGGGGCGGAGCCCATCTGGCTGCCCATCGACTCCAAGTTCCCCGGCGACGCCTACGAGCATCTTCGCGATGCCGTGGAGGCGGGGGATGCCGCCGCCGTGGAGTCCGCGCGCCGCGTGCTCGAGCAGCGCATCAAGCTTGAGGCCAAGGATATCTCGTCCAAATACTTAAGCGTGCCCGCTACCACCAATTTCGCCATCCTGTTCTTGCCGTTCGAGGGCCTGTATGCAGAGGTGGTCGATCGCTCCGGCCTTATCGAGACCCTGCAGCGCGACTACCAGGTAAGCGTTGCGGGCCCTTCCACCATGGCCGTCATTCTCAACAGCCTGCAGATGAGCTACCAGACGTTCGCGTTTCAAAAGCGTGCGGACGAGATCCAGCGCGTGCTCGCCGCGGTCAAGGCGGAGTTCCCCAAGTACCAAGCGGAGCTGCGCCGCGCCCTTAAGCAGATCGAGACGGCGGGCAAGACCGTTGACGGCATCATCAACACGCGTACCAACGTGATAGAGCGCAAGCTGCGGTCCGTGACCGCGATGGAGGATCAAGATGAGGCGGCGACCCTGCTGGGAATAGAAGAAGGCGCCTTTGGCCCCGTTGCGCTTTTGGACCAGGAATCCGCGCGGGGCGAGGAGCGATGATTGGCGTGGAAGCAACCGCGATAGAGCGGCCATGATAGGAGGAAGACATGCCGCGTGAAACCAATGCAGCAAAGCGCGAGCGCGCCATCGAGACGTGCCGGCGCCTGAACGAGCGCTACGGTCCCGTCGAGTGCTTTTTGGACCATGCGAGTCCGTTCCGCTTGGTTATCTCCGTTCTGTTGTCCGCCCAGACAACGGATGCCCAGGTGAACAAGGTGACGCCTGCACTCTTTGAGCGCTGGCCCACACCTCAGGCCATGGCCGGTGCTACCGCGGCGGAGGTGGCCGAGGTCATCAAGTCGCTGGGGTTCTACAAAACCAAGGCCAAGCACTGCGTGGAGGCGGCGCAGATGATCGTCGCGGATTACGGCGGCGAGGTGCCGGCGGATATGAAAGAGCTGGTCAAGCTTCCGGGTGTGGGTCGCAAGACCGCCAACATCGTCCTTAACGTCGCTTTTGGCATCGTGGACGGCATCGCGGTGGATACGCATGTGAACCGTATCGCCCACCGGCTCAAGCTCTCGCCCAAGACGCATGAGAAAGAGCCGCTTAAGACCGAGCAGGACCTGCTTAAGATCTTGCCGCGCGAGTACTGGAACGACGTCAACCATCAGTGGATCATGCTGGGGCGCGAAATCTGCGATGCTCGCAAGCCCCTGTGCGGCGAATGCCCGCTGGCGGACATCTGCCCCAGCGCGGGCGCTTTGGCAAAATAGATTGGGTTGTGCTATTGAACTTGGCTTTACCATAGGCCGAAGAAAATGGCCGCACCCGCAGGATAGCGGATATGGTCACTTCTCACGCTGAAAACGTGTATTTGGAGTTGGCCGCCCGTGGCCGCGGGTTGCCGTCCGTTCCCTATGGTGGCACGCCGTCTCAATCCGTTTTGCTAGGGTAGAATGGACGTAGAAAAATCAAGAGCCCTCACCCGCCCGGCATCGCGTTGGGTGGGTTTTGGTATGGACGCCCGCTGTTGGCATGCGTTTCGGCGGGCATGTTGAACGGGGAGAGACCTTGCTCATCCATCGTATTGCCGCACAGCTGTATACCGCTGAAGGCCCCCAGGTTATCGAGGCGGCGCTCAATCGGGGCGAGGACGCCACGCTTGCCGTCTCGCAATCCGGCCGCACGCTGATGGTGGCGGCTCAGTTTGCGCGTCGTCCTCGTCCCACGGTCTACATCGTTTCCGGCGAGGACGCGGCGGACCGCGCCATGCGCTCGCTTGTCGCCTACGTTGGCCTTGAGCATGTCGCGCGTTTTCCGGAGCGCACGGATTATCCCTGGAAAGATACCGCGCCTGATGACTCCGTGGTCGCCGCTCGCTGCGCCGCGCTGGGTCGCATCGCCCGCGGCGAGCACTGCATCATGGTGACCTCTGCGCGCGCTCTGCTGCGCTGCGTGCCGCCGCGCGACAGCCGGTATTGGGCCTCGACCACGTTTGCGGTGGGGGAGGAGACGCCGTTCGAGGATGTTTCCCGCCGCCTGGTCGGCATGGGCTACACTCCTTCCGATGCCGCCGATACGCCGGGCCTTTTCCATGTGCACGGCGACACCGTCGACATCTATCCCGCTCAGGCGACCGCCCCGGTGCGCATCGAGTTCTTTGGCGATGAGATCGACCGCATCCGCCGCATGGTGTCTTCCACCGGCCAGACTATCGGTGACGAGGACGCCGTGGAGATCTATCCCGTACGCGAGCTCGCCCTTACCGATGAGGCGATCAAGCGCATCTCCGCAGCCCTCTACGTTCCCGCGCAAAACGATACCGAGCTCGCCGCCATGCTCGAGATGGTGCAGCAGCGCATTGTCACGCCGGAACTCGATCGCTTTATGCCCTTGCTATATGAGAGCACCGATAGCCCGCTGGCGCATGTGAGCCACGATGCGCTGGTGATTCTGTCCGAGCCCCGCTCGCTGTTCGATGACTGCATGCGCGCCTATGAGGACTTGGAGCGCCGTGCCGGCGAGGCGAAGGTTGCCCAGCTGGATGGCCTGTACGTGCGCCCCCAGCAGCTCGATTTTGGCCGCCAGCAACGTCTTAACTACGTGTCGCTCATCCGCGCCGGCGGCGCGGTGACCGCGGAGCTCAAGCTGGAGCAGCCCGCGCTGGCGGGTTCGGACAACCGCTTTATCTCGCGCGTCAATGAGGTTGTCAGCAACCGTTATGCGGTGGTATTCGCCATTCCGGACCGCGGTGCCCGCGAGTCCATGGAGCTCAGTTTTACGGACGAGAACATTCCCTTTGAAGAGTCGCTGGTAATGGCGGACGAGAACAGGGGCGATATCGAAGACGCCGTGCACGTGGAGTTGCCGGCCGTTTCGCGCCGCCGTGCGGACGCCCTCAACGCCCGCGGTCTGGATGAGGGCGCCGCCGGTCCCGTGGTTCCCACCATCACCCGCGGACGCGTCACTTTTGTCGACATTCCGCTGCCCGCCGGCACCGTGGTGCCAGAGGCGAACCTCGCGGTCTTTTCGCTGGCCGATCTTAACGCGCGCATGGATGCCAAGCGTGGACGTGGGCGCGCCCGCCGTCGCGTCGACATCACGGAGGTCACCTTCCCGTTTAAGCCGGGCGACTACGTGGTCCACGCCACGCACGGTATCGCCCTGTTCTCCGAGATCGTGCGCCAAGAGGTGGGGGGTCGCGAGCGCGATTACTTCTTGCTGGAATACGCTGACGGCGACAAGCTCTACGTGCCGCTTGAGCAGGTGGACCGCATCACCCGCTACGTGGGACCGGACGGCGCCAATCCGCGCCTTACCCGCCTTAACACCGCGGATTGGACGCGCGCTACCAACAAGGCCCGCAAGAGCGCTAAAAAGCTGGCGTTCGACCTGGTCGATCTCTATACCAGGCGCTCGTCCATCACCGGTTACTCATTTGGGCCGGATACGCCGGATCAAATCGAGATGGAGGAGAGTTTTCCTTACGAGCCCACGCATGACCAGCTGGACGCCATCGCCGATATCAAGGGCGACATGGAGAGCTCCAAGCCCATGGATCGCCTGCTTTGCGGCGACGTGGGCTTTGGCAAGACGGAGGTGGCCCTGCGCGCCGCGTTCAAATGCGTGGACGGCGGGCGCCAGGTTATGGTGTTGTGCCCCACCACCATTCTCGCCCAGCAGCACTACGAGACGTTCTTCGAGCGTTTCGCTCCGTTTGGAGTCGAGGTCGAGGTGCTCAGCCGTTTCCGCACCGCCGCGCAGCAGCGCCGCGCGCTGGCGGCGTTCGCGGAGGGCAAGGTGGACGTGCTGGTGGGTACGCACCGCCTGCTTTCCGCCGACGTCAACCCCAACAACCTGGGCTTGGTGATCATCGACGAGGAGCAGCGCTTTGGCGTGCAGCATAAAGAGCAGCTCAAGAACCTGCGCGAGCAGATCGACGTGCTCACGCTTTCGGCAACGCCTATTCCGCGCACCATGCAGATGGCTATTTCGGGCGTGCGCGATATGAGCCTCATCACCACGCCGCCAACGGGCAGGCGCCCGGTTATCGTCCACGTGGGCGAGTACGATCCGGACGTGGTTTCGGCGGCGATTCGCCTGGAGCTCGACCGCGGCGGCCAGGTCTACTATGTATCGAACCGCGTGAAGACCATCGATGATGCGGTGGAGCGCGTGCACGAGGTGGTGCCCGAGGCGCGCGTGGGCGTGGCGCACGGCAAGATGAGCCCGCGCGAGGTGGAGGACGTCATGGTCCAGTTCGCCACGGGCAAGATCGACGTGCTGGTGGCGACCACCATCATCGAGAGCGGCATCGACAACCCGCACTCCAACACGCTGATTATCGAGGACTCGCAGCGCTTGGGCTTAGCGCAGCTCTACCAGCTCAAAGGTCGTGTGGGGCGCTCTGCCACGCAGGCCTACGCGTATTTCATGTTCCCGGGCGAGCTGCCGCTTACCGAAGAGGCGACCGAGCGCCTGATGGCGCTTTCCGAGTTCCAAGACCTGGGCAGCGGCATGCGCATCGCCATGCGCGACCTGGAGATCCGCGGCGCGGGCTCGCTTGTGGGCGCCGAGCAGCATGGCAACCTATCCAGCGTTGGCTTTGATCTGTTCACGCAGATGCTGGGCCAGGCCGTGGCGGAGGCGCGTGGTGAGAGCGGTGCGGACGTGGAGGAATCCGGCGTCACCATCAACCTGCCGGCGGACTTCTTCTTAAGCGAGGAGTACCTGCCTGCGGTGGACCAGCGCGTGCTAGTGTATCGAAGGCTCGCGGCGGCGGATGACCTTGCCAGCGTGGACGCCGTGCAAGAGGATTGCGAGAATTCCCATGGCGAGCTGCCTCGGGCGGCGGCGAACCTCTTTGACCGTGCGCGCATCCGTATCCGCGCGGAGCGCTTGGGGCTGGAGAGCATCTCGCTTACGCAGGGCCGTTTGGTGTTCCAGGGGGTTGACGTGCCCAAGAACGTGGCTTTTGACCTAAAGAGCACGCTGGGCGCCATCAACTATCCCAAGAGCCGCAAGCTCACGGTGCCCTACCGTGCCGGCGCGGGCGCCGGTTCTGGCGTTGGACGAGGAATCGATGCGAGCGACGAGAGCATGAGCCCCGTGCAGGCGGCGTTGGGCATCTTGCTGCGCTTGGGAGCTTCGGGCGACGACGACTAGCGTGCGGCGCTGCAGCCCTGTCGCGACCGGAGGCTATCCCCCGCGGTGTGTTCGGCGCGGTGGCGCCTCAGAACACCGCGGGGGATAGCCTCCGGTCGGGGGCAGGGAGTCTCGCCGCACCTGAAGGCACATTGAGAAAGAAAGGGAGACCGTTTTGGCCTCCCTTTCATTTTGTGCGACTTGTTGTTGGTGGTGCCGGTGCTAGTCCCAGAAACCGTCCTCGTCCTCTTTCTTAGGACCGCGGTCGACGTAGAGCTTGTGGGTGCGCTTCTCCATCACGAATGCGATGAGGCCAAACAGCGCTACACCGCCGACGAAAAGCACGGCCAAACCCGCGCGGGTGCCGAACAAAAAGGAAAAAATCGCGTCCATATGATGCCTTCTCGCCTTCTCACTTAAGGAAAAACTCTCACAAGTATATACTGGCGAGAGCAACACCATAATGCCAACCTTAATTGCACATCAGCTACGTGTGCGAACCGGAGGAACCATGCTCGATATCAAGTTTGTTCGCGAGAACCCCGACGCCCTCGATGAGGCCATGGCGAACCGCCAGGGATCCTGGGACCGCGAGAAGTTCTTTGAGCTCGATGGCGAGCGCCGTGCCGTCATCACCGAGGTCGAGGAGCTTCAGGCACAGCGCAACGCCGAGTCCAAGAAGATCGGCATGCTCATGAAGGAGGGCAAGCGCGAGGAGGCCGAGGCGGCCAAGGAGGCTGTCCGTCTGGTCAACGAGAAGATTGAGGGCCTGGCTGCTCGACGCAGCGAGCTTGAGGACGCCCAGTACGACTTCATGGCGCGTATCCCCAACATGCCCTGCGAGGCTACTCCCGTAGGCGTGGACGAGAACGAGAACCCCGAGGTTCGTCGCTGGGGCACCCCGCGTGACTTTGCAGCCGAGGGCTTTGAGGCCAAGGCTCACTGGGACCTTGGTACCGAACTGGGCATTCTGGACTTTGAGCGCGGTGCCAAGCTCTCCGGTGGCCGTTTCACCGTTCTTTCCGGCGATGGCGCGACGCTCGATCGCGCTCTTGAGAACTTTTTCCTCAACACTCACCTGGCCCGCGGCTTCAAGGAGTTCATCCCACCCGTGGTGGTGAACCGCGAGATCATGTTCGGCACCGGCCAGCTGCCCAAGTTCGAGGATGATGCCTACCACACCGGCGAGGACCAGTTCCTGATTCCCACCGCCGAGGTCGCGCTCACCAACCTGCATGCCGGCGAGACGCTTGATGCCTCGCAGCTGCCGCTTCGCTATACCGCGGGCACCCCTTGCTTCCGCGAGGAAGCCGGTTCCGCCGGCCGCGATACCCGCGGTATCATTCGCCAGCACCAGTTCACCAAGGTCGAGATGGTCAAGTTCGCCCGTCCCGAGGAATCCGATGACGAGCTTGAGAGCATGGTGGCAGAGGCCGAGTACATTCTGCAGCAGCTTGGTCTGCCGTATCGCGTGATCAGCCTGTGCACCGGCGACTTGGGCTTCTCTGCGCGCCAGACCTATGACATCGAAGTGTGGCTGCCCAGCTACAACGCGTACAAGGAGATATCGTCCTGCTCCAACTGCGGTGACTTCCAGGCTCGCCGTGCCAACATCAAGTACCGCGACCCGGAGAACTTCAAGGGCACCCGCTTTGTCCACACGCTCAACGGCTCCGGCCTGCCCACCGGCCGCACCATGGCCGCCATCATGGAGAACTATCAGAACGCCGATGGCACCATCACCGTTCCCGAGGTGCTTCGTCCCTACATGGGCGGGCGCGAGTGCATCGAGATCCAGGCGTAAGCCGCGGTGGGAATATTCGTCCACACAAGCCATCTAATATGAGAAGGCCCCCGGTTTGGGGGCCTTTTTGATTGCGGCGCTTATTGATGGGCGGGGTGGAAAGCCGGCGGGCTACAGGCAATATTCTGCCTTGAGCCTAGAGGCGAAGGCGTTGTAGTCTTCATATTCTCCCGCCGCGATCTCTTTATCTGCATGGTCGATGGATGCCATAAGGCGAGATTGTGGCGCGCCGAAGAAGCGAAGGGCGTTGAGGCCGCAGAGCTTGGCGGTGATGGTTTCGCCAAAGCGCGCCTGCAGCAGGTTCTGGAAAGCCGTCATGTCCGCTGCGGTCGCTATACAGCGGGGCGTGTCGCAGCCGTCGAAGTCGCTACCCAGCGCGATAACGTCCTCGCCGCCGCGCTCCAGCCAGCGGTCGATGTGGCGGGAGATGTCGTCGAAGTCCGCTTCGCCCTCTTCGCGTAGAAAGCCGTTGTAGAAGTTAAGACCAACAAGGCCGCCGCGCTCGCGAATGCAATCGAACTGGGCGTCCGTAAGGTTTCGCGGCGCACTGCAGACGGTGCGGCTGTTTGAGTGGCTTGCGACCAGCGGGGCGTCCGTGGCAGCCGCGACTTCACCGAAGCAGCGATCATTTAGGTGCGAGACATCGATTGCGATGCCTGCCGCCTCCATGCGTCGCAACGCGGCGAACCCTGCCGCGGTAACGCCGTCTGCCGTGTCATGACCGCTGGTAAGGGGGCCGGCGGCGTTCCAGCTGAGCGACGCCATGAGGATGCCGCGCCGCGACGCCTCGTCCACGTATGCGGGGTCGAGCGCGAAGAAGCGGGCGTTCTCGATGGTCCGCACGGCGGCGACGCGTTTGGATTCTAGGATGGTGGCGATGTCTCGTCCGCCCGCCGCGATGCCGATGCGGTCGCTGTTGATGGCGACTTGGTTATCCAGATACGACTCCACATGCTCAAAGAACGCCAGCGACTGCGAGGCGGAGAGTTCGTCCGGAATGAAGCAGGCGAAGCACTGAGCCCAGGGCGTGTCGCCGATGCCTTCCAACGAAATGTGGCAGTGGTTGCGCTTCAAGTCGCGACAAAGCTCGGGTGCATTCTCGTCACCCGGGCCGTAGAAGTCCATATCGCTGGCGGTTTTGAGATCGCTGGGCAAGCTTTGCCAGGCAAGGCGGTCGGCGGTGTCGCAGTGCAGGTCGAATACGGTGTACATAATGGGGAGCATCTCCTAGCGGGGTGGTTCGGTGTCTTCCATATCAAGGTGGAGCGTTTGCTCGACCACCTTCATGAGTTCCTCGTCCGTGATAGCCGGATTGAGCTTGACCAAGCCGACCATGCCGAAGATGACCACGCAGAACATCTCGTAGACCATCTCGATTTCAACCTTGTGGAACTGCGCGTATTCACTCGCAACGCACGCGTCCAGGGCGTTGACGGTCTCTCTGACCGCGCGCACGTCAAAGGCGTCGCGAACGCCAAGCTCTTCTATAACGCGAATCATGGGGCGCTCGTTGCCGGCGGCGTCGTAGAGCGAGCGGCGAAACGCCTGCACGCAGGCGCGCAGGGACTGGCGGGTCTTGCCGAATTCCCGGTTCTCATTCCATACCATGGCGCTTTCGACCAGATCCTCGATGTAGTCATCGAGCACGGCGCGAGTGATCTCCTTTTTGCCATGAAAGTAGTAGTAGACCAGCTCGCGCGTTACGCCGGCTTCGGCGGCGATGTCTTTGACGGTGGTTTTTGCCACGCCCTTTTTTTCGTAGAGCGCGCGAGCGGCCTGGGCGATCTGCCCTGCCTGTCCGGTGAGCCGGCGGCTTTCGAGGGAAAGCCTGCTGGTGTGGCCATCGACCCGATGGGTCTTCATGTTCTCGGGCGTATGCATGGCTCTCTTTCGGGACGAGAAAACAACAATGGGCACCCCGCATTCAAACGGGGTGCCCATATTATAAGGACGCTTTCAGCCGATGCGGCTCACGTCTTTTGCACTTGTCGCTGGACGAGCAGGTTGAACAAGCAAGGGGTATACGCTAGCGGTTCTCGTTCACCACGGCCTTGTAGGGGCGAGTGTGGGTGTAGATTTCATCGTGCAGGGGGTTAAGGCTCCTGCGCTTGATTTGGAGGAGCTGGTAGACCGCGACGCCCGCGTTGAATGCCAGGGCGACGGCGCTGACGATAAAGAACGCGGTGGGGTTGTGCGTGGTTGGGATGGGGGCGATGCGGTCGGCGAACTGCGGTACCGTCATGATGAACATGATCCACAGGCCAAGGGTTTGGGCACGGTGCTGCAGCCAGGCACCGCGCTTGATGAAGAACGTGGGGATGGTGCAAGAGAGCAGAAGGGCCAGGCCGCAGTAAGCGGAATGGTCGGAGATGCAGTTGTAGGTGTAGGCGAAGTTCCACAGGTCGTAGGCGATGATCCAAGGCCAGATCATATCGGGCCAGATCATGTCACGGGTTTTGTCGCGAGAGACAAAGATGCCAAGCCAGCCGCAGATAGTGATGATGTTGAGGATGCCCGCGATGCCGTTCATGATGTTCCAGGGGCCGGAGATGGTCCACAGGTTCTCGACGGTGCCGCCTCCCCACAGGCCAAAGCTGAAGACCTGGAAATCGCGTAGCACCGCCTCGGCGATGTTGATGGCGAGGATGAGAGGCGGAAAGCACAGGGCCCACTTCTTTTCATAGAGGTGATGGGTCTGGCCGTCCTTGCCGGTCCAGCTGACAAAGCGCAGTGCCATGAAGCCCAGGCAGCCCGCGAGCGCGGAGTAGGTCTTGACCCAGTTGAACCAGGTGCCGGTGCCGTATTCGTTGCCGGGGGCGGCGGTGGTGGGCCATACAAAGATGGTCAGCACCAGCGGAACGATGCCAAACAGGGTGATGCCGGCCCAGGGTTTGGAGCGACCGAGCTCATTGAACGCCATGAGGGCAAACAGGATGAAGAGCCAAATGGCCCAATAGGACATATCGCCTGCCGTGTAGAGCAGCCCCATAAATCCTCCTCTGGTAGGGGTGTGGAACATAAGCGAGCCCAGTATACTGAGCCGCTTCTCCACATCCTTTACATATTTAATCCGCCTGTGAAATGGACGACCTGCGGAAAGGGAGCGCTTGCTCAAAAAAGCACTGGATGTAAAAAGATACGAACATACGTTCTGATTTTATGTTACTATAACAGCATAGTGAAAGCGGAAGAGAAGGGAGTGGAGATGGGCGATTGCGGGTTTGAATTGATCGAAGGTTGTAAGGATGTGCGGAGCAGGGCGGCGGTTCTTTTTCAAAGTGAGCAGGACGAGGAGGACCTGAGGGTCGAGTGCGCTATTACAGCGGACGGATGCATGGACATCATGCAAGAGAGCGCCGGCCCCCTGACCGAGTGGTGCTTTGAAGAAAGCCCACATAGGGTGGAGACGTACGCTGGCGCTGACGCGGTCGACGCGCTGATGCGGTACTTCCATTTGGATATTCCCGAGCAGCTGCCCGAGCTTCTGCGCATCGAGTACATGGGGTATGACTGCGGCATGAGAATCCGGGCGCTCATGCGCAGCCTAGATGTTCCCTATGAGGTGATTGAAAGCGATATCGTGCGATAGGGGTCCAACGGTATACTGTCACGCGGACAAGTTGGTATGAGTGGAGGCGCTTTCATGGCTCGCAGATGGACGAATCGGTACCGTGCGGTTGAGATGGACGGAATTGCTGCATCGTATGACGTTGTGGTGGTTGGGGCGGGTCCTGCGGGGATCATGGCCGCCGTCGAAAGCGCCCGCACTGCGCGAAGCGTCTTGCTTGTGGAGGCGTCCTCCCTTCCGCGCGAGAAAAGCTGCGGAGGCATGCTGAACCTCTACTCCAGGCGAGCGCTTGAACCCTACGGGGCGGTTCCCGAGGAGATGATTCTCGACCCCAAGTGGATTGATTTTCGCTACTACCACATTGATCGCGAGGTAAAAAAACCTACGCAGGTACGCTTTCTGAATGTTGACAGAGGAATGTTCGACGAGTGGCTTCTCAGTTTCCTGCCCGCCAACGTGCACGTTGCCTGCGGGGTGCGCTTGGCGGACCTTTGGCAAAGCCCTGTGAAGGCGAGGGTGCTTTTGAAGGGCCTCCGCGCAGACGGATCTCGCGCGGAAGCGAGTGTGGACTGCTCGTATCTCATCGCGGCGGATGGACCGCGCGCCACGGTAAGGGAGAGGCTCGGGCTGCGTCCCTTTGACCGCTACATCACGGTGCAGGAGTACGTGAGCATCGAGCGCGGGGCTATCGAGCCGTATTTCGATTGCATCTACTCAAAGGAATTTGATCGCGACTACGGTATCGGCTACATCATGCCGAAGGGCGATGTGGCGATTATTGGCTCGATTTTCTACCCTGGATCGAGAGACGTTGAGCGCAAACATGAGGATGTGCTTGATAGGTTGCGCGACATCTACCCGTTTGGCGAGTCGGTGAAGCGCGAGACGTGGATCGCCGCGCACCTTCGCCGTCCCGCAGACCTGGTCGCGGGAAAGGGGAGGGTTCTTCTAGCCGGAGAGGGCGGCGGCTTTTTGTCGTGCACGTCCGGCGAGGGGATATCCTTTGCGCTAAATTCGGGCATTATGGCGGGGAAGGCCGTGGCGGCTGCATTCGAAGACGATTCCCTGGTGGCTTCATCGGCGCTTGAATGCTATGAAAGGGCCTTGAAGCCCATGAAGAAGAATTTGGCGTTTCGTATGGGGATGTTTCCCATTATGAACAACTATGCCTGCAAGAACCTTGCTTGTCTGGTGCCAACGCCTCTTGTGAGCAAGATGACGGAGCGCTTGTAGCCGATTGCTCGATCTGACGGATTACGTGGATGCCGCTGGGCGGAAATATGTGCACGGTGAGGGCATTTTGGTATTCGCCCAACAAGCAAAGGGTACGTTAGCAACAGCGGCCGGCTGGATGGCCGCGTCTGTAGCTGGCGAGGATAGGAGCCCTTATGTTGTTCAAGAACGTGTTGGTTCCCTACGATGAGTCGGAACATGCCGCGGCTGCCCTGCATCTGGCGATTGACTTGGTTGGCGATGATCCCGAAGCGACGATTCGGGTGGTCACGGTTGTCTCAAATGACATCATGCCCCCTTCCGCGCTTTCAGCGGCGGTTGCCTTCGATACGTCTCCGGTGAGTTATGAGAATTACGAGGCCCTCTTGTCGCATATCGCCGAGCGGTCCGATCGTGAACTTCATGATGATGTGGCCGGGCTTTTGGGGAAGGATATGCAGGGCATACACGCGAAGCTGGTCATTGAGACCAGGCTTGCAGGTTCTCCCGTCGAGGGGATTACCAACTATGCGATGGATCATCGCTGCGACCTCATCGTGATGGGTCGTCGCGGGCTGGGGGCTTTGCGAGGCATGCTCGGAAGCGTGAGCTACGGCGTTCTGCGCTCGGCGGACATTCCGGTTTTAACGGTAAAGTGAGGGCGCGTATCTAAAAGCATCGATAAAGAAAAAGGGTCCCGATTGGGACCCTTAATCAAATCATACTGGCGGAGAGCTGGGGATTCGAACCCCAGATTCCCTTTTGGGGAATACTCGCTTAGCAGGCGAGCACCTTCGGCCTCTCGGTCAGCTCTCCGTAACAGCTAGTGAATAATAACCTATTAGCGGTACTTTGCACAAGACATGCTCAGCAAGTCTTCAAAACTTCAGCCCAATTCAATCCTGTTGCATCGGTTTTTGCTAGTACGTTCCGTATTCAAGGTGCGCGATGCCGGGTTGCAAAGAGCGGTTGATGGCTCCAAGTTCGTCGCGCCCCATCGTCCTCCACATGCAATAGACGCAGCGAATGGCGAGGAAGAAGAAGCCGTTGTCGACAAGAAGCACGGCGAGGTCGGCGATGCGGTTTGAGAACTCCTCGGTTGGAGGAACGGGAATCCCCTCTGCGCGGGCAACTTCGACGGCCTGCGAAAAGTCGAGCCTACCGGAAAGCCCTTCTTTTTGACAAAGGGCACGAAGCTCTTCATCTGCAACCTCGCTGACCTGTTCGCCGCGCGGGACCAGGCTATAGCATGCGAGCGCTACATCGATGCGGCCGAGTTGCCAGTAGGCGAACGCGACGCGGTAGAAATAGTAGCTTATGGTCTCGCGGTCATAAGCGCATCGCAGGCCGTGTTTGACGACCTCGGCTATCTCATCGAATCTCTCAAGGCGACTGAGCGCGCTGATAAGAAGAAGGTGCGCTTGGGTCGATGTGACGGAAACGTCGAGAAGCCTATGCAGCTCGTCTAAGGCCCGAGTGTAGTTGCCGGACTTGAGATACATGGTCGCCAGGTCGCTCTCCGCGAAGAACAACGCATCGGGCGCTCGCAAGATGCGGGTTGTTGGGTCATCTTCGAAAAGGGGGAGCAAAAGCCTACCCAAGTGATTCTCGCAAAATTGGGTCTGCACGGCTCCGCTTGACTGAAGCTCCGCGACCACACATGCGGCGGATATTTCCTCGGTGAGTTTGATAAGGCCTTCCGCGGTCTCGGAGGGATCGCTTTCGAAATGCTCTCTCAGTTCCTTGACGCGGATGTTGTACGGGCTATCCTCATCCTCCATTACTTCGAGTTCGGAAGCCTTGTCCGCCATGAGCAGACGGCGCAGGCATTCGGGGAGGTCACGCGGGTCATCCTTTGGTTGGGCGTCGCGAACGGTGGAACCCAATTGGGGCATGGGCTGATCGATGCACAGCGGAGAGAGTTCGGTGGTGCACCGGCCATCGCGCAAGGACGTCCCTGCGAGCGTGCGCGCAAGGGGGACAAGGCGGGCGAGATAGTCTTCTCGCTCGTATTTCATAAACCTGGAATGGTTGGGTTTTGCCTGGTTGTCCATTTGAACGTAGCACGTATGGATGCCCAGGCCGGATGCGAAGCAGGCTCCGGCAAGGACGAGCGCCATGCGAAAGCCGTGTTCAAGGGCGAGGGCCTCGCGGTCCGTGTCCAAAATCTCCTTCCATACCACCGTTGATTTGGGCGTGCCGCTAAACGCTTCTTCAGCGGGGAGGTCTTCGGGCTGAGGGGCGAGGAAATTGACGGCCATCACGCCGTTTTTCGCATCGACGCGGTATGTGTAGTCAAGACGGGTGACCAGCGAGAGATGCTCGACAAGGGACGCGAAGCGGCTACGGATATCCCACTCTCCGCCGGGCGTGCAGGCAATGGTGCCGGGCGATGCCCAGGGGTTGGGTTCGATGGATTTCTCCATGAGGCGATCAACGTAGCCGGTGATGATGCGGAATTGCTCGATATCAAGGTAGGCGCAGATTCGCTCGACGCCGTCGGTACGTGGGGGGAGGTCTTCGCCCGTGATGGTGTCGGCAATCTTCGACAGGCGATTCAGGATGGATTCAAGCGCATAAAGCAGCCTGGCGTCATGGGGCGAGACGGCTTCACGATCATAGTTGATATAGAACGCATCCATGAGTTCTATACGGGCGAGGGAGACCGAGCCCACGGTCGAGATCTCGCGAAGCTTTTCGAGGTCGATATGGCTTATAAGCCGCTTTGCATACAGCTCAAAGCCGCTGGGGTCCTCTTTCTCGGAGATGGAGCGCATTGATACCGTAAGGGCGTCGACTAGTTGCATGGAAGCAAGCGAAAGAAAGAACTCGGTGGCACCAAGGTCGCTGAGGATGGGATTGCCTTCATTTTGGTCGGTATGATGCGACACGTTAAATCACTCCTCAAAGATCGCGCTACTCGGCTCTGTATGTTCCCATTTTCCTACGTTGGGAACAATGATTGTGGCCGCTTGGGTTTTCATGGGCGATTCGTAATTGTGTAAATATGGACGATGACCTCGCGAAACTGTATCTCGAGCAAGGGAAGTTCAAAAAAGTTGATATTTATGCTTGACGTTATCTAGGGGGAGTGACATTATATTCCTTGCGTTGCGGCGTTACCTCAGCTGGATAGAGGGTCTGACTACGAATCAGAACGTCACAGGTTCGAATCCTGTACGCCGCACCAGTTGATTGTTGAAGGAGAGTCAGAGATGGCTCTCCTTTTTTCATTTAGGGCATGTTCTTACGCGGAGCGCGTCTTCTCTTGAGGACGACCTGGACGGGCGATCTTTGGTTGAGAATGTCTCTGGTCGTTCGGGCAGCGCGCGGATGACCGCGCGGCGTCTGTAAGAAATCTGGCCAAAGCGAAAAAAGTTCTTGACTTAAAGCTGATATCATGTGATTATATTTCTTGCGTTGCGGCGTTACCTCAGCTGGATAGAGGGTCTGACTACGAATCAGAACGTCACAGGTTCGAATCCTGTACGCCGCACCAGTTGATCTTCGAGCCTCCTTCGGGAGGCTTTTTTCATATGCATTCATGTTTAACATTGAAATAGGTGCTGGGGCATGGTGGCGGCTGAATGCGGGTCGCATTGCTTATAGGGGCCGCCTACAGGGCTTTTCGCCAATAACAATGTCGGCGCTATGGATGCTGATGGCGCGCCAGCTGAATAAATCGACAAGCTGGTCGACGGATCTGGGCGAGGAATCGGGCGCGATGCCGGCGATATGGGACAGGTGGCCAAGGAGCTTCTCGGGCGTACCGAAGCACGCCATAAGTTCTCCCATGTCGCAGTCTCTATCACGTTTGGAGAGACGGCGGCCATCGGGAGCTGCGAGCAGGGGAACGTGCGCATAGCTGGGATGGTTGTAGCCCAAAAGGTTCTGAAGGTATATCTGGCGCGCGGACGACCCCAGAAGGTCGCGCCCCCGCACGACCTCGGTTACGCCCATATGCTCGTCGTCGACGGTGACAACAAGTTGGTAGGCGAACACCCCGTCGCTTCGCTGGATTAAGAAGTCACCGCAGTCGGCGGCGAGGCATTCGGACACCGTTCCATACGTGCGATCGTTAAATGTGATGATTCCTGCTGGGTCCGCCTCGTCGGGCACCTTCAGGCGGAGGGCCGGGGCCTTGAGCGCGCGCCGCCTGGCGACCTCGCCTGCGTCTAGGTTGCGGCAGGTGCCGGGATACAGAGGGGTGCCGTCGCTGGCATGGGGGGCGCTGGCGGCGTGCAGCTCTGCGCGCGTGCAGAAGCATGGGTATACCAAGTCCTGGCTTGCAAGGGCGCGAACGGCGTCGCGGTATAGGTCCAGCCGGTCGCTTTGATAGTAGGGGCCCTCGTCCCAATCAAGACCAAGCCACCTCAGATCGGCGATAAGCTGTTCATCGAATTTGCCCCTGCGGCAGCGCTCGTCCAAATCTTCAATACGCAGCACCATGCGTCCGTTTTGGCTGCGTACGGATAGCCAGGCAACCAGCGCGGAATACACGTTTCCAAGGTGCATCCTGCCAGATGGAGAGGGGGCAAAGCGCCCCACCACCGGGTGGGCGGCGGCTTGTGCCGTACCTGCGTTGGTATGTTGGGCGTTACTGTTCATGGGCAAGAGTATAGCGCGGCGCCGGACGAGTATGAAAAAAGCGCACCCGGGGGGGATGCGCTTTGAAAGGGCTGCGGGCAAAAGCTGCATAAAAGCCGCGGCTGGTCTATATGGGCTGGTCTACATGGGCAAAGCGGTCTGGGCGGTGTAGACGCGTGCCTGGTACTCGCGGTCAAGGTCAAACAGGCCCTTGGGGTCGGAGCCAAAGAGCTTCATGTTGGTGACCATGTCGCGCGCGTTTGCTTCCTCCTCGCCCTGCTCCTTAACAAACCAATCGAGCATCTGCATGGCACGGATGTCGTGCACCTCATGGGCGACCTCGTAGCAGTGGTGGATGAGGCTGGTGACGTACTCCTCATGGGCAAGGCCAGCCTCAAGCGGCTCAAGGTCGTTCTCAAACACCTTATCGGGCTTGGCAATAGCCTCCATGGTAGGCTTGTAGTCGTTGTCCAGCAGGTAGCGGCGGATGGCCAGCGCGTGGTCGGCCTCCTCCTTAACCTGGATCATGTACCAGTTGGCAAAACCCTTAAGACCGCGGTCCTCATAGTAATCGGCAAACGTGAGGTACAGATAGGACGAGTAGAGCTCGGCGTTGATCTGTTCCTCCAGGGCCTGGGCGACGGCGGAATTGATGGCCATAGTGCATTCCCTCTTTCTGCTTGGTGTACCTGTGCAAAATAGGTGGCGCGCCCCCTCGCGCGCTGCATGTAAGTATAGCGCTCCGTGCGGACGGTCGGTTATCTCCCGCGGGTGCAATTCGCGCGGAGCGTGAACGCATTATGGCGAGGGTGTGGGTACAATTGGTGCCAAATTTACCCGCGGAGTGGAAGGGTCGTTCATGCGCATCCGTATCTCCAACGCGCTCGCCGTCGTCGCCGCGACCGTTGCGCTCGCGTTGTCCTGCCTGTTCTCAGCCCCCGTTGTCGCGCGGGCAGACGGCTTCGATATGCATTCTGTCAACATCTTCGCCACCGTATTGGAAGACGGGCGCATGCTTGTCTCGGAGTCGCGTACGTTCGACTTCGACGATGATGTGAACGGTGTGTTTTGGACCATCCCGTTAGGCGAGAACCAGCAGGGCCATCCAACCTCTCTTGAGCAGGTCAGCGTTAGGGCGACTGAGAACGATCAGCAGGTGAACTACCAGCTTGTGGACTCGGCAAACAATGGCGACACGGGTGTCTACACCGTGGAGAACGATGGAGACCGGGTTACCATCAAGGTCTTCTCGCCCCATGAATCCGGCGAGCAGGGAAGCTTCATGGTGTCCTACATCATCAACGGCGCCGTCATGGCGTGGTCCGATACCGCGGAGCTGTATTGGAAGTTTGTGGGTGACGGCTGGACCGAGCCTTCCCATGACGTGACGCTCACCCTTGGTTTCTCGGGTGAGGCCCATGACATCTACGGGAGCGATGGCAGCGTAGAGAGCAAGGACTGGTCTTCTGACGAGCTTTCTGATCTTGGCGTGCGCGCGTGGGGTCACGGGCCCTTGGACGCAACGGTTCAGGTTGGCGATATGGGTGAGCCGGTCGCCTGCTTTACCGTGCCGCGCGTCGATTCGGGTGAGTACGCCGAGGCGCGTCTGGTGTTCCCCGTGTCTTGGGTGCCTGATCTTCAGGCGTCCTCGTCCGCGCGTCTTGAGACCATCTTGGACGAGGAAGCCGCGTGGGCGGAAGAGGCCAACGCGCGTCGCGAGGAGGCTCGCCGCATAGTTGCGGCGGCGACGGTGCTGAGCGTGGGCTCGGCCGCGGTTTTGCTTGTTGCCGCCGTGGGCCTGCGCCTCACCGTGTTCAAGAGCCCCAAGCCGATGTTTCAGGATACGTATTATCGCGATGTTCCCAGCGATGATCATCCTGCGGTAATTTCTGCTTTCATGTGCGACGGCGATGTAGGCGACGCTGCATTTGTGGCGACCCTTATGAAGCTTACGGACGAGCGCGTGATCGAGTTGGTGTGCCAAACGCGGCAGAAGCGCGGGCTGTTTGGCTCCAAGGACGAGGATTCCTACAGTATCCGCCTTGTCGACCGCGCCCGTGCAACCGACCCCATCGACCGCGATGCACTCGATTTGTACTTTGGCCCGGGCGTCCAGAATGGCGAAGAGGTGCGTTTCGATGGGGTTTGCGCGAACGCGGACGAGGATTCCGACGCCTATGGCGAGCGTTTGGACGGCTTCAAGGCTTCCGTTGGCGCGGCTATCGAGATGCGCGGCCTCTTGCGTGACAGCTCGCATGCGTTTGGGTTGACGGTCGTTGTCCTCGCCGTCGTGATAGGCGTGGCGTCTCTATTCGCAACCATCGAGCTCGAGACGAGCGTCCTGGCGCTGCTCGCTACGTGCGCCATGGCTATTGCCGCCGCGGCGGTGGCCGCCACGGCTCGGCGCTATACCCGCGAGGACGTGGAGCTGCGCGCCCGGTGCCTGGCGCTCAAGCGCTGGCTGGAAGATTTCACCCGTCTGGGCGAGGCGGTGCCGCAAGACCTTATCTTGTGGAACAAGCTGCTGGTCATGGCGGTTGCCCTGGGCGTATCCGATAAGGTGCTTCGCGACCTTGCGGACGCGGTCCCGCGGGATATGCGCCAAGACGAGCTGGGCGGCTTCTACTATCCCGTGTACTGGTGGTGCTATCCCCACGGTGGCCTTGGCTCGCCCACGCGCGACCTGTCTTCTACCTACGGAGCCATCTCCGCCGCGGCGCTGGCGGCGAGCGCAAATAGCTCGTCGGGCGGCTTTGGCGGAGGTTTCTCCGGTGGCGGCGGAGGAGGCGTTGGCGGAGGCGGCGGCGGAACGTTTTAGGGCGCTGCCAGCTCCGTGTTCAGGCTTGCGATGCGGCGCACGGTGACGGACGGTTGCGGTCGCATGAAAAAAGAAGGGCTCCTGATAAGGGAGCCCTTTCTTGTGCGGATGCGTTCCGCGTATGCTTGTCCTCGCCGTATCGATCGCGTACGAGACTAGGCGCCAAGCTGCCCTCAAGGCGCCGGTTAGCGATCTTAGGCGGAGAGATCCATTCCGTACAGGTACATCTCGCGGGGGAGCACATGGCGCTCTTCGCGATTTGCCCGGTACATTGCGGCGCGCTTAAGGCCGCGGCGCTCGTAAAACTTCCACGAGCAATCGGTGTCGGTGTAAAGGTACATGCCCTCCGCACCGCGAGAGGTGACATAGGAGGTCGCCGCATCTAGCAGGACGCTGCCAATTCCAAGCCCGCGGGCGGTGCCGCTCACGGCAAGCAGGGTGATCTGGCTTGCGCGGGCAAGGCCGCTTTGCTCAAGTAGACGGCTGTTGACGCGCTGCTCTGCTTCCAAGAAGGAGAGGTACTCGTCCGTAGCCTTGGGCTCCAGCTTATGCATGCGCTCCAGGAACGCGTCCATAGCGGCATGACATTCTTTGGCATGGGGGAGTCGGTCGCCTTCGGCGCGTGCCAGCACGATGCCGCAGGGAACATCGTCCACTAATACAACCTGCGAAAAGCTGGAAATCTCAAGGGAATGGACCAGGTCGCACGCGGCTTCCAGGGCGTTGTATTCCTGGTTGGGCACGTAGGTATGCCAGGTGTCCTTCAGGATTGAGGCAAGGGCGCTAAAATCGTCCTTCTCAAACGGCCTATAGATGACGCGTGAAACCATTCGTGCCTCCTTCTTCACTAAGGTTTCTACCACGCGGGAGGGATTCAAATATGGTCTCCCTATGTCACCACAGGTCCCCCGCGAATTCTTCGCGGAACCGTCACGTTGTCTTGGCATTTTCTTCAAAATCACCCCGTGCCATGCACAACGCGGGCGGCGGGTTGCGCTACATTAGTAGGACGAAGAGAGAGGCCGTCCCCCTTGCATGGCGGGACGCTCGCATCCACGAAGGAGGAGTGCTGCATGGGCACAGACAAGAAGATCTCGCGCGCGCTGATCTCGGTGACCGACAAGACGGGTGTCGTCGAGTTCGCTCAGTCGCTGGTAAGCGACTACGGTGTTGAGATCATCTCGACGGGCGGTACCGCGCGCGTGCTGGAAGAGGCCGGCGTTCCGGTGATCCCCATCGAGGAGTTCACGGGCTTCCCCGAGATGATGGACGGGCGCGTCAAGACGTTGCACCCCAAGGTGCATGGCGGCTTGCTGTGCCGTCGCGACTCCGAGCAGCACATGGCGGAGGCCGCTGAGCACGGTATCCAGATGATCGACCTGGTCTGCGTCAACCTCTACGAGTTCGAGAAGACCGTCGCCTCCCCGGACGTCACCTTTGTGGACGCCATCGAGCACATCGATATCGGCGGTCCCTCCATGCTGCGTTCCGCTGCCAAGAACAACGATTCCGTCACCGTGGTCTGCGACCCTGATGACTATGCTCGTATTTTGGACGAAATGTCCGTGCATGCCGGTTGCACCACGCTTGGCACCCGTCGCCATTTGGCTGCCAAGGTCTACACCCGCACCGCTTCTTACGATACGGCTATCTCTACCTGGCTCAATACCTACCTGGCGAACGAGGACGCGGGCGCTGCCGGCACCACCGCCCCCGCGTTTGTGCCTCCGGCGGCCTTTGACTTGCACCTTGAGAAGGCCCAGGACCTGCGCTATGGCGAGAATCCGCATCAGACCGCCGCGGTCTATCGCTTCGCCGATAGCTTTGGCAATTTCGCCTCGTCCGCAAGCCCTCTGGTTGGTGCCGAGCAGATCCAGGGCAAGCCGTTGTCCTACAACAACTTCCTGGATGCCGACGCCGCCTGGAACGCCGTTCGCGAGTTCGAGGAGCCCGCGGTCATCATCCTGAAGCATCAGAATCCCTGCGGCTCCGCAACGGGCGAGGACGTGACCGAGGCGTATGACCGCGCCTTCGCTTGCGATCCTAAGAGCGCCTTTGGTGGCATCATCGCCGTCAACCGCGAGGTGCCCCTGAGCCTGGTGGAGCATTTCGCAGACGTCAACAAGCAGTTTGTCGAGGTTCTCATCGCCCCGTCCTTCAGCCCCGAGGCGCTCGAGCGCCTGTCCAAGCGCACCAACCTGCGCGTGCTTGCCACCGGCGGCGCTGACGGGCACGCCCAGCTTGAAGCCCGTACCGTCGATGGCGGCATGCTGGTTCAGTGCGTGGATACGGTGGACGAGGATCCTTCGACTTTCACGTTCCCCACTACCCGCAAGCCCACGGATGCAGAGATGGAAGACCTCATCTTTGCCTGGAAGGTTTGCAAGACCGTCAAGAGCAACGCCATCCTCATCGCTAAGGATCGCGCCGGCATTGGCATGGGTCCCGGCCAGCCCAACCGCGTTGACTCCGCACTGCTGGCCTGCCAGCGCGCCGAGGAGGCCTGTGAGCGCATGGGCGTCGAGGCGGGCGGCTTTGCCTGCGCCAGCGATGCGTTCTTCCCGTTCCGCGACAACGTCGACGTGCTTGCCGCGCATGGCGTGACCGCCATCATCCAGCCCGGCGGATCGGTGCGTGACGACGAGTCCATCCAGGCGTGCGATGACCACGGTATCGCCATGGTCTTTACCGGCACCCGTCACTTCCGTCACTAAAAGCATGCGGGTAGCGGGTATAACCCATGCGGGTTAACCTGACGATCCATAAGGACAATACGGGCTCCCGAGATTTCGGGGGCCCTTTTTGAAAGGAGAGCCGTGAGCGACCAGGCGTTGACGGAGCTGTTCGATAACCCGGATGAGCAGCGCGCGTATGAGGAGTTCTGTGCCAACCAAGAGCGCGGCAACCAGCCGTTCAATCTGGACGCGCCCGCCCTGGTATGCCGTTGGCGCATGTCGAAGAAGCGCGTCCCGCTGCTCAACAGGCACATCCGCGCCCTGTCTCAACGCGTTGTCATGGGCGAGCCGCTTACCCATAACATGCTCTCGTGGGCCAAGCAGCATGTGGAATGGTCGCTGACCGAGGGTTCCTACGTGGAGCACAACGGCGTGCTCATGTTGGTGATCGATGTCAACGGCAACGCCGCTATGACGGTGGGGGCCTATGAGCCCCTGGTTGATACTGCGTCCGCCGCTCTTGCCGCTCGCGCAGAGCCCGCCCGCCTTGAAGAGGAGGAGGCCGGCGTCGCGCCCGAGGTGCTCTGCTGCATGCGCGACGGGCGCCTGCTGGTCGCCGCGGGCGAACATGTGTGCGGCAGCTTGTCGCTGGTGGAGCAGCTGGCCGCCACACGCGGTATCGCGGTTGAGCATGTAGGTTCCGGCGACGCGTTCTTGAAAGACGTCCATTCCTCGTCCACCCCTATATTCTTGGTCTCCGATGAGCATGGAGTGGTCCCCGCGCGCGAGGTGGATGAAGATCAGTCTGATGACGCGAATCTTGTCCGCTTCCTGCGCGATGGCGTGGCAAAGCTGTTCTCCTAAGGGCGCCGCGCTGGCGGGTGCGTGCCTCGGGTTGATGTTGTCGATAACGGCCGCTTTCTTGGGCGGCGGGGAGAGGAGGGCGTTGTGGCGCTTATCTACGTGGTTGAGGACGATGCTTCCATCCGTGGTGAGCTTTTGCAGGTGCTTGAGCGCAACGGGTATGAGACGCGCTGGTGCGAGCGGTTCGATACCGTGGTCGACGAGGTACTCGCCGCTTCACCGGACCTGGTGCTGCTCGATCTCACCCTGCCCGACACGGACGGCCAGTTCATCTGCCGCGAGCTGCGCGCGGTTTCAAGCGTTCCCATCATGGTCCTCACTTCGCGCGTGACGGAGATAGACGAGGTCATGAGCATGAACATGGGCGCGGACGACTTTGTGCCCAAGCCCTATAGCGCTCGCGTGCTGGTGGCGCGCATCGAGGCGCTGCTGCGTCGCGTCGCGGGTTCGTCCGAGACGCAGCTGCTGCGCCATAACGGTGTCGAGATCGATCCGGCGCGTTCGCTGGCATACGCCAACGGCCGCCAGGTGGAGCTCACCAAAAATGAGATGCGAATCTTAACGCTGCTGGTCTCCAAGGCGGGCACCATCGTGTCGCGCGAGGCCCTCATGCGCGATCTATGGGATTCAGATGCGTTTGTGGACGATAACACGCTTACCGTCAACATCAACCGTCTGCGCGGTACGCTCGAGAAGATCGGCGTCAAGGGCTATCTCACCACGCATCGCGGCCGCGGCTATTCGGTTTAGGGGGAGCTATGACGTTTGGGTCATACCTGCGTTCCGCTTGGCCCACGGTGGCCATTCTCTGCGTGGCGAGCTTGCTGACGTGCATGGTGCTCGAGGTTTCCGGCACCGGCGCGCCCCTGCTTTCGCTGGTCGCCTGCGTGCTCATAGGTTCTTCGGTGTTGCTGTTGGTCGTCGACTACCTTCGCAAGCGCGCATTTGCCTGCGAGCTCGACAGCCTTGCGGACCAGCAGGGCCATGCCCTGTGGGCAAGCGAGCTCATCGACCGTCCGGATTTCATCGAGGGCCAGCTTGCCTATGACGCCCTTTGCGCCGTTTCCAAAGCGGCGAACGACGAGGTGGCGGGGTATCGCCGCCAGACCAACGATTACCGCGAGTATGTTGAAACTTGGGTCCATGAGGCGAAATCGCCCCTCGCCGCGGCGCACCTTATGATCGAGAACATAGAGGACGAGCTTTCCGCGGTGGGCGAGGACCCTATCGATGAAGAAGTGCTCTTCTCGCGTGTCCGGGCGCTGGACGAGGAGCTCGACCGCATGGAGGGCTATGTGGAGCAGGCCTTGTTCTACGCACGTTCCGAGGCGGTCGAGCGCGACTACCTTATCCGCGAGTACAACCTCAAGGAGCTGGTGTCCGCTGCCTTGCGCGCCAACTCGCGCATGCTCATCTCCGCCCGGGTCGCGCCGTTTCGCCGCAATCTCGACTACCAGGTGTTTACCGATGAGAAGTGGATGCTCTTCATCTTTGGGCAGATCATCCAGAACTCGGTTAAGTACGCCCGCGATGAAGGTGCCTCTATCGAGTTCAGCGCATGTTTGCGCGACGAGGGGCTGGCAACGGAGCGCGTCGAGCTTTCTATTTGCGATAACGGCTGCGGGGTCAGCGCTGCGGACTTGCCGAGGGTGTTCGAGAAGGGCTTCACCGGCGCGGCGGGCCGTTCTGGCAAGCGCTCGACCGGTATAGGGCTGTACCTGGTTAAACGTCTGTGCGACAAAATGGGCGTGGGGATTGACGCCGATTCGGTTGCGGGCGAGGGCTTTACGGTTATCTTGTCGTTCTCTACCAATCGCTTCCATTACTTTGAATAGCGCTTGCGTTGAATGGGGAGGGGCGCCGCCCTCTCTGGCAAACGTCCTCGCCCGGTGGGCTGCGGATTGTTTGCCAGAGAGGTCGGCGCTCCTCCTTCATGGCAGCGTTTAATAACCCGTTTACACCAACGTTTGGAATCGTGCCGCCCTATATGGCTGGGCGTACATACGTTATCGAAGACATCGTCCGTGCTCTTGACCGCGGCCCGGGCGACCCCAATTTGGCCACCATATTCATAGGAGCAAGAGGTACGGGAAAAACGGCGCTTCTTTCGTATCTCGCCGATGAAGCGCTTGAGCATGGCTGGATCTCGGTAAGTGTTGTCGCGGCACCGGGTATGCTGGAGGACATTTACGAGCGTACCAAGGAGGCTGCCGCCGCCTGTATCGATACGACGGACAGCCCAAAACTTAAAGGATTGACCGTCGCGCAGCTCTTTGGCCTCGAGTGGGAGTCCACCCCTCGCGAGCGGCTCAATTGGCGTTCTCGCATGAACGCTTTGTTTAAAGGGCTCGATCAATATGGCATAGGGCTTTTGATTACCGTGGACGAGGTGTCCGCGTCTCTTGATGAGATGATTTCCTTTGCCGCGACATACCAGCTTTTTGTTCGCGAGGGCAAGCGCGTTGGCTTGCTCATGGCGGGGCTTCCCCATCAGGTCTCCGCACTTTTAAGAAACCAAACGGTTTCCTTTCTTCACCGTTCGGTCCAGCACCGCCTAAGCGGCGTCCCCTTTATGATGCAGCTTGTGGGGTACAGATCGTGGGATGTATCCCTTGGTTCATGCGAAATTACCGCCAAAGACGTGCAACGAGGCGTGGCGTTGGCGCAAGGCGACCTTGGTCAGCGCGTGCTAGAGCCAACGTTTTATGAACTATCGGACGGCGACCTTGCGTTCCTTAGGGCGATGCTTGAGGACCAAGATGTGAGCTTGGTGGCAGATATAGCGCAGCGCATGGGGGTTGCCAGCAATTACGCTTCCCAGTACCGTGCAAGGCTGGTGGAACAGGGAATCATAGGCACGCGCGGGCGCGGAAAGATTGCGTTCGATATGCCGAACTTCAAGGAGTTCCTGCTTTCCAAGTTTGCAGAAGCGTAGCGTCGGGCACAAGATCGAGACAAGAGGGGCGCCCCGCTCTCCCGTGAAAACAATCCGCAGCCCCAACGGGGCGAGGACGTTTGCACGGGAGAGCGGGGCGCCCGCTCATAGCCGTTCTTATCCAAGTGCTACTTCACAACAAGGATGTCGCAATCGGTGTTGCGCAGCAGGAACGTGGAGATGGAGCCCAGCAGCGCGTACTTGATGGAAGATAGACCACGTGCGCCGCAGAGTACCAGGTCGGGCTGGATGACGTCGAGCATCTCGTCCTTCAGGGTCTCGCGAATGCGCCCGGCACGGATAACAACCTCGACCTCGGGGATGTCCGGATTGGCCTTTGCCTCTTCCACCTGCGCGGCAATGGAGTTCCTAAAAGCGGTTTCAAGGCCGTTGACCAGGTCGACGGGGTACGCGCCGGCGCTCTCGAGCGCGGTGGAGTCGATAACGTGACCGATAATCAATTTGGCATTGTTGTTCGCAGCGACCTTGATGGCGCGCGCGAGGACAAAATCCTGCTGTTCGGTGCCGTCGAGCGAAACGAAAATCTTGGAATAGCCTTCGTTCATGAGGACCTCCTATCCGGGGACGGGCTCGTGCCACCCGTCATGCCGTCCGCTTTACTTCGCTAAACATATACCCTAAGTGGGAACAATCCGACCTTATTATTCTGTGAATGAAAGCGCTTTTTTCTTGCGGTGTCCGCCACAGCGCGATAATAGTGCGACGACGTCGTAAGGGAGGTCTTTCTTGGACATCATCGAACTTCTCAAGGCCGCGTTCCTGGGCCTGGTTGAGGGCATCACCGAATGGCTGCCCATTTCTTCCACCGGTCACATGATCTTGGTGGACGAGTTTATCAAGCTCAACGTGACCGAAGAATTCTGGAACATGTTTTTGGTGGTCATCCAGCTTGGTGCGATTCTTGCCGTCTGCCTGTTGTTCTTCCATGAGCTCAACCCGTTCTCGCCCAAAAAGGGAAAAGACGGAAGGCGCGCCACTTGGAGTCTGTGGGGCAAGATCGTGTTGGGCTGCATCCCCGCCGCGGTTATCGGAATCCCGCTGGATGACTTTATGGAGGAGCACCTTTACAGCTCCGTGGTGGTTGCCGCCGCGTTGATTGTCTACGGTATCGCCTTCATCGTGATCGAGAGCTGGCGCGCTCGGCGCCGCAGCGAGCTTTCCGCCGCCGGTGCGCTTCCCGGATCGCGTCCCGCCGGCGCCCACTTCGCTGTGTCTCCCGTCGCGTCTTCCGCTGCCGGTGGTGCTGCCGGCTCGGCATATGACGGCGATTCCGACTTTGGCGCCATCGCGTCGTTGGACGAGCTTTCCTGGAAGACCGCCCTGGGCATTGGCTGCTTCCAGGTGCTGTCGCTCATTCCCGGCACCTCGCGCTCTGGTTCCACCATCATCGGCGGCCTGCTTTTGGGCTGCACCCGTTCGGTGGCATCTAAGTTCACGTTCTTCCTGGCGATCCCCGTCATGTTCGGCGCCAGCGCCCTCAAACTGGTGAAGTTCTTTATCAAGGGCGGCACGTTCGGCGCGCCCGAGCTCGCGATTCTGGGCGTTGGCTGCGCGGTCGCCTTTGTGGTCTCGCTGCTTGCCATCAAGTGGCTCATGGGCTTTGTCCGACGTCATGATTTCAAGGCGTTCGGCGTCTACCGCATCGTCCTGGGCGTGCTGGTTCTGGCGTATTTCTTCGCCATCGCTCCCGCCCTGGGTCTTGCCGCCTAATCTCTGGCCCTGTCCGCCGAGAGCGTAGATACTCGGCAGCGGCTATTCTCGATCCTGTACTTTGCACGCCAAAGGCGCGGCGCCGGCCCACGTGGCAGGTGCCGCGCCTTTTTGCATGCGTCCTGCCGCGCGCGATAAGGGGCGGAGGGTTTTAAGGGCGGAACGGTAAGAAGAATAATCTCGTCCATATGCTCACAAATGAGACGGTTGGAGGGCAATTCATGCGCTGGATTGCAAAATGTTGCCAACTCGAAGGAGCGTGAAACGGGAAAAACCTGCAGGTACCTGAATAGTGTGGTATGGTTGTGAAGTTTTTGTTCATCAAGGAAGGGTAGAGAATGAACAACTTCTTCAAGATCGGCGAGCGTGGCTCGACCGTCGGCACCGAGGTGCGCGCCGGCATCACCACGTTCCTGGCGATGGCCTACATCATCGCCGTCAACCCGGCGCTTCTGTCTGCCGCCGGCATTCCGGTGGGCGCCGCCGTCACCTCCACCTGCTTCGCTGCCGGCATCATGACCATCCTCATGGGCCTGTTCGCGAACCGTCCGCTTGCCTGCGCATCCGGCATGGGCATCAACGCGGTCGTCGCGTTCTCGCTCACCGCTGCCGCCGGCGGTGACTGGAAGGTCGCCATGGCGGTCATCTTCCTCGAGGGTCTTATCATCCTGGCGTTGGTTCTGTGCGGTTTGCGCGAGGCCATTATGGAGGCCGTGCCCGTCTCCCTGCGCCACGCCATCGCGGTCGGCCTGGGCATCTTCATCGCGCTGCTTGGCCTTATCAATGGCGGCATCGTGGTCAATGACGATTCCACCCTCATCACCTTCGGATCCGTGTACAACCCCGTGTTCCTGGTGGGCATCATCTCCGTTGTGGTGACTTTTGCCCTGTACGTCTTCAAGATCAAGGGCTACATCCTGTGGGGCATCATCATCGCCGCCGTCGCCGGCGTACCCCTGGGCGTGACCCCTATGCCTACCGGCATTGTCCAGCTGCCCGATTTCACGACCTTCATGGCTCCGTTCCAGACCGCTGCCGACGGCTCCGGCATGGCCATCGTCAAGGTCTTCGTCAACCCCACGCTGCTGGTCTTTGTCTTCTCCATCATGCTGTCCGACTTCTTCGACACCATGGGCACCGCCGTTGCCGTTGGTAAGCAGGGCGACTTCCTGGATGAGGACGGCAACGTCAAGGACATCCGCAAGATCCTGATCGTCGACTCCCTCGCCGCTTCTGTGGGCGGCCTGTTTGGCGCTTCCTCCTGCACCACCTTTGTCGAGTCCGCCTCTGGCGCTGCCGACGGCGGCCGTACCGGTCTCACCTCTGTTGTCACCGGCGTCATCTTCCTGCTCGCCGCGTTCTTCTCCCCGTTGGTCTCCATGATCGCCGCTCCCGCAACCTGCGGCGCCCTGGTTATGGTCGGCTTCCTCATGATGAACGTTGTGAGCGACATCGACTTCAGCAACCCGCTGGACGGCATCCCCGCCTTCATGACCATCATCGGCATTCCGCTGACCTACTCCATCGCTACCGGTATTGGCCTGGGCTTCATCACCTACACCCTTATGGCTGTCTGCACCGGCAACGCCTCCAAGGTCAAGCCGCTTACCTGGCTGGTTGACATCGCGTTCCTGATTTCCTTCTTGATTGCGTAAAGGCCGTCTTCTTACGGTCTTGATTTAGGACGATTTCCTCGTCCCTATGACTCCGGAGCTCCACAAGCGTCCATTGCCGCGCATCGCGCGGATGGTCCTTTGGGGTTCCGGAGTCTTTTTTGTTGGTACACTTTGACGTAACCCGCTAGGAGGATGCATATGAATATCCAGATCTTCGGCACCAAGAAGAGCTTCGATACCAAGAAGGCCCAACGCTACTTTAAAGAGCGCCGTATCAAGTTCCAGTTTATCGACCTTAAAGAGAAGGGGATGAGCAAGGGCGAGCTTGAGAGCGTCATGCGTTGCGTGGGCGGTATCGATGGCGTGCTGGACCGTGATGCAAAGGACCAGGATACGGTCGCGCTTATCACCTATCTGGCTGAGAGCCAGAAGTTTGAGAAGCTGCTTGAGAACCAGCAGGTGCTGCGTGAACCCATTGTTCGCAACGGCCGCCAGGCGACCGTGGGCTACCAGCCGGATGTATGGAAGGGCTGGGAGTAGGCACTTTCCTATGTCGCGTCCGGCGTTCATTTGAGGGCATCGGTTCGCTATTTTTTCGGTCCAGTTGGACTTGGATTGCTGAAATCGAGCTTCAGTTGGAGTTGGCTGCTACTTTTGCGGTCCAGTTTGGGGTTGGATTGCTGAAATCGAGCTTCAGTTGGAGTTGGCTGCTACTTTTGCGGTCCAGTTGGACTTGCGACTACTAAAATCGCTGCTCAGTTGGACTTGGCATGGGTTGGCAGATGCGCCGGTTTAAAGAAAGCGCAGGTAGACGTATTGTGATCATATGGGTCTGTTTTTTCAACTCCAACTGAAGGGCGATTATAGTAATTTGGGTGAAGTGAAGCTCGATTTCAGCAGGCGGCAACTCCAACTGAAGCGCGTTTTTAGCAGACAGGTTTTTAGCAGGCAGGTTAAATAGGGAGGACGCGCCCCATTCCAGATGCGGATGGGGGCGCGTCCCTCATTCATATTTGCGGTGGTTCCGGGATGATTGCCATATGGCTGCCGTGCTCGGCGCAGCGGCCCCGCGCCGGTGGCATGGCAGCCATGCTGATGCGTTAGGCGAGTTGCTCCAAGAAGCTGGCGCCCTCGCCGTTTCCGGCGACGTTGAAGTTGTCCAAGATGGTGACGCCCAGGTCAGAGCAGGTGGAGCGTAGGCCAAGATCAGTGCCCGTGGCGGCCATCGAGGGCGACCATGCCAGAAGCGGGACAAGCTCGCGCGTATGGTCGGTACCCTTGTAGGTTGGGTCGTTGCCATGATCGGCGGTTACCAGAACCAGGTCGTCCCCGTGCATCGCCTCCATCACGCGGCCAAGGCGGCGGTCGAAGTCCTCAAGGGCCAGGCCGTCGCCCAAAGGATCGCGGCGATGGCCGTAGACGGAGTCGAAGTCGACCAGGTTGGTGAAGCATAGGCCGCACCAATCCTGGGCCATGACCTCGTCCACATGGTCCATGCCATCGGAGTTGCTCTGGTTGTGGTAGGAGCGGTCGAAACCGTGGCCGCAGAGAAGGTCGTAGGTTTTGCCCACGGCGATGGTGTCGAAACCCGCCTGCTGCAGAAAGTCCACGGCGGTGGGCCCGGTGGGGACCAGGCCGTAGTCATGGCGGTTGGCGGTGCGGACAAAGGTGTCGGCGGAGTCGCCCACGTACGGGCGGGCGATGACTCGGCCCATGGTGATCTCCGGGCCGTCGATGAGCTTGCGCGCGTATTCGCAGATGCGGTAGAGCTCGTCTAGGGGGATGACGTCTTCATGCGCGGCGATCTGCAGCACGGAGTCTCCCGAGGTGTAGACGATGAGGTCGCCGGTGGCAAGCTGCTGCTCGCCGTAGTCGCGCAGGACCTCGGTGCCGGAGTACGGTTTGTTGCACAGGATGCCGCGGCCGCTGAACTCGCGGATCTTATCTAGCAGGCTATCGGGGAAGCCTTGGGGGAAGTAGTCCACATGGAAGCGCGCCGGCAGGCACATCATCTCCCAGTGGCCGTCCAAAGAATCGTTGCCAAAGCTGGTGACCTGCATGCGCCCGTAGGCGCCGGCGGGGTTGGCGACCGCATCGATGCCGGTGAAGGGCTCGCCGGGTCGCACCAGGCCAAGGCCCAAGCGGGTCATGTTTGGTAGCGCCAGCGGGCGGCCCTGCTCGCGGACGAACCAGCTCGCCATGTGGCCAAGGGTGTCGGCGCCCGCGCTGTTGTACTTGTTGGCATCGGGCGCGCCGCCGACGCCGATGGAGTCGATTACGATGGCGAGGATGCGCTTGTAGCGCTTGTAGGGTACGCGGCCAGCGTCGCGATTGGTGTTCTTCATGGGCTACTCGTCCAATTCTGCCAGGATGGATGCGGCGGCGGATACGCCCAGGCGGGAGGCGCCCGCCTCGATCATGGCGTAGGCGTCCGCAAGCGTGCGGATTCCGCCGGCTGCCTTGACGCCGAAGTCCGGGCCCACGCACTCGCGCATAAGGGTGACGTCGGCGACGGTGGCGCCGCCGGTGGAGAAGCCGGTAGAGGTTTTGACAAAGTCGGCGCCGGCCTCCGCGCACAGCAGGCAGGCGAGGCGCTTCTCGTCATCGGTGAGCAGGCAGCATTCGATGATGACCTTGAGTAGCTTGCCGCCGGCATGCGTGGCCTCGGCGACGGCGCGGATGTCCTCGCGGACCAGCTCGGCATGGCCGGCCTTGAGCTCGCCGATGTTGATGACCATGTCGATCTCGTCGGCGCCGTTGGCGATGGCGTCGGTGGTTTCGAAAACCTTGGACGCGGTGGAGCTGGCGCCCAGCGGGAAGCCGACCACGGTGCAGGTTGCGACGCCTGAGCCGTCGAGCAGGCGGGCGACGTAGGGCACCCAGAAGGGGTTGACGCAGACGCTGGCGCAGCCAAACTGCTTGGCCTCGGCGACCACGCGGTCGATGCCGTCTAGGGTGGCGTCCGCCTTGAGCAGGGTGTGGTCCATGTACTTGGCAAGCTGGGATTGGGTGAGGTTCATGGTTGTTCCTTTCTGGTCGAGGGCAAAGGTTGAATGGGACGACGGTGCGGGCCGTGCGGCCAAGGGGTCACTCGGCATCGCGCCGACTTGGATAGGTCGCACCGTTCTCGTCCACCGTGGCAAAGAGTAGCGGTTCTGCTGGCGGCTCGTCCGTACCAAAGGTGAGTGCCGCGTTAAAGGTGGCAAGGGTCTGGACGAGGAGATCTTCGCGTGACGTGTGTAGGATCGCCACCGGTTGGCCGCACCTGACGGGGTCGCCGTAGTTTGCGAGCAGCTCGATGCCGGCCGAGTAATCGATCGCGTCGCCCTTGGCAAGGCGCCCCGCGCCCAGTTGCGCGCTGGCGATGCCCACTTGTTCGGTATCGATGCGGCAAATGTATCCGTCGCACGGAGCTAGGACGCGGTGCTGGATGGGCGCGGCCTCGAACAGCGCGGTGTCGCGCAGGTATGCCGGGTCGCCGCCCTGGGCCCGGACGATCTCGCAGAGCTTGTCGAAGGCCCCGCCGTTTTCGATAAGCTCGCGGGCGCGATCCCTCGCCGCGGCGGCGCCCATGCGACCGGTCATCTCCATCAGCTCGCCGGCGAGCATGAGGCACTCGTGTTCAAGGTCGGCGGGGCCGCGTCCCTGCAGCATGCGGGCGACCTCGATCACCTCGAGCGAGTTGCCTATGGCGCGGCCCAGCGGCCGGTCCATATTGGTGACGAGCGCGCGGACGCGCCGTCCGGCTCCCCGGCCTATGGCGACCATGGTTTGGGCGAGCTCGACGGCTTGCGGCACGGTCTTCATAAAGGCGCCGGATCCCACTTTGACGTCGAGTAGGATGCAGTTGGAGCCGGATGCGAGCTTCTTGCTCATGATGCTCGATGCGATGAGAGGAATGGAGCCAACCGTGGCGGTGACGTCGCGCAGCGCGTAGATGAGCTTGTCTGCCGGCACCAGGTTTCCGGTCTGGCTGATGATGGCGCCGCCGTGCTCGCGCACGATGCGTAGGAAATCGTCGCGTTCAACTTGGGTGGAAAGGCCGGGGATGCTCTCGAGTTTGTCGAGCGTGCCGCCTGTGTGGCCCAGCCCTCGTCCGCTCATCTTGGCGACGAAGACATGGCCGGGGTCCATGGCGGCCAGAAGCGGCACCACGGCGAGCGAGGTCTTGTCGCCCACGCCGCCGGTGGAATGCTTGTCCACGGTGACGCCGCCCAGGGTAGAAAGGTCCACCACGTCGCCGGAGTGGAGCATGCGCATGGTGAGCGATAGGGTCTCGTCCTGGTCCATGCCGCGCAGGTAGATAGCCATCAGCAAGGCGGACACCTGGTAGTCAGGGATGTCGCCGGCGACGTAGCCGTTGACAAAGAAGGCGATCTCCTGGTCCGTGAGGGCGCCCCCGTCGCGCTTCTTCTCTATGATGTCGTACATTCTCATGGGCGGTTACTTCCCTAAGTTGGCAGGGCCAAAGCCAAAGGGCAGCATCTGCCGGAGCGTGCGCTCCTCAAAGGCGTCGCCTCCTGTGCCCATGAGGATGCGAAACGTCGCGGGGTCGCAGAACTCCATCATGACCTGCCGGCAGACGCCGCACGGCGCGCAGAGCTCGCTTACGGGCTGACCTGCGGGGCCGCCCACGATGGCGATGGCGGTGAAGTCGCGCTGCCCGTCAAAGACCGCGCGGAAGATGGCGGTGCGCTCGGCGCAGTTGCCGGGCGAGTACGCGGCGTTCTCGATGTTGCAGCCGCCGTAGACGGTACCGTCCGCGCAGAGCAGGGCGGCGCCCACCGCAAAGTTGGAGTAGGGGCAGTATGCCTTTTCGCGCGCCCGGATGGCCGCTTGGACGAGTTCGATATCCGTCATGGAAGCGCTCCTTTCTGTGTTGAAGCCTGTTCGCGCAGACGTCGAGCCGGGCGGGGCGGCTTGGTGCCCGGTGGGACGCGGCGGCTGCGCGAGCGTGCTCGCAGCGAGACGGGGTGGAAGTCGGTCTAAAAGGACGGGCCCCCGCTCCTGTTTGCGGGAGCCCGTGCGTGTTTGGACGATGCGGGGCGGGCGTGTATGCCTAGCCGCGCGAGCCCTTCTCATACGGCACGCCGTCTGCCTTGGGCGCGACGGCCTTGCCCACAAAGAGGACCAGGACAACCAAGGTGAGCGCGTAGGGGAGGATGGCCAGGATCTGGCTGGGTACCGCGATGGCGCCGCCGCCCAGGATGACCACCAGCGCCTGCGCCATGCCGAACAGCAGGCATGCGCCGTACGCTCCGTGAGGGGTCCATTTGCCAAAGATCACCGCGGCGAGGGCGATGAAGCCCTGGCCCGCGACGGCGGTCTGCGTGAACTGCGAGATGATGGCCAGCGTGATGGACGCGCCGCCAAAGCCCGCCAAGATGCCGGAGAGCACCACGCAGATGAAGCGGATGCGGCTGACGTTGATACCCAGGGTGTCGGCCGCCGCCGGGTGCTCGCCCACGGCGCGCACGCGCAGGCCCCACTTGGTCTTATAGAGCACAAACCAAACGATCAGCGTGGCGGCAAGGCCCAGGACCACCGTGATATCCACGTTGAGGTTTGCCCACGGGGTGCCTTGGAAGGCGCCGGAGCCAAAGAGCTTGGGCAGGGTGGTGATGGTGGGCGATTGGGTACCGCCGTCCCACATGAGGCGGGCGAGAAACAGCGCGATACCGGGGCCAAGCAGGTTGAGGGCGATGCCGGAGACGTTTTGATCGGCTTTGAAGGTGACGGCGGCCAGCGCGTGCAACACGGCGAACAGACCGCCCGCGGCGCCCGCGGCGATAAAGCCTACCCAGGGGTTGCCGGTAAAGTAGCTGCCGGCGACGGCGGCCAGCGCGCCGATAGTCATCATGCCCTCGATGCCGATGTTGACAACGCCGGAGCGCTCGGAGATGACGCCGCCCAGCGCGCCGAAGACCAGCGGCGTGGAGTACATGAGCGTGATGCCCAGCAGAAGCAGGATGTTGTTAAGCATGGTTTGCCCCTCGCTTTCCGAGCTTGTCGGCCAGAAGCGTGACCACGCGGGCCAGCGCGACGAAGAAGACGATGGTGCCGATCATGATGTTGATGATGTCGGTGGGGGCGCCCACGGCGAGCTGCACGCTTTGGCCGCCGTAGATGAGGCCGCCGAACAGCAGGCCGGCGAAGATGCAGCCGATGGGGCTGGAGCCGGCGATGAGGGCGACAGAGAAGCCGTTGAAGCCGTTGTTCTCAAACGCGGCGAGCATGGTGAGGCAGTGAGGTTCGATGCCCGTGATGGTGAGGGCGCCGGCCAAACCGGAGATGGCGCCGGCGATGGTCATGGCGAGTAGGGTGTTGCGGTTGACGTTGATGCCCGAGAACTCGGCGGCGTCGCGGTTGAAGCCCACGGCGCGCAGCTCGAAGCCCAGCTTGGAGCGGAACAGCAGGAACCATACGAGCACGGCAACCACGATGGCGACGATAAAGGCGATGTTGACGTCGGTTTTGACCAACACGTCGAAGAGCCACGGCGTGCCGCTGAGCGTCTCGAGTCCCTGATCCGACATCTTCCAGTTATGCAGGATGGTGGTGAAGCTGGACTCGTTCACCGGAAAGCTGGAGGTGGTGTTGGGCTGGTGGTAGGCCGCGGTGGAGACCACGAAGTTATTGAGGTAGAGCATGGTCCAGTTGAGCATGATGGCCGTGATGACCTCATGGATGCCGAAGCGCGACTTGAGGAAGCCCGTTATGGCGCCGATCAGCGCGCCGCCCGCGACGCCCGCCAAGATGACCACGGGAATCTGAATGGGGGCGGGCAGGTTGAGCTTGGCGCCTACCAGCACCGCGCACATGGTGCCGGCGATGTACTGGCCCTCTGCACCGATGTTGAACAGGCCGGTCTTGAACGCGAAGGCGACCGAGATGCCCGTGAGGATGATGGGCGCGGCCTTGATGATGGTGTTGGAGATGTACTTGGGTTTAGAGAAGATGCCCTGGAACAGCGCGGTAAAGGCGGCGACGGGGTCGTAGCCCGCGATGGCAAGCGCGCCCGCTGCGACCAGAAATCCCAGGATGATGGCGATAAAGGTCGCGGTGATGGGCTTCTTCAAGATCTTCTGGATGGTTTCCATTACTCGTGACCTCCCGCCATGAGCAGGCCGATGCGGTTCTCGTCCACGTCACCTTGCTTGAAGGTGTCGACGATTGCACCGGCGTAGATGACAGCGATGGTGTCCGCGACGCTCATGACCTCGTCCAGCTCAAGTGAGATGAGCAGGATCGCGGTGCCGCGGTCGCGCTCGGCCACCAGCGTCTTATGAACGTATTCGATGGCGCCCACGTCCAGGCCGCGGGTGGGCTGGACGGCGATGAGAACGTCGGGGTTGTTGGAGATCTCGCGGCCGATGATGACCTTTTGCTGGTTGCCGCCGGAGAGGCCCGCGGCGGTGTGATCCGCGCAATCGGCGGGGCGAACGTCGTAGTCGTGGATGAGCTGCTCGGTGAACTCGTGCATCTTGGCGCGGTCGAGAACCCCGTGCGCGCCGAACTCGGGCGTGCGGTACTTCTCCAGCACGGCGTTCTCCGCGACGGTGAAGGGGAGTACCAGGCCGCGGCGCTGGCGGTCTTCATGGATGGTCGAGACTTTGTGGTCTATGACGTTGCGCGGCGTGGTGTTTTGGATCTCCTCGCCGTTGACGGTGATGGTGCCGCTTTGGGCACGGGTGAGGCAGGTTATAGCCTCGACCAGCTCCTTTTGGCCGTTGCCGTCGATGCCCGCGATGCCTACGATCTCGCCTGCGCGCACGGAGAGGTTGAGGTGGCGCACGGCCTCGATGCCGCGCTCGTCCTCAACCACCAGGTCGTCGATGCGGAAGACCTCCTTGCCGGGATTGGCGGGTGCCTTCTCTACAACCAAGTTGACGTGGTGGCCCACCATCTTCTCCGCAAGCTCCTCCTCGTCCACCCCTGCGACGTCGACTGCGCCGACGTACTTGCCGCGTCGGATGATGGTGCAGGTGTCGGAGGAGGCTTTGATCTCCTTGAGCTTGTGCGTGATGATGATGATCGTCTTGCCCTTGGCGGCGAGGCCGCGCATGATCTGGACCAGGCGGTCGATCTCTTGCGGGGTGAGGACGGCGGTGGGCTCGTCTAGGATGAGGATGTCGGCTCCACGGTAGAGCGCCTTGAGGATCTCGACGCGCTGCTGCATGCCCACGGAAATGTCCTCGATCTTGGCGTCCGGGTCTACCTCGAGGCCGTACTCGGCGATGATGTCGCGAACGCGCTGGCCGGCCGCCTTCATGTCGAGCAAGCCCGCCCCGCGGCAGGGCTCCTGTCCCAGGATGATGTTCTGGGTGACGGTGAAGTTGTCGACCAGCATGAAGTGCTGGTGCACCATGCCGATGCCGTGGGCGATGGCATCATTGGGGTTGCTGATCGAGACTTTTTCGCCACCGAGGAAGATCTCTCCCTCTTCTGCCTGGTATAGGCCGTAGAGCACGTTCATGAGCGTGCTCTTGCCGGCGCCGTTCTCGCCCAGGATGGCGTGGATGCTGCCGCGTTCTACGTCCAGGTCCACGTGGTCCAAGGCGCAAAACGAGCCGAACATCTTGACTATGCCGTGCATCTGCACCGCATAGCTGGGGTTAACCTCCATAACGGCTCTCCTCCCTTTTCTATCGGTCAAACCGCGGCCGGGTCGCGCGTGGTTCAGGGCGGGCGTGCCCTTGGGCCGGCGCGGCGCGATCGCGGGGTGAACGATGGCGGATGCTTGGGGGATGATTGGATGAATTGCGGGTGGGGGAGAAAAAGAAAAGCGGGCGGCACGCCAAGGCGCGCTGCCCGCTTGTATGCTCGATGGTTTAGAGGGTAGCGACGAAGGCGTTGAAGTCGTCCTCATTGGCGGGCGGCGTGATCTTGCCGTCCTTGATCTCGCCCTCCAGATCGATGGCCTGGTTGTAGACCTCGTCGGCCATGAGCGAATGCTCCTCGGGGATGCCCACGGCGTCGTCGGTCATGCCGAACTCGACGGTCTGGCCGCCGATCTTATCGCCGTTGATGGCCTTCTTGGAAAGCTCGAGAACAGCGACGTCGACCTTCTTCATAGCGGAGGTCAGAACGTTCTCGGGCGCGAGGCTGGACTGGTCCTTGTCGACGCCGATGACCAGCTTGCCGGCTTCCTTAGCGGCCTCGATGACGCCGTTGCCAGCGCCGCCGGCGGCGTGGAAGACGATGTCGCAGCCGTCGGAGTACATCTTGGTAGCGGTGGCCTTGCCCTTGGCGGCGTCGCCGAAGCTCTCGAGGTACTGGACGTCGACGGTGACGTTCTTGCCCTGGGTCTTGTTGGCGTACTCGACGCCGGCCTTATAGCCCCACTCGAACTGGTCGATAACGACGGACTGCATACCGCCGACGAAGCCGACCTTGCCGGTCTGGGTGGTCATAGCGGCGATGTAGCCGACCAGGAAGGAAGGCTCCTGGGCGCGGAAGACGACGCCGGTGACGTTGTCGGGGGTGTTCTCGTAGGCGTTGTCGATGATAGCGAAGTTGACGTCGGGGTTCTGCTTGGCCGCGGTCTCGATAGCGTTGGCCATGGCGAAGCCGATGCCCCAGACCAGGTTGTTCTCGCCGTCGACGGCCTTGTCCAGGTTGGGGCCGTAGTCGGACTCCTGCTTGGACTCGGTGTAGGAGACCTTGGTGCCGGTCTCGTCCTCGAGTTCCTGCAGGCCCTTCCAGGCAAGCTCGTTGAAGGACTGGTCGTTGACGCCGCCCATGTCGGTGACCATGGTCACCTTGTAGGAGCTCTCGGCGCCCTTGTCGGTGCCGGCGGAGCCGGAGTCGGCAGCACCGCCGCCACCGCAGCCGGCGAGAGCCAGCGCGAGGACGCCTGCGGCCGCCATGGAGGCGATGCCCTTGAAACGCTTGTTCATGTTTCTCTTCCCTTTCACTAAGCGTTGCAGGTACACATGCATGTATCTCGAACCGGGGCGGCGAACCCCGGCGCTGATACCAAAGGTGGTTTGCTACTCCTGGATGGCGACGGCGAGAGCGATCTCCATCATCTGGGTAAAGCTGGTCTGGCGCTCTTCTGCAGAGAGGCTCTCGCCCTTGAGCGGCAGGTCGGAGATGGTGAGCAGGCACAGGGCCTTCTTGTTGGCGCGCGCGGCGTTCATGTAGAGCGCGGCCGCCTCCATCTCGACTGCGAGCACGCCCATCTTCTGCCAGGAGACGGTTGCCTGGTCGTTGTCGTCATAGAACGTGTCGCTGGAGAGGACGTTGCCAACTTTAAGCTCCACGCCCTGATCGCGACCGGCTGCGACGGCGCGCTCGAGCAGGTCGAAGCTGGCGATGGGGGCGTAGGTGCCGGGCAGCTGGTACTGGTGGGCGTAGTTGGAATTGGTGCAGGCGCCCATGCCGGCCACTACGTCGCGGACCTTGACCTCGTCCGCGATACCGCCGGCGGAGCCCACGCGGATGATGGACTCGACGCCGTAGAAGTTGAACAGCTCGTAGGAGTAGATGCCGATGGAGGGCATGCCCATGCCGCCGCCCATGACGGAGACGGGGACGCCCTGGTAGGTACCGGTGTAGCCCAGCATGTTGCGAACGGTGTTGAAGCAGCGGACGTCTTCTAGGTAGGTGTCGGCGATGAACTTCGCGCGCAGCGGGTCGCCGGGCATGAGGACGGTCTTGGCGATGTCGCCTTCGATGGCGCCGTTGTGCGGCGTGGGCACCCTTGCAGATTCGAGTGTTTGTGCGCAGGGGCTCGGGGCGCGCCTAGGCGTCTGCACGGGTGGCTATACTGGTTGGGTTAAAGATTGCGCGTCGCCCGCAGGCGTCGCATGAGATTGCTTTTGGAGTTGACCCATGCCCCAGAGAGCCCCGTATCCGTGGGAGAAGAACATGATGGCGGCGAGCAAGGAGGCCGCGGTGCCGGGTGGCGCCGCACCTGCCCCTGCCGCACGGCCCGCAGCCAAGCCGGCGCAGCAGGCGACGCTCGACCTGTTCTCGTCCAGCGCGTCCACTTCCTCGTCCGCGCCCGAACCAGATTTGGTTCCGCTAGACGCCTACGGCGCGTCTGCGGGCGAGTATGCGTCTGTGGACGAGGGCGGGTCCGCGCAGGCCTATGTGCCCGCAGACTACGTGCCCACCCAGACCGCCGCGCCCGCGGATTACGCGCCTGCGCGCATGCCTGCGCCGGCGTTGCCCAAGGTCGATATCGATTCGTTGAACCCCGCCCAGCGCGAGGCCGTGGTGACCACGGAAGGGCCGCTGCTGGTGCTGGCGGGCGCAGGGTCGGGCAAGACGCGCGTGCTGACCTACCGCATCGCCCATATGATCGCGGATCTGGGCATCCGTCCCTGGCAGATCCTGGCCATCACCTTTACCAACAAGGCCGCCGCGGAGATGCGCGAGCGCTTGGGCGCGCTTTTGCCCAACAGCACCCGCGGCATGTGGGTGTGCACGTTCCACGCCATGTGCGTGCGCATGCTGCGCGAGGACGCCGACCTGCTGGGCTATACCGGCCAGTTCACCATCTACGATGACGACGATTCGCGCCGCATGGTGCGCGAGATCATGCAGGGCCTGGACATAGACCAAAAGAACTTCCCCATCAACATGATCCGCGGCAAGATCTCTGCGGCCAAGAACGCCATGGTGGGCCCGGACGAGATGCTGGAGAAGGCATCGGACCCCAAGGAGCGCAAGGCCGCGCAGGTCTACGTCGAACTGGAGCGCCGCCTGCGCGCCGCCAACGCCATGGACTTCGACGACCTGCTGGTTCGCACGCTCGAGCTGCTGCGCACCCGCCCGGAGGTGCTGGATAAGTACCAGGAGCGTTTTCGCTACATCTCCGTGGACGAGTACCAGGACACCAACCACGTGCAGTACGAGATCGCCAACCTGCTTGCCGCCAAGTACCAAAACCTTATGGTGGTGGGCGATGACGACCAGTCGATTTACTCTTGGCGCGGCGCCGACATCTCCAACATCCTTGACTTTGAGAAGGACTTCAAGCAGGCCAAGGTGGTCAAGCTCGAGCAGAACTACCGCAGTACCGGCCACATTCTGAACGCGGCCAACGCGGTGGTGCGCCATAACTCGCAACGCAAGGAGAAGCGTCTGTTCACCGCGCTGGGCGAGGGCGAGAAGATCCAGGCGTACCAGGCGGGCGACGAGCGCGACGAGGGCCGCTGGATTGCCGGCGAGATCGACAAGCAGCGCTCGGCCGGCGTGAGCTACGACGACATGGCGGTCTTCTACCGCACCAACGCGCAGTCGCGTATCTTGGAAGATATGTTTTTGCGCGCCGGCGTGCCGTACAAGATCGTGGGCGGCACGCGATTCTTCGACCGCGCGGAGATCCGCGACGTGATGGCCTACCTCAAGATGATCGTGAACCCGGCGGACGAGATGAGCGTCAAGCGCGTCATCAACACCCCGCGCCGCGGTATCGGCTCCACTTCCATTGAGAAGATCGAGCAGCTTGCCCGCGAGAACGGATGCTCGTTCTTCCAGGCGTGCGAGCTGGCGTGCGCTGAAACGGGTCGCTTTACGGCCAAGGTGCGCACCGCGCTGGGCGGCTTTGTCAATATCGTCCGCGAGGGACGCCGCATGGACGGCGAGCTCAAAGACGTGGTCGATGCGATTGTTGACAGGACCGGTCTGGTGCAGGCGTTCCGCGCCGAGGGCACCATGGAGGCCGAGGGCCGCATGGAGAACATCCAGGAATTCATGGGCGTCGCCGCGGAATTTGAGGAGACGCACGACGACATAGAGGGGACGCTGGAGAGCTTGGAAGAGCTGCGCGCCGCCGGCATGGAGGGCGTGCCCGAGGATGCCTCCCTCGCTGTCGAGGGCGCCGCCGCACCGCGTGTGGGTGCCGCGGGCGTCGCCGGCGCCGCCGAGCCCGCTGGCGTGCCCGCCGCCGCGATCGCCGCGCAGGAGATCGAGCGCACCTACGGGCCCCTGGCATGCAAGGCGCTGCCGGCGCTGATGGAATGGCTCGCCCTGCGCTCCGACCTCGATTCTCTTGCCGGCCAGACCCAGGCCGTGACCATGATGACGGTCCACTCCGCCAAGGGCCTGGAGTTTCCCGTGGTCTTTGTCGCCGGTTTGGAGGAGGGCATCTTCCCACACGTCGCCGGCTTTGGCGGCTCGGACGATCCGGCTAAGCTGGAGGAGGAGCGCCGCCTGGCCTACGTCGCCATCACGCGTGCGCGCAAGAAGCTGTTCCTCACCTATGCTGCTACGCGCCGCACCTACGGCTCCATGCAGGCAAACCCGCGCTCGCGGTTCATCAACGAGATTCCCGAGGTGGACATCGAGTTCTCCGGCGTGGGGTCCGCGGGCTTTGAAGGCGTTGGCTGGGAGAAGCGCGGCGACCGCCGCGGCACCTACGGATCGGGAACCGGCAGCGAGTACGGTGGCAGCGTCTTTGGTTCCTACACCCGTTCGACCGGTCGCACGCAGCGCCACACCGGCGTGAGCCCGGATGCGGGACGCAAGCCGTCCACGTTTGGATCTGGCGCTCCTCGTCCGCGAAAGGCTGCCGCGTCCCCCGCCGTGGAGCAGCGCCGTCCCGACGCCGCCAAGGCCGCCGAAACCTTTACCCCCGGCGACCAGGTGAGCCATAAGACCTTTGGTCCCGGTACGGTCATCTCTGCCGCCGGCGACATGATCGAGGTTCAGTTTGAGAAGAGCGGACAGACCAAGAAGCTCATGAAGGGCTTTGCGCCCATTGTGAAGATCAGTTAGGGTTTGCGAGCTTTAAGGGTGGGCTGGCTTGAATTGGAGCCCTGTGCGCTCACCCGCTTGATAGCGAATGACTAGCATGCCGGATCGCGTAGCGTGGTCCGGCATGCTGCGTTTTTAGCAGAGCCGACGCAACGTGGTACCGTGCTCGTCCATGCTGATGCCCAGACGGTAGCCGTCGCCGCGTGCGTAGACGGACGAGAGCTCGAAGGGGCGGTCGTATGTGTCATATGAGACGCGCAGGCAGTGCAGGGCCGCGGCGCCCGTGGGGACCGCTAGAAGCTTTGCTTCCGCGGCGTCCAGGGTGACCGCTTCATAGATGTCTTCTGCGCGAGCGGGTATGATGCGCGCGTGCTCTGCCAGGTAGGCGTAAAGCGAGCTGGTGACATCGTTTTGGGTGAGCGAGGGGCAGAACTCGCAGGGGATGTAGGACGTTTCCAGGCGCAGCGGCCGGTTGTTAGCGAGGCGCAGCCTGCGCGTCTGCCACAGCTGGGTGCCGGTGTGGACCTTAAGGGAGCGGCAAACGAGCTCGCCGCCCTTGATTTTCTTAAAGTTGATCAGGCGCGAGGACGGGGTTTTGCCCGCGTGGGCCATCTCGTCGCTGAAGCCTATCATGACGTCGATGCCCTCGGCGGAGGTGGCGACGGGAAACGTGCCCTTACCGCGCCTGCGCGTCACATGGCCTTGGTCCACCAGGTCTTGAAAGCAGCGCCGCACGGTGGCGCGCGAAAGCCCCAGCGCTTCGCAGATCTGCTGCTCGGTGGGAAGCGCTGTTCCTTCTGGGAACGCGCCTATTGCGATGAGCTGGAGCAAGCGCTGTTTAAGCTGCTGGTAAAGTGGGGTGGGCGAGGTGTCATCAAGCGGGATGCGGCACAGTTCCTCTAGCGCGTTCATCGTGGCCTCTTCGATAGTAAAGGTATGTACATACCGTACAAAACTATCTTATTCTACGCCTCGCCACCCGTTCTCGTCCTTAGTTTTACAGGTCGTCGATCAAGGCGGTCGATTTGGCATAGGCGGTCGACTTTGCCTCGAAGAAGTCCGTCTTCACCATGTTGGCGTTGCTGTACTGGCCCACCCATGCCATGTCGGCGGGCTCGCGCTGGTTGTCCTCGAACAGGTAACCGTAGCCTAGTGAGCTCCAGCGAAGATTTCCCAGATAGCGGATGTAGTCGGTCACCATCTGGCGGGTGAGGCCCTCGATGGCGTCGCCTATCACGTAGTGGCCCCAGGCGATCTCCTGCGCCACGCCCTCCTCTAGCATGGCGCGCAGCACCTCGATGTTCTCGGGGGTGAAGAGCTGCGGCTCCTCCTTTTGAAGCTCCAAGATCATGGAGCGGAACAGCCACAGATGCGTGTTCTCGTCCCTGTTGATATAGCGGATCTCTTGCGCGCTGCCGGGCATCTTGCCCATGCGCGCCAGGTTGTAGAAGAACATGAAGCCGGAGTAGAAGTACACGCCTTCCAGGATGTAGTTGGCCATCAGTACCTTGAGCAGGGTGAAGGCATCCTTCTTCTCCTGGAACTCGTTGTACCGCTCGCCAATGAAGGTGTTGCGGGCAAGCAGGCGCTCGTCGGTCTTCCACTGGTAGAGGATGTCGTTTCGCTGCTCGGGACTGCAGATGCTGTCGAGCATGTAGCTGTAGCTCTGGCTGTGCACGCATTCTTGGAACGACTGGATGTGCAGGCACAAATTGACCTCGTTGGCGGTGATGTACTCGCTGATGTTGGGCAGGTTCGCAGTCTGCAGCGAGTCCAAGAACACCAGGAAGGAGAGGATCTTGTCGTAGGCGGTGCGCTCGGCGACGCCCAGGTTGGGGTAGTCCTTTACGTCCTGGGTGAGGTTGATTTCTTCTGGAATCCAAAAGTTGTTCATGGCCTGTCGGTACCAGCTGGAGACCCAGGGGTACTTGAGGTTGTTGAAATCGTTGAGGTTGGTGGTGTTGCCGCCGATCATGCGGCGCGCGGTTACGTCCGTATCGCCCTGGGGGTTGAACAGCGGCTTGTGCACCAGCGGCGCGTCGGTTTTATAAGAAGAGCTCATGGGGCCTCCAAATGGTGTGTGGTCTAGCGTGCAGGGTGGGTGGGCGGGGCGGACGAGGGCGTGGACGAGCTTTAGCTGGAGCAGCTCTCGCATTCCTCGACTTCGAGCGATTTGCTGCGAACATAGTAGATGGTCTTGACGCCGGCTCGCCATGCCTCCAGGTACAGATTGAGGACTTGGCGCATAGTGTAGTCGTTGGTGATGTAGAGGTTCATGGACTGGCCCTGGTCAATGTGGCGCTGGCGAACGCCGGCGGCGCGCACGCTCCAGGTTTGGTCGATGTAGTGCGCGGGCTTGTAGTACCAGTAGGTCTGGGGAGACAGGCCCGGCGCCACGCGCGGCAGCATGCTGCCCTTCTTCTCTTCCAAGAAGAATTTGCGCATGACGGGGTCCACGCCCGCAGTGGTGCCGGCGATGATGGAGGTCGAGCTGGTGGGGGCGATCGCCAGCAAGTAGGCGTTGCGCATGCCCTGCTCGCTCACGCGATGTGCTAGCTGCTGCCATTCCTCGTCCACATACCCGCGCTTCTCGAAATAGGCGCCGGTCTGCCAGTCGCTGCCGTCGAACAGCTGGTAGCTGCCGCGCTCCGCCGCAAGGGCGCAGGACGCCTCGATGGCGAAGCGGTTGATGTCTTCAAAGACCTGGTCGGCAAAGGCGAGGTGCTCCTCGCTCTCCCAGGAGATGCCGGCTTGCGCCAGCATGTGGTGGTAGCCGGATACGCCCAGACCTATCGCGCGGTAGCGCTTGGTGGTGAGCTCGGCGTAGGGGAGCATGTAGTAGTTGAGGTCGATGACGTTGTCCAGCGCGCGCACCACGGTGCGGACCACCTCGCGCATCTTGTCGCGGTCGCGCACCGGCAGGTGGCCTAGCGACAGGCTTGCCAGGTTGCAGACCACAAAGTCGCCCGGCCGCGTGGTGCGGACCACCACGGTGTCGCCGTCTTGCGTCTTGACCTCGCAGGAGACCTCCTCGATGGCGCTCATGTTCTGCGCGATCTCCGTGCAGAGGTTGGAGCAGTAGATAATGCCCGCGTGCGGGTTGGGGTTGGCGCGGTTGACGGCGTCGCGCATGAACGTAAAGGGCGTGCCGGTCTCGACGGCGCTTTTAAGGATAAGGCGGACGAGGTCCTTGATGGTGATGGTTCGCTTGGCGATGCGGGGGTCCGCCACGCAGTCCAGGTAGCGGCGCTCCCACTCGTCCCCATAGTAATCCTCGAGCGCGTAGCCCTTGATGGTGAGGATGTCATGCGGGCACATGAGGTGCCAGGGTTGGTCGAGGTCTTCTTGCGCCATGCGCCAGAACAGGTCCGGATAGCACACGGCCGGGAAGACGTCGTGCGCCTTCATGCGGTCGTCGCCGTTGTTGGTGCGCAGCTGCAAGAACTCCGGCAGGTCGCGGTGCCAGGCGTCCAGGTAGACCGCTACGGCGCCCTGGCGCATGCCCAGCTGGTCCACGGCTACGGCGGTGTCGTTGATGACGCGGATCCAGCGAATCACGCCGCCGGCCACGCCGGCGAAGCCGCGGATGGATCCGCCGGTGGCCCGGACCTTGCCAAGGTACATGCCCATGCCGCCGCCATATTTGGATACCTGGGCGAAGTTGTCGATGCTGCGGTAGATGCCCGTGAGGCTGTCCGGCACGGTGTCGATGAAGCAGCTGGAGAGCTGGTGGTAGGGCTTGCGCGCGTTGGACAGCGTGGGGGTGGCCATGGTGACCTCGAGGCGCGAGAGCATGTTGTAGAAGCGCTCCACCCAGCCCAGGCGATCGGTTTTCTCGTTCATGGCCAGGTGCAGGGCGATACCCAGGTACATCTCCTGCGGGCTTTCCAGCAACTGGTGGTCGCGCGTACGGATTGCGTAGCGCTTGAGCAGCAGGTCAAGGCCAGCATAGGTGAAGAGCTCGTCACGGGAGTCATCGATGAGGCGTGCTGCGTCGTCGATCTCCTCGCGGGTGTAGGCGGCAAGGATATAGTCGCCGTAGAGGTCCTGGTCCGTAAGGTAGCGCAGCTTTGCGTAGAGGTCGACGAGTCCCAGGCGCTCTTGGGTTGAGGCGAGTTCGCGGTGCGCGCGGAAAGCCAGCAGGCGCCCGGCGATCATCTCCCAGCGCGGGGCCTCCTGACAAGTGAGCTCGACCGCTGCCTTGATTAGGGAGTCCAGACGTTGCTTGATGCTCATGCCGGGTTTCGCGAACGAGGAGAAGCGGTGCTCGAGATGCTCCAGGCTATAGGCGGGGTCTGTGAAATCGCGCTCGATGCGCTCAAGGCAGGCGACCAGATCGGGCGCCCCAGCTGTCTGGGCGAGAGCCTGCCGCAGCCCGCGCCGCTCCGCGCGGTGGTGACGGTAGAGGATGTATGCCTTCGCGACGTCGTAGAACCCCTGCTCCATGAGGGCGCGCTCGACCAGGTCCTGGATGCCTTCGACGCCTTCGACGCCGCGGGCGATCATGGACGACTCGACTGCCTGGAGCAATTGGTCGAGCTGGTTGTCATCGACTTGCGCGCCAAGCTCTGCAAAGGCGCGCGACATGGCGGTTTTGATCTTGGAGCCGTCGTAGGGCTCCGTGCGCCCGTCGCGCTTGGAGATGGCGAGGTCGCGAATACCGGCGGGGCCCTCGCCGGCGCATGCAGCGCTTCCCGCGCGGTCGGGTGTGGTGTTGTCCATGGGTGCACCTTTCGATGTGTCGGGCAGGCGATGCCCGGTTGAATAACGTTTCCTTTGGCTAACTCATGCTATCAAAAGAATAGCAATAGTGGGATGGTCGCTTGGTTGAATTGCTGTGCGCACGTTATGAAGGCGCTGCGGTGGTACAGTGGAAAGTCACGCAATGCGGTGATAGATGAAGGTTCGCGTACGCGCGATTGGATGTGAACGGAGGCCCGTGGTGGCCGCAAAAACCTTATCGCCCAAGCAGTCGCTGTTTGTAGGCGTCACCTTGTTCTCGATGTTCTTTGGCGCGGGCAACCTTATCTTGCCGCCCTTGGTTGGTCTTCAGGCCGGCGCGCAGGGCATCCCGGCGATGGTCGGCTTTTTGATCACGGGCATCGGCCTGCCGGTGCTGGGAATTGTCGCCGTCGCTCTAGCGGGTACCATCCGCGATCTGGCATCTCGCGTGCACCCTGTTTTCGCCCATATCTTTGTGGCGGCGGTCTATCTGGCTATTGGTCCGTGCCTGGCGATTCCGCGCACCTCGTCCACATCATTTGAGATGCTGCAGCCTCTGCTGCCCCAGCACCTTCCGCTTGAGGCGGTGCGCCTGGCGTTTTCCGTTCTCTTCTTTGTTGCTGCGTACCTTTTGGCCATGCATCCCGGCCGTTTGACGCGCCTGCTGGGACATGTGACGGGGCCCGCGCTGATAGTCCTTATTGTCGCCGTGGTTGGGGCGGCCATCTTCAACCCGGATCTCGCGGGCGTCTCCGCTGCGCAGGCGTCGTACTCGTCCGCACCCGCTATGCAGGGATTCTTGGTTGGCTACCAGACCATGGACCTTCTGGCGTCGCTTACCTTTGGCATCGTTATCGCTACCAATATCCGCGAACTAGGCGTTACGGATGACGCGGGCCTTACGCGCGAGGTCTCGCGCGCCGGCCTGTTTGCGGGCGTTCTTATGGCGCTCATCTACTGCGGCTTGGCGGTTGTGGGCGCTAACCTTAGCGCCGCCATGCCCGATCTCACCAACGGCGCCGCCATTCTCACGGCGTCCGCGTCGCTGCATTTTGGCGTTGTGGGGCTGGTCGTTGTCGCGGCGATCTTCTTGCTTGCGTGCCTCAATGTGTGCATTGGCCTTATCAGCTGTTGCGGAACGTATTTTGCAGACGAGTTTCCGCGCGTGCCATACCGCGTTTGGGCGGCGGGATTCGCCATGTTCTCCTGTGCGGTCTCCAACCTTGGGCTCGACGCGATCCTGGCGTTCTCCGTGCCGCTGCTCAACGCCCTGTACCCGGTTGCTATCGTGCTGGTGGTCATGGGCATGCTGCATAAGGTATGCGATCGCTACCCGCGCATGTGGCAATGGGTTGTTGGCCTTACCGCAACCGTCAGCGTCGTCGTGAGCGCGCGCGATGCGTTCTTCCCCGGCGCGCTGCCCATGCTCGACGTGCTGCCGCTTGCCTCCTTTGATCTGGAGTGGCTGCTGCCGGCGTTGGCTGCCGCGGTGATCGGGGTTGTCCATTCCCGTCTTCGCCCGGTTGGGACGGCGGCTTGATCAAGGCGCTCCATCGCCCGCACATATAAAGAAACAGGGGTCCTGGCATATGCCGGGGCCCCTGCTGCTTGGGACGGTTGAGCTTTGCGGTGCTGTTGCCGCGCGCTTACAGGTGGCTGGTTACCAGCTGCATGGTGCCGCTGAGCTCGACGGCGGTGGTGGTGGAGGGAACCAGCAGGTGGCTGCCTGCTTTAACGGAAACTCCGCACACGGTGCCCTCGCCGTCGATGACGGAGACGCACATAAACGGCCAGCGCTGCTCAAGCTCGCGCTCGCCTTCGACGCGCACCAGTTCCACGGTGTAGTTGTCGTTGCTCTCGAGCACGGTCACGCCGTTGGATTCCGACGCGGTGATGGTGCCGCTCTTGGGCGAGGTTGCCTGGTAATCGATAACGTCAAGGGACTGCTGCAGGTGCAGGGGACGAGGATTGCCCTCGTCGTCCAGACGATCGTAGTCGTACACGCGGTAGGTGATGTCGCTGGATTGCTGGGTTTCCAGAATCAGCGTGCCGGCCTTGATGGCGTGCACGCAGCCGGGGTCGATTTGGAAGAAGTCGCCCTTGTGGATGGGAATCTCGTTCAAAAGATCGCCCCAACGGCCCTCGTCCACCAGCTTTGCGAACTCATCGCGGGACGCGGCGCGCTGTCCCACAATGATGGTGGCGTCCGCATCGCAATCCAGTACGTACCAGCACTCGCGCTTGCCCAGCGAGCCGTTCTCGTGCTCGGCGGCGTACGCGTCATCGGGATGCACCTGAATGGACAGGTCGCCGGCAGCGTCGATAATCTTGATCAACAAGGGAAAGCGATCGCCTTCGATATCGCCAAAAAGGTCGCGGCGCTGATCCCACAGCTGCGACAGCGTCATGCCCTCGAACTCTGGATTCAGCACGGGGCAGTCGCCGTTGGGGTGGGCAGAGATGGCCCAGCATTCGCCGGTTTTATCAGACGGAATGTCATACCCATATGCGTCGCGCATACGAGAACCGCCCCAGATCTTCTCGTGGAACACGGGCTTGAGTTCGATGATGTCTGCCATGATTCTCCTAACTCCCTAAGCATGGCCATAGGCAGCATTATATGAGTGCGTTTTGATGCGAGCGCGGGTTGCCCGCGAATGGGGAGATTGTCAGCAACAATCTTTCGTGCGCGATGGTCGGTCGTCCAGCTGCGTGATGCGCTCACTAATAGTCCGAAATCGGACTAATGGAGAACGTGTGGACGAATAGGGGTCGCGCTTTTCGCGGTTGTCTGAATTCGGACAAAGCGATACGCTGGAGCGGCACGTCAGTTGTTACGGGGGATTGATACCGATGTTGGGGTCGGCGCGTACCATGCGCATTAAGCGATTGATTAAAAAAGTAGCCATCATCTTGCTGGGCGCCGCCATCTTCACTTTTGGCGTCCACAACATCCATGAGGTCACGGGCATTACAGAGGGCGGCGTCATAGGCCTTATGCTCTTCCTCAACAAGTGGTTTGGCGTCCCATCGTCCATCGCCTCGCCGGTACTCGACATCATCTGCTACGCCATCGCGCTCAAGATGTTGGGCGGTAAGTTCTTGGGATGGTCTGCCGTCGCGACGGCGGCGGTCGCCGGTTTCTACCGCGTGTGGGAGAGCTTCCCGCACATGTTGCCCAACCTTTCCGCCAGCCCGTTTGCCGCGGCGGTCCTCGGCGGCCTGTTTGTGGGCGTGGGCGTGGGCCTGGTGGTTCGCCAGGGTGGATCGGCGGGCGGCGACGACGCGTTGGCGCTTTCTATTTCCAAGGCCACCGGTTGGCGCGTTGGCCGCTGCTACCTGTTCACGGACCTTACGGTACTGGCCCTCTCGCTCACTTACATTCCGGTGGTCAGCATCGCTTGGTCGCTGGTAACGGTGACTATTTCCTCGGCGGTGATCGATATCGTGACAGAGATCTCCTGGGATCATGTGGAGGAGTTGGGCGAGGCGATTCGCGAGCGCCGCAAGCCGTGCTTCAGCGCGCTGGGCGAGGACGAGAACGCCGTTGCCGCAAGGACGGCAGCGCTCGAATCTTGCGAGGGCAAGGCAGAATAGCGCGAGCACGCGATGCGCTCGGGGAAAAGGGGGTCGACGGGGGTGCTCGTCGACCCCTTTCGCATGTGCGCTACCGCATACGGTTCATCATGATGCCGGCGTATTCAGCGGGGCTGAGCCGCGGGGGCTGAAGGGCGGGGAGGCTCGTGTGGGGAAGCGAGCGCGACAGGAAGTCGCTGCCGCGTTCCCAGTCGAGCGCGAGCATGCAGCCGAACAGGGAGTCGAGCACGTATTGCACGGCGATATGGCTGGCGAACTGCGTGATGCGGTCTTGCAGGCTCTCTTGATCGCTGACGTGCAGGTATGCGGCGAGGCCGGGGTTGAGGCGTTCCGCCCGCGGCGTTCCAATGAGCACGGCGGGGACCTTGCGATCGGCAAGAATGGGCAGAAGCGTCGCCAGGTTCGGCCCAAGGCCGGAGTAGGAGATGAGCAGCGCCGCGTGCGACGCGTCGGATGCTAGCGCCGACCACGTCTGGCGCTCGAGGCCCTCATGGCAGGTGGCGGCGTGCCCGCATGAGAGCAGGCGGTTGCAGAACATCTGCGCGGGATAGAGGTTGTGCGATTGCGTGTAGATATCGACGACGCCGGCTTGGTTGAACAGACCGGCGGTGCGGTCCATGGCGGCGGGGTCCAAAAGCTCCCGCGTATCGCGCAGGGTCGACTCGTAGACGGCGGAGATGCTCTCGAGGACCGTCTCGGCATCATCGTCCTGCAAGAAGGGGAAGTTGATATCGACGGCTGCCGAGCGGCGCTCGCGCAAGGCCTGGGCGCGGGCGAACTCCACCTTGAGTTCTTTGAATCCCTCGAGTCCTATCTTCTTGCAGAAGCGATGGACGCTGGGAATCGATACGTGCGCTGCGACGGCGAACTCCTTGATGCTGTAGCCCTGCAGACGCGGACCCAGGGACCGTGCCGTGGACGCCAGCTGCTGCTCTGTGGGAGTGAGGCCCCGGGCGTTTTCGATGCGCCTCATGATATCCATGGCGACTCCTTACACAAAATGTATCAAGAAGTATCAAGTGAATTAAGAATACTACCTGTGACCTTAGAAAAGAAGTATCTATCTAGCTGATATGTCTTGAGTGTCGGGACGATGGTTGGCATGATGGGGCCAACACGGCCACCAAGGTCTTAGAGAGAGGAATCAGGGTATGGAGAAGGTTTTTCCCGAGGGCTTCCTGTGGGGCGGCGCCACCGCCGCAAACCAGTGCGAGGGCGCGTACAACGTGGACGGCCGCGGGCTGGCCAACGTCGACGTGATGCCGCATGGTAAAGATCGCTTCCCGGTTGGCCTGGGCCTGCGCAAGATGCTCGATTTCGAGGACGGGTATTTCTATCCCGCGCAGACCGGCATCGACTTCTATCATCACTACAAGGAGGACATCGCGCTGTTCGCGGAGATGGGCTTCAAGACCTTCCGCATGAGCCTGGCGTGGACGCGCATCTTCCCCAACGGCGACGAGTCGGAGCCCAACGAGGCCGGCCTCGCCTTCTACGAGGACGTGTTCCGCGAATGCCAGAAGCACGGTATCGAGCCGTTGGTCACCATCACCCACTTCGACTGCCCCATCCATCTCATCAAGGAGTACGGCGGTTGGCGCAACCGCAAGCTTATTGACTTCTACAAGAACCTCGCCCGCGTGCTCTTCACCCGCTACAAGGGCCTGGTGAAGTACTGGCTCACCTTCAACGAGATCAACATGATCTTGCACCTGCCCTTCATGGGCGCCGGCCTGGTCTTTGAGCAGGGCGAGGACAAGGAGGCCGTCGAGTACCTGGCGGCCCACAACGAGCTGGTCGCCAGCGCTTGGGCCACCAAGATCGCTCACGAGATCGACCCCGACGTGAAGATCGGCTGCATGCTTGCGGCGGGCAGCTACTACCCCTATAGCTGCCGCCCTGAGGACGTCCGCGCCGCGCAGCTCGCCAACCAGGACAACTACTTCTTCGTGGACGTACAGAGCCGCGGCTACTACCCGGCCTACGCGTTGAAGAAGCTCGAGCGAGCCGGCATCGACGTCGGCATGACCGAGGAAGATAAGCAGGTCTTGGCCGAGAACACGGTCGACTTCATCTCCTTCAGCTATTACTCCACCCGTTGCTCCGCCGGTGAGGGTTCCGACGCCCCCAAGACCGAGGGCAACGCCTTCCAGGGTGCCAAGAATCCCTACCTCAAAGAGAGCCAGTGGGGCTGGGCCATCGACCCGCTGGGCTTCCGCATCACGCTGAACGACTTGTACGACCGCTACCAGAAGCCGCTGTTTGTGGTCGAGAACGGCCTGGGTGCCAAGGATGTGGTCGAGGAGGACGGCTCCATCAACGACGACTACCGTATCGACTACCTGCGCCAGCACATCGAGACCATGCGCGACGCCGTGGTAGAGGACGGCGTGGACCTGCTTGGCTACACCACCTGGGGTCCCATCGATCTTGTCTCTGCTTCCACGGGCGAGATGTCCAAGCGCTATGGCTTTATCTACGTCGACCGCGACGACGCCGGCAACGGCACCCTGGCCCGTTCCAAGAAGAAGAGCTTCGATTGGTACAAGAAGGTCATCGCCACCAACGGCGCCGACCTGTCCTAAGCATTCCCGTATAAGAGCAACGACAATGGAGGATTAACCATGCAGTTCCCCAAGGGTTTCTATTGGGGCGGCGCCACGGCCGCCAACCAGTTCGAGGGCGCTTGGAACGTCGATGGCCGCGGGGCCTCGGTCGATGACCACTTCACCGGCGGCAGCTACGAGAAGCCGCGCGAGATCACGATCGACATCAAGCCGGACGTGCTTTATCCCAACCACGACGGCATCGACTTCTACCACCACTACGAGGAGGACATCGCCCTGTTCGCCGAGATGGGCTTCAACATGTTCCGCATGTCCATCTCCTGGAGCCGCATCTTCCCCAACGGCGACGACGCCCAGCCCAACGAGGCGGGCCTGGCCTTCTACGACCGCGTCTTCGACTGCTGCGCCAAGCACGGCATCGAGCCGCTGGTGACCCTCTCGCACTACGAGATGCCCTACCACCTGGTCGAGAAGTACAACGGGTGGGCCTCCCGCGAGCTCATCGGCTTCTTTGAGAACTACTGCGCCACCGTCTTCGAGCGCTACAAGGACAAGGTGAAGTTCTGGCTCACCTTCAACGAGATCAACTGTGGCACCATGGACATGGGCGCCATGATGGAGACCGGCCTCATCCAGGGCTTCGAGGGTCCGGCGTCCGCCATCAAGACCACCCCGCAGCAGCGCTACCAGGCCCTGCACCATCAGTTTGTGGCTCACGGCCGCGTGGTCAAGCTCGCCCATGAGAAGTATCCCCAGTTCAAGATGGGCAACATGGACTGCTTTATCCTGAGCTACCCCGGCACCTGCGATCCGGCGGACGTGCTTGCCAACGAGCTTGAGATGAACCGCATGAACTGGTATTGCTCCGACGTTCAGGTGCGCGGCGCCTATCCGTTCTACGCCAAGCGCTTCTGGGCGGAAAACGACATCGAGCTCGAGATGGCTCCGGGCGACCTTGAGGACATCGCCGCCGGCAAGGTGGACTTCTACACCTTCTCCTACTATATGAGCGGCACTGTGAGCACGCACGCCGACCATGAGATGACCGAGGGCAACATGACCTTTGGCGGCAAGAACCCGTATCTGGAGAGCACCGACTGGGGTTGGCAGATCGACCCCATGGGCCTGCGCATCGCCCTGAACCAGATCTATGCCCGCTATCAGATTCCGCTGATGGTGGTCGAGAACGGCATGGGCGCCTACGACGAGGTGGAAGAGGACGGCTCCATCCACGACCCGTATCGCATCGCGTACCTCAAGAGCCACATCAAGGCAATGGGCGAGGCCATCGCCGACGGCGTCGATCTGATCGCATATACCTGGTGGGGCCCCATCGACCTGGTTTCCGCCGGCACCGGCGAGATGCGCAAGCGTTACGGCTTCATCCACGTTGACAAGTACGATGACGGCACCGGCACCTATGAGCGCCGTCGCAAGGACAGCTTCTTCGCATACCAGAAGATCATCAAGTCCAACGGTGCCGAGGGCCTGGAGTAGGCACGGCAACGCTTTTTGGTTTTGGCCGCTCGCAGCATGTCCCGTGCGCTGCGGGCGGCCTTTTTATGATGCGGGCGCAAGCGGACGGGTTTTCTCGTCCATAGCTTGATGTGCCCGCGGGTAAGGGGAAAGGGGACGAGCATGTCTAACGGTAAGATCATCTTCCTCGATGTCGACGGCACCATCACCAACTACGAGAACTTCATTCCGCAAAGCTGCAAGGACGCCATCAAGCGGGCGCGCGCTAACGGACACCGCGTCTACATGTGCACCGGGCGCAGCAAGGCCGAGAACCCGCAGGAGATCTGGGACATCGGTTTCGATGGCATGATCGGCGGCAACGGCTGCTACGTGGAGAGCGATGGCGAGGTGGTCATGCACCAACTCATCACCGCGGACCAGTGCCGCCATATTGTGGATTGGTTGCACGGACGCGGCCTGGAGTTTTACCTGGAGTCCAACAATGGCCTGTTCGCTAGCGAGCGCTTCAGGGAGGCGGCTGCCCCCGTCATGACGCTCTACGCCAAGGGCAAGGGCGCGAGCGACGAGGATGCCCAGACCTCTGCCCATGCGTTCATGGATACGCTTACCTACGGCGCCGAGCTCTACCGCGACGACCTCAACAAGGTGAGTTTCATCCTCTCCAGCTACCAGGACCATCTGGATTCCGTGGACGAGTTTCCTGACCTGGTGGCGCGTACCTGGGGCGGCAAGGGAGAGCACGCGCTCTTTGGCGACCTGGGTGTAAAGGGTATCGACAAGGCGCATGCCGTGCGCGTGCTAGTAGAGCATCTGGGCGCGGACATGGCGGATACCGTTGCCGTGGGCGATGCCACCGTGGACATCCCCATGTTCGAGTGCTGCGGAACCAGCGTGTGCATGGGTTCGGGCGGAGAAGAGGCCAAGGCCGCCGCGGACTGGGTGACCACGGATGTGGACGATGACGGTATGTGGAACGCGTTTTCGCACCTGGGCCTGATCTAGAGCGGCTTCGTTCGCATAACGGATGCATCGCGGTAAAATGGCATGAGCGCCCCGTGGCGGTTCCGCGAAAAGCGGACGCTCAGGGGCGCTCGTTCACACCTATACCCGTAACGCCAAGGAGCCGCTATGCCCGCAATGGAGAAGATCGCTAGCTTTACTGTCGACCACCTCACGCTGGAGCCGGGCGTGTACGTATCGCGCGTTGACCGCGATGAGGCGACGGGTTGCACGGTCACCACGTTTGACCTGCGTATGACGGCGCCCAACCGCGAGCCGGTCATGAATACCGCCGAGGCGCACACCATCGAGCACCTGGGCGCCACCTTCCTGCGCAACCACCCCCAGTGGGCAAGCCGCGTGGTCTACTTTGGCCCCATGGGGTGCCGCACCGGTTTTTACCTGGTGGTCTTTGGCAAGGTGACGTCGCGCGAGATCTTGCCGCTGGTGACCGCGCTTTTTGAGTTTGTCGAGGGCTTCGAGGGCGAGATTCCCGGCGCCCGTCCAGAGGAATGCGGTAACTACCTGGATCAGAACCTGCCCATGGCAAAGTGGCTGGCAACGCGCTACCTGGATAAGACCTTGCGCGTGGCGGATGACGCGCATCTTTCCTACGGCTGCGACTGCTAGGTGAAAGACCGGGCTATGAAGACGTTTGAACATACCATTACCGATCCCCAGGGTTTCCACGCGCGTCCCGTGGTGCTTGTCGCCTCCGAGGCTGGCAAGTGGAGCTGCGACATCACCGTTGCCGCGAGGCGCGCCGGCGAAGATGCTGCAGGCTCCCCTGTGCCCGCGCGCGATCCGCTGGCGTTGATGGCGCTCGACGCAAACGCGGGCGATACCTTGGTGGTGGTGCTTGATGGCGTGGACGAGTGCGAGGCGGAGCAGGGTATGCGCCTGGCGTGTACGTTCTAACGGCCCTTGCCCGGCTCCTTTGTCCAAAGACGCTAAAGATTGCAACTTGGTTGAATTTGAAGCTTGCGGCTGCTCCATTTAGGTGGAGCGGCCGCTTGTGCATATAATGGTGAACATTCGTATGCAAGCGGAAGGAGCGCCCATGGCACTCACCGAGAAGGACGTGCGCGGCATAGCGGACTATGCGTGCATCGCCCTCACAGAAGAAGAACTCGCGGATATGACCGCCTATATGAACGATGCCGTCTCGATGCTCGAGCCCATCTTGCAGTATGCGGACGAGGACGTGGCGCCCACGTTCCATCCCATCGGCGACCTGTCCAACGTGATGCGCGCCGACGCGACCGACGCTGATCGCGCGCTGCCCGTGGACGAGGCTCTGAAGGACGCCGCCAGCACGCGCGGCCGTTCGTTCCGCGTGCCCTCTATTCTTGGCGAAGGGGGAGACCAGTAATGCTATCGCTCGATACCCTTAGCGCCCAGCAGATCGCCGCCGGCGTCGCCGCGGGCGATTTCTCCGCAACCGAGGTCGCGAACGCCGCCCTTGCCGCTATCGATGAGCGCGAGGGGGCCGTTCAGGCATTTTTGCAGGTATCGCCCCAGCTGGCGCTTGACGCCGCAGCGCGTATCGATGCCGCTCGCGCGGCCGGCGAGGCCCTACCCCCGCTGGCAGGTGTGCCGCTTGCCATCAAGGACAACATGAACCTGGTGGGTACCCGTACCACCTGTGCCTCCAATATGCTCGCCAACTACGAGAGCGTCTACACCGCCACGTGCGTGCAGCGCATGCTGGACGCCGGCTGCCTGCCTGTTGGCAAGGCGAATATGGACGAATTCGCGTTTGGCTCCTCAACGGAGAGTTCTGCGTTCCATCCCACCAACAACCCCTGGGATGTCGAGCGCGTGCCGGGCGGCTCTTCGGGCGGATCTGCCGCCGCGGTCGCTGCCGGCGAGGTCGCCCTGGCCCTGGGCTCCGATACCGGCGGATCGATCCGCCAGCCCGCATCGTTCTGCGGCGTGGTGGGCATGAAGCCCACGTACGGCGCGGTGTCGCGCTACGGCGTGGTCGCTTTTGGCAGCTCGCTAGATCAGGTGGGCCCCTTTGGCCGCACGGTCGCCGATGTGGCGCTCGCCATGAATGCGCTGGTGGGCGCGGGTCGCGACCCCTATGACGGAACGTCCCAGGATTTCGCCGTCGACTTCTGCGAGCACCTGGAGGACGGCGTCGCCGGCAAGCGCGTCGGCATCATCCCCGCCTTCATGGAGGCCGAGGGTCTGACCGCAGAGGTGCGCCGGGCAGTCGAGAAAGCTGCCGCGGAGTTGGAGGCCCAGGGCGCGCAGCTGGTCGAGGTCGACCTGCCGCATCTGGACGCTGCCATCGCCGCGTACTACGTCATCGGCCCCGCTGAGGCGTTCTCCAACCTGGCGCGCTTTGACGGCGTGCGCTACGGTTTCCAGGAGGAGGGTTGTTCCAACCTGGCAGACCAGAGCTCCCGCTCGCGTGCTCGCGGCTTTGGCATGGAGGCCAAGCGCCGCCAGATGTTGGGCGCCTACCTGCTCTCCAGCGGCGTTTACGACAAATATTATTACGCGGCTCAAAAGGCGCGCACCCTCATCACCCGCGATTACGCGGCTGCGTTCGAGAAGGTCGACGCGATTCTCATGCCCGCCGCGCCCCGCACCGCGTTCAAGCACGGAGAGATTTCCGATCCCACGCAGATGTACCTGTCCGATCTGTACACCATCTCGCTCAATATCGCCGGCAACGGCGGCGTATCCGTACCGCTTGGGTTGGGCGAGGACTCCGGTCTGCCCGTTTCCGCTCAGCTGGTGGCACCCGCGTTTAGCGACCGCAAGCTGCTGACCATTGCCCGCGCGCTCGAGCTCGCCTTTGGTTCTTCGCCCGTAGCGCCGGATTTCGCAGGGAAGGGAGGTGAGCTCGCATGAAAGAGCTCTCCGAGGTTCTAAAGGATTGGGAGGCCGTCATCGGCCTGGAGATCCATACCGAGCTCACCGCGCTCGATACCAAGATGTTCTGCGGCTGCAAGCTCAGCCATGATGACGAGCCCAATGCCAACGTATGCCCGGTCTGCCTGGGCCTTCCCGGCGCCCTGCCCGTGCCAAACAAGCGCGCGATCGAGTCCATCGTCAAGGCGGGCCTAGCGACCAACTGCCAGATCCAGAAGCACTCGATGTTCTATCGCAAGCACTATTTCTATCCCGATATGGCCAAGAACTTCCAGACCACCCAAGGCCCCATCGCGTTTTGCATGCACGGCCATCTTGATCTGGAGGTTACGGGACGCGGCGCGGCCGAGCGTCCGGAGTGCGCTTTTGGCGAGGACGAGGCCAAGAGCCTTGCCAGCGCCAGCGCCAACGCCGTGGGTCTTTCCACCAGCATGAACGAGCAGATGCCCGAGAGCGCTATCCATATGGCGGGCTATGATGCGGACGAGCTTTCGCTGCCGCAGCGCCATGAGGACGGCAGCTACAGCGTTCCCATCCGCATCTTGCGCATCCATATGGAGGAGGACGCCGCCAAGATGAACCACCTGGGTGGCGAGGAGGGCCGCATCACCGCGGCTGCCGAGAGCCTGGTGGACTACAACCGTTGCGGCACCCCGCTGATCGAGCTTGTAACCGAGCCCGACCTGCGCACGCCGGAAGAGGCGCGCCTCTTTATGGAGAAGCTCCGCCGCATCTTCCTCACGCTAGGCATCTCCGACTGTTCCATGGAGCACGGCTCCATGCGCTGCGACGGCAACGTGAGCCTGCGCCGCCGCGGCGAGACCCGTCTGGGCACCAAGACCGAGCTCAAGAACCTCAACAGCTTCAAGGCGCTGCATGACGGTCTCGCCTATGAGATCTGCCGCCAGGCGGAGGTACTTGAGGAGGGCGGCATCATCTACCAGGAGACCCGTCACTGGGAGCCCAGCCGCAAACGCACCGTGGTGATGCGCGTCAAGGAGACCGCGGACGACTACCGTCTGTTCCCGGACCCGGATCTAGCTCCGTTCGACCTTTCGGACGAGTTCATCGAGCACTGCGCTTCCGAGCTGCCAGAGCTTCCCGATGCCAAGCGCGATCGCTTTGAGGGTGCTTTCGGCATCAAGCGCGCCGACGCCGAGCTGATCGCCGGCGATCCCGCGACGGCGGCGTTCTTCGAGCAGGCGGCAGAGGGCCTTGCCGGCAAAGCCGCACAGGTGGTTGCCAACCTCATTGTCAACGAGATGGCAGGTTACCTTAAGGCTGCCGGCACCTCGCTGGAGGACAGCGGCATCGCGCCCGCCCAGGTGGCATCGCTGGCGAAGCTTTTGGCCGAGGATGCCATCAGCTCCAACCAGGCTCACGAGGTTTTCGAGGCCATGGCCCAAAGCGGCGACGATCCCGAGAAGATCGTGGACGAGCGCGGCATGCGCCAGGTGAGTGACGCCGGCGCCCTGCAGCCCATCGTGGACCAGGTGCTTGCCAACTGCCCGGACCAGGCCCAGCAGTATCGCGACGGCAACCAGAAGGTCATTGGCTTCTTGGTTGGCCAGTGCATGAAGGCAAGTCGCGGCAGCGGCAACCCCAAGCTGTTCAACGAGCTACTGCGCGCTTCGCTGAGCTAGGGGCTTATTCTCATAATGCGTTAGTTCTGCGCCGTTGAGCCTCATGGAGGTTCGGCGGCGCTCCTTGTTTGAAAGCGGAAGGGGTCGTCTTAGTACCTGATAGGTAACCTTTCAAAAGTGTAATCAGATGCTGTCGCGCGAGGGGAGTGGGAAGGGCACAATATCCCTAACGGATGGCCCTGCCGCTAGGGAGCGCCTTTGCACGCGCCCGCGGCTTTAAGACGATTGGTCGACTATGATCGGCAGGATGGTAAAGCGCGTGCTGCTGGGCCTTGCCCTGGTGGTTGGATTGCTGTGCGTTGTGGTGGGCGCCCGCGGCTACCAGATGTATCGATCGGCTTTGCAGGAAAAGAGTATCGAGGAAGCTGTGGCGGAGCTGCACGCGCAGCCCGGCTACACGTCTGTCGATGAGTTGCCACAGGTATATCTGGACGCGGTGGTCGCTATCGAGGACCACCGTTTCTATACCCATTGCGGCATCGATATCATCTCTATCTGCCGCGCCGCATGGAACGACCTGCGAACCATGAGCTTAGAGGAAGGCGGTAGCACCATAACGCAGCAGGTTGCCAAGAATCTCTTCCTTACGCAGGAAAAGGAGTTTACGCGCAAGGTCGCCGAGGTCTTCCTAGCATTCGATCTAGAAGCTACCTGTAGCAAGCGCGAGATACTTGAGCTGTACGTGAACTCCTCCTATTTTGGGTTGGGGTGCGTGGGGATAGGCCAAGCGGCACCCCAGATGCTGGGTGTCGTGCCCGGGGATATGACGCTGGAGCAGGCGGCGTTGATGGCAGGTATTCCCAACGAGCCTTCGCTCTACTCCTCCGACAGGCAGGCGGCGGAGGCGCGTCGCGACGTGGTGCTCATGCAGATGGAGAAATACGGGCTCATGCCCGGAGCGGCAACGGCGTCTTAGCGGTAGAAACCCCTTCAACAACATAATAAGGGCGTTCAGACGGCTCCCGCTGCTGTTGGGGTGAGCAGTTGTGAAGGATAATTGCATCGTTTTTTAAAAAAGGCGAGTAGAGGCATGCACTCTTTGAAAGAGCCGCTGGTAGCGCGATTGCGCGCTTGGGGTATACATAGACTATTTCTAAAGCGATGCAATTATCCGCGACTTTTGCGCTTGATGGGCTCCTTGGAGTCTCGATCGGGTCGGAGAATGAGGAGAATGGGGCGGGTTTGAGTCCGCGGCGATTGACTTCCATGCGCAATCTGCTCGCCTGAGCCGTTCATGTGGCAAGGGTTTCCCCAAGAGCTTCCGCAATTGGGCTTCCGCAATTGCTATGGGGTGGGGTGAGCACGTGATTGGGAGGGCGCGTTACGTGGTATAGTAAAAAATCGCACAGCCATAACGCTGCGTCTGTACTTTGATAGGTCGATGCATCTGCGGGTCCCGCCGCGATGCCCGGACCTCTCCTATGAGGGGGCGACTGGTTTCGACACGATAGCTCTGAGAGAGGAAGCAGGCCGTGGTCTCCTCGCCCACGTTAAACCGGGGTACCGTCAAAATGAATTGACAACAAGAATTACTCTGGGCAGTATGCCCTCGCTGCTTAATTAATTAGCGGCGCGTCGAACTGGAGAGTTCCCCGCCTCCAGCGAGATGTCATTTTAGGGGAATGCGTTTGCGCACGTAGTCGGTATGGCGCGAACTAAGATCGAACCGACTAGGAACCCGCGAGCGCGTCACCGCGCGCAAAGGCTCCGAATCTAAATCGGTGACTGAGCCTGGAGATGCCGATCAGGGGGCTTTCGTGGACCGGAGTTCGATTCTCCGCGCCTCCACCACACATTGCAAGCGGGTAGATTGTTTCAATCTGCCCGCTTTTTGTATTTTCCGCGTCAGGGCGAACGGTCTAAAATATACGATGAACGCGATTTTTATGCATTTGATGTCTAAATGTGCTCATTTGTCAACATAGCTATGTTTCCATTGATTAAACACTTTAATAAAGTAAAGTAAACAAAAAAGCCTTCAACTCTATATATGGCAATGAAGCCAATAATTGTCCTTGTCGCGCTTTACTTTATCGTGATGCATTGCGTGCTGCGCGATTGTATTAAAGAGGATGGATAAGAAAAAGGTGATGGACATGTCCTTCAATGCTGAGATTTCGAGAAGGCGTTTTGTCGAAGCTATGGGCGCTGTGAGCGCGCTGGGCGTCATGGGCCTGGCTGGTTGCGGCAGCCAGCGTGCCAGCGAGGCGGGCTCCAGTTCCTCGAGCGCTTCCGGCGTAGCCGACACCATCACGTTTGCTCAGGGCGCTGACCCCCGTGGACTGGACCCCGCGTACGTTGACGACGGCGAGTCCGCAAAGATCATGTGCAACATCTATGACACGCTGCTTCGCTACGACACGGAGACCTGCGAGGTAGTTGCAGGCCTGTCCGAGATGCCCGAGATCTCCGATGACGGTCTTACCTATACGTTCAAGCTGCAGGAGGGTGTCAAGTTCCACGACGGCACCGATTGCGATGCCGAGGCCGTCAAGGCCTCCATCGAGCGTCAGCTCGAGCCCAACCGCACCGAGGACATGCCTTATGCTGGCTTTGTATTTGGCGCCCAGGACTCTGGTACCGGCATTGAATCCATGGAGGCTCCCGACTCGACCACGCTGGTAATCAAGCTGCGCGCCGCTTCCACCCCGTTTGTGAAGAACATGGCCATGGCACTGGCGGCTCCCATTGTCGCTCCTTCCGCTTTTGAGGCTGGCACCTCGCTTGAGCAGCCGGTTGGCTCCGGTCCCTACAAGTTCGTCTCTTGGTCCAAGGGCGAGAACGTGGTTCTCGAGGCCAACGAGGACTACTGGGATAAGGAGAACGCTCCCAAGACCAAAAACGTCGTCTTCCGCTTTATCGCTGAGAACTCCAGCCGCGTGACCGCCCTTACCAACGGCGAGGTCGACATCATCGACGGCATCGACGCCTCCGTTGTCGATACCATTACCAGCGGTGGCTGCGAACTGTTTGACGAGGACGGCATGAACATCAACTACATGGCGTTCCGCAACGACAGCGGCCAGTTCACAGCTGTTGAGGCCCGCCGCGCGTTCTGCCAGGCCGTCAACGTCGAAGAGATGGTCAAGAGCCTGTATGGCGACTACGCGGGCGTGGCCACCTCCGTCATGCCGCTGTGGATGGCGCCCTATGCCGAGAAGGTTACGCGCGCCGAGTACGATCCCGATGCTGCAAAAGCTGCGTTTGCCGAGCTTGGTATCACCAGCTGCACCATGCTGACCTACACCAATCCTCGTCCGTATAACACCATTGGCGGACAGGCGCTTGCCGAGGCGATCCAGGGTTATCTGGCAAAGGTGGGCGTCGACATGGAGATCGTCTCCTATGACTGGACCACGTACAAGACCAAGGTCGAAACCGACGCCTTTGACGTCTGCCTCTATGGCTGGGTTGGCGACAACGGCGATCCCGACAACTTCATGAACCTGCTCTCCGATGAGAACGTATCCATGAACGTTGGCCGCTTCCGCAATGACGAGTACAACGCGTTGATCCAAAAGGGCCTCGAGACCGCTGATGGCGATGAGCGCGATGACGTCTACCTGCAGTGCGAGCAGATGGTTGCAGACCAAATGCCCTGGATGCTCATCAGCCACTCCAAGAACCTTGCTGGCTATAGCCCCAAGGTCAAGGGCTTCTTCTATCACCCCACCGGAGTTGTTCACATGGAGGGTGTGACCAAGTCCGCATAATGCCCCGCCGGCGAAGGGCCGCGGGTAAGGCAGATGGGGCGGGACGAGTTCCTGCCCCTTTGTTTTGCTACGGGCTAATCGTCCGCGCTACAGAAAGGAGGGGCCTCGATGTTGAAATATATTCTCAAGCGCATCTTGCAGGCCATTCCCGTGCTCTTGGGCGTTTCGGTCATTGTCTTCCTCATCATGAGAGTGTTCTCCGCCGACCCCGCACCCGTTGTGTTGGGCCAGCATGCAACTCCCGAGGCGATGCAGGCATGGCGTGATGCCCAGGGCCTTAACGACCCCATCATCGTCCAATATTTCGATTTTCTTTTTGGTGCCATTCGCGGTGATTTGGGCGAGAGCTATTACACGCACACCCCCGTGCTGCAAGAGCTCATGGCCCGCTTCCCGGCAACCGTTGAGCTTGCCTTGGTTGCCATTGTGATTGCGGCGGTCGCCGGTATCGCGCTTGGCGTGCTGTCCGCGACCCACAAGAACACCGCGATCGACGGTATCGCGACCATCTTGGCGCTGGTGGGCGTCTCCATGCCCATCTTCTGGCTGGGCGTTCTGCTCATCATCCTGTTCGCCGGCGTGCTGCACGTGCTTCCCAGCTCTGGCCGTATTGACCCGCTGCTGCAGCCCGTGGGCGGCACCGGCCTTTACTTGCTCGATACGCTGCTATCCGGTGACTTCGAGGCGTTTGGCGACGCGCTGAGCCACATTATCTTGCCGGCGTTGGCGCTATCCATGTACTCCATGGCGGTCATCACCCGCATGACGCGTTCGAGCATGTTGGAGACGCTGAACGAGGATTATGTCCGCACCGCTCGCGCCAAAGGCTTGAAGCTGGGCCGTGTGCACCGTCACCACGCGCTGCGCTGCGCCATGCTCCCCGTGACCACGGTTATTGGCCTGCAGCTTGGCAGCCTGCTTGGCGGCGCCATGCTGACCGAGACGGTTTTCGCGTGGCCGGGCCTGGGAAAGTACGTGGTCGACTGCATCTTGAAATCGGACTTCCCGGTGGTTCAGGGCGCCGTACTGCTGATAGGCGTCATCTTTATCGCGATCAACCTGATCGTCGATGTGGTCTATGCCTACCTTGATCCGCGAATCACGTATGCAAAGGAAGAGGGGTGATTCGCATGGCTGCTGCCGTTGCACAGAACAACGCTCCCGTCCCAACAAAGCAAGAGGCCGAGAAGACCGAGTCGCTGTGGAAAGACGTGTGGTACTCGCTTCGCCAAAACATCCCCGCCATGGTCAGCTTGGGCGTCATCACGCTGCTTGCGCTGGTCGCCATCGTAACCTTTGTCGCTCCGCAGATTCTGCCCTACGATCCCTACCAGCAAGATCTTTCGGCATCGTTCCAGGGGCCCAGCGCGGCGCACTGGTTTGGAACCGACCAGCAGGGTCGTGATATCTTCTGCCGCGTGCTCATCGGTAGCCAGATCTCGCTCACCGTGGGTTTGCTGTCCGTTGCCATCTCGCTCACCATCGGCGTCACCCTGGGTGCGCTCGCCGGCTACAAGGGCGGCGTGCTCGACACCGTCATCATGCGCGTGATGGACATGATGCTCGCCATCCCGTCGATCCTTTTGGCAATCGCCTTCATGGCGGCGTTGGGACGAGGAATCGACAAGGCGATCATCGCCATCGGCTTCGTCTCCATCCCCGAGTACGCGCGCATCGTCCGCAGCCAGGTACTGTCGGTCAAGCAGTCCGACTACGTTGCCGCTGCCCGCGTGATCGGCGACTCCGATGCGCTCATCATCTTCCGCCACGTGCTGCCCAACGTCATGCCCTCGATCATCGTCCGCGCCACACTGGGTATCTCCAGCGCCATCCTGGATGCGGCGGCCCTTGGCTTCCTGGGCTTGGGCGTGCAGCCTCCCGCGGCAGAGTGGGGCGATATGCTTGGTCGCGGCCGCAACTACATCTTTGCCGCGCCTCATGCGATGATTTTCCCGGGTCTGGCAATCACCGTGACCGTGCTCGCCTTCAATCTGTTGGGCGACGGCATTCGCGATGCGTTCGACCCCAAATCTAGGAACCGGTGATGACATGGCAATGCTAGAGGTTCATGACCTGGTGACCGAATTTCCCACCCGCAAGGGCGTGGTGCGCGCGGTCAACGGCGTCACATTCGATCTTGAACAGGGCGAGATCTTGGCCGTGGTGGGCGAGTCCGGCTCGGGTAAGAGCGTCACGTCGCTCTCCATCATGGGTTTGCTGCAAAAACCCGGCCACGTAGCCGGCGGTTCCATCACCTTTGACGGCAAGGACCTGCTTGCGCTATCCGAGTCCGAGATGGAGCAGGTGCGCGGCGGCAACATCTCCATGATCTTCCAAGAGCCCATGACAAGCCTGAACCCGGTCTATCGCGTGGGCGATCAGATTGTAGAGGCTATCCAGGCGCACGAGCAGGTGGACAAGAAGGACGCATGGGCCCGCGCGGTCGAGATGCTGCGTTTGGTTGGCATCCCCAGCCCGGAGGAGCGCGCGCACGACTATCCGCACCAGATGTCCGGCGGTATGCGCCAGCGCGTCATGATCGCCATGGCGCTCTCGTGCAACCCCAAGGTGCTGATTGCGGACGAGCCCACCACGGCACTCGACGTGACCATTCAGGCGCAGATTCTGGAGCTCATCTACAAGCTGCGCAGCGAGTTCAATATGGCGGTCCTGCTCATCACCCATGACCTGGGCGTTGTGTCCGAGGTCGCTGATCGCGTTGTGGTCATGTATTGCGGCCAGGTGGTCGAGGAGGGCGAGAAGTTCGAGTTGTTCGAGCATCCGCTGCACCCCTATACCCTGGGCCTGCTGCGCTCGATTCCTCGCCTGGAAGAGCAAAACGCCGGTCGTCTGTATATGATCAAGGGCTCTGTTCCCAATCCGCTTAACATGCCGGCCGGCTGTCCGTTCTCCGATCGCTGCGAGCGCTGTACGGACCGCTGCCGCACCGAGGCCCCGCAGCTCAAGCTGCTGCCCGGTACCACGCGCAAGGTCCGCTGCCATCTGTATGAGGATGCGGATGAGATCGCCTGCGCCGTCGAGGCGACGGAGGCGGCGCATCGCGTGAAGGCGGAGCTCGAAGCGCAGGAGCGCGAGATCATCGACCAGGCCGCCCAAGCCGTTCGCCGTGGATCCGCAGCACAAGAGGGGGTGCGCTAGGATGTCGCAGGATAATTCAAGGAACCTTATCGAGGTCCAGCACCTCACCAAGAGCTTTGTCGCCGATACGGACTTCTTTGGCCGTCCCACCTCGTTTGTGCAGGCTGTGGACGATGTCAGCTTTACCATTCGCCGTGGCGAGGCCTTTGGCCTGGTGGGTGAGTCCGGCTGCGGCAAGACCACCATCGGTAAGATGATCTGCGGTTTGCTCAAGCCCACCAGCGGACAGATTCTGTTCGAGGGGCGCGATATCACCGCGCTGGGACAGCGTGATCGCCGTGCCATGTGCCGTGACATCCAGCTGGTGTTCCAGGACCCGTACGCAAGCCTCAATCCCCGCATGACCATTGGCAAGATCATCGCCGAGCCCATTCTCACCAACAAGATCCTGCCCAAAGATCAGGTGGATGATCGCGTGGACGAGCTTCTCGAGTTGGTTGGCCTGGCGCCTTACATGAAGAATCGCTACCCGCACGAGTTCTCCGGTGGTCAGCGCCAGCGCGTGGGCATCGCCCGCGCACTCGCGCTCAATCCCAAGCTCATCGTGTGCGACGAGCCCGTATCCGCGCTCGATGTCTCTATCCAGGCGCAGGTGCTCAACCTGCTGGATGACCTCAAAGAGCAGTTGGGCTTAACGTACCTGTTCATCGCCCATGGCCTCAACGTGGTGAAGCACATCTCCGACCGCGTTGGCGTTATGTATTTGGGCCGCATGATGGAGATCGCTCCCAAGGAGAGCTTGTACACCGAGCCGCTGTGCCCTTATACCCAGGCCCTGCTCTCGGCGATTCCCAGCCCCGATCCCAAGCTGCAGCGTCGCCGCATCATCCTGGAGGGCGACGTGCCCAGCCCCATCGACCCGCCCGCGGGCTGCCGCTTCGCAAGTCGTTGCTTCGCCAAGATCGGCGCGTGCGACGTGAGCGCCCCCGAGCAGCGCGAGGTTCTGCCCGACCATATCTGCGCGTGCCGTCGCTACGATAACGTGGCGCCGGAGCTCGCGCGCGACCTGTCGCTGGAGATTCAGCGCGATGCCGCTCGTCCCAGCTATGGACGAGGAAGTGACCTTATCAACGACGACCCCGTGGTGACGCCCGAGGCGTGATGCCCGGGTGTCTCGCACCCATCTTTTGTAGCCAATAGGGCGGTCGGCCATACGCCATCCTCGACCGTGCCGCCCTTCGCGCTAACGCCCGCTCAAGAGCGGCCAAATCGTCTGCGGTCTCCATGTCTTTCCGCAGATGACGTGGCCGAGCTTGAGCGGGTTTTTCAGGCTCGTCTGCGCGATTCCGTTCATGCGCCTGCCATATCGAACGATTGTGTAAGTTTGCAAGACCTTCATTTGTGGTAGAAGAGCACAAGTGCGAAAAGTCCAAGCAGGAAGGTTGTTTCCATGAACGTGGAGCAGAAAGCTAATAACGCTGGCAAGGTCGCCATGGTGCTCGAGGGCGGCAGCTTCCGCTGCCAGTTCACCGCGGGCGTGTTGGATGTCTTCATGGAGAACGGCGTTGAGGTTTCAGCATGCTATGGCGTGTCTGCCGGCGCGCTTTCCGGACTCAACTACAAGTCTCGTCAGATTGGTCGAGCCAACCGAGTGAACCTGGCGTTTTGCAACGATAGCCGCTACATGGGGGCCAAGTCCTTTGCAACAAGCGGCAGCGTTGTGGGCTACGATTTCCTGCTCAACGACATTCAAGATCGCCTTGATCCCTTTGATAACGATGCGTTTGAGAAGAACCCCATGTCGTTGTATGCGGTAGCTACGGACGTGGTCTTTGGTACGCCGGCATACCTTCCGGTTGAAAACGCCGTGCTCGACGTGGACGCGCTGCGTGCTACAACATCTTTGCCGCTCATGACGCAGCCCGTAGAGATGGGCGATGCCATTTATCTAGACGGCGGCGTCGCGGATTCCGTTCCCGTCGAGCATGCGCTCGAAGACGCGGGTTTCGATAGGGCGATTGTTGTCCTCACCCAGGACCGAACCTATAAAAAGGGCCCGTACGAGTTCCTTGCGGCGGCTCATGCCCGCTACGCTGCCTACCCATATCTTCTTGAGGCGTTTGAGAACCGCCACGAACGCTACAACGAGCAGCGTGAGCACATTTGGGAGTACGAGCGCCAAGGTAGGGCGCTGGTCATCGCTCCGCCGCAGCCGGTCGAGGTGGGGCATATCGAGCATGATCCCGCTAAGTTGCTGGCTCTTTACATCCAAGGTCGCCAAGAAGGCAAGCGCAGGCTTGATGAGGTGCGCGCATTTATCTCTAAAGAGCGTTAACTGGTGAGATTTCTTCATAAGCATGGCCGTGCTAAAAACTGTGTGCCGCTTGTGCAGAAACTCTGCTAGACAACCGAAAATGCGTTGACTCAACCCCGTTACGCGGTATACTCGACAGGTTACTTTGCAGAGCCCCGTGAAACTCTGTTAAGACACGTATTGTACATGGAGGAGTCAAGTGATTCAGAAGTCGACTCACTACGCCAAGCAGGGCGAGGTTACCCGCAACTGGGTCCTCGTCGACGCCGAGGGCGCTGTCCTGGGCCGCCTTGCCACTCAGATCGCAGCTATTCTGCGCGGCAAGACCAAGCCTCAGTACACCCCTAACTCTGACTGCGGTGACTTTGTGGTTGTCATCAACGCCGATAAGGTCCAGCTTACCGGTAACAAGGCTGACACCAAGGTCTACTACCGTCACAGCGGCTACAATGGCGGCCTCAAGGCCGAGAGCTTCCGCCAGGCTATGGAGAAGCACCCGGAGCAGGTCATCGAGCGCGCCGTTCGCGGCATGCTCCCCAAGACCACCCTCGGCCGTCAGCAGCTGAAGAAGCTCAAGGTCTATGCAGGCGCCGAGCATCCGCACGCTGCCCAGAACCCCGTTAAGATCGAGCTGGAGGCTTAAAGATGGCTGAGAACACCGTTGTTTACTACGGCACCGGCCGTCGCAAGAACGCCGTGGCCCGTGTCCGCATCGTCCCTGGTACCGGTAAGGTTACCGTCAACAAGCGTGACGCCGCTGAGTATTTCGGCCGTCAGCAGCTTCTTGAGGGTGCCCTTGCTCCCTTCAAGGTGACCGATACCGCTGGCGCTTTCGACGTTATCGCTCTGTGCGATGGCGGCGGCATCTCCGGTCAGGCTGGCGCTCTGCGCCTCGGCATCGCTCGCGCTCTTCTGAACGCTGGCGACTACCGTGCTGACCTCAAGCGCGCTGGTTTCCTCACCCGCGATTCTCGCGTGGTCGAGCGCAAGAAGTACGGCCTGAAGAAGGCCCGTCGCGCTCCGCAGTTCTCCAAGCGCTAATCTTTCCTTATTGGAAGATACGTATGGACGGGATCTACCGATTTATCGGTGGATCCCGTTTTTTCTATTTTTGATGCTATTGAGCTGCTTGTGTCGCATAAGCGGAGATGGGTGGCTTTGGAATGGAATAGCCATCACGCGAACGGTATCAAATAATCGGCGTATGCTATCTCGCACGTTCCCAATGATGTACCATAAATATATCTGCCAGTACGGTCTCTGCACGGGTGATCGAGGGAGAAGAATGTTCAGTAGCCTATTCAAGTCATTTGGCCTGTCGGGGCGAAGCATTGTGCTGCGTGCGCCGCTTGAGGGAGATGTCATCCCTCTTTCCGAGGTGAACGATGAGACGTTTGCCGCGGGATACCTTGGTCAAGGTGTTGCCATTAGGCCGACAGGTGATCGCGTGATCGCTCCGACCGCCGTCAAAATCGAAGCGATTTTCCCTACTGGTCATGCGGTGGCATTCCGAACCGTAGATGGCTTGGACGTGCTTATACACGTTGGTTTGGAAACGTATAACCTCGAGGGCCGTCATTTTAAAGTTCATGCGGCTCCCGGTGATATGGTCACGGCTGGTGAGACGCTCATCGAATTCGATCGACAGGCTATTGTCAACGAGGGTTATGATATTACGGTCCCCGTTCTCATCAGGAACGCGGTTGAGTTTGCAAGTATTAAAGGTGATGTGGGAGACCACGTTACCGAACTTGACCAGCTGATTGTCGCTAAAAGTCGATAGGAAGCCGGTCAAAGAAAGGGGTCACGCATGATCAGGATCGTTCGAGTTCGCGACTATGAGGATATGAGCCGCCAGGTTGCCAATATCATCTCTGCGCAGATTATTCTCAAGCCTAATTGCGTTCTTGGCCTGGCTACCGGCTCTACTCCCATTGGTGCGTACCAGCAGCTTGTCGAGTGGTACAAGAAGGGCGACGTTGACTTCTCCCAGGTGAGCAGCTATAACTTGGACGAGTATCGCGGTCTCAACGGTGATGACCCCCAGAGCTACCGTTACTTCATGAACGAGAACCTGTTCAATCACGTGAACATCAATATCGAGAACACCCATGTGCCCGATGGCTCCAATCCCGATGCTGATGCCACTTGCGCCGAGTACGATGCCATGGTTGCGGCTGCGGGCTACCAGGATCTTCAGCTTTTGGGCATTGGCAACAACGGTCACATTGGCTTCAACGAGCCCGACGATCACTTCTCCTACGGCACTCATTGCGTCGACCTTACCGAGAGCACGATCGAGGCCAACAGCCGCCTTTTCGATAAGATCGAGGATGTCCCGCGTCAGGCCTATACCATGGGTACCCACACCATCATGAGCGCTCGTGCCATCGTGGTCGCCGCTAACGGTGAGAAGAAGGCCCAGGCCGTTCATGATATGGTTTATGGACCCATTACCCCCAGCTGCCCCGCTTCCATTCTCCAGCTGCATTCCAACGTTATCCTGGTCGCTGACGAGGCCGCCCTTTCTCTGTGCAAGTAGGTCCTCTAGTCGCATAGCGTCTGGGTTGAGCTTGTTTTCACGACCTTCATAAAGACCATGAAGCGTCCTCACCGTTTCGGTGGGGGCGCTTCTTTTTTCACCATACATGGGAAATGTCGGGTCGATATTACCGTTTTATTGACAAAAACATCGCGCCTTTGAAAATTAAGCATCTTGCGGTCGCGGTGAATGGAAAAAAGATGCAAGCGGAATATCAAAATCGAAACAATATAAGCGTAAAGCACTAACATTTACTGATGGTATGGCAGGAAATGGTGCACGTATCGCGCGGAGGGGGCGCTGTGCGGCATGCGGGGTTCTTACAAAGATAGCTCTCGAATCTTACTGTCTATTGAAAGTGAGAAATTTCCAAACGCGGCTGACGCGCGCTGGGCCATACCCTTACATCAAGGAGCGCATGGAGGGAGATAAAATGGGAACCAGCGCAGAGACGGTCGGGGATTCAGTGCAGACGGTTGACGAACCAGCAGCTCAAGTTCAATCAACGCATAAGGCAGATACGGGGCTGCCTCAACAAAAAAGGGTGGCCATGGTACCGCGCGAACAGCTTATGAGGTCCATTTCCGCCATGGGTCGAGACGCGGGGATTGTGTTGGTGCAGGCTCCTGCTGGATTTGGAAAAACGTCGCTGCTATTGCTGTATAGCGCTTGGGTCAAAGAAGATCCTCAACGTGGACAGGCGCGGCTTATCGATGCGTCGCGCCGCGAGATCAAAGGCGTAATCGAGTTCTTGGACGATGCGGCTCACGAATCAATTGCCGCGGTCCGACCGTTGCTGGGTTTGGACAACGTGTCGGTGAAGAACAAGGACGAGGCGCAAGAGCTTGCTTCGGCAGTGCGAGCTTGCCGTGAAGCGGGGTGTGAAATCGTGCTTGTTTGCGAGCCTGGCCAGGCCGAGCTGGTTACCGCTTTGGGCGACTCCGCCAAGGTGGGGGCAAGGCAGCTGTGTGTGCAGCCGCAGGAATATGCGACGTGGATAAAGACGCTGATGATCGATAGCACGCTCGATGCTTATCGCCTGACGGCTGGAATACCGTCGCTGGTCTCCGCCCTTCAGACGATCGCGGGAGAAAAAAGATCTTCTGAACTGCTCGAGCGTGAAGTGGAGCGGGTTGTGGGTTCCGTATTGAAGGCTTTGAGCGGCAGGAGAGATTCCCTGTACCAGACGATATGCCTGCTGTTGCTTTTGGGGTCTGGGTCATTGCGCGAGATTCGACGCGGGGGATGCCGCGTTCAATCGCGCCAAATGCAGCGGCTTATGCATGACTATCCGATTATGGTATATGCGCCGGATACAGAAGAGTTCAGCTGCCTTGGAGAGCGTGATGCGGCTTTGGGCAGGTTGCGAGCGGCTATCGCGCGTCGACATCCAGAGTATGTTGAGAGGGCAGTTCGCATTCTTTTGCGCGTGGATCGCGTGGACGATGCCGTGCGGCTTATGGAGTCATTTATGGATGTCGCTCGGCGCGTGGAAGCTATTGCCAGCAGGCCCATGGCGTTCGCGTTCGCGGGACAAGCCTCGTTTGTGCGCTCGGCTATGGTGGAGGCTGGTGAGGAAGCGTGTTGTCGCGCCGGCTTGGGGCTCGTGCTCGCCAGTTGGGCATGCGCGCTCATAACCGGGGAATATCGTACGGCGAGAAATGCGGCGGATCGATTAGCGCGCGAGGCGATGAGAATCAGTCGAGAGGTCGATGCGGATGAATGGGATAGGGCACTCGCATTCAACGAATACTGGGGTGGGGGAGCAGGCACGGCATTACCGGTTTTATCAAAAGAGATGCAAAAGCGTGCGACATACGGTGCTGCCGTGCAGCTACGTCGTGCTCGCCATATTACGCGGTCGCTGATAGAACGGGGACGAGTGCCCGTTGGCGAGCATCGGGAACATGAGGCGACGTGCCCAAATGCGCTCGACGTCCCATCTATGCTGCTGGAGATGGCATTCGATCTGGGCCAGATAATGTGTGATGGGCCGAGTGTTCAAGGTGAAGTCGATGCCCGCTTGCAGGATGAGATAGCAAGGGCGAGCGAAAAAAGGTTGGAGGCAGTGGTAAACCGTCTTCGCGCCGTTGCGGCTATGGGGCGCCTTATGGCAGGTAGGCCGGTGGTAGATGAGCGCGCGTTTGTAGATGCGGAGAGAACGTCGTTGCGCGAGTCGGACCATACGGCTCAGCTGTTTTGCACCGTGGCGCAGGGCTGGATGGACTTCTCTATGGGGCAGCAACTCAATGCGAGTTTTAGAGCCCAGCAGGCGGGCAAGACCGCTCCAGATGACCTTACGTTTGTGCGAGCCTGGGCCAAGCTGCTTGAATGCGCCACGCGTTTGCGGTCCACATCGAGGATGATCATTTCTCAAGAAGCAGACTTGCTCGACTTATCCGTAGAGACGGACGATGCCGCGGATGCGTGGGCTACGACGCTGCTGCTATCTGCCGCACACCATGATGCCGAGCTTTCGGCATGGTTCTCCATGCATCGCGACATACTGCTGGCGGAATGGTTGAGGCCGCAGGTTAGATTGGCTATGTTTCATTTGGGCGAGATGTCTGCCGCGGTGCGGCGGCTTGTGCCTCCCTCTATGGTGGTTAAGTTTCAGCTGGGAGATGCCGCGGTGCGCAATGCCGAGCTTGAAGTGCTGGATGCCGTGCTGGAGCCTCAGATAGGTCAGATTTCTATCAGGCTCTTTGGCGGGCTCAGGGTGGAGCGAAACGGCCATGTGTTGACGGGGCATGATTGGAAGCGCAAGCGGGCGAGCGTGCTGGCGGCACGTTTGGCGCTGGTGCTGGGATCGTATATTGGTAGGGGTCAGCTCATAGATGAAATGTGGCCCAACTCAACATACAAGCGCGCCCGCCAGAATCTCTACGGGGCGATCACGGCCTTGATTCAAGCGCTGGGACAACAGCAAGATGGCGTCCAATACGTAATCAAGCAGGGTAAAAGCATCGGTCTCAATGCGGAATTCGTAACAACGGACCTCATGCAGTTCGACATACTGGCACGCCAGGTTCTTCTGAAGCGCACGGGTATGACCAACAGACAACTCATCGATGCATGCCTCAAAATGGAGCAGATCTACACCGGCGCGCTATACGTCCCAGACTCCGGCGATGTCACCTGTTTTGTCAGGCTGAGGCGCTCCTACCAATCTAAATTTATCGACTGCATGGTGCGCGGTATTGATTTGTCGATAGAGGAGAACGATTTGCCGTCGGCAACGTGGCTTGTGGAGGCTGCCCTTAAACACGAGCCAACGCGCGAGGACGTGGTGCGGCACGCTATGACGGTTTACAACCTCAACGGCAGGAAGCGCGAGGTGGTCGAACTGTATGGCAGCCACCTGTATTACCTTCATCACGAGCTGCATATAGAGCCCGAAGACGAGACGCGCCTCCTGTATGAGAACATCATGGGTGAGAAGAGGGTGAACGAGTTGCTCTAGACCAGCTTGATCTTCTCGATATCATCGCGGCTGCTCTCGCGGTACAGCGAGAAGCGATGGCCAATGACTTGGACCACATCGGCGTTGGTACGCTCGGCGAGCATATCGGCGGCCTCACGGGTTTCAAGGTCGCTGCCGTCCTGCACCGCGCACTTGATGAGCTCGCGGTTTTCAAGAGCAGCCTCGGTCTCCTTGACTAGAGCGTCGGTGATGTCGGATTTGCCAATATGGATGATGGGATTGAGGTGATGGGCGAGGCTGCGGAGCTGACGAACCTGCTTGCCGGTAAGTGCCATGTGGATCTGCTCGCTTTCTGAGCTGGTGGTTGATGCTGGAATACCAGATTATCGCAGCATGAAAGGGCAAAAGGGCGAGGTGGTTGAGTTCGCAAAGAAATCGCAAGCATATATAGTGGTGGATTTAAATAATTAACACAACATGTTGATACCGCGGTCGCGCGCCGTTTGTATTGCCGCGCGCGACCGTTCACCCGTCAGCCATTGTCCCTGTGCCCTCGATTGGGTACACAAGCCCTTACCGGCCTTGCACGGGTCGCGATTACGGGAGAATGAGGGTTGGGTGAGATCATGGCTACCACTATGGATGAGTTGATCACGCGACGTTTTACCGGTGCGCTCAACGGCCCCGCCTATGCGGGTAAAACTGTGTACGACCTGTTCGAATGGTCCAAGCGCGACGTACACCTCACGGATTACAAAACGGGCCGCGTACTGTGTGATATGCAAGACCTGGAGTTTCCCTCGTCCTATTCTCAAAACGCGGTCGACATCATTGCTTCAAAGTATTTCCGCCGCGCCGGCGTCCCGGTGACCGGGCATGAGGTGTCTATGCGGCAGGTCGCCCATCGCATGGTCGATTTCTGGGTTGCCGCGTTGGTGGACGAGGGCATGGTCAAGGAGGGCGAGCTGGCGCAGATAGTCTATGACGAGCTTGTTTACATGATCTTGGATCAGCGGTTCGCCCCAAATTCTCCCCAGTGGTTCAACACAGGCCTCAAGCGCGCCTACGGTATCGCGGGTGAGCCGCAAGGTATGTATTACGTGGACGAGGATTCGGGCGAAGTGGTCGAATCTCTCGATAACTATAGCCGTACGCAGGCAAGCGCATGCTTCATTCTCTCCATACAGGATAAGCTGCTGGGCGAGCACTCGATCTCAGAAGAATACGTGACGGAGACCAAACTCTTCCGTGGCGGTTCGGGTACTGGGTCAAACTTCTCCGCGCTTCGAGGGGAGGGGGAGCGCCTTTCGGGTGGCGGCGTATCCAGCGGTGTCATGAGCTTTCTACGTGGATTCGACCGCAATGCGGATGCAATCAAAAGCGGAGGCACCACGCGCCGCGCCGCCAAGATGGTCTGCCTGGATATTGACCATCCGGACGTGGAGAGCTTCATAACTTGGAAGGCCCGTGAGGAGGATAAGGCGCTGGCCCTCATCAAAATGGGGTACCACGGCGACATCAACGGCGAGGCGTATTCAACGGTCTCCGGTCAAAACTCTAATAACTCCCTGCGCATCGATAACGCGTTTATGCAGAAGGTCGCCCTGCTCGATCAAGATCCAGAGGCAACGTACCAGCTTAAGGGCCGCGTGGACCGTTCGGCGGACCGCGAGGTCTCGGTGGCGCATATCTGGGATGTGTTCAACCAGTCGGCATGGCGTTGCGCCGACCCCGCTCCGCAGTTCGATGACACGTTTAACGATTGGCACACCTGCCCTGCGGGCGAGGACGGTGTTGTGGGTGCTGCGTATAACCGCCTCAACTCCACCAACCCTTGTGGCGAGTACGCGTTTCTGGACGATTCCAGCTGCAATCTGGGCTCCATCAACATCTACCGTTTTTATGATCTGGCCACGGGGGCGTTCGATATCGATGGGTTTGTGCATGCAGTCAACATGGCTCAGCTAGCGCTCGAGGCCTCTATTGCCTGGGGCCAGTTCCCCACGCGGGATATCGCCCGTAAAACCTATCGATTCCGCGCAACCGGTTTGGGCATCTCAAATTTGGCGAGCTTGCTTATGGCCAAGGGTTTGCCCTATGATTCGCCGCGCGCTCGGGCCCTCTCCGCCGCCCTTGTTGGCGTTATGACCGGGCAAAGCTACACGGCCTCCGCGATAATGGCCCGTACTACGGAGCCCTTTGTATGCTATGAGATTAACAAGCGCCATATGGCACGCGTCATTCGAAACCATGCCCGCGTCGCGGGGGCGCGCGACGACGCCTTCGAGGGGCTCGGTATAGAGCCCGCGCGCATCGATTTCGACCTCCTTCTTGATATGGGTGAGGACGATCTTGCGAACAAACTGGTAGAGAGTTGGACCTATGCCGAGGAGCTGGGCGGGCGCTACGGCTATCGCAATGCGCAGGTGAGCGTGTTGGCTCCTACGGGCACCATCAGCTTCGCCATGGATTGCGCCGCAACGTCGATAGAGCCGTTTTTCAGCCACATGGCGTACAAGAAGCTTTTTGGCGGCGGGTTCATGACCATCGCCAATCCAGTGATCGCAGACGCCCTCGCGCGTTTGGGGTACACGTCCGCGCAAGTGGACGATATTTTGGCATACGTGCAAGCGCTCGATGAGGCGGGCATGGTCAAGGATGGAAAGATCGAGGGAGCGCCCCATCTCAAGCCCGAGCACCTGCCCATTTTTGATACCGCCAACGTGTGCGGCACGGGGACGCGGTTCATCGCGCCGCAGGGACACGTGCTGATGGTCGCCGCCCTTACCCCACTGGTTTCCGGCGCCATATCAAAGACGGTGAACCTGCCGGCTTCCGCTACGGTGCAAGACTTCAAAGACGTAGTCATGCTGGCGTGGCAGACGGGATGCAAGGGTATCACCCTGTATCGAGATGGCTCCAAAAACGCCCAGCCGCTCAACACCAGGCTTGAAGACCAAAGGGCGGGCAAGTTGGAGGACCTTGGCTATCAGGCGCTGTTACAGCACGCGCGCGAAGCAACCGCCGAGCTTGAGGAGCTCCGCTCTCAAGGGCAGAGCCGGGCGCACCGCACGCGCGTGGTGGGCATACGCTCCGGTCGCACGCATCTGGCCCAAGTGGACGGCGTCAAGATCTACACCACGGTGAATCGCGACGCGGCGGGAAAGATATCCGAGGTGTTCGTCACCACGGACCGCGAGGGCACCACCATCATGGGGCTGCTCAACTCGCTATCGAAAACCATTTCGGTGATGTTGCAGTATGACATTCCGCCGCAGAGCATCTCCAAGATGTTGCGTGGCCAGAAATACGAGCCATATGGTTTTGTCCAGAGTCATCCCAACATCAAGTACGTAACGTCCATCTCCGACCTCATCTCAAAGATCATCGATATCGAGTTGGGTGACTACACGCGCGTTCAAGTTAAGCCGGCGGACGTCTGCGTGCCCGCGGCGTTAAGCGAGGAGGACGAGGTCGCCACCGTTGCTACGGCGAGTGCGGCATCTGGTGCAGAGGATGAGCTGGAGCCGGTGGTGACGCCCGAGGCCATGGAGCATCTGCGCGAGGAGAAAGAGGACGAGCTGCGCGAAGAGGTGGGCTCGGTCGATATGGGCGATTTTTACACCTCTGCCTTTGTGAACGAACGGGCGCGCGAGGCGGCCCAGCATGGCGAGCGGCTCTATGACGGCAGCAGCTGTCCTATGTGCGGCAGCTCGCGCATGGTGCAAAACGGCACGTGCAAGGTGTGCCTTGATTGCGGTACCACAACGGGCTGCAGCTGATTGGGATGAGAACGCTTGGCAACGCGCTAGTCTTGGTGCGCGGGCTCGGACGGGTTCCAAGAGATGAATGCCCAGTGGACCATGCGCACGTGGTCTAACGTGTAGCGTCCCTGCGGTTTGCCTTTTGAGCCGGGCTGCCCTGCCTGCGGGTTCTCTATCATATGGGCGGCGATGTAGGAGCGAAGCTCATCGAGTTTGTCCTCGTTGCCGCCTTCGAGCATGCGAGCAAAGTCGGCAACGCCCTCATCCAGAGAATCAAAGGTGTCGCGTCGCGGCGAATGGATGTAGGAGACCTCGGGGAGCCTTCCCATGCCAATCAGGATATTGAAGGCGTAGACAAAGTCATGGCTGCGCGTGACGCTTGCGCCTATCGCGTTCATAACGTGTTCGTCGTAGCGTGGGCTGGCGTTTGCAACCAGGGTGATACAGCAGCGCCTGCGTGCCGTGCTGTCAAGTTTTACCAGCGAGCTCTCAAGGTCCGCGGTGGCAATCGATCGGCTTGCGAGGGCGACGTCCACGCTCTTGGGCCTCATGCCGGCCTCATCCCAGTCCTCGTCCCATGCAAGCAGTTTGGTGTCGACAAGCTGATCAACTTGGAAGTGTTGAGCGCCTTCTCGTACAACATCGAGCATGGGCTTTGAGAAATCGCAGGCGAGCACGGAGCAACCCTGTCGGGCGAGCGGGATGGCTAGAGAGCCGCCTCCGCAGCCCATATCGAGCACGCTCTCGCCATGGTGTATGTCTGCGAGCTTTAGGAAGTCGCGTGCGTATGGGTGAGTCTCGCGCGGTTTGAAGTGCTTGGCGCGCTTATCCCAAAATGATGGATCGTCGGCGGAGCGGCGATCGGCCTGCAACGCCTTCCATTCCTCGTTCCAATCGGTGGAAAGCAGGGCTGATCGCGGATTGCGCATGGTTCCTCCCGGGGGTTGTAAGCGGGCGCTATTGCGTGCATTGGGCTCAATTATGCCACGGGAAAAACGGGATGCTCGACCATCGATTTCCGTGCGGACCTTTGGCTTGAGTACTGAAGGCGATGCGAGACGATATGAGTTGAACATTGGGAGCCCCTCCCCTTGCAGCTCTATCGTGGG
>OOBX01000076.1_pt1 | contig 128354 bp, 110 predicted proteins | sample 1671021 | NCBI WGS metagenome assembly OOBX01 (sample SAMN06348114, study PRJEB24527) | human gut metagenome | biome: human gut; feature: ankylosing spondylitis patient; material: feces | host: Homo sapiens | place: China | collected 2015-10 | reverse complement strand
GCGCCGGCGGTCGCTTCGGCGCCGCGCGGCAAGGAGATATATTGCCATACCCGGGTCGCCGCGGGGGCGTCTTTCCCGTCCTCCACGGTTCCTACACATACGGGGGACGCGGAGAAGCGCGCCCGGCGGGACGGGGCCAGCGGGAGGCGGCAAGATGGCCGAGGAGCCGCGCGGTCCCGCCAGGTCCAACCTCTGAACGGCCAGGGAAATACGGGACGCGCCCGGCAACCATAGCGGGAGGGGCGCCCGGAAAGCAAAAAGAGCGGGGCCCCGAAGGGCCCCGCTCTGCACCTATATTTGAAGTGCCGTCCACCGGTCAGCGGCGCCCTGCTCTCCCACGGGCTTCCCCCGCAGTACCATCGGCGCTCGGCGGCTTAGCTTCCGGGTTCGGAATGGGTCCGGGCGTGCCCCGCCCGCCATGGCCGCTGACCGGTGGGCGGCGCTCCGCCCACTTCAACTTTGCTTAATCGTTTATACATGCAGACCTTATTCCAATGCAAGAGATATTTGCAAACAGCAAGAGCTCATCAAACGATAAACAGAAGCCGTTCAATACCTCAAAGAGCATGGGGCACGACCTTACTTTTTAATAAGAAGGGGACGAACCGAAGTCCGTCCCCTGAAATTCCGTGGAATGGATTAAGCCTCGAGAGCCTTCTTGGCGATGGAAGCCAGCTCGTTGAAGGACTCGATGTCCTCGTAAGCCATCTGAGCGAGGACCTTGCGGTCGAGCTCGATGCCAGCAAGCTTCAGGCCATGCATGAACTGAGAGTAGGAGATGTCGTTCATGCGGGCAGCAGCGTTAATACGGGTGATCCAGAGGCTGCGGATCTCACGCTTCTTGTTGCGACGATCGCGGTACTGGTACTGGAGGGAGTGCTGCACCTGCTCCTTGGCGTACTTATAAGAACGGGACGCCTGACCGTAATAACCCTTAGCGCGGTTGAGGACTGTACGGCGCTTCTTCTTGGCGTTCACAGCGCGCTTGACACGTGCCATATCTAATCAACTCCTAATTGGTGAGTTCGAGGTAACGGGATGAAATAAGGCTTAGTTGCCAGCCAGGCGTGCGGTAACGACCTTCTTGTCGGCGGCAGCAAGCTCGCCCTCCTGACGGAAGTTGCGCTTACGCTTGGTGGACTTCTTAGTCAGGATGTGGCTCTTGAAAGCCTTGCAGCGCATGATCTTGCCCGTGCCGGTGCGGCGGAAACGCTTCTTGGTGCCGCTGTGGGACTTCATCTTAGGCATGAAATTCTCCTTCTCGGTTACTACTACACAATAAGTGTGGCTATTGGTTAGCCTCGGCCTCGCTGGCCTCGTTATCAAAGGCGCCCTTAATGGGTGCGAGGAGCATGAGCATGTTACGGCCTTCAAGCTTGGGCGCCGATTCGACCGTAGCGTACTGTTTCAGGTCCTCGGAAAGACGCTCGAGTACATTGAGTCCCTGCTCCGGATGGGCCATTTCACGGCCGCGGAACATGATGGTGACCTTAACGCGTGCGCCCTTCTTCAGGAAACGAAGGACGTGACCCTTCTTGGTCTCGTAATCGCCCACATCGATCTTGGGTCGGAACTTCATTTCCTTGACCTCGACCTTGGACTGGTTCTTACGAGCCTGCTTGGCCTTCATGGCCTGCTGGTACTTGAACTTGCCGTAATCCATGACCCTACACACCGGGGGATTCGCGTTGGGCGCAATCTCCACCAGGTCAAGCCCCTGTTCATCGGCGACGCGCTGCGCATCGCGGATGCCGAAGAGACCGAGCTGAGATCCATCTACGCCGATCAGACGGCAGGTGGTTCCGGTGATCTCGTCATTGATGCGGGTGTCATCAGACTTAGCTATGTCCTTGCCTCCTTCTTGAATAGAACAAAAATAACCCGGTGCCATAGAGCAACCGGGCTACACAAGAATCGAGTGATACATAGCAGTATCTTCGAAGTTCATTATTGTAGGACCAGACAGCTACTCAGTGGCGCCGAAAGGTGGGGACTTATCATCCCGCTTGGCTACTGCAAACACAGTGCAACAGCGATGTTAGCACACAAAATAATAACTTCACGCTATCAACACGAAGTTATCCTCTTACATGCTAAAGGGGAGACAAGCTCCCCTTCTTGATATCACATGGTGCCCGAGGTGAGATTCGAACTCACACGCTGTCGCCAGCGGAGGATTTTGAGTCCCCTGCGTCTGCCGTTCCGCCACTCGGGCGCGGTGAACTTGCTTATAGTATCACAGGCTCGGCCGCTATGCCTCGATCATCTCAATAAGTTCTACTTCGCGAAGCATCTCCACTTCATCGCATCCCCTGCCATCTACTGTCGCCTCCCCCATCTGGTTATCAAACGGATCCCAGCGAACGCCGTCGGACGGCGGCTCGAACTCGGCTTGGAACTCAGAGTTCGAAACCATTCTCCAAGGATCGAGATTGCCGAAATGATGCAATCGCCTCGCTTCGTCCCCGGAGCGTCGGGATGATGAGCCGAACGAAACGTCCGCCCAAAGCCAGCCGTACTCTTCGGTATAGAACATCGCCCAATCATGTGGGCCGATGTAGTCGCTTGAGACATAAAGACCGCTTTGCCAGCGAGCGGGAACGCCCGCGATTCTGCACATCGTCACAAACGTAAGCGCCATCACGCCGCAGTCGCCGCGAAGCGATTTCGCGCAATTGTCGGCGATAGCATCAAGCTGGGCGTAATCTGGCTGGTAGCGGTAATCAACGTGACCGGTCAGATAGTCGTATATCACCCTCGCACGGTCAAAAGGACGTTCGATTCGGTGGACGAGCGAGTCTGTGAGCGCTTTGAGATAGGGCGTGAAGAGAGCGTGGGGTCGAATCTCTGCCAAATCAGCGCCGCATGGCGACGGCGCGTCCACAACATGGCTGCTTGGAGCGGGGGCGGTCGCGTCCACATAGGGAGCGTCTATACGATATCGATACGCTACCTCGAACGTATCAATCTCCGTAGATTCCCAGAACACCGTGCGCGCCGGAGCGTCCTCGCGTGCAACGACCCCGCCTTCCGTCATGGAGAGTATTTCTATCTGGGATTGCTGCGGTGCGCGCGCGGGAATGGGAAGCCAAGCCCGAACGGTCTCCCCGACGCGTTTGCCGGGCACCGATATCTTCGCTTTTACCGTAATGATTCGGCTGGCGCCGCCGGCATCCCTCATGCGCTTGAGCATCGAATCTCGCGCCGCGGTGTCCGAAGGGGAATCGGGCAGCAAGCCGGGAACCTCTGCAGGATACACCCGCAACGAGTCGAGAAAGTTATCTAGAAATCGGACTTCACCCTCAACGAGCCGGTAGTCGATCCGCTTGCGCTCGATCAAATCGTCCAGCTGCCTTGAGCTGAATTCCGGCCATTCCGCCCTGATGAGCTCGAGCGCGCGGTCACGGGTCACGCAAAACTGGCGGGCGGTCCTTCCCATTCGGTGGCTCTCCGCCCTCAGGCAAGCGCGAAGCTGCGGTTCAGCGACCTCCTCCAACAGCTTTAAGCATGCTTCTCTCGCGGCGGCTATACGCCCAGTCTGTTTGAGCCTCTCGATTTCCTGCGGAAGCCCGATATCGAGATAGCGGTAGTCATCGTTCTCGACCTCATCGGGGCTGCCAACCGGCCCTTCGGTTCTGAGGGAGCCGGCACTCGGCGATGTCGTCTTGATTGTCATCATCCCTCCCATCGTTGGCTTGTCGAATCGAATTATGAACCATCAGGACATGCAGAGCCCCGCCAATACCGACATCGACGGGGCTCAAACAGTTACCTGGGCGCTATCCGCCACGGGCTCGAATCGATACGCAGATCACACGGGACCCTAGTTGCAGGAGACTCCGCCGTCCACGACGATTGTGGAACCCGTCATGAACCGGGCGTCATCGCTAGCGACATAGAGGACCGCGGTTGCGATATCGCGTGACTGGCCAGCGGGAATCGAAGTATCAAGACCAGCCATAACTCGACCCATACCAACCTGGCTCAGATCGGATTGGCTGTCCATAACCTCGGTCTCAACTCCGCCCGGGCAAACGACGTTGCAGCGGATATTGTTGGGCGCATACATGTAAGCGGTATTCTTGGTGAGGCCGACGAGCGCGTGCTTGGAGGCTGTATATGCGGCTCCGGCTCGGGCCCCGCGGATGCCGCCGATAGACGCGACGTTAACGATGCTGCCGGCCGTCCCATGCCCGAGCATGACCTCCACGGCGCGCCTCATGGCGAACATGGGGCCATCGAGGTTCACTTTCATGACGCGCTCCCACTGCTCGTCGGTGACCTCGGCGATAGGCTTGAATTCGTCCATGATGCCAGCGTTGTTGACCAGGATATCGAGCTTTCCGCATTTCTCGACCGCGTAATCGATCATACCGTTGTTTACCTCGACGGACGAGATGTCGCCGGGATACGGAAGGATGGTTCCGGAAAGGCCCTCCGCCTGCGCCGCGAGCTCTTCGAGGCGCTCCATACGACGAGCCACGGCGACGACGGTCGCCCCCTCCGCCGCAAACTCAAGAGCGATCTCCCTGCCCATGCCCGAGCTCGCGCCGGTGACCACGACGCTCTTGCCTTCGAAACGATTTGCCATACCGATCTCTCCTCTCAAAGGAACAATGCCATGGATGCACCGTAACAGACCGACCGGAAGCGAGCGGCGAGGATTCGGCGATTTGACAGGCGCTTTACGGTAAGCGAAGGGCCCGGTATGCAGAAAGCCGCCGCTCCAAAAGAGAGCGACGGCTTAGCGTCATGCTTTAAAGCAAGTCTGTAACCAGGCAATTAAGCCTTGTTGACGGAACCGAACTCCTCCATGAGCTCCTTGGCGCGGGCGACGATGTTGTCGCGGCCGCCCTTGAGGAGCTTGCGGGGGTCGAAGCCCTTGCCCTGGAGGTCCTTGCCGGCCTCGATGTAGTCGCGAACGCCCTTGGCGAAGACGAGCTGCAGGTCGGTGTTGACGTTGATCTTGGAAACGCCCAGGGAGATGGCCTTCTTGATCTGGTCCTCGGGAATGCCGGTACCACCGTGCAGGACGAGCGGGAGATCGCCGACCTCGGCCTTGATCTCGCTCAGGCGCTCAAAGGAAAGGCCTGCCCAGTCGGCGGGGTACACGCCGTGGATGTTGCCGATGCCGCAAGCCAGGAAGTCGACGCCAAGGTCGGCAATCTGCTTGCACTCAGCGGGGTCAGCGAGCTCGCCGTTGGAGGCGACGCCGTCCTCGACACCGCCGATACCGCCGACCTCGGCCTCGATGGAGATGCCCTTGGAATGGGCGAGCTCCACGAGCTCCTTGGTGCGGTCGAGGTTGATCTGGAAGGTCTCCTCATGAGAACCATCGTACATAATAGAGGTGAAGCCAGCCTCGATGCACTTGAAGCAGTCCTCGTAAGAACCGTGATCAAGGTGCAGGGCGACGGGAACGGTCACACCGGTTGCCTCGACGGCGGCCTTCACCATGTCGGCGCAGACCTTGAAGCCGCCCATCCACTTAGCAGCACCAGCGGTGCACTGAAGAATCAGCGGGGACTTCGCCTCCTCGGCGGCCTGGAGAACGGCGAGCGTCCACTCGAGGTTGTTGGTGTTGAAGGCGCCCAGCGCGTAGTGACCGGCCTCGGCCTTCTTGAGCATCTCTGCTGCGTTAACGAGCATACAAGACCTCCCAATATCAGGATTGCTCATAATTACGCTCCTAGAATACCACTTGAATGCGTAAGTTTTACTATTGTTTACCAACCTACATTTACCAACCTGCAAGACCGAGCGGGCGCAAGCGGTCCTATCGAGCGATGCGCACCCCCTATCGCATCTTGTCCAAAGGCTCCCCCTCTATCTGAGCGAGGCCGCGGCGCATGAACATATTGCTCTTGCACTCCTCGCCAATGGTGGTGGTTCCACCATGTCCTATCAGGCAAAGCGTGTCCGCAGGCAGCGCCGCTGCCAACTTACCCAGCGATCGTATTATCTGGGCGCCGTCGCCGCCCTCCAAATCCACGCGGCCATGGCCGCCCGGGAAAAGCGTGTCGCCCACAAACGCCACGTTGCCCGTTTCCGTCGCGGCGAATAGCACAATACCGCCCGGCGTATGCCCCGGCGTCTCCACCACCTGCAGGTGCGCACCCCCAAATTCCACCACGTCGCCCTCCGACAACAGCCTGGTGGGCTCGCCGGGATCTTCGGTGTCGATGCCCCACATCTGGCGCATGCCCTTGATGGCGCCGGGCATAAAGGCCGCATCGTCCTTAGATATAAGAAACGGGACATCGCCCAGCACGCGGCGCATACCGGCAACGCCGCCTACGTGGTCACCATGACCATGCGTGCAGACCAAAGCCCTTACCTTCACGCTCGGATGGTTTTGGACGAATTCACGCGCCAGCTTCTCCCCCTCCCATGCGGGGTCGATCACCACCGCCTCGTCCTTAGAACACACAATGTAGGTATTGGTCTCAACAGGACCGTTGATGATGCACTCGATATGAATCGCGCCATTGGGCACGGTATCCAACATCGGAAGGAAGGCAGGGCCCGCGTTGCTCATGGGGTTTTCCTTTCACTCGTCTACACAACAACCAAAGCGCCGGCGCCGAGACCGATTAGGCGCGCCGCCCTTATCTTGCTCGCATAGTTATACCCTGCGATGCGCTCTCAAGAGCCGGGCTTGTTATGTCCGCGCCCACAAGTACAATACCGAAGGCGCATCCAGCCCATGAGAGCCGGGTGAAACCCGTACAGATCGGAGGCACATGCTCAAGATAGAAGACGTTCTCGCCAAGGAGCTCGGCGTAAAGCCCTCGCAGGTCGAAGCCGTTATCAAACTGATCGATGAAGGCAACACCATTCCCTTTATCGCCCGCTACCGCAAGGAGGCAACGGGAGGCCTGGACGATGCCCAGCTGCGCGAACTCGATGCCCGCCTCACCTACCTGCGCACCCTTGAGGCACGCAAGGCAGAGGTGCTCGCCAGCATCGACGAGCAGGGCAAGCTGACCGAGGAGCTGCGCGACGCCATCGAGGGCGCCACCATGATGCAGCGCGTCGAGGATCTCTACAAGCCCTTTAAGAAGAAGCGCGCCACCAGAGCCTCCAAGGCACGCGCCGCGGGCCTGGAACCCCTGGCAAATATGATCATGCTGCAGGCGACCACCTCTGGCGACCCGCTTGTCATCGCCGCGGAGTACGTCAACGCAGAAGGCGGCTACGCCACCGCAGAGGCGGCGCTCGCGGGCGCGCAGGATATCGTCGCCGAGGTAATCGCCGACGACGCGGAGAACACCGACGCCCTGCGCGCGTTCACCAACAACACCGGAGCCATTGGCGTTGAGGCCGTGGATGCGGACGAAAAGACCGTGTACGAGGCCTACTACGATTTTTCCGAACCCGTAAGCAAGATTCCCAACCACCGCATCCTCGCCATCAACCGCGGCGAGACGGAGGGCAAGCTGCGCGTACGCGTGCGCGTTGACCAGCAGCAGGCGATCGATTTGCTGGGAAGCCGCATCGCGCGCCGCGGCGGTATCTTTGCCCAGGCCCTGGACGCCGCGATCACCGACGGCTACAAGCGCTTGATGGCCCCGTCGCTCGAACGCGAGGTCCGCGCCGCCCTCACGGAGCGCGCCGAGACGGACGCCATCGCGGTCTTCGCCAAAAACACGGAGGCGCTGCTGTCGCAACGCCCGGTTCGCGGTGCCCGCATCATCGCCCTGGACCCCGGTTACCGCACGGGCTGCAAGGTGGCGGTTTTGGACGAGTTTGGCAAGCTGCTGGACTACGCCACCGTCTACCCCACCCCGCCTCGCAGCGATGTGGCGGGAACCAAGCGCAAGTTGGGCGAGCTCGCGCGCCGCCACAACATCAATACCATCGTGATCGGTAACGGCACGGCGAGCCGCGAGACCGAGGAAGTAGTATCCGACTTCATTAGCGAGTCCGACCTCGACCTGCGCTACACCATAGTCAACGAGGCCGGAGCGTCGGTCTACTCCGCCTCCAAACTTGCCAGCGAGGAATATCCCGATCTAGACGTCACCACCCGCGGCGCGATGAGCCTGGGACGCCGCCTGCAAGACCCGCTAGCCGAGCTGGTCAAGATCCCGCCCCAATCCATCGGCGTGGGCCAATACCAGCACGACCTCAACCAAGTCGAGCTCGGCCGCGCGCTGGGAGGCGTGGTAGAACGCGTCGTCAACCAGGTCGGCGTCGACCTTAATACCGCCAGCGCCAGCTTGCTGGGCTATGTTTCGGGCATCACCCCCACCATCGCGAAGAACATTGTCGCCTACCGCGAGGAGATGGGCGCCTTCACAGATCGCCGCCAGCTCAAGAAGGTTCCCAAGCTTGGGCCCAAGGCGTTTCTCAACTGCGCCGGCTTCCTGCGCATCTCCGGCGGCGCCAACCCGCTGGACGCCACCAGCGTTCACCCCGAGAGCTATGCGGTGGCGACCGCCCTGCTCGAGCGAACCGGCGTTGAGCCCTCCGCCCTCGCCCGCGGCGGCGTTGCGGACATGGCTCGCCGCGTGGGAAACATAGGCGAGGTAGCCCGCGAGCTGGACTGCGGAGTTCCCACCCTGCGCGACATTGTCTCCGAGCTGGAGAAGCCCGGCCGCGACCCCCGAGACGACGCGCCCGAAGTTGTTTTCAGTCGCTCGGTCACCAACTTCGATGACCTTAAAGTGGGCATGGAGCTCACCGGCACGGTGCGCAACGTGGTCGACTTCGGCGCCTTTGTGGACATCGGCGTCAAGCAGGACGGCCTGGTTCACATCTCCAAGATGGCCAACCGCTTTGTGAAGCACCCCAGCGACATCGTCAGCGTGGGCGATACCGTCACCGTTTGGATCTGCGGCATCGATAAGGACCGCGGCAAGATCTCGCTCACCATGGTCGAAGGCAAATAAGCTGCAACCCGCGCTCCCTGCGGGAAAAAGAAACATACATGAGAAAGGCGGCGCCGTGGAGCAAATCGCATCCACGGCGCCGCCTTCTGCAAGCGCCTTTGCCTATGTTGCGCAACCCGTCACGACAGACGCATGAGAAGACAGGGCCCTAGCCGCGGCGCTTCATCTTCTTGCCGCCCTCGCCAGGCATTATGCGGCGGGCATCATACACGCTATCGACGCGGCTGATGGCGGCAAGCAGGGGATCCAGGCCGCTCGCATCGGAAATCTCAACCAAGAAGCGCAACGTGGCTATACCCTCGCGGCTGGTCGCCGTGGCGGCGGAGAGGATGTTTCCACCCGCATCGCCAATAGCGATGGTGACATCTTTGAGCAGGCCCATGCGGTCGAGGCACTCGACCACGATCTCCACCTGGAATAGGGCGTCCGCAGCCCCGTCCCACTCGACCTCGATCATACGCTCCGGATGCTCCATCAAGCCCTTGACGTTGGGGCAGGTGGCGCGATGCACGGAGACGCCACGACCGCGCGTGATGAAGCCCACGATGTCATCGCCCGACACCGGGTTGCAACAGTGAGCCAGACGCACCAACAGGTCGTCCCCGCTTGAACCCACCACGCTCACGCCGGAGCTGGCGCGGCGCTGCGGACGCGTCGCGGGGCCGCGGGAGCCATGGGTGCGTTTGGCGGCCTCTACCACCGCCTCCTCACGCTTTTTCTTGGCGCTCTCTTCCACGGGCTTGGGATCGAGAATGGCCTGCACGCGATTGCCCACCATGCGCGGGGCGACCTTACCGGCGCCGATGGCGGCAAACAGGTCCTCCAGATGCTTGTAATTCATCTGCTCAGCCACGGCGCCCAGCGCCTTGGTAGATCGCTGCGTGGAGATGCCGTAGCCGCGTTTGCGAAGGTCCTTGGCAAGGATGTCGCGACCAGCCGTCGCGTCCTCGTCCTTGGTCGCCGCCGCAAAATACCGACGGATCTTGGACTTAGCAGACGGGGTCTTAACGATGTTGAGCCAGTCGCGAGAGGGCTTGGACGCCTTGTTGGTAAGGATCTCGATGCGATCGCCCATGTTGAGCTCATGGGTAAGCGGGGCAACCGCGCCGTTGACCTTTGCGCCCACGCAGTGGTTGCCCACTTCCGTGTGCACGGCGTAGGCAAAGTCCAGCGGCGTAGCACCGGCGCGCAGGCTCATCACCTCGCCCTTGGGGGTGAAGACAAAGATCTCCTGGTCGAAGAGGTCGACCTTGAGCGAATGCAGAAACTCCTTGGGATCGTCGATCTCGTCGGACACCGCCCAATCAAGCGAGCGCTTGAGCCAGTTGATCTGGTCATCCAGGCGCTGGGCATCGGACGTCTTGGTAGCGCTCGAGCCGCCGCTGCGCTTGTAGAGCCAGTGCGCCGCGATGCCGTACTCTGCCTGCTCATGCATCTCAAAGGTGCGGATCTGGATCTCGAGCGGGCGCGCCGTGGGACCGATGACCGTGGTGTGCAGCGACTGGTAGTTGTTGAGCTTGGGCATGGCGATATAGTCCTTGAAGCGGCCCGGCATGGGGTGCCACAGGGAGTGGACCGCGCCCAGAGCGGAATAGCAATCGCCCACGGTCTGGGTGATGACGCGAAGCGCCACCAAATCGTAGATCTCGGAGAACTCCTTGCCCTTGCGCTTCATCTTCTGATAGATGGACCAATAATGCTTGGAGCGTCCCTTGATCTGGAAGTCTTTCAGGCCCACGCGCTTGAGTTCGTCAGTCAGCGTCTTGATGGTCTCGGTCAGATAACGCTCGCGAACCTCGCGGCTCTCGGACACCATGCGGGCGATGCGCTGATACGCCTCGGGCTCCAAATAGAAGAACGAAAGGTCTTCGAGCTCCCACTTTATGGACGAGATGCCCAAGCGGTCTGCCAGCGGAGCGTAGACGTCCATGGTCTCGCGCGCCTTGAACAGGCGGCGATCTTCGCGTAGCGCCGCCAGCGTACGCATGTTGTGCAGGCGGTCGGCCAGTTTGACGATAACCACGCGGATGTCGCGGCTCATGGCAAGGAACATCTTTCGCAGGTTGAGTGCCTGCTTCTCGTCCATGCTGTCGACCTCGATGTTGGTGAGCTTGGTCACGCCGTCGACCAACTCGGCCACGGTGGCACCGAACAAATCGGTCACGTCGGCAAGCGACGTCTGCGTGTCCTCGACCGTGTCATGCAGCAGCGCAGCGCACACCACATCGCAATCCATCTTGAGCTCCGCCAGGATGATGGCGACCTCTACGGGATGGTTGATATATAGCTCGCCGCTGCGGCGCTTTTGATCGGAATGCTTCTCCGCCGCAAAGCAGTAGGCGCGCTCCGCCTTGGCGGCGTCCTCGTCGCCCATATACCTCCTGCAGAGCGACGAGAGCTTGCTCCAATTGTCCGCGGAGATCTCCGAGGGCAGGTCATCCGCCGTGGCGTAATGCACCATCTTTTCAGTGGGAACCAACGGGACGCCCTGGATGCTGCTGCGCACCTTGGCTATCGGGGCGCTCTCCTTATGCTGGGCGTGTCGCTGCGACGAAGTATCCATTGTTCGTCCCCCTATCGAACCCGGGGTGTGATCGGTCGGTTAACGTTGGCAAGCATATCATGTGCGGACGCCGAGAGCGCCCACCCGCGAAAAGCCGAGAACTCCACGCGCGCCCGGATGCCCTCCAGATAGCGTATGGACTGGGAAAGGTCCACCTTACCCGGGCTTTGCACCATCTCGATTGATCGGGCGCTGTCGAAGCCCGAAATCGTTAGGAAACCAAGCTCTTCAAAAATCGCCAGCGCGCAGGGCACCATGCGTTCCTCTACGGGGGTTCGAGCATCGATTGCCAGGCACATCTGCGAGATATCGATATCGCTTGCGCTGATGCGCCTGTCGCCCGTCTGCCCCTGCTGGCGGCGAGCCATGGTCTGCAGCGCGCGATACAGCGTCACCAGCTCGTCGCGCTGGGGCGCCGCGGCATCGAGCAATCGCTCGTTGATGCGCGCGTCCCTGGACGAGTACAGCAGGTGTATCTGCGCCAGGGACCCGTCGCGACCGGCACGTCCGCTCATCTGGTTGAACTCCGTCGCGCAGAACGGCATATGGTACAAGACCACGTGGCGCACGTCGGGCAGGTTCACTCCCTCGCCAAATGCCGAGGTGGAGACCACGCAGGTCACCTCGCCGGCGCGAAACGCCTCCTCCACCCGCGCGCGCTGGACAGGGGTAAGCCCCGCGTTGTAAAAAGCGATCGATTGCCCCAGCTCTGGAATACGGCGACGCAGCGTGCGCGCAAGCGAGATGGACTGGTCGCGCGAATTAACGTAGACCAGGCATTTCTCCCCCTCGGCAACAATGGAGACCAGGCGGTTTTCGCGCGATGAAAGGTCGCGCTCATCATCCAGGCGCAAATTATCGCGCACGGCATCGTCCGCGACCACGTTTTCTATGCCCAGCAGCTCGCCGACCTGACGGACGGTGCGCTCGGTCGCAGTCGCGGTAGCGGCGAGCACACAAGGGGACCCGAGCTCTCGCAGCACGCGAGGAAACTCCAGATAAGCGCTTCTGGTACCGCCCAGGCCCTCCTCCACGTGATGAGCCTCGTCAACCACCGCAAACCCCACGCGGCCCGTCGCCGCAAAGCGCCCCGCGTGGATGGCGAGGAATTCGGGGGTGGTGAGGACGATATCGATGGATCCGCGGGCGATGCCGCTAAACACGCGGTCGCGCTCCGCCTGGTCCGTGGCTCCGGTGAGGACGGCGACCCCTATGCCCAGTTTGGCGAAAAACGAACGCAGGTGGAACGATTGGTCCGCCACGAGCGCGCGCAGAGGATATACAAACACGCTGGCGCGGCCGCGCAGCACGGCCTCGCGCGCGGCGTGAACGTGAAAGACCATGGATTTGCCGCGACCGGTTCCCATGACGATAAGGGTGTTTTCGCCGGCGGCAAGGGCATCGAGCGCCTGCATCTGGGCGCGGTGCGGGCGAGCGGACCCGATGCACGCGTGGATGAGGGAGCGGGTGAGCTCCTCATAGGAAAGCCCGGCAAGGCGCGCCCGGCGGTCGCGCTGGGGCTCGAGCACCGTTCGAGCCATGGAGTCCGCACCCGAGGAGACCGATGACAGCAGGGGCTCCTCGTCCAAAGAACCCGCACCGCCCGCAGCAGGCGCTTGATCGGAAGGGTCCCGGGGTGGCCGCTGGCAGGTGCGGCAGAGGATATCTTTGACCATGAGCTTGGGCTTGACGCGGCCCTGCCAGTGCTCGGCGACGGCCTCTACCACCAAATCGACCACCGAATCGCAGTTGACCAGCTCATCGATGTGAGAGACGCGGAACATGATAGCGGGCACGCTGGAGGACCCGTCCGTCGCCGTGAAGCGCATATGGTCGCCCGTCTTGCCCACGGCGGCGCGGTCGCACATGGTGACGCCGGAGATGCCCAGCAGCGGAACCTTGTTTCCCTGGCCAAACGGCTCGAGAAGGGAAAGTTGCTCGACCGTCTCTATATTCAGCTCCGCCAGGCTCACCATGGCGGCGACCTCGCCGGTGTCGACGAAAGCATCGTCCGGAAGGTCCGAGAGCACGGCGTCCAGGCGCTCGCGCAGAGCCGGCAGGTTCTCTGCCGCGCACGTCACGCCCACCGCTCCGGCGTGCCCGCCGAACCGCATGAGGAGGTCGCCGCACTTCTCGACCGCCTCGAACAAATTGACGGAGCCCACGGAGCGGCCCGAGCCTCGCGCGACGCCGTCCTCGATGGAGAACAAAAGCGAAGGAACGTGGTAGCGATTCACCAGTCGGCTGGCGACAATGCCCTTAACGCCCTCATGCCAACCCTCGCCGCCCACTACGATGACGCGGCCGCCCTCATAGGTCGACTCGACCATGGCGAGCGCTTCCTCGGTAAGAGCGGCCTCGATATCGCGACGCTGCTGGTTGGTCTCTTCAAGCTGGGCGGCGAGCCTGCCCGCCTCCACGGGGTCTTGCGCAAGCAGTAGATTGAGCGCCAGGCTGGGATCTGACATGCGGCCCGCGGCGTTAAGGCGCGGGATCAGCGAGAACGAGAGCGAATCTGCCGTAATGCTCGAGAGGTCCGTCTTAGTAAGGGCCGCCAGGGCCACATAGCCCGGTCGCGTGGTCGCGCGCATATGCGCGATGCCGTCAGCGACCAGGGCGCGGTTTTCCGGCGTGAGAGGCATCATATCCGATACGGTGCCGAGCGCCGCGACCTCGGTGTAGGCGCGCCAAAGCCCTGGCTTGCCCAGGCGCTCGCCTAGAATCTGCACAAGCTTGAGCGCCACGCCGGCGCCGGCGAGTTCACGAGAAGGACCCTCCGCAGCAAGTTTGGGATCGGTGAGGGGAACATCCTGCGGGACCATGTCCGCCGGCTCGTGATGGTCGGTCACCACCAAATCGATACCGCGTTGCACCAGGTAGGCGACCTCGTCCCGAGCGGCGATGCCGTTGTCGACCGTCACCACCAGCGAAGGCGTGCACTCCGCCACCACGCGATCGAGCGCGTTTTGGCTGATGCCGTAACCCTCTTCGAACCTATGGGGGATGAACGGGTGGACGTTTGCGCCAAGCTCGCGCAGCGCCTCGGTGAGAAGGCAGGTCGAGGTGATGCCGTCGACGTCGAAGTCACCAAAAACCGCTATGGACTCGCGCTCCTCGATCGCGCGTTGAACGCGATCCGCGACCTCGCGCATACCCGGAATGATCAACGGGTCGCACCAATCCCGCTCAAGCGAGGGGGTAAGGAACAGCCTGCCCTCGTCCACGGACGAAATACCGCGAGCGGCCATGATGCGGGCAACGAGCGGGGCGACCTGCAGGCCGTCTGCAAGCTGCTTCTCCATAGCGGGGTCGCTTTTTGCAACCTCCCAGCGAGGCGTGGTCTTAAGAGAGCTCATGGCGCACCCCGTATCCAAGGACGGGCGCGTCGGCGCGGGAGCTTGCAAGAGGAAGATGGCCGTCGGCTAGGCGGCGGCACGCAATATGGACACCAAACATGGCGATCAAATCCTTACGGAAGGCCCGCTGCGGCGAGCCGAGCTGTTGTTCGCCATCCATTATATGCATCGTTTGGACATCGAAGCGCCACGCGCTCGGCTAACGGTGCCGACCGCGGACCTGCGATAGCGCGGACCCAGGGCGCCCCGAGATATCTTAGCCGCCCGATGAGGCACCAAAGGGCAGCTAGGGGCTGCAGAGACGCCGGTGCAAAATCGCGCCCCAAGCGCCGACGCCGTTTCAGAAGCATAATGTTTCAACTTGAAGCTCACCCCCAAGGGCGGCTTGTCCTTGGGGTATGCACCTATACTGGAACGTTGAATAGAAAGGATGATCGCAATGATGGAACGCTGGACCGCCCTTGGAAACGGCATAGCGAAGAGAATGCCCTACCTTGTCCTCGTGTGCCTGGCAACGGGCGTCCTTCTACCGGATGTCTTCTCCCCTTTTAAGGGAATCGTCCCCGTGCTCTTTGCGTTCATGACGTTTCAGGGCGCGCTAAGCAACACCTTCCACCAAATAATCGAGGTATTTCGCCGCCCCGTCCAGCTGCTCGTCATCCTCGGCATAACCAGCGTCGCCATGCCCGTCGCCGCATCCGCCCTAGCCCACCTGTTCTTTGCTCACAACACGCAGATCGTCTGCGGCATCATTATTGAATACTGCATGCCGGTTGCCGTAGTGAGCATCATGTGGGTGGGAATGTTCGCTGGAAACGGCGCGCTGGGGCTCGCGGCGGTACTGGTGTCGACGGTTATCTCGCCCTTCACCATACCTTTAACCCTTCAGCTGCTGCTGGGAGCGTCCGTGCAGATTGACATTGCGGGAATGATGACGCAGATGATCTTTATGATCGCCCTGCCGGCGCTTGCGGGAACCGCGCTCAACGATGTCACGCGCGGCTGGGGCCACAAGAGGCTATCGCCCGCAATCAACCCCGCGTGCCGCCTGCTGTTGCTGCTTATCATTACCACCAATTCAACGTCCATGAGCCCGTATGTGCTGCATATGACATGGGAGCGCGTTGCCGCGATGCTCTTCATCCTGCTATTCACAACGTCCGGGTTCTTCTGGGGCCTTATCGCAGCGCGCATCTGCGGAGAGCCCTATCGCAACCTCATCACCATGAGCTTCTGCTGCGGGCTGCGCAACATCTCTTCCGGCACGGTCATCGCCGTACAGTTCTTCCCAGGCGAAGCAGTCTTTCCGGTAATGTGCGGCACCATTTTTCAGCAAGTGCTCGCCTCCGCTTTTGGAAACGTGGTAGAGAAGCTCACCGCGAAAGAACGACAGCCTGAATCGCGGCGAGTCGAGCAAGCTGCCGAGGGCTTCGCAAGGCTAGGCCCGACGCAAGAGGGAGACGGACGCCGGGCCCAAACGGCAGATAAGCCCGGCGGGCTTAACGATTCAAATCAACGATCTTGGTTCCGTGCGCCTCTTTAACGCCCAGCTCCTTCGCGATGCGCTTGACATTCTCATAGGTCACGCCGCCGCCCGGCAGAATGACCAGCTTTCCTTTAGCGTGCCGCGCCAGATCTGCCAAATGGGAAAGGTTCTCCTCGATGGGCGTTCCCGACCGTCCTCCATGGGTGAGGATATGGTCCACGCCCATATCCGCGAGCACATCGATCGCTTGAAGCTGGGCTTGGGGACCGAGCTCGTCAAATGCCATGTGGAAGGTGATACCGAGCTCGCGCCCGCGCATCTCGCCCACGCTGCACGCAACCGATATCAAGCGCCGGGTGCCCTCGGAATCAAGTTCAAAACCATCGCCACCGCGCTTGAGGCACCCCAGCACCACGCCGTCCGCTCCATTGGCGGCCGCGTAGCGGATATCGGTCTCCATGGCCTTGAATTCACTTTTGCTGTATACAAAGTCTCCGCCGCGAGGACGAATGATGACGCGCACGCTCGCCCCCTCGTAGGCGTGGACGAGTGCGATCGCCTGCTCTATCACGCCGGCGGAGGGAGTTGTACCGCCGCACGCCAAGTTGTCGCACAACTCAATGCGGCGAGCGCCTGCATTGAGCGCGGCCTCGATATCGGTAAGATTTTCAGCGCAGAATTCTCGTAACACGGATCCGTCCTCCATTTTGCCGGCTACCTTCTAAGCGCGCAGCACGCTTTTGTCTCCGCGCGCTTCGCTGCGCAACAGCATAGCGCAGGCGTCGCCAGGAGTCGCCTGGAGTCGCTGCGACCGCCCGCGCTTTCATGCTCGAGGTCTTATCGAGGCGCCGTGAGCCCTCGCGTTCCGGTTTTTCCGCCGCGCCCCTCTTGCCGCACGGGGCCGGCGGGCAGCGGAAAGCACGCGGGACCAAATAATGCGTTAGTGCGGAATCGAGGTGTGCCAAATAATGGCTTAGTGCGGAGATTAGGACAAATAGTCGCTTAGTGCGGTCCCGTGAGTGACAAATAATGCGTTAGTGCGGAAAGGACGAGATATAGCAAGGGTACCTTATGAATAGGGCGTTTGCATCACCCAAGCTAGAAGGCTCGGGCGACGGTGATCGATGCATACAGAAGTCGCGCCTGGCCGCCTCCAGTCCGCACTAACGCACTATTTGACCAAACCTCCGCACTAACTCGTTTTTTGACACTCCCCCGCGATGCTGAAGACGCATCCACAGCCCGCCCCCCATAACGCGCGCGGTCTTGCTCGACCGCAACAGCTCGTACGCCTCGCGCGGCGTAGACGGCCGCTCGATCTTGGTGAACTTGGGCATTACCCCCCCCCTCAAGCTTCTCATGCCGGCCCCGTGGGCAAACGCACCCCAAGCGCCGGTGGCGCGCAACGGATGCCCATGCGACAATTGGCAGTTAACTATACGATAGTTGAACAGCTCTTATTTAGATGAGAGGTGCAAGAGCACCACGATAGGATGTTTATGATCGACCGTTCCCTTTTCAGCCTACCCGGCATACGCGCGGCCCTCGCCCAGCTCGCCGCCATCAACGCGGCGCTCGGCGCGCTCGCCGTCGCGCAGGCATGGGCGCTGGCACTCGCCATCTCCCGCCTCTGGGCAGGCGGCGCCCTCGCGAGCTCCCTTGTACCGGCGACCGTCTTTCTCGCCTGCTACGTGCTTCGCCAGGCCACGCGGACGCTGCAGGATTCCCGCATGGAGCGCTACGCGGGCGAGCGGGCGGGCGAGCTGCGCCGCAACCTGCTCGAACGCATCTACGATGAAGGCCCCGCCCTGGTGCAGAAGACGGGCTCCGGAGGCATCTCCGCGCTCGCGCTCGAGGGTATCTCCCAGGTAGAAACGTACCTAGAGCTCATACTGCCCAAGATGGTCGGCGTCGTGGCCATACCCGTCGTCATCCTCATCGCCATCTTCGCCACCGACTGGACCTCCGGCATCATCGCCCTTGCCTGCTACCCCATCACGGTCTTGTATATGGTCATGCTGGGCAAAACCGCGCAAGAGCGCGCGGCGCGGCGCCATGCGGAGTTCATGCGCCTTTCCAACCACTTCATCGACTCGCTGCGAGGCATCGAGACCCTGCGCCTCTTCGGCCGCAGCCGCGCGCACGCCGGCCGCATCTATTCGGTAAGCGAGCGCTTCCGCGAGGCCACCATGAAAACCATCGCCGTGGCGACCCTCTCCTCCGCCGTGCTCGACCTCATCGCCACCTTTGGCCTGGCGGGCATCGCCATCCTGTTGGGCTTTCGCCTGTCAGACGGCGAGGTCGCCCTGCTGCCAGCCCTCTTTGTCCTCATCATGGTGCCGGACTACTTCGCCCCGCTGCGCGCCTTCGCATCGGACTTCCACGCATCGCTGGACGGCAAAAACGCGCTCGCCGCCATCACGGGCATCGTCTCCGGTGCGCGCGCCCATTCAACCAATCGCTCCTCGGGCACCGCGGCGGACGCGGACCCTTTGCAGGCGTCTGTGGACGATGACTTCTCTTGGGGGCCCCGCTCAACCCTGGAGCTTAGCGGAGTCTGCTACTCATACGACAGCGGTCAGCGGGCACTCAGCGACATCAGCATCGTGCTACGCGGCGGCATGCGCGTGGGGCTGGTCGGCCTCTCGGGCGCTGGCAAATCGACCCTGGCCTCGCTTCTCGCGGGATTCATCGCCCCCAGCGCGGGCGGCATCCGCCTAGACGGCGCGGCGGTGTCCAACCTGTGCTCCCAGGGCTGGCGCCACCAGGTGGCCTACATTCCGCAGACCCCCTACATCTTCCACGCCACGCTGGCGCAAAATATCGCCTTCTATCGACCGGACGCCACGCTAGAGCAGATAGAGGATGCCGCGCGCGCCATGGGCCTCATGGGTTTGGTGCGCGATCTGCCCCAAGGCCTGCATACCGTCATCGGCGAGGCGGGCAGGCCGCTTTCGGGAGGCGAATCCCACCGCGTGGCGCTTGCCCGTGCGTTCCTAGACCCCTCGCGGCGCGTTCTTATTTTGGACGAACCCACCGCGCATCTGGATATCGAAACCGAGATGGAGCTCAAAGAGACCCTGCTGCCGCTGTTTAGCGACCGGCTGGTTGTTTTCGCCACCCACCGCCTGCACTGGGTCGACCAGATGGATTTGGTACTGGTGATGGAATCCGGACACCTGGTACAATCCGGCAGCCCCGACCAGCTCAAAGGCACGCAAGGCTATCTGGCCCTTGCCAGCGCCATCAACGGAAGCGAAACGGGGGCGCACCATGCCTAGCAAAGCCAATCGACGCCATGCCGGCGAGCGCCGCGCGTTCAAAACCTGGGTCGCCCCCTATCTTGCTCGCCATCGGCTGCAACTTGGCGTAGCAATCATCTTGGGCATCACCGCCGGCGCCTTCGCTTGCGCACTCATGGTCACGTCCGGCTACCTCGTCAGCGCATCCGCCGCCCATCCCGACTCCATACTGCTGCTCTTCGTACCCCTTATCTTGGTCCGCGTCTTTGGCGTGGGCAAACCCGTCATCGCCTACATCGAGAGGCTCGCCAGCCATGACTGGGTCTTACGCATGACCTCTGATTTGCGCCGCCGCCTGTACCTCTCGCTCGAGCGCACCGCAGGCGCGGGCCGCCGGGTGGGCGACGTCATGGGCGCGCTGTCAGAAGACATCGGTCATCTGCAAAACCTCTATCTGCGGTCCGTCTTCCCCCTCATCGTGGGAGGGGCGCTCTATCTCATGGCCGCCGTCTGCCTGGGCGCGATAGACCTGCACATGGGCCTGTTCTTCGCTGCGGGCTGCGGCGTCGCCGCCATCATTGCGCCCGCGGTATCGCTGTGGGCGGGAGCCGAGCGCGAGCGTGAGCGCAAGCAGGCGAAGCGAGATCTGTATACCGAACTCGCAGACAACGTGCTGGGCATCGCGGACTGGACCTGTTCCGGCAGGCGCCAAGATTACCTTGCCCGCCACCTGGATCTTCAACAACGCTCATCCACCTGCGAAAAAGCCGCCAGGCGCTTCGACCGCCGGCGAGACCTGCTGGTGCAGGCGTCCTTTGGCTGCGTCGCCTTTGCCATCCTCCTATGGGCGGCCGGCCGCTTTGGAGGGCAGCCCGCCGCCGTAAGCGACGCGGCCAACTGGATCGCCGCGTTCTGCCTTGGCTTCCTCCCGTTGACGGACGAGTTCTCGCAGCTACCCGGCGCCGCCGTCGAGGGCGCGGGGCACCTGGGCGCCCTCGAGCATCTCGCGAGCGTCGCCTCAACAAGCGAAGCTCCGGCAGACAGGGCCCCCATGCAAGGGGCCGCCCCGTGCGCCCCAGTTGGCAGCAAGCCCGCGATCGCCCTGCAAAACGCGGCTTTTCGCTACCCGGACGCCCCTGCAGACGCACTCGACGCCATCGGCCTTTCCATTCCCTTTGGCCAGCACGTCGCGATTCTGGGCAGAAGCGGCGCCGGCAAAAGCACGCTTAAAGCCCTTATCCACGGCGACCTCTCGCCCACGCGCGGGTCGATTGAGATCGACGGCACACCATCTTGCTCCCTTAGAGAGCAGATGCCGCGAATCATGAGCGTTGCGCATCAAGACCCCTACCTGTTTGGAACAACGCTCTACGACAACCTCTGCGTTGGCCGCGCGTCCGCTACGCGAGAAGAGGCCCTGGATGCTCTGGATAAGGTTGGCCTATCGAGCCTGGTCGCCTCGCTCCCCCAGGGCATCGACACCATGGTGGACGAGGGCGGCCTGCGATTCTCCGGCGGCGAGCGCCACCGCATCGCACTCGCGCGCATCCTGCTAGCGGACGCCCCCATCGTTATGCTGGACGAGCCCTTCGCGGGCCTGGACCCGGTGACGGAATCCAGGTTGCTCGCAACCCTTCTTGATGTGTTCGCGGATAAGACCCTCATCATGATCACCCACCACCTCAAGGGGATCGAGCATATGGACCGCGTCGTCTTCCTGGAAAACGGAAGCATCGCCCTTGATGGCGCGCCGGCAGACCTAAAGCGCACCAGCGCGCGCTACCGCGATCTAGTCGCCTTTGACCAAGGACTCTAGCGCAAGACCGCCTTGCGTCCCAATAACGCACTCGGACATACTCGGCTCATAAGAAACGCCTCCGTGGGGAATCCCCATCGGAGGCGTTCTTTCTATACATCGCCCCGTGTCCCGACGACCGGAGCGCTGTACCCGTGGTTGTTAGCCGCCCAGATATGCCTTGCGAACCTCATCGTTATGAAGCAGCTCGTCACCCGTGCCGGAAAGCGTGATCTTGCCGGTCTCCATAACGTAGGCGCGGCTCGCGATGGAAAGCGCCATCTGCGCGTTCTGCTCGACCAGCAAAATGGTGGTACCGGCGGCATGCAGCTCGCGGACGATATCGAAGATCTGCTCGATCAGAATGGGCGCCAAACCCATAGAGGGCTCATCGAGCATCAACAGCTTGGGACTGCTCATAAGCGCGCGACCCATGGCAAGCATCTGCTGCTCGCCGCCGGAAAGCGTGCCGGCAACCTGACGACGGCGCTCCTTCAAGCGGGGAAAATGCGCGTAGACGCGCTCCAAGCCGGGCGCTATCTCTGAGTTTGGACGAGTAAAGGCACCCATCTCAAGATTCTCCTCAACGCTCATCTGCGCAAATACTCGGCGGCCCTCGGGCACGTGCGCCAGGCCGGCGGCAACCAGCTTATCGGCCGGCATATGCATGATGTTTTGGCCGAGGAACTCGATCGTGCCAGTCTGAGAACGCAGAAGGCCCGACATGGTCTTGAGCGTGGTGGACTTGCCGGCGCCGTTGGCGCCGATCAACGCGACCACCTCGCCCTCGTTCACCTCGAAGGAAACGTTCTTGATGGCGTGGATGGCACCGTAGTAGACGTTAATGTCGGATACGGTCAGCATGCGTTCGCTCATAGCCGCTACGCCTCCTTCTGCTTGCCGAGGTAGGCCTCGATAACGGTTTCGTTGCTCTGAATCTCTTCAGGCGTGCCCTTGGCGATGACCTTGCCAAAGTTAAGCACGCAGATGCCCTCGCAGATATTCATGACCAGGCTCATATCGTGCTCGATAAGCATGATGGCGATGTTGAACGTGTCGCGGATCTTGACGATGTTCTCCATCAGCTCGGCGGTCTCGGAGGGGTTCATGCCCGCAGCGGGCTCGTCCAGCAATAGCAAGCTGGGATTGGTCGCCAAGGCGCGGACAATCTCCAGGCGGCGCTGGGCTCCATAGGGCAGGCTACCGGCCTGGTGGTTGGCCAGGTCCTCCATGCCAAAGATGTGCAGCAGCTCCATGGCGCGGTCGTGTGCCTCCGCCTCGCGACGCCAGTAAGACGGCGTGCGCAGAATGCCGGAAAGCGTGGAGTACGCCTTGGTGTTATGAAGACCCACCTTGACGTTGTCCTCGACCGTCATGGTGTTGAACAGGCGGATGTTCTGGAACGTGCGGGCGATGCCCATGCGGTTGACTTGGTAGACGGTCTTGCCGCTGGTGTCGTTGCCATTGAGCAGAATGGTGCCTCGCGTGGGCGCGTACACCTTGGTGAGCAGATTGAAGACCGTGGTCTTGCCGGCGCCGTTAGGGCCGATAAGACCCGCGATCTCGGTCTTGCCGATGGTGAGGTTGAAATCATCGACCGCCTTGAGGCCGCCGAAATCGATGCCCAGGTGCAGCGCCTCCAAAACGGGAGCCTGCTCGACGTCGCGCTCGGGAACAATGGAGTGGCTGGGAACCGGCACCATCTTGCCGCGTTCGAATTCAAACTTAGGCATCGGCGCCCACCTCCTTTTCGGCTGCGTCATCGGACTTGCGCTTGGGATTGAAGCGCGCGAAGAAGTTCTTGATAGTGGGGTTGTTGCCAACGATCATCACCAAGATAAGGACGATGGCGTAGACCAGCATGCGGTAGTCGGAGAACTGGCGCAGCGCCTCGGGCAGAATGGTGAGCAGCGTTGCGGCGATGATGGAGCCGCGCATGTTGCCAAGGCCGCCAAGAACCACGAACACCAGGACGAGGATGGACGTGTTGAAGTCGAACTTGGTAGCGGACAGTTGCGAGAAGGCGTTGCCGAACAGAGCGCCCGCTGCGCCGGCAAGGGCGGCAGAGACCACAAAGGCGATCATGCGATAGCGCACGGTGGAGATGCCCACGCTCTCTGCCGCGATGCGGTTATCGCGAACAGCCAGGATCGCGCGGCCGGTGCGGCTGCGAACCAGGTTGAGGACGATGACGAGGGCGACCATGACCAGCAGGAAGCCAGCGAAGAAGGTCGAGATGGTATCGGTACCCGAAGCTCCCTGCGCGCCCTTGATGATAGCGGTGCCCGCCTCGGTAAGGCCCAGGTCGTCAACGGTAAGCTTGCCGGTGAGGTTGAACAGCACATGGATGCCGTTCTCGTCCACGCCCACGATGAGGCAGTTGACGACTTCCTTGATGATCTCGCCAAACGCGAGGGTCACGATGGCAAGGTAGTCGCCGGACAGGCGAAGGACCGGGATACCGATCAGGAAGCCCGCAAGGGCGGCGGACGCAGCTCCGACGAGCAGGGCGATGACGAGGCGAACGGCATCGTTGGGAACCGCCTCGGCCAGGCTCATGGCGGCGACGATGCCCGTGTAGGCGCCGACGCTCATAAAGCCGGCGTGGCCGAGCGACAGGTCGCCCGCGACGCCAACCACCAGGTTGAGCGAGATGGCCATTACCACGTAGGCGCAGATAGGAACCAGCTGGCCTACGATCATGCGCGGAATCATGCCGTTGGCACGCATGAAGCTGACGACGATAAAGGCGAGGATGACCAGGGCGTACGTCACGAAATCATGACGGGTCTGCTTGTTCTTGAGAAACTTGAACATAGGGCACCTACACCTTCTCCGGGACGTACTTGCCAAACAGGCCGGCGGGTTTGACCAGAAGGACCACGATCAGAACGCCGAACACGATGGAGTTGGCAAGGCTGGTGGAGATATAGGCCTGGGCCATGGCCTCGATGATGCCGAGCAGGATGCCGCCGACGAAGGCGCCGGGAATGGACCCGATGCCGCCGAAGACCGCGGCGGTGAATGCTTTGATACCGGGCATGGAGCCGGTGGTGGGCTGCAAGACCGGCGAGTAGGAGCACAGCAGCACGCCGGCGATAGCCGCGAGCGCCGAGCCGATGGCGAACGTCATGGAAATAGTGCGGTTCACGTTGATACCCATGAGCTGGGCCGCCGCCTTGTCCTCTGACACGGCACGCATGGCCTTGCCCATCTTGGTGTGGCCGGTAAACCACATGAGCGCCGCCATGATGAGCAGGCACGCCAGAACGGTCACGATGGCGACCGAGGAAATGTTGTAGGCGCGCAAGGCCTCGGGCACGGGGAAGTTCACGATCGAGGTGAAGTTCTTAGGTGTGGCGCCCCAGATGAGCTGCGCTGCATTCTGCAGAAAATAGGAGACGCCGATAGCGGTGATGAGGACCGCGAGCGGGCCGGCTTGACGCAGGGGCTTGTAGGCCAAGCCCTCGATGATCACGCCCAACGCCGTGCAAACCGCCATGGCGGCGATGACGGAAACCCAAGCGGGAAGACCGAGATAGGCTGTCGTGCAAAACGAGATATACGCACCGACCATGATGACGTCGCCGTGGGCGAAGTTGAGCATCTTGGCGATGCCGTACACCATGGTGTAGCCCAACGCGATGATGGCGTAGACGCTGCCCATGGAAAGGCCGTTCGCCAGGTACTGAAGAAAGACCGTCATGTGCATATCCCCCTTTCGGATGTTAGCGGGCCGCATGTTGGCCCAAAACTGCAAGACGGGGCGGCCCCCTATGAGTACCGCCCCGTCTTTTACACTGCTATGCACCGGCGGCCCATACCGCTAAGGCGCAAACGTACCGGGCGAAAAACTACGCCGCTACGTACTTTCCGTCCTGGATGACGTAGACCATGGGATCCTTCTCGACCTCGCCCTTGTCGTTCCAGGTAAGGGTGCCGGTAAGCCCCTCGACGGTGATCTTGGTCATGGCCTCGGGCAGCTTCTCCGCGACCTCGGTGGGATCGGCGTCGGCGCCAAGGCCCGCCTCCTCGAGAGCGGCGGAAACCGCGTGGACCGCGTCGTAGGCGTCGGCGGCGAACTGGTCGGGGGTCTCGCCGTAGGCGTCCTTATAGGCGGTAACGAAATCGGCGTTCTTCTCCTCGTCCGCGGAGAACGGCGTCATGAGGTAGAGGCCCTCTGCCAGGCTGGTGTCGAAGTTCTCGACGCCCAGGATGCCATCCATTCCGTCGCAGCCCATCATCTTGACGTCATAGCCCATGGCGGCGGCGTTGGAGAGCAGCACCGAGGCGGGGGTGTAGTAGATGGGAGCGAAGATCATGGTCGCGCCCTTGTCCTTGGCCTTGGTGAGCTGGTTGGTGAAGCTGGTCTGGGAATCGTCCTTGAAGGTCTCCTCGTCCACGATCTCGAGCTTGAGCTCTTCGGCCTTGGCGATGAAGGCGTCGCGGATGCCGGAGGAGTAGGTGTCGCCGGAGTTATAGAAGACGACGAACTTCTCGTCGGGGAACATCTCGGCCAGCTTGGTGGCGGCGTTGGCCCCCTGGTTGGGATCGCTGAAGCACGCCTGGAAGACGCAGGTCTTGTCAGCGGTGACGTCAGCGCTAGAGGCGGACGGGGTGATCATGAAGATCTTGGGATCGGAGTTGGCGACCTCGGCGACCGCCAGCGATGCACCGGTGGTGGTGGGGCCGACGAGCGCCTGCATGCCCCAGTCTGCCAGGGAGTTGAAGGCGTTGACGGACTTCTCGCCGTCAGCGACATCGTCCTCGCACTTGGAGACAAAGGTGATGGCGTCGGTGGAAAAATCCTTGCAGCCCAGCTCGGCGCCATTCTTGACGGAGGTGCCGTAGGATGCGGCGGCGCCGGTCAGCGGTCCGATGGAGCCGATCTTGAACTCTCCGGCACCGGACGCGGAGCCGGAGCCCGAACCACCGTCGTTGGATGAGCAACCGGCGAGAATACCCGCGGCCCCCAGACCTGCGACACCAGCGATGAGATTCCTACGGGTTACAGCAGGATTGAATGCGTTCTGATACGTCATTGCGGCTCTCCCCTCGAGTGCAAAGCCGGAGCCCCGCTCCGGTCGATCTATATGGTCGCGCCCTTCGACCAACGGTCCGTCCGTCGATTAAGAGCGTTGCTCTAGAGTACTCGCTCTGATTCGCTAAAGCGAGTACTTTATACATTGGAAACATTCATTTGCCCATATAATCACTTTTCTATAATAAAGTTATCCTATGGTATCTGCAGTTCAGGAAAGCAGGGCGATCGCGCGGGGCGCATTGTAACAAGACCGTTTCGCGTCCTGACTCATTCACCACGCTAGAATGAAAAGGGGATTACCAAAAGAGGTGTATACCACGTAAGAAAGGAGCCTGGCATGAACGAGGCAACTCGCTCGGTTGGAATTGGCATTGTGGGCTTGGGCACCGTCGGTGGCGGCGTGGTCCGCTTGATTCAGAAGCACCATGACGACTACGTCGCCGCATACGGTGCCGACCTGCGCATCGTCCGCGCATGCGCGCTCGAGCAATCGCGCGCCGAGGAGTTGGGCATTGGCACCGAGGCGTTCACGACCGACTGGCACGACGTGGTCAGCGACCCCGCCGTAGACATTGTGATCGAGCTCATCGGCGGCGAGCACCCCGCGACCGAGATCTTTGAATCCGCGTTCGCCGCGGGCAAGCACGTGGTCACCGCCAACAAGGCCCTGTTGGGCCGCCATGTTGAAGCGCTTGGCGCCAAGGCGGCGGCAGCCGGCGTGCAGATTCGCTGCGAGGCGGCTGCGGGCGGCGGCATCCCCATTGTGGGAACCCTCGAGCACGATCTGGTGGGCAACCAGGTGCTCACCATCGCCGGCATCATGAACGGCACGACCAACTATATCCTCACGCGCATGGCCGCCGAGGGCCTGGACTACTCCGACGTCCTCGCCGACGCCCAGCGCCTGGGCTACGCCGAGGCGGACCCCACCGCCGACGTCGACGGCTTTGACGCCGCCAGCAAGATCGCCATCTTGGGCTCAATCGGCTTCCGCACCCGCATCACCACCGATGACGTCTATATGCAGGGCATTCGCGACATCACTTCCGAAGACATCGCCGTCGCTCGCGACATGGGCTATGTCATCAAGCTCCTTGCCATCGCCCGCAACACCGACGAAGGCGTGGACGTGCGCGTGCACCCCGCGATGATTCCGGCTACTCACCAGCTCGCCGCGGTGAACGGCGCCATGAACGCCGTGTTTGTGGTTGGTGACGCCGTGGGCGAAACCATGTTCTACGGCGCCGGCGCAGGATCCTTCCCCACCGCGAGCGCCGTGGTGGGCGACGTGCTGTCGCTGTCCGAGCACATCTCGCGCGGCACCGCGCCCATGGCAGAGCCCGAGCCCTTTGGCCGCAACCTGTCCATCCGTGATATTGAAGACCTTTCGACCAACTACTACATCCGTCTTAAGGTCGCCGACCGCGTGGGCGCTCTAGCGGAGACGGTCGACGCCTTCGCGTCGAAGAACATCTCCATCAAGCAGGTCATGCAGCTTGACGGCGGCAACGAGGACTCCTGCTCCGTGGTGTTCCTCACTCACACATGCTCGGAGCGCGACGTGCGCGCGGCCATCGACGCCCTCAAGGGCGCTAGCTGCCTACAGAAGATCGGCAGCGTCATCCGCATCGAGGACGTCGACGCCTGGAGCGACGGCGTGATGGACAACTAGCCGGCGCGCCTTCACGTATAACGCGCACGCATGCAAACGCCCCGCCATCCACCTGGTACGCCAGGCAGGATGGCGGGGCGCTCTTGTTGCGCGCGGAGCGTTGCATGGCGCCCGATCGATGCGGCCCTATCCAAGGTCGTCGTCCGCCACCTCGCCGTACGCGAAGAACCTGTACAGGGCTCGCGAGTAGTAGAGCGACCCCACATGCGACGGATGGTTGTCATCGCGCAAGAAGAACTCGTCGCATTCATGGGACGAGAAGTCCGCCACCTTGGCGCCGGCGCGCCCGCAGGCATCGCGGACCATTCGGTAGTACCGCTGGCGCGCATCGAAGCCGTAGCGCGTGCGATCGTATAGGCGCCCGTTGACGGGCTGCAGCAACACCATGGTCTCGATGTCCAGCTCGCGGCACACTTCAAGCGCCATCTCGAAGTCATCCAGCTCTTGCGAGCTCAAATCGTCGCCCTCGCGCTCGTCCCATTCCGATGCACGGCGCCAAAAATCGGACAGTCCCTCTTGAGCCCATGTATCGAACACGCCCCAGGGATTGGACGCACAGGAGCGAGCGTCCTCGGCAAGTGCCCCGGTATACAGGGAGGACCAATCCGGCTCCCCCGCTTCGCTCGTTGCATCCCGGCCGTCTTCCAAGGCGTCCGCCCCGTTGACGACGACGCCGGCCACGGGCAGCCCGGACCCCGCGGGCGCGAATAGGCGTCGTGCGGTCTGCACCCCCTTGGTAACGGCCGCGTCCACGCCCGCGGCGACGCCCTCGAGCGAGGGACCCGCAACGCGGGCGTCCACGTTGTAGGCAGCGAGCCGTTTGGTCACGCGGTCCTTGAGCGCCGCGGAGATGCGCGGGTTGGCCATAAACGCATCGTAGGCCCCTTGCGAGAACGTGGCCGGCCACTCCTGCGCCGGACGGCGGGCGACCGAGAACCAAATCAAGCTGGGAATGAGGACTATGCGGGCCGGGGCATCGCTCGACGCAAGCGCACCCGCCTCGATCGCCTGCCACAAGCACTCGCAATTGGGACGGCCAAGGGCCATGATGTCAACATCGCTGCGTCCCGGGGCCAAAAGCTCAACCGGATGCTCGGGCATACCGGCGGGCGGGTACAGCTCGCTTGAACCCAGCACCAAACCCGTCGCGACGCCAAGGCGCGCGTCGGCCGCGGCGCGACGCCCGTACTCGTCCACGATATATGAGAAATCGAGCAGCTGCGCCCGAGTGGGATAGGCGGCTGCGGGCACACTCGCATCGAGGCGCTTCGCCGCACCGAACCCCCAGACGCCCAAGGCGCTCGCAAGAGCCGCGCCGGCAAGCATGAACGCCAGGCGACGAGCGCTCGTCCGAGCCTCGCTAGTACGCCGCATATGCAGGGGCCGCGGGCGCGCCGTACGGCGAGAAGACAAAGAACCAGCCCAAGGCGGCGACCAGCACGGTCGCGATTGCAAACCACGCGAGCGCCGCAGACCATGCATTGGAGAAGAACCAGCGCCTGACCGGAGCCAGGCGGCGCTGCGCGTCGCGTATGGGATGCGCTGCCGGCACCTTGGAAGACGCGTTGGCTATGTGCGCGTTGCCAGCCATTACAAGCGCTCCGCGATGCGGTCGATGATCTTGTTAACGGTATTCATGTCACCGCGCTCGACCTCGGTGGGCGCGATCTGCACGCCAAAGGCCTCCTCTATGGCGACCAGCACCTCGATGCCCGCCAGCGAATCGAGCAGGCCGGCGTCGAATAGGTCGATATCGCGCTCCTCGCGCACCGCGTCGTCGTCGCAGATGTCAGCCAAAAGGTCGATAACCTGCTCTTCAATCATGCCCTTATCCATTGATGATCCTTTCTACAATAAGGTGAAGCTGTCCGGAGAACAGCGCGAAACCAAAGAAAACCAGCTGCATGGTGATAAACCAGCTCAACAGGCGGTACCAGATGCGGTCGCGGTTGCGTCTATGGAACGACGACTTCTTTTGGTAGGCTTCCGTGGCGGCTAGAAGCGCGCCGTGGTAGACGCCGTAGGCCAGGTAGTCCGCCGTAAGGCCGTGCCAGGCGCCCATAAGCGCCATATCGACCACGTACGCCGCGCACGCGCAGGACAGCCGGCTGCCAAAGACCTTGCGCTTGGTGGCCCAGCGTACAAAGCGCATGAAGACAAAGTCGCGAAGCCACGTGGACAAGGTGATGTGCCAGCGGTTCCAAAAGTCCTTGATGTCGACGGCGGCAAACGGAGCGCGAAAGTTGCGCGGGGTGCGAACGCCAAAGCAATAACTCGCCCCCATCGCCATCATGGAATAGCCGGCGAAATCGAAGAACAGGTAGATGCCGTACAGGTAGGCGTTGGCCACCTGGCGCGCTATGCCATAGGCGATGCTGGGGGTGGCGAGCGGGCGGGTGGGAACGTAGTAGTACTTGGCCACCGACGCGATCACCAGCTGAAAAACCGCGCCCAACAACAACAGGAGCATGCCGCGCGACAGCATGTCCAGGTATTCGGCACGCGTTGGCTGGCGCCGGATATCGTCCATAAACCGCCGCGAGCGATCGATGGGCCCGGAGGTGATGGTGACGAAAAACGTAAGGAAATACAGGTAGTCCGCCGGACGCAGCTCCGTGATAAGGCCATCGCGAATCTCGATAAGCACCTGCACCGCCTTGAAGGTGACGTATGAGATGCCCGCGAAGGCGAGTATGTTCTGGTCGAATACGGCACCCACCTTGTAGGCCACCAACGGCGCAATGGTCGCGGCAAGGCAGACGCGATAGACAACCATGCTCTTTTTGCCGCTCTTCCAGCTTGCGAGCGTCGCATATGCGCAGGTGCAGGCGACGCAGACAAAAAGGGCGAACGCCGCCGCCTGCGCGGGCGAAGAGCCAAACAGAAATGCCAGCATGACCGCGGAGGCAACCATGCCCCAGGCTTTAAGGCCCCGCTCCATCACGCCGCACGCCGCCGCGGGGATCGCAAGCGCCGCCAGCACGATGAAAAACGACGGTGAGGTATAGAAGCCCATGCGTTATTCCTTCCGGGTCTCAAACGCCACCCCGCCCGACGGCGAGGTGTCTGCGACCCCCGTGGTGAGATAGGTGTAGATCGCCTTGGAGTAGTAGGCGCCGCCCAAATCGGACGGATGGGAGTACTCGCGCAAAAAGTACGTGTCGTACTCGTGGCTTGAAAAATCCGCCACGGGCACGCCGGCCTGCTCGCAAGCATGCCGAATCATCTGGTAATAGCGCTGGCGCACCTCGGGACCGTAAATGGTCTGGTCGTAAAGCTCTCCTTTGACCGGCTGGATCAAGACCATGGGAAGCACTCCGGCCTCGCGGCACACGCGTAAGAGCAGTCTGAAGTCCTCAAACTCCTGCTCGCTGAAATACTCGTTGCCCTCGACCTTCCAATCCTTGGTTCCCGCCTGCCAATCTGCCAGGTGCTTGGCATACCAGGAGTCGTTGATGCCCATGGCGTTGGACGACGCCTTCTCGCGCGCGGTCAGGTCCGCATCGCTAAAGATCTGGTCCCAATTGGGGGCCGCATGCAAAGAGGAGCCCGCGGCATTGGACGAGGAATCCGCGGCATGCGTCGTCCCGCCCCCGTCGGCGCCCCGCGGCACGCCCTTCTCCCGCTTGCCGTCCGCAGCGGCTCTTGGCGCGACGGCGGTGGTCGACAGGCGCAAAGTCGCCAAGAGCTGGTCGCTCGCGCTATCGAGCCAAGCCGCGACCGCCGCAGACGGAGAAGACGGGCCCGTGCGGTCAACGCCGTAAACCGCCATCCGCTGGGTCACCTGGTCCTTGAGCTCGTCCGAAATGACCGGGTTCGCCATAAAGGCGTCATAGGCGCCCTGGGAAAACGACGCGGTAAAGTCACGCTTGGCGTTTCTGTAGCACATGAACCACTGCATGCTGGGGATAAGCACCACCCGGCGCGACGAATCGTCCTGGTCCATACGGCCAGCGAACGCGCCCACCTCGATGGCCTGCCATAGATCTTCGCAAAACGCGCGCCCCGTGACCATGACGTCCACGCCATAGTCTCCCCCTTCGAGCAGACTCGCGGGATGAGCGGGGCCCGCCGGACCGGGATTGAGTTCGGAAGAACCAAAGACCAAGCGCGGGTTGTCGCCCTGCTCTCGGCGGCGATCGTACGAACGCGCCATAACATCGAAATTGGTGACCTCCTGCAAGCTGGGATACCCTATCACCGGATCGCGGTCAACCGTTTGGTAGAGCCCTGCCAGCGACGCGCTGCCCGTAAAGACTGCAAGGGCAGCGGCCGCCCCCAGGGCAGCGAAGCGCCTCATGGCTCCCGCCTATCTGGACGATGCCGCGAGAGCGCGGCGATCGACCTTGCCGTTACCGGTCATGGGCAGCGAGCTGTGGAACATGATCTTTTTGGGAACCATGTAGTGCGGCAGCGTCTCTTTGAGCGCTTCCTTCATGGCGAGGCCGGCGCGAAACTCGGACACGCCCAGCTCGCCCTCGACCACCAGGTGCGCGACCAGGTGCGCAACCTTGTCGCCATGCATAACCGGAACCACCGCGGCGGAGGTCACCTGGGACAGGCGGCGCAGGTGCTGCTCGATCTCGCCCAACTCGATACGGAAGCCGTTGAGTTTCACCTGCAGGTCAAGGCGTCCGCGGTAATGCAGCATGCCGTCTTGATCCAGATAGCCCTCATCGCCGGTGCGGTACGTGCGAACGGCGCGTCCGTCCATCATGGCGGCGCCAAACGCGCGCTGCGTAAGATCGGGCCTGCCATGGTAGCCCCTTGCCACCGTATCGCCCTCTATAACAACCTCACCGGGCTGCATGGCGCCCAGCTCGCGGCCGCGCGGGTCGACAATGCGCAGGCGGGTGCCAGGCCGGGGGGCACCGACGGGCAGGGGGCTACCGGATGCGACCATCTGCGGCGTCACCACCACCTGCGTGACGGCGACCGTGGACTCCGTGGGACCGTAGGTGTTGACCACGCTGCACGCGGGAAAGCGCTGCATGAGCCTCTGCGCCGTGCGAACGGAAAGCGTCTCGCCGCAAAACAGGAAGGTCTCCAGCGCGAGCATCACTTGATCGTCAAAATCCTCGCTGGCAAGGCACAGGTCGGCAAAGGAGGGCGTAGATACCCAGACGTTGACACCGGAAGCGCGCAGGGCCTCGAAGGTGGCGCGCAGCGACTGCTGGGTCTCGTGCTCGAGGCTAAAAAGGGATCCGCCGCTTGACAGCGCGCAGGCAAGCTCAAAGACGGACAGGTCGAAGGAGAACGGCGCCTGGTCAAGGTAGACGCGGCCCTCGCGGCACTCCCCGCCCAGGCCGCGCGCCCACGCCGTGAAGTTGTCGAAGCAAGAAGCGGTGATCTCCACGCCCTTGGGCGCACCCGTGGAACCGGAGGTGAACAGGATATAGCACAGGTCATCGCCCGCTATCCAGCTGTCGCGGTCGCTCTGGCCGCCCATGGTCTGGGCGACATCGAGCTCCAAGCGATTGATGATGCGCGCGCCGTCCGCCTCTTTGGGCGAGAAATGGTCGACCGCAAGGACCGTAGGGGTTTTAAGCTGGCCGATGATGGAGGCAACGCGGGCTTGGGGCACGGAGTAGCGGTCCACCGGCACATAGGGCCGCCCCGCCTTCATGCACGCGATAAAACTGGCGACCATAAGAGGGTCCTTGTGGCCATACACCACCACGGGCGAGCTGGAACCATCGCGGGCAAGCAGGCAGGCGATGGCCTCGGACGCCGCCCAAAGCTCGCCGTAGGTCATGTGGCCGCCCATAGAGCTACGGACCGCGGGGGCGTTGGGCTGGCTGGCGGCAAAATGCTCGATTCTATCGAGGTACTTCATGGTGATTCCCTTCCGTTGGTGCGGATCGCTTGGGCGCGAGAAGCGCCCCCATCATCCATACGGGAAAACTGACGCGCCCGCGCTACCGAATGTGAGCAGGCGCGCACGGAGCGGGAAAGCAGCGCGCCCCACCCCGTTGACAACGAGGGTAGGACGCGCGGGCAACCTATTCCATATACGAACGGTAAGGTTGGGGTGACGGTATTGTCATTCAATTGTTCTTGCAGCTAAAGATAAGCGTTTTAGAGCTTAGAGCCACTTTTTTCATATGCGGGCGGGCGCCGGCGCCGCCAAAATGTGAACGATTGTCACAATCCGGCAACCGTGCCGGCGGCGCCCCTTAAAAGCGCGTGCCAAACCATGGACGCCGATTCATCATCTGGTCCAACGGCAACAACATCGCCCCACGCGCCAACCAGGCGCTCGCGCGCGGCGGGGACCAGGTCGCGCCGCACCACCGCGATCGCGTGCGGCCAGGCCGCGGAAGGCCCGCGCTCGAGCAGCTCCAGGGCGTGAACCAGACCCCTCCCACGCAGCAGTTCCAGACGGCCCAACTCGTCCACCACCGTCAAGCCCGGGAGCAGAGGGGGCTCGAGGGCAAAATCCCCGCACCCCACGTCAGCCGGCGATGCATCGCCTTTCATGAGCTGGACAAAATGCGCGTCCACGCGGTCGAGGGCGTCATCGGCCATAGCCCACCCCAGGCCCGCGCTCTCAGACTGGCCGCAAGCGTCCAGGCAGCCGGACGCCCGCGCCAAATCGCGGCGGCGAGCAAGGTGCACCACCTCGCCCGATGGTAGCAAGACGTTATCGATTCCAAGCTTCTCGAACCCGCGGCCAACCCTTGTCCACACTCCCGGCGCCACCACGCCGCGAAGGGGCACGCCGCATGCGGAAAGGTCCCCGAGCACGCCCTGCAGCCAACGGGTCTTGCCCGTTTGGATCTCGCCCGTGAGTATGAAAAGCACGTTTCCCCTCCTTATCCGCATGCCGCCCCTCGCCCCGCGCCCATTTAGAATCGCTGGGCTAAAGCGCGTTACGAAGTCAGCCTGCCGTACTCGTCCTGCGAAAGATCGTACCCATAGAACGTCTTGTAATAGGACTTGGCAACGTCATATGCGCTGCCCTTGCCCTGGAACTGCGCAGGATAGAGCACGCGCGCCAGCCATTGCATGCCCAGCACCTGGTTGACGGTGGGCGGGTTGTTGAGCCACACGTAGGGCGTGTTGGGAACCTTGTGATAGCTGCCCTCTTGGATGGCGGTCAGCGTCTGCCATGCGGGATCGTCCGCCACGCCGGCAGCGAACGCGTCCGCGCCAAATAGGATCACCTGGGGGTCCCATACGGCGATCTGCTCCAGGTTGGACTCGTTGCCCGCTCCGCTACCCGCGGGCGAATCGACCACGGCAACGTTGTCCGCCAGCATATCGACCACGTTGGACTGGAAGGACCCCTTGGCGAGCACGTTGGCACCCGTGGCGCCCACGCAATACAGCACGCGAACGCGCTCGGCCTGAGGAATGCCCGCCATAACCTCGCTCACCTGGTCGTAGGCATCCTGGCAATATGTCGCCAGCTCCTCGGCGCGGTCCTCGACGCCCAAAAGCTCGCCCAGCTTGCGGTAGGCGGCAGGCCACTCGTCCAGTTTGGTCTCGATGAAGACGCAAGGGATACCCAGCTGCTCTTGCAGCGAGTCCAGATCCTCCTCGATACCCTCCTTGTACTCGCCGGTATCGATGAGCACCTGAGCGCCGGTAGCGGCAACCGCCTCTTTATTGAGGTCGCCCTTGGAACCAAACACGGCGCCTAAAACGGGAAGGCTTTCATCGGGCGCATCGGTAAGGTAGGCGCGCTGGTCCTGAGTTATCTCTTGGGAGAGACCAGCGAGCTTTTCCGGTGCAAGGGTGATGAGCACCTGGGTGGCCGTATGGCCGGAAGGCACCACGCGCTCGATGTTCGCAGGCACCTCGACCTCGCGCCCCGCGGAATCCGTAAAGACAACGGTCTTGGTCTCGCGCTGCGACGCCGAACCCGCTTGGGCATCCGAGCCCGCAGCGGGCGCGCCCCCGCAGGCAGACAGACCCAGCGCCAACGCAAGCGTCGCCGCTGCAGCCAGCGCACAGCCCAAAATGCGGCGGCGGCCCATGTTCTTCTGCATATCCATACCCTTCCTTTCCTACTTGACGCGCGATCGCGCATCCTGCCCTGTCACATCTATCTCTTGCGACGGCACGCATACCCGCATGCGGTCGCCAAACAGGGAGCAAATGGAGACGTCCACGCCGTAGAGCTCCGCAACAAGCTCCTCCGTTATCACGTCGCGCGGATCGCCAAAGGCGCGAACGCGCCCCTTGTTAATGGCCAGCACCTTATCGGCGAACAAAAACGCCTGGTCCGGCTGGTGGGTCGATTGGATGATGGAGAGGCCCTCGCGGGCCAGCTGACGAACGCAGCCCAGCACGCGCATGGTGTTGCCATAGTCGAGCGCGGAAGTGGGCTCGTCCATAATGATGGTGCGCGCGTTTTGCGCCAGCGCCCGGGCGATAAGCACCAGCTGCTGCTCGCCACCGGAGATTCGCGTCGCCGGGCGATGCGCCAGGCGGGCTATGCCCACGCGCTCAAGAGCCTCCCAAGCGCGCTTCACCTGGTCGGCGCGCGGAACCCCAAAGGCGCCCGTCTGCGAAGCGGCGCTCATAAGCACCACGTCGAGCACGCTGTAGTCATACACGGACTCGTGCGCCTGAGGGATGTAGGCTATCGTGCGGGCGCGCTCGCGCACGCTCATCCGGCGCAGGTCGCGCCCGTCGATAGCGATAGAGCCGGTATAGCCGTCCTCAAGGCAGAGCATGCAGCGAAACAGCGTCGACTTGCCCGCCCCGTTGGGACCCAGCACGTTGACCAAGCAGCCGTCTGGAAGGTCCAGGTCAATGTGCCGCAACACGTCATAGGGCCCTTGCCCACGCCCCGCGCCAGCGCATCGACGCGTGCCATATGAGAAGGAGAGGTCCTTGATCTTGATACTCATGCGCCGCGCCTCCTGGTCATGATGAGGTACAGGAAGAAGGGGGCGCCCAAAAACGCCGTGAGGATGCCTATGGGAATCTCCGCCGTGTAAGCAAGGCGCGACACGTTATCGACCACAAGCAGAAACGACGCGCCCAGCAACATGCTGGCGGGAAGCAGACGGCGATAGTCGCACCCGATAAGCATGCGCGCCACGTGCGGGATCACCAGGCCGACCCAGCCGATCATGCCGCTTACCGAGACGCTCGCCGCCGTAAGAAGCGTCGCCGCGACCATGACCGCCATGCGAAGCCGACGCGCGTTGACGCCCATGGTGCGGGCCTCGTCATCGCCCATGGTCAGCAAATTGATGCGCCAACGCAGTGCCAGAAGCACCGCAGCGCCCGCCGCCATGGGAACGGCGGCGAAGAGCACATCCGCCATGCGCGCGCCCGTAAGACTACCCATCAGCCAATAGGTGATGGCGGGAAGCTGGTCTGACGGGTCCGCCACCAGCTTGGCAAAAGACACGCCCGCCTGGCACAGGCTGCTCACCATAACGCCCACCAGCACCACCGTAAGCGAGTGCTCAGATGCTCGGGCCCGGGCGCTAACCAGCATCACCACCGCCACGGTGGCCATAGCCGCGGCAAACGCCCATGCGGAAACGGCAAACGATCCCGCGCCCGCAAGCAGCGCCGCCGCCGCGCCCAGGGCGGCCCCCTGCGAAGCACCCAAGACATCCGGTGACACCAGGGGGTTTCTAAACGTGCCCTGAAAGGCGGCGCCGGCAGCCGAAAGGCTCGCGCCCACCATGCAGGCCAGCGCGATGCGCGGCAGGCGCACGTTGAAGAATAGCGTCGCCTGCTGGTTGGTCCACACCCGTTCAACCGGCACCACGCGATCAACCAGCATGAGCACCGCTTGAGCGGGGTCTATGGGATAGCGCCCCAGCATGAGCGATACCGCCGCCAGAACAAGAAGCAGCGCCGCGGCCGCGACGGTCACCAGGCGTGCACGGCGAATAGAGACCCCCACCAGCGCACGTGAGGACGCCTCGCCGCGAGCGGCGCGTTCGGATGCAGTCTTTGCCACTTCTCTTCCCATCTAGCAGGCATTACAACGCTGATTATTCTCGCATGAATATTATTCTCGTCAAGAAACAAACGGTAACGTCGAACAAGGGAGATTCCCTGAGATGGCCTTACCCGCGCAACCCCACCCGAAACCTGCAGCCTGCCACCACATTCCTGTCGTATCATGGTGAGGTTAATAAAGTCGCACGGTTAAAGGCGGTGCCGCTGCAGCTCTTGGCGCATCGGGGCACCGGCCGCCGCCGTCGATTCGCACCGACCATCCAACAGGAAGGCAGGCATCAATGGTCTCTCGCGTCTACGTGGAGAAGAAACCCGGCTTTGATGTAGAGGCGCAGCAGCTTAAAAGCGAGCTCGTCACCATCCTCGGCGTAAAGGGGCTCGACTCCCTGCGCCTCATTAACCGTTACGACGTGGAAGGCGCGGACGAGGACCTGTTCCGCTCCTGCGTCCCCACCGTGTTCTCCGAACCCCAGGTGGACTTCGCCTACGACGAGCTGCCCGCCGGCGGCGTCGCCACGTTCGCCGTGGAGTTCCTGCCCGGCCAGTTCGACCAGCGCGCGGATTCCGCCAGCGAGTGCATCCAGCTCATCTCCCAGGGCGAGCGCCCCACCGTCCGCTCCGCCAAGGTCTATATCCTGGACGGCGAGCTGTCCGACGAGGACGTCGAGGCCATCAAGCGCTACGTGGTGAATCCCGTCGAGGCGCGCCTGGCCACGCTCGAGCTCCCCGAAACCCTTACCCAGGATGTTCCCGAGCCCGAGCCAGTCGAGATCATCGACGGCTTCCGCGAGCTCGATGAGGCCGGCCTCGCCGCCTTCATCGCCGAGCGCGGCCTTGCCATGGACGAGGCGGACATCGCGTTTTGCCAGCAGTATTTTAAGGACGAGGACCGCGATCCCACCATCACCGAGATCCGCGTCATCGACACCTACTGGTCCGACCATTGCCGCCACACCACCTTTGGCACCGTGCTCGAGAACATCGAGATCGATGACTCCGTGGTCCAGGCCGCCTTCGACCGCTACATGGAGATGCGCCACGAGCTGGGCCGCGACGAGAAGCCCGTCTGCCTCATGGACATGGGCACCATCGGCGCCAAGTGGCTTAAAGCCCAGGGCATCCTCACCAATCTGGACGAGTCCGAGGAGATCAACGCCTGCACCGTCAAGGTGACCGTGGACGTTGACGACGAGGACCAGGATTGGCTGTTCCTCTTCAAGAACGAGACCCATAACCACCCCACCGAGATCGAGCCGTTCGGCGGCGCGGCGACCTGCGTGGGCGGCGCCATCCGCGACCCGCTTTCGGGACGCTCCTACGTGTACCAGGCCATGCGCGTCACCGGCGCCGCGGACCCCACCGTCCCCGTCTCCGCCACCATCGCCGGCAAGCTGCCGCAGCGCAAGCTGGTCACCACCGCCGCTGCCGGCTACTCCTCCTACGGCAACCAGATCGGCCTTGCAACCGGCCAGGTCTCCGAGCTCTATCACCCCGGCTACATGGCCAAGCGCATGGAGGTCGGCGCCGTGGTGGGCGCAACCCCCGCGAGCCACGTCCGCCGCGAGTGCCCCGCGCCCGGCGACAAGATCATCCTGTTGGGCGGACGCACCGGCCGCGACGGCATCGGCGGCGCCACCGGCTCCTCCAAGGCCCATAACGTCGAGTCCATCGAAAAGGACGGCGCCGAGGTCCAGAAGGGCAACGCCCCCATGGAGCGCAAGCTGCAGCGCCTGTTCCGCCGCGGCGACGCCTGCCGCCTCATCAAGCGCTGCAACGACTTTGGCGCGGGCGGCGTGTCCGTCGCCGTGGGCGAGCTGGCAGACGGCCTCTACATCGACCTCGACATGGTCACCAAGAAGTACGACGGCCTGGACGGCACCGAGCTCGCGATCTCCGAGTCCCAGGAGCGCATGGCCGTAGCCGTCGGAGAGGCAGACGTGGACGAGTTCATGGGCTACGCCGCCGAGGAGAACCTCGAGGCGACCGTCATCGCCGAGGTCACCTGCGAGCCCCGCGTCCGCATGGCATGGCAGGGCGACGCCATCGTCGACCTCTCCCGCGAGTTCCTCAACTCCAACGGCGCGCCCAAGTTCCAAGACGTCCACGTTCCCGGCCAGGGCATCGCCCCCATCGACCCCGAAAGCGAGCTCGCCCACGCCGCGCTCGAGGAGTTCGGCAGCCTCGACAACGTCTACGAGAGCACCGTCCCCATGGTGCCCGGCGCCGAGGAGGTCGAGTCCTTCGAGAAGGCCATGCACACCCTGGTGAGCGACCTCAACGTCTGCTCCAACAAGGGCCTCTCCGAGCGCTTCGACTCCACCATCGGCGCCGCGACCGTGCTCATGCCCTTCGGCGGCACCCGCCAGCTCACCCCCGCCCAGGCCATGGTCGCCAAGCTCCCGGTCGACGGCGAGACCACCACGGTCTCCGGCATGGCCTGGGGCTTCAACCCCTATATCATGGAGGCCGACCAGTTCCGCGGCGCCTACCTCTCCGTTGTCGAGAGCATCGCCCGCCTGGTCGCGACCGGCTTTGACCACAGATCGGCCTACCTCTCCTTCCAGGAGTACTTCGAGCGCCTGCGCGACGTACCCGAGCGCTGGGGCAAGCCCATGGCAGCCGTCCTGGGCGCGCTGATGGCCCAGGTCGACCTGGGTGTCGGCGCCATCGGCGGCAAGGATTCCATGTCCGGCTCCTTCGAGGACCTCGACGTTCCGCCCACCCTGGTCTCCTTCGCCGTCGCCGTCGATAAGCTCGCCAACGTGGTCTCCCCCGAGTTCAAGGTCGCGGGCAGCCGCGTCGCGCTGATCCAGCCCGCCTATCGCGAGGACGACCTGCTGCCGCAGACCGACTCCCTGCTCGCCGCGTTCGAAGCAGTCGAGAAACTCGTCCGCGAAGGCAAGGCGCTTTCCGTCTCCACCGCCGGCTTCGGCGGCCTGGCCGAGATCCTCTTCAAGGCCTGCCTTGGCAACAAGCTGGGCTTCCAGCTTTCCGACGCCTATTACGAGGCCGAGGGCCGCGACCTGTTCGACCACTCCTACGGCTGCTTCGTCGTGGAGCTCGCCGAGGGCACCGAGCTGCCCGCAGCCGGGGGCGTCGAGGTCATCGAGCTTGGCTGCACCACGCAGGCATACGAGTTCACCGCCTACGGCGAGACGCTCGACATGGACGATCTTCAGGAAGCTTGGGCGAGCGCCCTCGAGGGCGTGTTCCCCTATCGCAGCGCCGCCGACGACGTCGACTCCCCCGAGGAACTCGTTCCCGAGGAGCGCTACCGCTGCGAGGAGGAGGGCCGCATCCGCGCGACCTACGGCGGCCTCAAGATCGCCCGTCCCCGCGTGGTCATCCCCGTCTTCCCCGGCAACAACTGCGAGTACGACTCCGCGCGCGCGTTCCGTGCCGCCGGCGCCGAAGCAGACATCTTCGTCATCAACAACCTCACGCCCGAGAACGTCGCCGAGTCCACCCGTGAGCTGGCCCGCCGCATCCGCGAGTCCCAGATCGTCATGATCCCGGGCGGTTTCTCCGGCGGTGACGAGCCCGACGGTTCCGCCAAGTTCATCACCGCGTTCTTCCGCGCACCCGAGGTCACCGAGGCGGTTCGCGACCTGCTGCAGGCCCGCGACGGCCTTATGCTGGGCATCTGCAACGGCTTCCAGGCACTCATCAAGCTGGGCCTGGTGCCTTACGGCGACATCGTCGACGCCACCGCCGACGCGCCCACGCTGACCTTCAACCAGATCGGCCGTCACCAGAGCCGCCTGGTTCGCACCCGCATCTGCAGCGACCTGTCGCCGTGGCTCACCCAGTGCGACCCGGATGAGCTCTACACCGTGGCCATCTCCCACGGCGAGGGCCGCTTCGTCGCCAACGACGACGTTCTGTCCCAGCTGCGCGAGGGCGGTCAAATCGCCACGCAGTACGTTGACGTGGCGGGTATGCCGTCCATGGACCTCGACGTCAACCCCAACGGGTCCGTCGCCTGCATCGAGGGCATCACCAGCCCGGATGGCCGTGTCTTCGGTAAGATGGGCCATGTGGAGCGTCGCGGCGACGGCCTGTACAAGAACGTCCCCGGCGACAAGTTCATGCCGCTGTTCGAGAGTGGCGTTGCCTACTTCGCGTAAGATCGCCCACGCGTGAAGCACTCGGCTTAGCGCCAATCGAGCAATAAAGGACGCCTCTGGTCAAAACCGACCAGAGGCGTCCTTCTTATAGCTCATTCCCGTGCTCGTACGCCCTATGCCAGCGTATCCACCCATGCTGCCAGATCACGCGCGCTCGCACCGCCTGAGAACCTGCGAGCGTCGAGCCACCGGGCCTGGGGAGCGCTTGGCTCAAGGTCGCTCATAGTCTTGCCCATGCCGCTTCCGCCCGATGTAGCGAACAAGGCGATTCGCGCGGACGAGAAGTCCCCCGCCTCCAAGAACGTCTTGATGATGTTTGGAGCGGTATACCACCAGATGGGGAAGCCTATGAGCACGGTCTCGTATTCCTCCACCCCTTCCGGCATCGACTTCAAGGCGGGCCTGCACGCAGGGTCCCTGCACTCGCGAGTGCTCCTGCTTGAGGAGTCGGTCCAATCAAGGTCGGCGACGGTATACGCCTCCCTGGGCGCAATCTCGAATACGTCTGCCCCAATCGCATCGGCAATCCGGCGCGCCACGGCCTCGGTCACGCCGCTTGCGGAAAAATACGCTACCAGTGTTTTTCCAGACATTGCTCTCTCCCTTACGTATCGAAACTCCGTTCGTGCAAAGAGAGCGTACGCCTTGGAGCGCGCTCGAGCACAAGGGCCGGTTTTAGATTTCCGCCATTCTTGGCCCATCGCAATAATGGACGAGGAGAAGGCGATGTTTTTCTTTGCCTACGCTTGCCTTAGAGTTAGCTCTAAGCCCTATGATTGGACCCAGCTTTAGCATTGTTAGACGTTCATGGAAGGCGGCGCCACGTATGAAGCGCGCAGGCAGATCCTCGTCGAGCAGCGCGAGATAGCGCTTGAAAAACTCGAGCGCGTCCAAGAGGGCCTCGACCGCCTTGACTACAAGATCGCCCGTTACGATGAGCTCATAGCGGGACGCGGCGCCGGCGCGGAAACGTGTCCAAACCAGGAGTAGCCCTCCCTGCACAACGTTCTCGGCCCCTCGCCCTTCGCACGGTTTTGTGCCGCGGGAAAGAGGGCCGTTTGATGTATCTAGGCGCTCACCGCTATCACCTAGACCAGAGCAACGACGTTTGTCATCTCGCGGTTTTCGAGCAGCTTCAGCCGATACGTCATCTCCAGATTAAGCCAAAACTGCGGCGTTGTTCCCAGCGCCGCCCCAAGCAGATACGCCATTTCCGGGGTAATCGCCCGCTTACCATGAACAATATCGGATATCGCAGACTGCGGCTTACCGATCGCTTTTGCAAGCCGATACTGACTGATGCCCAAAGGCTTAAGAAATTCCTCATCAAGAATCTCTCCGGGACTCGAAATGATGTCCTCAATGGTAATCACAAAGCTCCACCTCCTGCGCCTCGTTATCCGACCATACGAAGCATAAGCGCCATTGCCTATTAACACGAATACTATATTGGCCGAACCTGTCCCCTTGGAGCTTTTCAAGATGATTGCTCGGAGGAACCCTTAAATCGCATGTTGAACAGGCAGCATCCAACATCTGCAATTTGCGAAGAAGCACCTTCCGAACATCAGCGGGAATCCTTGGCGAAAACCCGGAAACAGGGTCTCGCCAAAACGCCTCCAGCCAAGCATCTCGAAACTTCATCGAACTCGCCAATACTTCTGCATAACAGATATATTACTAGCTACCCTAGATAATGCAAGCATAAAATAACCTCCCCGTCCTATTTGTTCGTTATTACTATCGTACATACGTTCGTATTGTATTTCAAGTCTCTTTTCCACTGCTATGAGACTATACGTGCACACCCTCTATTCGTTGCAAAATACCTTTCAGCTTTCCCGTGCGGCCCCTTCGCAAAGGCGGGCTCTAAACTGGAGACGCCACAAAACAGCACCGAACCCAAGCTGCCCCGTGCTCAACAAGAAAGGACCCATCATGCACCAGCCCATGAAACAGCTGCCCGAACGCGCGATCTCCGAGGAAGAGGCGCGCGAAATCCTACGTGACGCAGAGTACTGCGTAGTCGCCACCGTCGATGATGACGGACACCCTTACGCCACGCCCCTCTCATATGCGCTGGACAAAGATACGCTCCTCATCCACACGGGGTCCGCCGGCGGTCAGAAGACCGAGGATTGGGAGCGCGATCCACGCGTATGCGTCACCGCCGCCATGGATATGGAACCTGTCTTTGTGGAGGAAAACGGCGAGCCGGGATTTTTCACCACGCGCTTCGCGAGCGTTATCGCAACGGGTACCGTGCGACGCGTCACCGAAATGGCGGAGATTCGCCGAGCGCTCGCCCTGCTCTGCCTGAAATACGCTCCCGAATACAAGGACGAGATCGGGGGCGCCATCGACCGCGAGCTATCAGTTACCGCCGTATGGGCCGTCGACCTCAACCATATCTCCGGCAAAGCGGGACGTCGCGTACCCAACGGCAAGGGAGCGGTCTCGCATCACTAGCTTGGCGCCGCCCCGCCTGCGCGCGCTGCGCGCTCGCGGCTCGGAGCGGCTACGCATGATTGCGGCGTAAGAAGCAGCGCCACGCCACCGTGACTGCCGCCAACTCGACCGCGGTCGCCGCAGCGATGACCCAAGCCGGCAGAACGTCGAACAGCACCCCATAGACAGCTTGGCCAAACGGCGTGGCGCAGTTCACCAGCGTCATAAAAAGCGCGATCAACTTACCTACCAGTTCCACGGGCGCACCGGACTGCAGCTCCGCCAACATGCAGGAACCCATGAGGCCGCCGCTCATCGTCGCGAACGAGTAGCTCGCAACAAGGATCAAGAACACCGTCGCGGGCCCCATCGATCCCATGGAACAGAGCGCTAGGGCGGCAACCGTCATAGCGGCAGCCACGCCGCCCACATAAGCGGACGACTTTCTCAACGAGAACAGGCGCGGCCCCACCACAAGCAAGCTATGGCCCACAAGGCTGCCCGCGCCCATCGCCATTTGGGCAAAAGAGGCATACGCCGCGCCAAACCCAAGTGTGATGGTCACAACGTACACGGTCCCCACGTTGATAAGCGCGCCAGCAGAGACGTTCACAAACGTCGCCGTCGCCATACCACCTAGAAGAAGGGGCTTGCCGCGGAGAAATCGAAAAGCCTCCGCAAGGTCATCACGCACCATGGCGACCGCGCCGCCGTCCCACGGCGAAGGCTCGCAGGAAAACCTCACCGCAAGTGCCACCACCGCGCCGGAAAGCGCAAACGCTGCAAGCGAAATCCAAACCACCGGCACCAAGCCCGCGACGCCGTAGACCGCCGCGCCCACCACCGGGCCGCCCAACGTGGTAAGGCTTCCAATCTGGCTCACCAGCGCGACCCCGCGGGGCACGTCCGCAGGCGCAAGCACAAAGGGAACCGTGGACTGGATAGACGGCTGGTAGAGCGCCTGCGCCACAAACGACGCCATAGTCGCGAACACTACCAGCACAAACGGATCGCCAGCATCTTTGAGAGCAAGAAACGCCAGCAACACGGCGACCAACGCCGCGTTCACGCCCACCATGATGCCGCGCTTGCGCGTGCGGTCCGCCAGCACCCCTCCCACGGGCGACAGCAGCGTGTAGGGCACAAAGCCGCATGCAATCGCCAGTCCAAAGCGTGCGCCTGACCCCGTCACATCCAACAGATAGAGCGGCAGGACAAACTGTAGCACCTCCTGCCCCAGCAGCGAGCAGAACTGCGCCGCCAAGATGCACGCGAACGTGCGCCCATCCGACCTCTCGACCATCTCTTTCATATGCAGCCTTCCCTTCATCCCCCATTACATACCAGCAGTATGTAATTTTGGAACGAGAAAAACCGCCGAAGCGGTTTCCCGTCCATACATGCATGCGCCCAAAGCTAGCGTCGAGCACGCACATCCGTCCGCGCATCTGCCCGGGCATCCTCCTGGGCGGTCTCCCCACACCGGCGCCGCCATGTTTCCAAGCTCACCCGCGGGTCCAGGACTACCTCCAACCCCATGGCGGACAGAAAGTCGTTCATAAAGCCGACGCGACGCCTTTGCTCTTCCTCGTCGCGCGCGGGGAAAAACGCCGGCACGCACCATAAATTGTTGAGAAGGGCGATTGTCTCAGCGAGTTCGCGGGGATAGTCGGTTTGGATGCTTCCGTCCTCAACACCTTGCTCGATCGCCGGCAACATGAGTTCATGGGCGCTCACATCGAACAGGTCGCGATACTCGGCAGCAAGCATGCGCGGGTTTTTCATGGGATCGAGCTCGGGATCGGCCTGCGAGAAGAACGCCGAGTCCACGCCGCGGGCTCCGTTTTCAAACATCGCCTGGATCTTCTCGCGGCCGGTCATGCCCTCCGCATCGCGAATCTTGCGCAGGCGCTCTGCACCGGGCGCCATCACGCGGTCCATCGCGGCGAGGAAGATCTCCTCCTTGCTCGAGAAATGGTGGTAGACCGCGCCCTTGGTAAGCCCGCCCAACCCATCGATGATGTTCTGCATGCTGGTCTGCTCGTAGCCGCGCTCGACAAACAAGCGCATCGCGACGTCGAGGATCTTTACGACCGTCTCTTCAGGGTGTTTGTTTCTCGCCATAGCGTCGGACGCCTCCTTATACATACTGATGGTATGTATAGTAGCTCCGCGTAGCGCCTAGGGCAAGTTATTGTATGCGCGGACGATTCTCCGCCACCACGCCCACCACCGCGTGCGGCACGTACGGCGACTCAATCGCCTCTATCTCATCTTGGGTGAGCTCGATATCGCATGCCGCGACGGCGCCGTCCAGATGATGAGGCTTGGTCGCGCCGGCGATAGGCGCTGTGACCTTGGTGAGAAGCCACGCCAAGGCGACGCTCGCCATGGAGACGCCGCGGCTCCGCGCGATGTCGGCGACTGCCTGGATGACAGGCTCGTCGACATCGGCGGTGGCATCATACTTACCGTGGGCGTACGCGTCCTCGCGCAGACGCCGGCTGGTCTCCCCGGGCAGCCGGGAGAGGCGACCGCCCGCCAGCGCGGAATACGGCGTCAACGCGACGCCGTGGGTCGCGGCAAGGGGAACCATCTCGCGCTCGTCCTCGCGGGAGATAGCGTTGTAGTGCCCCTGGTAGCTTGAGAATTCGGCCCAGCCGTTCGCGCGAGCGATGGCGTTCGCCTCCGCAAGCTGCCATGCAAAGCAGTTGGAGATCCCCAGCGCGCGAATCTTGCCGGCGCGAACCTGGCGGTCGAAGGCCGGCAGCAGCTCCTCGATGGGCGTGCCCCAATCCCACATGTGGTAGATATAGAGGTCGACGTAATCCATACCCAGGCGCTCCAAGCTGGCGTTCAGCAGCCGCTCGACCTTTTTGTCAACCGTTTCAGCACCACCATGCCCGCCCTGCTCCATAGCGGGGGCGTGCAGCGAGCCTAGGACGAATTTGGTTGCCACTACCACGTCCTCGCGGCGCGCCAACTCGTCCAGCGCTCGTCCAAGAAATTGCTCGCTGGTTCCGTTTTGGTAACCCATGGCGGTATCGAAAAACGTTACGCCCGCATCGAGGGCGCAAGCGATAATCGCCTTGGAATCATCGTAGCCCAGCGTCCAGGAATGCTGGCCCGACGCAGGATCTCCAAACCCCATGCAGCCCAGGCAGATGCGAGATACTTCGATGTCTGTTGTGCCAAGCTTGGCGTATCGCATGGTTCCTCCAGCAGGCTACGGAATGAACAAGACGCCGACGGCGCGTCCGTGATGCGGCGCCGGGGAAGTAGGGAGCCCCTTGCGTCTTACCCTCAAGCCTAACAATCGAGCGCTCATCGGCCACTCAAGCGTATCGCGAAGCGCTTCATATAACAAAGACCTATACTGCATAGCTATATATGCATGTGAGTTATAGCAGGGAGGCCACATGGACATCAGGGAGCTTCGAACCTTTATCGCCATCGCCCAGGCGGGAAACATCACCCGCGCGGCAGAGGAACTGCACATAAGCCAGCCGGCGCTTTCCCGTCAAATCATCAAGATGGAAAACGAGCTTGGCTGCAAGCTGCTAGAACGCGGCGGCCATGGTATCTCCCTCACCAACGCGGGGCATCTGCTCCTTAACCGTGCGCGAGAGCTCTCGGACCTACTCGACAAGACGGAGACGGAGCTCAAGACGCCCGATGTCGCCAGCGGCGAGGTGAGCATAGCTTGCAGCGAGACGCGCGCCACGCTGGCGATAGCGCACGTAGCCAAGCGGCTCGAGCTCACGCACCCCGGCATCCGTTTTAAGTTTCGCAGCGAGAGCTCGGATGATGTGACGGAGCATCTATCGCGCGGCATCGTCGACTTCGGCATCGCGGTGGGCCCCGCCCGCACGGACGACTACCACGCGATCAGGCTGCCGGATACCGATAGATGGGGCGCTCTGGTGCCGGCGGACGACGATCTTGCCGCGGCCGCGTCGCTTGGCCCCCAAGACCTTATCGACCGCCCCCTGATCATGCCCGAGAAGATCCTCGCCCAGCAGCGCATCTGCGATTGGATGGGCTGCGACCTCACAAGGCTCGACGTGCGCGCCACGTACAACCTGCTCTACACCGCCTCTCTACTGGTGCGTGCGCACGTTGGCGCGGCGCTCTGCCTGGACGGCATCGTTGCCCCCTCGCCGGAAAACAGCCTTGCCTTCATACCGCTCGCCCCCTCGCTCACATCGCATGTAGAGCTCATCTGGAGCCGCAGCCACCGACTCTCGCCCGCGGGGCAGGCGTTTTTAGACGCCGCCGCAGCGTATCTGGACGAAGATCGGGAGCAAGCGCTACAATGACCGCGACATACACGCCCCCTTCTCCGGATGGGGGCAGCGCGCGAGCGCTCACGTGCCGGCACCGTAGGACGCAAGAAGGGGGCCGGCGTGTGGGCGCTCGTTTAGTTTTCAGCCCCTCGTAAAGCGAAAGGTTTTGGGGCGGATGAATAGGAAGGGAGCCTGCAGATGAAGAAGTTCGTCACCGAGGATTCGTTTTGGAACCTGTTTCCCGGCGCGTCACTGGGCGTGGTGGTGGCAAAGGGGATGAGGTCCGCAGACCTGGTCTCGCCCGAGGACGCAGAAGAGATAGGGCAGCTGCTCGCCCGCGCGAACGCCGCGGCGGAGCGCCACCTGGAATCGCCCACGCTCTCCGAGAACGCGCCGGTGCGCGTATGGCGCCAAGCCTACCAGCAGTTCAAGACCAAGCGCGGTGCCCGCTGCTCTATCGAGAACCTGCTCAAGCGCGTGCTCAAGGGTAATCCCGTGGGAAGCATCTCCCCCGCCGTGGACATCTACAACGCCGTATCGCTCACATACGCGCTGCCCCTGGGCGGAGAGGACATCGACGCCTTCCAAGGCGACCTGCGCCTGCTTATCACCCAAGGCAGGGACGAGTTCACGCCGCTGGGTGAGAACGCGGGTGAGAACGCGGAGAACGGCCCCACGCTGCCCGGCGAGCTGTGCTATGTAGACGATGCCGGCGCGGTCTGCCGTTGTTGGAACTGGCGAGACGGCGTGCGCACGGCGCTAACCGACGCCACCTCAAACGCCTTCCTTATTGTGGAGTGCGTCGACCCCGAGCGCATCGAGGATTGCCGCTCCGCCATGGACGAACTCGCAGGCCTGGTAGAGCGCTACCTTGGCGCCGAGATCGCCGTCAAGGCGCTTGTCACCCGCGAAGATCGCGAAGTGGTTATCGAGGCGTAAAAAATGACAGGGCCCCGGGCACAACACGCGACGCCCGGGGCCCAAATACAGCTAGCGCAACCACCTGAGCATGATGGCGCAAACTATCTGCTTACGCTGTTGGCAGAAACTCCGCCTGCCAAGCCTCGTTTTGCCCATCCGTATGACACAAGTCGCCAGAAGCATTCACGCCTGCAATTATCTCCGGCACCAACAACTGAGTTGGACGGTAAACGGTCTCCAGATTGACCCCGTCCTCGCCGCGCAGGCACGAGCCAAAGATGTTGTAGGCTCGAGCATCATCGTCCGTGATCACCAGATTCGTGCCGTCTTCCATAGTTACTGACAGGTTATGGATGATCAACGGATCGACTCCGTATAGATTATCATGGGCCTCCATCACGCTCTCGCCATCGATAACCAGCGCAATCGGACTCACCATCGCCCTCACACCGTCAGCCGTTTTGAATTCACGGCTCTTGATGGTCTTCGCGGGCACAAAGACGTCAGTTGTAACATCCTCATCATTAAAATTAAGAACCCACTTGATACCAGATGCCACGGAATCCGCGCCGTTCCACGCGTTGAAGTAGATGGTGCCCCGCACCTCCGTATCGGTAGAAGCCTCGGCGTCATACACCACATCGTCATTCGCAGACGTGCCGTCGCCAAAGGCAGTCCTCAAAAGACGCAGGTCAGAAGTGTCATCAAACACCGCATCGCCGGGCATGCCGTACGCCGGGTTGATCTTGATGCCATCGGGGTTGCTCAGGGTAAAGGTCGCGGCGCCGCAGCCAAGATCGTCCACAAGAACGCTCTCCACAAGCAGCGTGTAGCCATGGGCTCAACCGCGCGGCCCGCATACTCGACCGACGCCTTCAACTCGTCGGTGAGTTCCCCTTCGTCAACCGTTCCAAACGTGCGGCTGTATACGCCGTCGCCGTCCACCGTCCACGTGTTCACCTGACCATGTCCGTGGTCGCCCCATCCGCGGAAGAAGAAGTCCCCGCCAAGGACCGCGTACGCCGTGCCGCCCGCCGCCAGCGCAGCCGCTAGCGCAACCGTCGCCACCACGGCGATCTTGGGCGCGCCACCGCGTTTGCGGCCGCGATGCGACGCGCGCGCCATCACCTTCTCGTACATATCCTCGGAGGCATGCATGCCTTCAAAGGCTCCCTGCATATCCGCACGCGAACGTTTTCCGGGCATCGTGTTCATCGTCATCGCTTCTCACCCTCCAACATGCTCTTAAGACGGGCGCGGCCGCGCGCGAGTCGCGTGCGCACGGTCGCCGCGGGAACCTTTATCGCCCGCGCCACCTCGTCCGTAGAAAGGCCTATGTAGTAATGCAGCACCATGGGCACACGGTATTTCTCGGGCAGCCTCATCACGCGAACCAGCAAATCGCGATGCTGCTCGCTTGGAGCCTGCAGCGTCTCCGCGTACGCCTCGATATCCTCGACGCGACGCCAGGGTTTTCTAAACAGCGACTTGCATTCGTTGATGGTGACCCGCACCAGCCAATACCTCAGATGCTCATCGCCCTCAAACCGCTTGCCGCTGCGGAGCAGCTTCACAAACACGTCTTGCGTCACATCGTCGGCATCGGCCGGATCGCGCAGGTACGTGTAGGCAAGGCGGAACACCATATCGCGATGGCGCTCGACCGCCTCCCTAAACCACTTCTCCGCATCCATACCGTCTCACGTCTGTTGCCGTGCTTCATTCAAGGGCCCTTCACCCTGAATACGCTCTCGTGCGACAGGATGTTTCAAACTCTTCTATTGTTTTTGGATAAGGACGAGGGCGAGGCGGAAGCCCGCACCTAATCGGACCCCTCGCCCCTGTTCTTAAAGGTGGTGACCGCCAAAGCAACGCTAGGGCGCGCTTTCTTGATGGTTCCAGCGATGCCGCTCGCAGCGCCCGCCGCCTTCTCAACCGTCGCCGTCCTGGCAAAGGAGCGAAGCACGTCCCTAATAAACTGCTGCAAATCCGGGTCAAGCCCCTCGACCGCCTCCAGCATAAGGGGAACATTGGTCTTGCGATCGGCCATGATGTCGGAGAAGCGCTTGGCACCCGTCACGCGTATCACATCGAACAGGGCGTCGACAAAGCGGGCGCGCTCTGCCAGCGAGTACTTGTCCATCCAGGCATCAAGCGTCGAGTCGAAATAGCGAGACGACGCCGTGAAGCCGTCAGCCTCCACAAACGTCGCGCTCTCGACGTCGACCTCCCATAGAAACGGATTGTGCTGGAACAGCGAGAAGCCGCCGCTCTCCACGATGATGGGATGGCAGTCGGGACCTTCGGAGAGCACCGCGCCTATCATGCTCGATTTGGGAACGGTCTTCACCATGATGGGAAGGATGTTGCGGTAGGCGTCCGATGCGCAGAACTCGCGATGGAATCCCGGGCCGTCATGCGAGAACACCCTGACAACGCGCTCGCGGCACGACTTATTGCAGGTAGCCACCGCGTAGACAGCGAGGTTGCCGCCCTTGGAGTGGCCTCCCACATACAGCGGGCCGGCCGTGACGGACGCCACGTATTCAAGGTAGGCGCGCGCCTCCTCCTGGGCAGGGACGGGGTTGAGGAAGGTCATGTTGAAGTCTTCCTTCCAGCCCACAATGGTGGAATCGGTACCGCGAAACGCCACGTAGGAGCTGCCATCGGGCAGAATGAACGTCATGGCCGCGAACTGCTCCTCGGCGGAGCGGGCGGTCTTGAAGCGAAACAACGTAAGGCGGGCATCGCGAAAACGCGGGCTGGCGCAAACGGCGAACAAGAGGTCCCGGCTACCCTCCGGGTCCCAGGTGGATCCGAACATGTTGTCGAATTCCTCCGAACGCAGCATCTCATGCAGGGCGATGCCCTCCGGCAAGCAGGCATTTACCTGGTCCTCTCCCAAATGCGCGTAGGCAAGCCATGAGAAGACCAGGCTGTCGATGGCGCAAAGCGGGCGGTCGAGAAAGGTGTCCATCCGCTCGCGGACATAGGTGAGAAACGTGGCGGCGCTTTTAGACCGGCGCGGCAGCGAGGGCTTCTCGTCCATCACAGCGCATCGCCCCTCTTCTGCTCCCTATGGCGAAGGTAGGCGACCGCCGCCGCATCAAGGCCCTTGCCGGCGAGCCTGCCGCCCGCCTTGGCTGCTGCCGCGCCGCCTTTAGCCGCCGCTTTCGCCACGACGGCACCGCCCTTTACCGCCGCCTTAGCCGTGGCGGCCGCCACCTTGGGGGCGTTGCGCGCCACGGCCTTCGCCGCTTTGGCCCCCTCGCGCTTTGCCACCTCGGCAGCCTTGGCAGAAGCCCGGTCCAGCTTCTCCTCGACCGCAGTCGCCTCGCGGCCGGAATAGCGGCGCTGGCCTTTGCTCGCAAGCGCCGCACCGCCCAGCAGGGCCGCCGCACCGGGACCGGGCAGCACCATCATGGGCACGCCCGCCGCGGCGACAGCGACGCCGGCAGCCATCTCTATACCGCCCGCAACCTTCTCGGCGGTCGAGGGGACCTTGCCCCGCTCCTCGTCATCATGAATCGTTTGGTTCGCCATAGCCCGGCACCACGCCTCTCGTATCCACCCGTTCGCACCAATGCATATCGATGTGCGTCCATGCTTGTCTCCTACCCATAGTGCGCTACCAAGGCGCGCGCGGGCACGAGAAATGCAAACAGTTACCGACAAGCGCACCGCGGCAGCGTCAGCACTCGCGCGGTCGGGTATAGTCGAGTGGACGCGGCGACGCGCCCATCACCTTATCCGACCACCCGCCAGAAGGGACGAGAATATGCAGAACACTCCTTTTGACGCTCCCGAGCAGGAGGCCATCTCCCCGTTCGACCCCTCCCGCGACCACAGCGCGCAGCTGACCCGCCGCACGTACAACCTCATCATGGGCGGGCTGGTGACCGCCGGCTTCGCCGTCATCGCCGCATGCGCCCTGCTCGCCCAGGCCCCGGCCTTCCTCTACGCGGTCGTCGACAACTACCTGACAATCTCGATCGGGTCATTCATCGCCAGCATCGCCGGCATCGCCGTCATGCACATGGGAATGAAACGCGAGGGCTACGGCGTCACGCTCGCAGGATACGCCCTGCTGGTCTGCTCCATCGGGTTCACAACGGGCATGGTCCTGCCCTTCTACAGCCTCCCCAGCATCGCCAACGCCTTTGTGGGTACCTTCATCATCTCGGCGCTATTCACCCTGTTGGGAACGAGCTTCCCTACGTTCTTCGCCCGCATCCAGGGCATCGCCGTAACCGCGCTGATCGCCCTCATCGTCGCCGGGATCGCCGGGAGCCTCATGGGCTTTGCGATGGCATGGTATGACTACGCCGTCATCCTGGTCTTCTGCGGGTTCATAGGATACGACACCTACCGCGCCCAGCAATGCGAGCCCACGGTCAAGATGGCCATCCTCAACGCAGCGGAGATCTGGCTCGACCTGGTCAACATCTTCATCCATCTGCTGCAAATCGTGGGCGACCGCGACTAGGCCGCGCAAGACACTAAAGAAAGGCTGATTGTGACGTCATCGCTTACGCCGGAACAGCGCGACCGGGCGGAGAAGAAGGGCTTCGACCGCCTCTTCGCCTCGCTTCCCGGCCTGCTCGCAACCTGCGCCGTTTGTTGCTTTCTATGGGGTTCGGCGTTCCCCAGCATCAAGATCGGCTACCGCCTCTTCGGCATCCCCGGTGATAACGTCTCATCTCAAATGCTCTTTGCCGGCGTGCGTTTCATCATCGCGGGAGCCATGGTCATCATCGGCATGAGCGCGGCGCGCAAAAAGCCGCTGATTCCGCGCAAGCGCGACGTCCGCTCCATCTTGTTGCTCGCGCTGTTCCAAACGGTGCTGCAATACGTGTTCTTCTACCGCGGGCTCAGCCAGGCATCCGGCGTCACCAGCTCCATCGTTACCGCAAGCAGCAATTTCATCGCCATCTTGCTATCCTGCCTGCTGTTTCGCACCGAACGTCTCACCGCCCGCAAGATCTTGGGCTGCGCCGCGGGCTTCGGAGGGGTCGCGCTTATCAACATCGCCGACATGGGCGCGGGCGAAACCTTGGGCTTCACCCTTGGCGGCGAGGGCATGATCTTGCTCGCCGCCGTCGCCGGAGCCATGTCGACCTGCCTTATCGGCGTGCTCGGCAAGCATCATGACCCCGTCATGCTCAGCGGCTGGCAGTTCCTTGCGGGCGGAACCGTCCTCGCTATCGCCGCCGCGACAGCCGGAGGGCGCCTCGGCCCCGCAGAGCCGCTTCCCGCCCTCGCCCTGATCGTCTACATGGGCTTCATCTCCGCCATGGCCTACAGCCTGTGGTCGCGCCTGCTGGCCGTCAACCCGGTCTCGCGCGTCACCGTCTTCGGCTTCATGAACCCCATGTTCGGCTTTTTGCTCTCCATGGTCTTGCTGGACGAGGGATCGATGGTGAATCCGGGCGTCGCGGCGTTAGCGCTCGCCCTGGTATGTATGGGTATCATCATCGTGAACATACCCGTTCGTCGCACGCATGCCGACAGCGTCCCAAACCGCTAACGGCCCCGGTAGCCCTAGGAGGACTCCATGACCGCACGCACGCCCCGCAACCGTACCGTTCCGCACGCCCTCAGCCGCCGCAGCCTCCTTGCCGCCGCGCTTGCCGGCGCCGGCGCGGCCGCGCTCTCCGGATGCGACGACACCGCACAGAAGGGAGCGGCCTTGACCGCAACCAACCTCACCGAGAAGATTCGCCGCGAACTGGACACCTCGTCCAAAGAAAACATCATCGACCACCTCGCCGGCGATGAGGAACTCGCATCCGCCTACGGATTCGCAACCGCCCTGTTCAAGCAATGCCTTGCTGCCGCGGGCGATGGCGCAGAGGACAACGTACTGGTCTCTCCGCTCTCCGTGCTCCACGTGCTGGCCATGCTGCAAAACGGCGCAGCAGGAGAGACGCTTGCCCAGATAGAGCAAGCGAGCGGCTTTGACACCAACGCCCTCAACGCGTATCTCAACGCCTACGCCAGGCGCCTTGCCGGCACGGATCCCTATGGCAGCGGCATCGAGCTGGATCCCCTGGAGCTGAGTCTCGCCGATTCCATCTGGTTGAAAAACGATGCCCTCTCCGTGCAAGAGGACTACCTGGAAACCTGCGCCAACACCCTGGATGCGCAGGCGTTCGAGGCGCCTTTCGACAACACCACCCTGCAGGATATCAACGCATGGGTGGACGAGAACACCCACGGCATGATTCCCCAGATCATCGACGACATCTCGCCCGATTCCCGCTTGTTCCTCATCAGCACGCTGGCCTTCGAGGGTGCTTGGGACGATCCCTATGAGGACGAGAACGTATTGGACTGGGCCTTCACCGCGCAGGACGGCTCCCAAACAGATTGCCGCATGATGCGCTCGCGCGAGGATAGCTACCTGGAGAACGACTCCTTCACCGGCTTCATCAAACCGTATCGCGACTACAACTTTGGCTTTGTGGGCCTGCTTCCAAAAGAGGGGCTCACCTTGGACCAGGCGCTCGACTCGCTGGACGGCGCAGCGCTGGCAAACCTCATGACGCCCAAGGATTTCTCGCTTGCAGACGCCGGCCTGCCCAAGTTCACGCTTGAATACGCTACCAAACTCACCGCGCAGCTCCAAGCCATGGGCATGCTCGACGCCTTCGATATGCAGGCGGCCGACCTCTCCCCCTTGGGAAGCGCCGCCGAAAACCTCTATGTAGGAGAGATCGCCCACAAGACGTTTATCGAGGTGAGCGAGACCGGCACGCGCGCGGCAGCCGCAACCTCCGCCGAACTCATGATGGGCAGCGCGATGGCGGAAGAGCCCGAAGTCCACGAGGTCATCCTGGACCGCCCGTTCGCCTACCTGATCATCGACCTGGTCACCATGACGCCCGTCTTCATGGGCGCGACCCGCAAACTGGGCTAATCCCCTCGCCGGCGCCGTCCGCGGCGACCCGGCGCAAGCATTCCGCATACCGCCACCCGAAAGGAGCCCCTATCATGAGCCTATGGCAAGATCTGGAGAAGCTGAAAGCATGCACGTGGGTGGAGCTCTCCCACCCCCTCAACAACCAAAGCCCGTATTGGGGCGGCATTCCGAACGGCTCCGTGGAGCTGTGCCACACCGTCTTTGATTACGACGAGGAGATGCTCTCCTGCCGCATCCATACCTACAAGTTCCCCGGGCAGTTTGGCACGCACGTCGACTTCCCCTGCCACTTCACGCCGGACCACCTAAGCTCACAGGCATTCGGAGGCAAGCAGATGGCGATGCCGCTGGCGGTTATCGACCTCACGTCCAAGATAGCCGCAAACGGCCCGGATACCGCCATCGATGTCGAGGACATCCTCGCCTGGGAGTCCCAGCACGGCCGCATACCGCAGGGCGCCTTCGTGGCGCTGCGAACCGACTGGTATAAGCGCTGGCCCGACAACGACGCCCTCAACAACTTCGACGAGGAGGGCGGCGAGCACTGCCCCGGCTGGTCCATCCCGGCGATGGAGTTTTTGTACGAGCAGCGCGGTATCGCCATGAACGGACACGAGACGTTCGATACCGACGCGTCCTACCTGGCGGTGGAAGCCGACGACCTGGCCGCCGAGCGCTGGGTGCTTGACCACGGGCACCTGCAGGTAGAAGTTATGTGCAACCTGGACAAGGTCCCCGCAACCGGCGCCATCATCTTTGTCATGTGGCCGCGAATCGAGGACGCCACGGGCATGCCTGTACGCGCCGTCGCCGTTTTCGAGGAGTAAGCGGACGGACTGAGGAGCCGCCTCCATACGCCGCCCGCGCGTCCCAGGTCTCCTACGCCTCCTCGAGGTACTCGGCCAAAACCTTCGCCATGCGCGACCAGGTCTTACGCGTCTGCGCCAACTCGAATTCATCCTGCACGCCAAAAGGATGGATGAGCATGCGCTGCAGCTGGCCCGCGTCGCGCATGATTCTTTTACTGGCGGGATAGACCAGCTCAAAGACGAACAGCGCCATTCCCACCAGGTAATCCGCTGGATACAGCCGTTCCTCGCGCGCCAAGCACCGGCGCTCCTCAAATGCACGCACCGCGCCGGGGCCGATCTCGCTTTGCAAAAACTCCCGCTGGGACACGCCCAGCACGGTCTGCACCGAGTTCTCACAATTGACCCGAAGGATATCGATCTTATCGGCGTCGCGAACAATATCCACCAACATGCGCGTGCGCTTGTCCAACCCTTGCGGAACACGCAGCAAGCTGTGGCACTCAACCGAAGCGAGAACCATATCATCGAACGCGCGGTCTTGAAGAAAGGACTCGATGGCGCCGCTGCCTACGGCGGGCGCCGGTGGATGGGGCGCATCCCAAGGATGCTCCGCGGGCGAGACGCGGGCGGGAACGGAGCTGGACGAAAGTCCTCGTAGCACGGCGGCGCCAATGGCAGCATGCTCGGCAGACGCCCCGTCGCTGAAGGTATCCCACAGGCGCAGCTGCTCAAAGCGCCCCAAATCATGAAGCAAGCCGCAGAGCCATGCCAGCTCGACGTCTTCCTCGTCCATACCCTCGCCCCGCGCGATCTGCTCGCACAGGTTCGCGACGCGATACGTGTGGGCGATCTTGAGGGCGATGCGCTTGTTGGAAGCATCGTAGGCGTCCACATATGCCAGAAACGCCGCGCGAGCTCGTTCTCGATCGATGCAAACCATAGCCATTCCCCCGCATTCGATACGCGTATGAGTCGCGCCGGCACCCCGAGAGGGGCCGCCGGCGCGGATACACCCTTATTGCCTTTGGTAGTCGACGGCTTTTTGCCTTATTAAATTGTAGCGAATGACCGATGTATCCACATATTCCACGGCGAACACAACGGGCCTGCTGTTTTGGTCGTAGTTGACCGAGCGTATGCACAGAAACGGACGCCCGGCGCCTGGCGCCACCTGCGAGGCGAACACCGCGGGAAGGTCATCGGGTGCGGCGACGTCTATCTCGACCTTGTCCCACTCAACCCGGCGGCCGCTGCGGTTATAGACAAACCGGTACAGCGAGTCATCGTAGCGCTCGAGCTCGTCCAGGCCGGCCTCGCCACCCGCCACGCTCGCTCCAAAGTAATCGCGGCAAAACGCACACGGCTCACCGTCCGCAAAGAATACCTTGTCATGCTCTATCAGCCGATCGCCCGCTTCGAGCTCCAACATGCGGCGCACGTCATCCATGGAGTACCTACCGGACGAGAACCCGGAGCTCTCGTCGGCGGCATGGGCGCTTAAGAGGCGAACAGAGGGCTCGAAACCGCTGTTGCGAATCGCCTGCATAAGCTCCATGCAGGGAGAGAACGTCACGCGGATGCCGATCGAATCGACGTTTACAAACGTGCCCTTGCCCTGGCGCCGCGATACCACGCCCTCGGCTGCCAGGTTGTTCAGCGCCTGCCGAATGGTTGTGCGGCTGACGCCCAGCTGGGATGCGAGCAGCTCCTCGCGAGGCAGCTTGTTGTCCTGGGCGAGGTCCATGCCCTCGATGATCTGCATGATTGCCTCCTGCGCACGGGCAGAAAGCGATGTTGTCTTCAACGGGTCCATATACCCAAGCCACCTTCCCTTTAGTCGGCGTCCATCGTAGCGCAAATCACGGAGGCTGTTAAGAAAGACGGGTTCGAAAAGGCGCCCGGCCAGCAACCGTTAACGATCACATTGCCGAGCGCCTTATAGGAAGGGTGCTTTATAGTAAGGCGGCTGACTACCGGAACCGCCCCAGCCTCCTACTCGTCCACGCTCAACGCTTTCTTACCGTTGAGCAGCAGATTGAGAACCACGGCGCTGAGCGTCACCATGAACAGGCCGTTGCTCATGACCATCGAGATGGCCTCGGGCAGGTTGGCGTACACCTCGGAGGCATACAGCGAGCCCACGCCGATGGCGATGCTGGTGCCGACGATCTTGAAGTTATTGTTCTTGCCAAAATCGAGACGCGACAGAATCGAGATGCCGGACGAGGTGATAATGCCGAACAGCGCCATGGTGGCGCCTCCCAGCACGCACTTGGGTACGGCGACTATGGCCGCGGCGATGGGCGGGCATACACCCACGACAATCAACATGATGCCGGCAGCGATGAAGACCTTGCGATCCTTGATGCGGGTCAAATCGACCAAGCCGGCGTTCTCGTTGAACATAGTGGAGGGGATGGAATTGAAGGCTCCGGAAACCATCTGGCCCAACGCCTGGGCGCGGATGCCGCGCGACTCGATCTGAGGCGTGGACGTGGTGCCCGTGATTTCGTCCACCACCGAATAGACGCCGATGCACTGCAGCGTATTGATGACGCAGAACACCACCATAAACAGGATAGGGACGATATGGAACTCCGGCATGCCGAAGGCAAACGGGGTTACCGCCTGGAAGGGCGCCGCCTCCAGAACGGGCGTGGGGTCGACCATACCCAGGAAGGCGCCCACTACCGTGCCGAATACGATGCCCAGCAGCAGAGACATGCTGCGCCAGATGCCCTTGCCATAGCGCTCGACCAACAGGACGAAAACCAGCACGCCAAAGCCGAGGGCGAGGTTGGGAACGGAGGCGAAGGCGGCGCTTCCCTCTCCGCCCGCAAGGTCGCGCAGAGCGGAAGGAGCCAGGCTCACGCCGATGAGCGTAACAAAGGTGCCCACCACTACCTGCGGGAACAACTTCATAACCTTGTCCATGAAGAACGATAGCAAGAAGATGATCGCACCCGAAGCGATGATAGAGCCAAAGAGCGTGGGCAAACCGTAGCGCGTGCCGATCATGATCATGGGCGCCAAAGGCGCGAAGGATGATCCCAAGATGATGGGATAGCGCGAACCGATAAGCTTACCGATGCCAATAACCTGCAACAGCGTGGTGATACCGCTGGTGAAGAAGTTCGCCGCGACAAGGAAGCTGGTGGTCTGGGCATCAAGCCCCAGGCCGCTGGCCAGCAGCAGGGGCACGGCGATGGTGCCCGGCGTCATGGTGAGAACGTGCTGGAACGCGATTACGAGCATTTTGCCCTTAGAGATGTTCTCCTCGAACACAAGGGCCTCCCTTCTGGAAAGCGGACAAAAACCCGGCGCGCGGGCAAGCATGCGCCGGGCCATTCAAGCTAGTCCCAATAGCCCTCGTGCACGGCGGCAGCCTCGACCTCGACCTCGGGGAAGGGTCCCACGACCTCGATCTTTTTCTGGCCGCATGCGAAGACGTTGCGGCACGGCAGGTCGAACGTGGGGTTCTGCTCGTTAGAACCGGTGAGCTCGAGCAAGCGACGCTCCGTCATGCCGTATACCACACGGCAGATGTTCGCCCAGTAGATGGCGCCGGCGCACATAGCGCACGGCTCCGCGGTGGTGTACAGGGTGCAATCCCGCAAAAACGCCTTGGAGTACTCATGGGAGGCGCGCGCCGCGAGCGTCGCCTCGGCATGGCCGGTGCAGACCTTCTCGGTGATCTCGATGTTCTCCTGCTCCATCAAGATGTTGCCGTCCTTATCGACCAGCAGGGCGCCAAACGGCGCGTTGCCGTGGGCGCGGGAATCCTTGGAAATCTCGATGCAGCGGCGAAGGTAAAACTCGTGGGACTGGTACATGGTCGGTCTCCTTCCCATCCATTATTGATAGATAGTAGGTAATAGGTATTACCTTTACACAGAATCAAAAGCGAGCGAGTTCTGGGCGCCGTCATCTTTCCTGCAAACGAGCAGATTTCCCGCGTCAACGGTATCGAGCGAAAGAGCGGGAACTCGAACCGGATGTTAATACGGGTCGTATTGCTTTTTCGGCACCGAGATTAATAATCGGTGCCGGAGCGGCCATGCAAGAGAATCGGGTGCGTTCGTCTCGGCACCCGATCTCAAACTCGGGGACGGAACGGACGCCTGCGTGCTCGGGAACGCCCGTCTCGGCACCCGATTTGAAACCGGGTGCCCAAAGGGACATCCCATCGCTCCAAGATGTTCGCCTCGGCACCCGCATCCAAACTGGGGGCCGAGGCGGACGCCCCGGCGCACCAAGAGGTCCGTTTGGGCACCCGCGTCAAAACCGGGTGCCCAAACGGACCTTCGCCACCGCATAGAAAGGGCGGACGAAAAACTCGACCGCCCTTGATGATCTTATTTGTACCGCAGGACCTTCGCCCTACCCTATCCGGGCCCGGCGCCACGCCTAGGCCTGAAGCCTCGCCGTCAGCTCGCGGGCGACCTCCACGCAATCGCCCACCACGCGATAGGTGGCGGATCCAAAGATGGGGGCGTCCGGATCCTCGTTGACAGCGATCACGGTCTGCGCGCCGCCCGTTCCCGCCACATGCTGGATAGCGCCGGAGACGCCCAGGCTGATGAGGAGCTTGGGAGATACGGACACACCGGTCTGTCCCACTTGGTGCCAGTACTCCAACCAACCGGACTCCACCAAGGGGCGCGTGCAGCCAAGCTTGCCACCCAGGGCATCTGCCAGCCGCTGAGCCACCGCTAGGTTCTTTTTGGAACCGATGCCGCGACCCGCTACCACCAACACGTCGGCGTCCGTGATGACGTCCGTCGCGCCGGCATGCTCGATGGCATCCACGCGCACGCTCGGCCGCCAGGCGTCGGCCAGGGCGACTTGGGTGATGCGGCCGCGCTCGGCATGCAAAGTATCTGCTTGGGGAGCAGCGAAGATGCCCGAGCGAACGGTGGCCATCTGGGGGCGATGCTGCGGGCATTCGATAGTGGCCATGAGGTTGCCGCCAAAAGCAGGGCGCGTCTGCTGCAACAGGCCCGTGGCGGGATCGATGTCGAGAACCGTGCAGTCCGCGGTAAGGCCCGTTTGCAGCCGGACGGCCACGCCCGGCGCGAGCTCTCGTCCAAATGCGGTGGCGCCGTACAAGATGATCTCCGGCTTGCGCTCGCCCGCCATATCGCAGATCCAATGCGCGTAGACCCGCGCATCCAAGGTTGCCAGACGGTCATCGCGGCACAGCAAGACCTCGTCCGCACCTGCCGCGAGCAGCGCTGGAGCCTGGTCTTGCGGGGCGGTAGCGCCCTGGCCCAGCAGGGCGACAACACGGCAGCCGCGAATAGCCGCGAGCTCGCGGGCGCGGCCCAGCAACTCGAACGCCACGGGAAGCACGCGGCCCGTCTGGTCGACCTGCGCGAACACCCAAACATCCTTATAAGCCGCCAGGCGGCTTGCGCGTTGCTGCGGGGTCTCGTCCCCATCCTCATCGCGCGCGATGGAAATCGCCTTCTTGGGGCATGCCTGCACGCACGCGCCGCACAGGATGCACCCATCGGTGGCGTGGGCGAAGCGGTTGGGGCGCTCGCCCTCCACAACGATACCGGCGTTGCCGCACGCCTTGACGCACAGGCCGCAGCCTATGCACAGGTCTTTATCTACCAGCAAGCCACTCATAGCGACATCCCCTCAATCAGCTGGGCCAAGGCGCATGCCTGCTCGGCCGCATCGCCCGGAACGGTCACGGCGCCGTCGGCGCGATCGGGAACAAACGACCTCACCACCTGCGTGGGAGACCCGCTCAAACCAATGCGGCGCGCGTCCGACGCGGAGCGCTTCGCGTCGAGAACCTCGATCGAGACCCCCTCCGCCGCCATGATGCCGGCGATGCTGGGCATACGCAAATCGGCGATGTCCTTGGACACCGTCAGCACGGCGGGAAGCGGCACGGCCAGCGACGCCACGCCGCGATCGGTGTTAGCGCGCACGCATGCGCACATCGGTTCCAACCCGCGAACCTCGACAACATCGGTCGCGCACGGCCACTCAAACGTGCCTGCAAGTTCGGGACCGATCTGGGCCGTGTCGCCGTCGACGGCCATCTTTCCGCACAAGATGAGATCGGCGCCGCCCAACGCCTCGATACCGCGTGACAGCGCGTAGGTGGTCGCCAGCGTATCCGCTCCGGCAAAGGCGCGGTCGCTCAGCAGCAATCCATCGTCCGCGCCGCGGGCGATGCAATCGCGCAGCAAATCCGCCGTGGCGGGAATGCCCATGGACAGAACGCTCACTCGCACGTCCGCCGGCTCCGCGGCGGCATCCTTGATGCGAAGGGCCGTCTCCAGCGCGGAGGCGTCGAACGGGTTGATGACCGCCTGCCCTCCGTCGCGGACGATGGTATTGGTCTTGGGGTCCATCTTGACCTCGGTGCTGCCGGGCACCGCTTTGACGCACACAACGATATGCATCACAGCTCGCCTCCCTTCGCGCGGGCGACGGCCGCGTCGAGCTCGTCCTCGTCAAACAGGTTGCCGCGGCCCAAGATCCCCTGGGGGTCCAGCGCCGCCTTGGTGTCGGCCATCTGCGCGATCGCCTGGTCGCCGTACATGATGCGCAAGAAGTCCCGCTTGATCTTGCCCACGCCATGCTCTGCGGAAACGGCGCCGCCCATCGCGGTCACCTCGCGCGCCCACCGGGCGAATAGGCGCTTGCCCGCCGCGTACTCCTGCGCGCTGCGCGGCAAGATGTTCACGTGCAGGTGGTTGTTTCCAATGTGGCCCCACACCGCGGACTGCAGGCCCGCCTGAGCAAGCGTGCCGCGGTACAGCGCCACCACCTCATGCAGCCGCTCGTTGGGAACGGACATATCGGAGCCAAGCTTGGTAATCGAGGGGTCGGTACGCCTGCGCTCGTCGATCAGCATGTTGACGCTCTCCGGCACGGCATGGCGGAAGAAGCGCTGGCGCTCGCGGTCCACGTCCGTACGGGCGACCCAGGTATAAGCGGGACTCGACCCGCACTGGTCCAAAAGATCGCCCAACAGGCGCAGGTCCGCAGCCGCTTGGCCGGCATCATCGCACTCGAGCTCCACGTACACGCAGGCGGCATAGGACTTGGGCACCGCGGGCAGGGACGAGAAGGCAGCGGAGCGCTCGCGCTGGGAACGCAGCACATCGAGCGCGTCGCCATCGAAATACTCCAGCGCCGCGGCGCGAGGCAGCCGGTCGCGCATAGCGATGGTTGCGTCGAGCGCGGACCGCTCGTCCATAAAAAAGCAGTTGACGCCCCAGGTGAGTGCCGGCAACGCGGATAGGCGCAGCTCCAACTGGGTAATGACGCCCAGGGTACCGTCCGACCCTATGAACAGGTCGACGGCGTCCATGTTGTCCTCTACGTAATAGCCAGAAGCATTCTTGCTCGCCGGCATGGCATAGGCGGGCAGGGGCACCGAAATGCAGCGCCCGCCCACGGTTTCAAGCGTAAGCGCACGTCCGCGCGCGTGGGCCTCGCCTCGCTTGAGCGCCACCACGTCGCCATCAGCCAGCACCACGCGCAACGCGCTCACGTGCGGACGCATGGGACCGTAGCGGTAGCTGCGCGCACCGGAGGCGTTGCACGCCGCCATGCCGCCCAGGCAGGCGGAGGCCTCCGTGGGATCCGTGGGGAAAAACTGGGTGGGCGCGGCGTAGAGCTGCTCGAGCACCTCCAGGTCCTCATCCGCCCAACCCGTGCAGGGAACGGTTTTATTTGCCAGGTACTTGCGCAGCTCCGACAAGATGACGCCGGGCTGCACCGTGAGGTAGAACGTGCCGTCCCCACCGCGGCGCGCGCCCAGGCAGCGGTTCATGTGGGACAGGTTCATCACGTGCCCACCGTGCGGCACCGCGCCCGCGGCCAGGCCCGTACGAGCCCCCTGTACGGTCACGGCGGTGCCGGAAGCCGTCAGCTTGGAAAGAATCGCGGAGACCTCGTCCTCCGTCGTCGGAAACGAGATGTTCTCCGCCTCGCCCTGGACACGCGACTCGTCACGGCGGTACTCGTCATAATCCGCACCAAACGCTTGTATTTGCTGCATGCGCGGCTCATCCCCCGTTCTTTTGCCTTTATCTCGATAGAGTGCATCCAGCAATTATGCCTGAACCCCGGGCATCGCGCGCACGCGCGACGGATTATGTCAAGCACGTGAACTCGCACGGCCCACCAAAGGAAAAGGGCAGATTGCGCATGTTTTATGTGCGTTCCATCCGCAACGTCACACCCCCAGGGGGTGACATGCTGCCCTGTGCAGATTTGGACGAGGTTTGGGGGAAATTTACCGTGCGCGGAGACAGGTAGGGTATTCCGCACCGGGGGCAACCATAGCCCCGCCACGCCAACCGATGGGAGAAATCATGGCGCTCTACCTGCCCGATCTACACGTTGCCTTTGAAGTGACCGATGACCCCGCCAGCGCGCCCGTTGACGCCAGCGCGTTTCCGGGCCTCACCACCATCCACGTCACCGCAAACCAACTCGATAACCCCGGGCTTCTTGCCAAGGCGATAGAGCGGGCGCAGACCGGCCGCGGCGTGCCGTCCCCAGCCGGCGCGCAGAAAGCCGCCCTCCAAGCAGTGCGGGCGGCCTCGAGACTGCGCTAGCCCGGCTCGAGTTTGCTACCATCTCATTGAATGAATACGGGCGCCGCACCAACGTTTGGCAGCGGCGCTCCATTTGGATGGGAGCAGTCCGCACATGATCGGTCTTGGCACGCTTATCAACACCGCCTTGGTTGTCGCCGGCGGCATCGCCGGCATGCTTTTTGGCAGGTTCATCACCCCGCGCTTGCAAGACGGCCTTATGAAGGCGACGGCCTTGAGCGTGCTTTTTGTGGGACTCGCCGGCGCTCTTGGCGGCATGCTCTCCGTTGCCGACGGCAAGCTGGTAAGCGGCGGCACCGCCATGATCGTGGTGTCGCTGGCTGCCGGAGCGCTTGTGGGCGAGTGGATCAACCTGGAGCACCAGATTGGCCGCTTTGGCGAATGGCTCAAATATAAGACGGGCAGCGCGGGAGATTCCTCATTTGTAGACGCCTTTGTCACGGCGTCGCTCACGGTGAGCATAGGCGCCATGGCGATTGTGGGATCCATCCAAGACGGCATCAACGCCGACCCTTCCACCCTCATCCTCAAAGGCGCCATCGACGCGCTGCTTGTCTGCATCATGACGGCGTCCATGGGCAAGGGCTGCATCTTCTCCGCCATACCCGTCTTTATATTCGAGGGGTCGCTCACCCTGCTCGCGCGCCTGATCCAGCCCATCATGTCCGCAGCGGCTATTGCCAACCTCTCCACCGTGGGCGCAATCCTCATCTTCTGCGTGGGTGTAAACCTCATCTGGGAGCGGACCTTCAAAGTTGCCAACTTATTGCCCGCCGTGGTGGTTGCGGTTCTCTTCGCCCTGTTCTAGCCGCACCCACCCCTAGTTGCGGTATGGTTGATGGCACCGCTTTGGCTCCGCAACGCCAAAGCCACCCTGACCGCCAACGCATATGCGCGTTGATATGCAAGAGTATGGAGACCACCATGAGCGCACGCACCAACGAGGGCACAGCAGAAGACGGCGAACTGTTTCGCACCCACATTGGAGGCTCTGCCGTGATCGAGGGCGTCATGATGCGGGGCAAGCTCAACTGGGCAGTCGCCGTGCGCCAGGACAACGGGCAGATCTACACCGAAGCACATGACCTTCCCGACCCCGCCGGCCGCCCCGGTTGGTGGTCCTGGCCGTTGGTACGCGGCTGCGTCTCTTTTGTTCAGTCCATGCAACTCTCGCTGAAAGCCATGAACATCGCCGCGGAGCACGCGTATCCGGATGAGGACGGAGCCGACGATGCCGGCGCATGCGCCAAGGATGATACGGACGATGGCATGCATCTGGATGTTCTCATCGCTAGCGCGGTGGGCGCCGCGGTGGGCGTGGGCGTCTTTCTAGCGCTGCCGGTCTTTTTATCGAACCTCATCATGGGCGAGCTCACGCCGGAAAACTCCGTTGCCTGGAATCTGGTCGAGGCGCTGGCGCGCATCGCCTTGCTGGTTGGCTATATCTGGCTGTGCGGCCGTTTTCCGGAGATGGCTCGCGTCTTTGGCTACCATGGCGCCGAGCACCAGACCATCCACTGCTACGAGCACGGCGACGCCCTCACGCCCCAAAACGCCGCGCGCTACTCGCGCCTGCACGTGCGTTGCGGCACCGCCTTCCTTGTCATGACCGTCACCATCGCCATCATCGTCCACTCATTGGTGCCCGTGGCGCAGTTGGCGGACGCGTGGGGCATCCAGGGAATCGCCCGCAACCTATTTATCTTCGCGTCGCGTTTGGTGATGCTGCCCCTAGTCGCCGGCGCATCCTACGAAGTCACCGTGAAATGGGCCGGCGCGCACCCCGATAACCCCCTGGTCAAGATTGTGCTATGGCCCGGCATGCAGATGCAGCGCATCACCACCAACGTAGCGGACCAGGGCATGCTCGAATGCGCGATCGCCGCCCTTGAGCTTGTGCGCGACCGCGAGATAGAAGCGGGCCTGGACACCGCCGACTCGCCCGCCGACGCATCCGGCACGGGATGCTCCTGCCAATAGGGCGTTGTGGGGAAGTTATGCACGCTATAGCGGGCAGACTCTAGAACGCCGACGCCCCGGCGCACCCTGTATCCAGCCCGAAGCCGTCTTAGCCGCGCTTTGATCCCTGGCGGCAGATGCCGCCCTTGTGGCCGCACGCCTTGTTGGGGCCCATGCCCTTGGAGGCGCGCACGTTGTGAAGCGGCGCCGCGCGAAACGCCGCCTTCTTGGCTGCCAGCGCCTGCATCTGCCTTTGGTCGAATGCCTTAGCCATGAACCCTCGTCCTTTCTCGTCCACCTTATCCGCCGCGCCGCCACCGTCCTCCGCGTCGATGCGCCGCCATGCCCTGTAACGGTACCACCTATTGCGCCGCTGGGCGATATGCACCGTCCGCGCCCGCGCGGGCGAACTATCCTTAAGCATGCAGGCACCACCGGCCCGGGCCAGCAAGCGAAAGCCATGCCGCGCATTGCGCCCCGGCGACTCTAGGGAGACTTCTTATGTGGGCATTCGACACCACCTTGTATCAGATCTATCCGCTGGGCATGCTCGGCTGCCCCTTTGACGCCCCCGCCATCGATGATGACGCCGCACAACAAGAACAGGCGGCGCTGCATCGAGTACGGCACTTGATTGACTGGGCGCCCTATCTGGGCAAGCTGGGCGTGGGCGCCATTCTGCTCAACCCGGTCTTCTCCTCTGACACGCACGGATACAACACCCGCGACATGCTGACCATCGACTGCCGACTGGGTACCAACCAAGACTTTAAAGAGACGGTCGACGCGCTGCACGCCTGCGGGGTGCGCGTGGTTCTGGACGCGGTATTCAACCACGTGGGACGCGGCTTTTGGGCCTTTCGAGACGTGCGGGAGAAACGCTGGGAGTCACCCTATAAAGACTGGTTCAACATCAGCTTTGACGGCGACACCCACTATGGCGACGGCTTTTGGTACGAGGGCTGGGAGGGCAACCAGGACCTGGTGAAGCTCAACCTGCGCAACCCCGCCGTCATCGATTACCTGCTCGACGCCGTGCGCATGTGGAAGCGAGAACTGGGCGTGGACGGCCTGCGCCTTGATGTCGCCTACAGCCTGGACCGCGACTTTGTGAAGCGCCTGCACCAAGTAGCGGGAGAGCTGGGGGCAGAGCCCCGCTTCGATGGCGAGGCGGGCGACGGCTTTCCGTTGATTGGCGAGGTGCTGCACGGCGACTACAACCTTATCGTTAATGACGAGATGCTGGACTCGTGCACCAACTACGAATGCTATAAGGGCCTGTACTCCAGCTTCAACTCCATGAACATGTTTGAGATCGCCCACTCGCTGCACCGCCAGTTTGGCGGCGATCCGTGGTGCATCTACCGCGGCAAACACCTGGTGAGCTTTGCGGACAACCACGACGTAACGCGCCTGGCAAGCATCCTTACCTGCAAAGAGCACCTCCGCGGAGCCTATGGCGTGCTCTTTGGCATGCCCGGCATCCCCTGCCTGTACTACGGCAGCGAATGGGGGCAGCTTGGGCAGAAGGGCACCGGCTACTTGACAGACGTGGAGATTCGCCCCCAGCTTGACGCGCCGGCGGCAGACGCCCTGGAGCACCTAGCCGCAGGCTGGGAAGGCGGCGGCGCCCCCAACCAGCTCACCGCATACATCTGCGAGCTCAACCACGTTCGCCGCGCATCGCGGGCGCTGCGCCACGGCTCTTATCGCAACGTGGTGATCACCAACAAGCAACTGCTGTTTGAGCGCGACGCCGCCGCGGAGGGCGAACAGGCGCCCGAGCGCGTGCTTGTTGCCGTCAACGCCGAGGACTGCCCATTCACCCTGAACGATGGAACGCTCAACGGACGCTTTGAGGTGCTTCTGGCAAGCGCACCGTGCGCCGACAACCCCAACGCCGCGCCAGATTATCCGCAAACGGGAGACCTTTTGGAACTTGAGGGGTCGCTGACGCTACTTCCCTACGGCGTTCTGTATCTCAGGCGGACGATGTAGCGGCGCGGGGACCTACGCCTCGATGACGGCATCGCCCGTCTGGGGATACTCGTCCAAACAGTAAGAGCGAATCGATACGTCCTCGTACGTATTGAAGTAATACGTACGGGTAGCCGACGAGAAGCATCCGGTATAGAGCGTCTTCTCGGTCTTGCCGTCACGTGCCATCGCGCTACCCTCGACCATCGCTACCTGGGAAAGCGAGTGGAACATGCGGCTCACGTTGGCGGCCTCCCGCTCCTTTTGAGGATAATTGGCGTTTACGTACGCGGCGCGGACAAAGCGCGAAGGGGACGTGTAGTCGCCGGGAAGCCCGCGCTGGGCGGCACCCGCGCCAAACGGGGCGAGCGGGCGCCCAAAGGACCCCTCGCCGCCCCACGCGTTGGAAACGTTGAGATAGTTGCGAAGGTTCTCGGCATGCCAGCTGTAACCGGGCTGGTTCGCCAAAACATCCACCGGATTATCGAAGACCTGCATACCCGCATCGGTATACTCCACCGCGACCGAGCGCGTGCGATCCGCCACGATCCAATGCAGCAGGGCGGAAGGCCACTGGGGAGCGATGGGCTCGTCCACGATCGCCGCGGTTTGCAGGGCATCGACGACCTGGTCGACGCTTTCGAAGTTGGCGCAGACCCAAAGCGGGAACTCCCAGGCGGATACGTTGGTCTTCCCCTCCTGCGGCGCGCTTTCATACCCGGCGTACCCGGGGAAGTTGAGGCCGGCGACCGCGAGCCCGGCATCGTTGCCGGCATCGAACAGCATGGGCTGCCCCTGTTCCACCAAACCCATGCCTATGAGCGCATGGGAGCATTCGGCCGTCGCCCCAAAGGGGGAAGCCGGCTTGAAACCGCGGGGAACCACCAGCACGCGCTCGCCATAATCGAACGTCCAGTCGAGATTTCTGCCGAAGAACATGTTGCCTTCGGTATCGTTGAACCGCATACCCGTGCACATGGGGATAGTCCTCTCACTCGATCGCGCCCGCGGGCGCGCGGCAAACCAAAGCTTGCATGGATATGTACCCCCGCCCCGCCCGCGTACGCCCTCCGCGGCGCCTATCCATAGGGCAAGCAGATTAAGGGGACGAGTTTAAGGGCGCGGGGGCACGATGCAGTCGTAGCGCACAGCCTTGCCGGCAACCGTATGGCTGGGCTTGACGCCGGCAAGATACGGGCCCTTGACCGGGCGCTTGACGACGACCTTGCGCGGATGCGCCAGCAGGGCCGCGCGGAGCAGCGCCTCCTGGTCCTCGCATGGACTTTCAAGATGATGGAGCAGCTGAAACTTCTTCTTAACCGCGGCGCTCTTGGTGCGCTCGGGGAACATGGGATCGAGATAGACCACATCGGGCGCGGGGGAGATCATGGGAAGCGCCGCGATGCTGTCCGTGCGTACCAGCGTCATGCGGGCGACGAGCCCCTCCAGGCGGGGATCGGTTGCGGCGCGGTCCAGGGCGTCTTGCAGCAACGCCGCGATCACCGGGTCGCTCTCGAACATGGTGACGGTAAAGCCCGCGGCGGCCAGGAGCAGGGAATCCTGTCCCATGCCCGCCGTCGCATCGACCGCCGTGGGCGAGACGGCGCCTTTGATCTTGGCGGCGCGCACCAAAAGCTCGCGCGACAGGTTCGCTTGTTTGAGGCGCGGAAGCATGTCGGCAAAGTCGCCCCGCAGCACCATTCCGTCGCGTTCGAGCGAAAGGCCGTCCTCGTCCAACCGCAGCGCCAAGGCGCCGTCCGGAGCGCCTTCAGCGATCTTGGCCCCGGTCGCGGCGGCAACGGAGGCGACGCGCTCTGAATCGGCCCCTTTGGACGCGACCAACAGAAGCGGTACCTGGAGAGTTTCGATCATCATCGTCCTTTCATGGTGCGCATGGGGCTAGCGTGCAAGATACGCCAGCAGGTCCCCGTAGGTCGCCTCGCCATCGCGGCGCCCCACCTGGTAGATGTCCTCGAGCTCCTGCGGGTCCTTGATCACCGCCGGCGCCTTCACCGACTCGCTGGGCCTGATGACAAAGAGATCCCCCGCCGCCTCGCGCTCGGCGATGTCGTCAAGTTGCGCGTTATAGCGCTCGTGGCGCCCCTCGAGCAGCTCGACCACGCGGGGGCAGCCCCGTAGCGCGCGGCGGATCACCGGCATGAGCTTTTGGGGCTGTTTGCGAAAACCCTTAGGCTGGGTGAGCACGGCAACCTGCTTGGCGTAGCCCTGCGACGCCATCCATGCCACGGGGATGGGATCCGCCGCGCCGCCGTCCAGCAACCGCAACATGCGCCCCTCGTATTCAAGCTCCACGGGGCGGGACACCACGGGGATGGAGGCGGACGCGCGAATCCAATCGATATCGACCACATCGCCGCTATGAAGATCACGGTAAACGGGACGCCCGGTTTCCACATCCGTGCACACCACGGTGAAGCGCATGGGGTTGGACGAGAAGGCCTTGGTATCGAATACGTCGAGCTTCAGCGGCACCTCGCGATAAGCGAAGTCACGGCTGTAAAGGTCGCCCGTCTTGAGCAGCACGCGCAGGCCCGCGTAGCGCGGATCCGTGCAGAAGCGCTTGTTATAGCGAACCGCACGGCCTATCTGGCGGGATTTGTAGTTGCAGCCAAACGCCGCACCTGCAGAAACGCCCACCATGGCATCGACCTCAAGGCCGTGCTCCATCCACACATCGAGCACGCCCGCGGTATACATGCCGCGAAAGCCGCCGCCCTCGAGCACCACGCCAACCGTCTCGGCACGCTCGCGCGCGGGAGGCGCGAGGGGCGCAGTCGGGGCGGCTTCAAACTCGTCGTTATTTTCCATATTCATCTCCGTCATATCTCAATCGCATCGCTTCCGCGAGCGCGGGACGGCGCCATGCGCCCAGATACGGTAAAGCCCGCGCAGGGTCAGGGTGTTGTCCACAACCACCGCATGGGCCAGCAGCGGCGCCAAACCGGACGCGCCGTCTCCGGTGATAACCACCGGCGCCTCCTGCCCCAGCTCCGCCATAACCGCGTCAAGCAACCCGTCTATACGAGCGACCTCTCCCAGCACCACGCCGGACTGCATCGCGGCACGGGTGTTGCGACCTATAACGCTCGCCGGGGCCCGCAGCTCGATCACTGGCAGGCGAGCCGCCGCTGCCGCGAGCGACCGCGCGCCCAAAGCGACGCCCGGGGCGATCACGCCGCCCGCAAAGGCACCGTCCCCATCGATGACCTCGATGTTGGTGGTGGTACCAAGGTCCACCACAACAACGGGCGAACCGTAGGCGTCGCGGGCAGCCACGGCGTCCGCCACGCGGTCGGCGCCCACCTCGGACGGATCGTCGATACGCATGCGAAGCCCGCTCTTGAGGCCGGGCCCCACCACGTAGACGCGGCCCTCGCAAACGCGGGACAGCGCCGTGCGCCACGCGTCCGTAAGCGACGGCACCACGCTGGCAAGGATGGCCTCGGAAGGGGCCGCGACGCCCAGCATCGCCAGGGCGTGGGAGATATGCGAGCGCGCCTCGTCCGCGGTTAGCGCCGCAGGCGTGGTGATGTCCCAGGTACCCAGGAGCTCCTCGTCCAAAAACGCGCCCAAACGCGTGGTGGTGTTGCCAAGGTCAACGGCCAGCAGGGTGCAGGGGCGCGACGCATCCCTAGACGCACCCGTTATGTGCTCCATATGGGGCCTCCAAACATATATCGACGCGGGGGCCGAATAACGGCGCCGCGCGAGGGGTCGACGTCTATACTATAGCGGTCCTTAAAGCCGTAACCCGACTTCCCGCTGCAGGGGAAGCGGATATACGAAGGAGAACAGATGAATACATCGAACGGTCGCGCGGAATCGCGCGAGCAGCTTAAGCCTGCCGGCATTGTTGTCGGATGCGTGGGCTGCGTCATCATCACGGCGTCGTCCGTGTACACCGCCCTTAAGATGGGAGCGCTGCCCTGGCCCACCATCTTCACCTCTATCACCGCCCTGGTGGTGCTGCGGGCGCTGGGCAGGAAAAGCCTCAACGAAGCGAATATCACCCAGGTCATCATGTCCGCCGGCTCCATGGTGGCGGGCGGGCTGGCCTTCACCATCCCCGGTATCTGGATGCTGGGGCTCGACGAGCAGGTAAGCCTGCCTCAGCTTTTGGCCGTGGCGCTCGCCGGCACACTTTTGGGCCTGGTATGCACCGCCCTGATCCGCCGTCGCTTTGTGGAGGAGTCCGACCTGGAATATCCCATTGGCACCGCGGCGGCGCAGACCCTGCTGGCCAGCAGCGCGGGAGGGGCCACGGGCAAGAAGCTCTTTGGCTCCATGGCGCTGGCGGGAATCTGGTGCGCCCTGCGCGACGTGGCGGGCGTGATCCCCGCCATGGTCGCAGCGCTGCCCATTCCCGGCGTGAACTTCGCGCTCTACAACTCGCCCATGCTGTGCTCCGTGGGCTTTCTGGTGGGTGGAGCCGCGGTAGCCTTCTGGTTCGCGGGAGCGCTCATTGGCAACTTCGGCATCGTCGTAGGCGGCAGCGCCGCCGGACTGTGGGACGTCGCGACGGCGCAGGGCATTGTCTCAAGTTTGGGCATGGGTCTCATGATGGGATCCGGCCTGGGCGTGGTGATCAAGGACATCCTGCCCAAGGCCGCGGGCTACCTTAAGCGCGGCCGCGCCACCGGGACGGGCGCCGCGCAAGACGCGGACGATAAACCCGGGATGCTGGGCAGCCTCTCCCGCATGGACGCCGGCGCGTTGGGCCTCCTCACGGCAGCCGCCGCCTGCCTGGCCTGTTTGGTGCTGGGACTCTCCCCTATCGCCGCCGTTGTGGTTGTAGCGCTCGCCTTTGTCACCACCATCATGAGCGCGCAATCCGTGGGCCAGACCGGCATCGACCCCATGGAGATCTTCGGCCTCATCGTCCTTCTGGTAATCGCCGCCATGGGCGAGCATAACCAGGTGAAGCTGTTCTTCGTCGCGGCAATCATCGCCATCGCATGCGGTCTTGCCGGCGACGTCATGAGCGATTTCAAGACCGGCGCCATCATCGGCACCAACCCGCGCGACCTGTGGCGCGGCCAGGCGATCGGCTCGCTGCTGGGCTGCATCGTCTCCGTCGCCGTCATGGCGGCGCTGCTGGGCGCGTACGGTGCCGACGCCTTCGGCCCCGGCAAGCTCTTCGTTTCCGCACAGGCCAGCGTTGTCGCCACCATGGTCTCCGGCATCCCCAGCGTCGCCGGGTTCGGCATCGGCATTATCGCGGGCATCGCCCTGTACTGCCTGGGCATCCCCTCGATGATGCTGGGTCTTGGCATCTACCTGCCGTTCTACATGTCGCTCACCGCCGCGGTGGGAGCCCTCATCAAGGCTGTCTACGACCGCATCGGTGCACGACGCGCCACCGCCGCAGACGCCGAGACCACGCATGAGGAATCCGGCATCATCGTGGCGTCCGGCATCCTGGGCGGCGAGTCCATCGTCGGCGTCATCATCGCCCTGGTCTCCGTCGCCAGCGGCATGCTGGGGTAAGAATGGCCAAAGGGGCGCGTCTTTGCAGGTGGTCAACGGAGCGCCCCCAGACCGCGCCCCTGCGCGCCCCCGGCACACGCTCTCGGCACGCGTTCCCCGCGCACCCCTATAATGAGAAGACAAAAAGGACGCTTTTCAGGCAAGTTCACCGCCTAAAAAGCGTCCTTTTTTGTTGTTTCATCAAAATGATCGCGCCCGACGGCGGGCAGGGCGACCCAAAGAAGCGTTAGAACTCCACGTTGCCAAACTCGGAGAGCTTGAGCTCCTTGTTGTGGTCGGTGGCCCAGTCGACGTTCCACGGGCTGGTGAACAGCAGCAGCTTGCCGCCGCGCATGTCCTCGACGCGCAGGGTGTCGCGGGTGAGGGACAAGCCGGCGATATCGATGCTGCCGGGTTCGTTCAAGATCCAGCGGATATCCGTGTAGGGCAGCGGCTGGCGGCGCACCTCAACGTGGTACTCGCTCTTCAGGCGCTGCTCCAGCACCTCGAACTGCAGGGTGCCAACCACGCCGACGATAACGCTTTCCATGCCGGCGCCCAACTCGCGGAAGATCTGCACCGCGCCCTCCATGGCGAGCTGCTCCATACCCTTCACAAACTGCTTGCGCTTTAGGGTGTCCACCTGGGTGATGCGGGCGAAGTGCTCGGGAGCGAAGGTGGGGATGCCCGCGAACTGCACGTGCTTCTTGCCGGCGCACAGGGTGTCGCCGATGCTGAAGATACCCGGATCGAACAGGCCCACGATGTCGCCGGCGTACGCCTCGTCCACGATCGCGCGGTCATCGGCCATCATAGTGGTGCCGGTGGCCAGTTTGATCTTACGGCCGCCTTGCATATGGTAGGCCTCCATGCCGCGCTCGAACTTGCCCGAGCAGATGCGGACGAAGGCGATGCGATCGCGATGGTTCTTATCCATGTTGGCCTGGATCTTGAAGACAAAGCCGGAGAACTCCTCGCGGGTGGGCTCCACAACCTCGCCGGTAAGCGAGTCCACGTGCGTGGAGGGGCCGGGTGCCAGCCGCAGGAAGTCCTTAAGGAAGGGCTCGACGCCAAAGTTGGTGAGGGCGGAACCAAAGAACACGGGCGAGAGCTTGCCGGAAAGCACCGCGTCCAAATCGAACTCGGAGTCGGCGCCGTCCAGCAGCTCGATATCGTCCATAAGGTTCTTATGGTTGTTCTCGCCGATCAGCTCGTTGAGGGCGGCGTCGCCCAGCGTCGCCTCGACCTCCTCGACCTTCTTGGTGCCGTTGGCGCGGCCGTCGCCCTCAAAGGCCAAAACATGGCGGCTGGCGCGATCGAAGACGCCGCGGAAATCGCGACCGTTGCCGATGGGCCAGTTCATGGGGTACGTGCGGATGCCCAGGACGTTCTCGACCTCTTCCATAAGGTCGAAGGGGTCGCGGGTCTCGCGGTCCATCTTGTTGACGAACGTGAAGATGGGAATACCGCGCAGGGCGCAGACGCGGAAGAGCTTCTTGGTCTGGGCCTCGACGCCCTTGGCGCCGTCGATCACCATGACCGCGGCGTCGGCGGCCATCAGGGTACGGTAGGTATCCTCGGAGAAGTCCTGGTGGCCGGGGGTGTCCAGAATATTGACGCAGCAGCCGCCATAGGTGAACTGCAATACGGACGAGGTAACGGAGATGCCGCGCTGCTTCTCGATGTCCATCCAGTCGGACACCGCGTGGCGCGCGTTCTGCTTGCCCTTGACGGAGCCGGCGGACTGGATGGTGCCGGTGTAGAGCAGCAGCTTCTCGGTAAGGGTGGTCTTGCCGGCGTCCGGGTGCGAGATGATCGCGAACGTGCGGCGCGAGGAGATCTGGTCAGCAAGAGATGCCATGGGGTTTGATTCCTGTTCTTTTGCGCAAAGGTTGAACCTTGCCATTGTAGCGGCAAACGCGCGCGGCGCCGTCCTCGCTACTTCTCGTCCACCAAAACGGCGGCGCGGGCGATGGCGGCGTCGATGTTGGGCAAGAAGTTCTCGCGGCCAACCTGGTCAACAAAACCGGCGCGCGGCAGCTCGCGCAGGTGCGTGACCTCGGAATCCTCATCGCAGTAGCAACGCCAACCGCGTACCTCGGTCTCTTGGCTCACCATCTTCATAAAGAGGACGATGGTGACGACCATGCCAGCGGTAAAGCCCGTGGTAATGGCATGCGGCGCAAAGCGGATGAGCGCGCCCAGGCGCATGACGCCCATAACTATCAGCAGCACGCCCGCGATGATGGCAGCCGCCACCAGTCCGCTCATGCCGTCGGCCGCCACGATACCGGCGACGATGGTGGCGAACGCCGCCGTGGGACCGGAGATCTATATGCTTGCTAGCGGCGATAAAAGTGTGTCCGCTGCAGCGTGTTTACACCACAGGCACCTTATAAAACGGGGGCTGTTCATCAAATGGAAAAGAGCCGCGAACCATCGATATAGGTTGCAAGCGGCCCTATTCCGCACGGACCACGGGCAGCCACAGCTCGCTTCTGCTGTCTGCCGCGTGCATATCCCTGGAAAGATAGCGCTCCACATCAGAACCGCTCTCCCATGAAAAACCGCTCGACGGCAGCCATTCGCTCAACACGCGATGCCACAGCTCGCCCATAGCGGTCGAAACGTCACCCGTGCACTCGAAAACGGCGTAGGTCGCCGCCGGAACAACGCGCACCGCCATGCCGTCCGGGCAGGGCGCCTGCGTAGCCACGCATGCCATATAGCCGTCGAATGCGCCGTCGCGGCAAAACTGCACGCCTAGCAGACCCGCCGGCTCCCCATCCGATAGACCAAGCAGCGTATCGACTTGCGGCTCCACATCAACCCAGTATTGCACCGCCTTCTCGCCCGCGTCCTCAAGCTCCCATTCGCCCGTGGACGGCACGCCCACCACGCGAAAGGCGGGCATCTCTACAATCTTGTAATCCATTGGTTCCTCCCCTTTTACGGACAAGGTGAACACAAGGCGCGGATATGACGCGAGCTTAACGCCCTCGTTTTTCGCTTCGCTGGGCGAGATGCCGTGCACGCGCTTGAACGCGCGGGCAAACGCCGTGGGAGAGTCATACCCGTAGCGCAGGGCGACGTCTATCACCCTGGCGTCGCGATCAAGCAAGTCGGACGCCGCCCTGGTCATCTTGCGACGACGGACGTACTCCGCCAGGCTCGCGTTCGCCAAATAGGGAAACATGCGCTCGAGCTGGTAGCGGGAGCACCCCGCTGCACGCGCCGCTGCCTCGTAGTCGACATCGCCCTCAAGCGATGCCTCTATAACCGCGAGGGCGCGATTGAGGTTTTCTAGCTGCGTCATCTCCGCACCTCCTTACAAGACCAATCCTATGGTGGCAAAGAAACGCGGTCCTCTCAATACGCGTGCGAGAAAAGTCGCGCGACGGCGCGGTCGGCCGCCACCATGCACGGTCGAAGCCCCACCCGCAACCGTTGCCTACTCCGTTCGAGCAGGGTCGAAACACCAGATCGAATAGTGCTGTGGGCAGCCAAACATCGTAAAGCCTCGTTTGTCCCCATGCGGATAACGCCAGAACTCGCCTTGCTCTCGCAGCGTCCAGCCGGGACGGCCCATGTAGGAGTAGTTTTCACCGTTGTCAGACATATGGACGAGCACCACCCGGCGTCGAGCCCGAGCTTCCAGCTTGTCCAAAAACGCCAGCAGAACGTTGTTGTCAAAAGGGTTGAACAGGTAGAAATGGGTGAAGCTTTCCAGCGGCATATCAAGCGCGCTGCCGCAGACCACGTCGACCTGGTCAAACGGCCCCATCCATGACTGCGCCCGCGCCGCCAGCGCCGGATCAAGCTCCACGCCAGTGAAATGCCCCGGTAATCCCGCCTCTACCGCATAGGCCAACACGCGCCCCACGCCGCAGCCCACATCGAGCAGGTGTGAATCCTCGTCCAGATGAATACGGCTAAAGAGGTCTTCGAGGATGAAATATGGCGTGGGCGTGGGCTCATGCGCGCAATAATCCGCGCGGATGGAGTCATCCCAGCAGCCATCGTTCGCACATGCGGAAAGAGGGCGGCCGCACACCAGAAGATCGCGTGACTCTTCCTGCCTCAGCACTTCTTCTTTTGTAGTTGCTACCAGCGATTTTTGTAGGTATACCATATCGATAAGCTGCCGTCCGTCCTCGATGATGGCATGGCCGTAGTTGTCGATAAAGAAGTTCGCCACCCGGTGTGAGGGTGCGAAACCACAGTGTTTGTAAAAGCCGACGGTCGAAGGGACATCGCCCGTACCAACCTGCAGCACGGTGTGGGAGCTGCGATAGTTGCGCTCGATAAAGGAGATAAGGGCCTTGCCAAAGCCCCGGCCTTGAAAGCGTGGCTTAACCGAAAGGCTCTTGAGTTCCAGAAGTCCCTCGCCCTCATCGGTCACCACGCACTGCGCCGCGGGCTGGCCATCACAGGTGAGCAGGTACATGTCGCCGCGCTCGAGGTAGCGGTCGATCATGTCCTCCTGCTCGTCCGCAAGAAGCAACAGGTCGAGATAGCGCTTTTTGTTCGAGGTTATCCGGGTGATTTTCAAACCGAACCCCTTACGCAGCGGGCTGTGTCGCGTTGCGCTTTATGTTGTTAATGACGGCCACAAGGTTCATTTGCTGCTGAGTATTAAACATGCGCACAAACGATTGAGGCCGATCGAACGGCGGCTGCGTCAAAGCCTGCGGCTCCATATACCCGTTGTCGACAATGTAGTTAACAACTCGCTTTACAAAGGAGATCTGCTGCTCCGTAAGGCTCTGGTCGCTCATGAACTCCGAGAAGCAATTCATTGCAGCCTCGCGATCAAGATGGACCAGCTTACGCACCAGCAGGCCAAATGGAGTGTCTCCGTATGCCTTGGCATAGTCCGCCGCATTTCCCAACTCGTGAGTGAATAGGCTTTCGAGCTGCTCGAACTCGTAAGCGGTCATGGGCTCATTGTTTCGCAACTTGTGGATGACCAGCGTATCAGCATAATCCTTGAGGTAGCGTTCCACTTTGAGCTTGTAGTCCGCATAATCCTCGCCAATATCCGCTTCAACCCCGTACGTAATCGACGTGACGGGATCATCCAAATGGGTGATAACAGTGCGCCTTCCCTGACCGCCTACAATAAACTGGATCAGCCCACGAAGGCTCTTTCTGATCTGCTCGAGGATAAGGGGGCTGACATCCGCAAGCACGCTGCCGTCGACAATGGAATTGATCAAAGAGAGCTGCGCTTTCACCTGAGGAACATTTGCAACTTCCTGCAATTTGGCGGCCATGAAAACCACCTTGTTTTTAAACGGATCAACCTTTTGAGCTTCGCAAAGGGCAATCATGTATCCATACATCAACGAGTCAAATCGCAGGGCATCGATATCAGATTCCTCATTAACCACCAACATCGAGATGGGCGCCTTAAGCTCGGCAAAGTCAGTTGAGCTAATCAACGTATACGATTCAATACGACGATATTTCTCAACCTCACGACGGTGCTGGCGGATTGTGAACAGCTCATCATTTAGAGCGATAACCTGGCTGTGCATAGTGTGGACCAGCTCGCTTCGCCAAGCCCGATACTCTTCGGATGAGAATTCGCTCCTCTGGAACATCATGGCAAGTTCTGCCTGACGTTGGAAGATGCGCTCAGAAAGGGAGACCGCCATCTTCCCTTCCGCGACCTCCGGGTTTTCACGGAAGAACTCGAAGTTCCTGCACCAGTCGAAGATGTAGAACCGTGCCTTATCCTCACTCGGACCGCTCAAGGGATCAACCACCTCGAGACCCTTGCACAAACGAGTTCCACGCCCAATCATCTGCCAGAACTTTATCTTTGAACGAACCTTCTTAAAGAAGACCAGGTTCACAATCTCCGGAACATCAACGCCAGTGTCCATCATGTCGACGGAGACCGTAATGACGGGCATATCCTTGAGTTCAAAGTCATCGATTACCGTATGCGCGTAATCGTCGGAATGGAGAACCGTCTTGATATAGTCTCCTGGTAGATTGGGGTACAGTTTTCCGAACCGCTCAACGATAAACCGAGCGTGCTTCTGGTTCTGTGCAAAGATGACCGTTTTACCGAGAGTCTGACCGCCATCAACTTTGATGCCCTTCTCCATAAGGGTTTCAAGCACGTTATCAACGGTCTTCTCATTGAAAACCCAACTGTTAATTTCATTCGAAGAGATCTTATCGGGGACCTCTTGGCCCGTATCTTCAAAATCCTCTTCTAAAGACTCTTGCTCCTCCTGGGACAGGTCGTCATATGTGATGCCCTCATCTATAAAATCCGTATGGGTTTCAATGCCAAAATAAGGCACCAGAACATGGTCTACCTCTGTTGCGGTCTTATATTCATAGACGTAAGTTGGAACGCCGCGCTCCACCTCAAAGAAGTCATACGTATTTCTATCGACCTCGTCTGCGGGAGTCGCCGTAAGTCCCACCACCAGCGAGTCAAAGTAATCGAAAATGGCACGATACTTCTTAAAAATGGAACGATGGGCTTCATCAACAATGATTAGATCGAAGTGCGCAGGCGTGAAAAGACGAAAACCATCATCGTTGCGCTCCGCATCAATGGCGTTAAGAATGGTCGGATACGTGGAAAACACAACGCGCGCATTGCGGTCATCTTTATTTGTAACAAGGTTGCAAAGCGATGCATTGGGAAGATAGTTTTGATAGCTGCTCTTCGCTTGACGAACAAGTGCAACTCGATCGGCGAGAAAAAGAACATTCTTAACGTAACCGGACCGCATAAGAACATCTACCAAGGCCGCGGAGACGCGCGTCTTTCCCGTACCGGTTGCCATAACAAGCAGACTCTTGCGATGGCCCGCTTCTATATTGGCGCATACTCGCTCTATTGCCTCTACCTGGTAGTAACGGCTTCCACCGCCTGCTATGGACTCGTCAACCGTAAGGGCAGATGGCTTCTGAACGTTGCCTCTACGGTTGATGATCTTCTGCAGATCATCTTGAGAGAATATGCCGCCAACCTGTCGCATTGGAGCGGCGTCATCATCGACAAAGAAGGTTTCAAATCCGTTGGAAAGGATAATGGGAGGCTTGTAGCCATACTCCATTTCAAGGCACTGAGCGTATAGACGCGCCTGCTGAAGGCCTTTCTGAGGACTGAGGGCGGTCTTCTTCGCCTCTAGAATTGCAAGGGGGCGGCCATCTTTCCCTAGTAGCAAATAATCAATAAAGCCTTTGCCCGTGTTGCGGCCATCATTGGTTGGCATGCCGCTAACCTCGCGCTCTGCAAGAACGTTCTGGTCAAGCGTCCAGCCAGATAGAGCAAGATCCCAATCGATATAACGCTTCCGGGTTTCATACTCAGAAATCTCTTCCGGATTAAAATCGCGAGATTCTTTGTTCTCTTCTTTCTTTTCAGAAATGAGCGTGCTCATCTCGCTTAGCTTGGCCTCGAGTCGCTTTATCTCTTCCTCCCTCTGGGCAAGAAGAGACTCACGCGATTTAATCAATGCAATGTCTCGCGAGGTAAACTGAACCCCCTTTTTGGGAATCTTCTTTTCGTCGAAAGAGCGCGGCGTATAATCGGGACCGTAGCAGTAATCAATCCAATCCACAAAATCAAACAAGTCGCGAAGCACGATGATGGCGTCATCGCGCGTAACCGCCTTGTCCGTATGCACGGAGAGGTTTCCCAACTTGTTAATTCCCAGCAGCTTTTTCCATACGCGGCCATCCACGCAAGCAGCAAACGACTGCTCATGCAGCAGCGAAGACAGGTTATCGCGATACGGCATATGAATAGTAGTGTCAACCGCGTACACCCACTTAACAGCAAGCTCTAGAGCTTTGCGACACCCAACCGCGCACATAGCGGGTGCCATAGCAAATACCCTTTCCGCTTCGATGCATGCATCAGCAAATAGGTCATAGTAGCCGTCTTGGCGTTTTAGAAAGTCAAAGTTCATATCTGCCTCTAACCGCTATCTAAACGTAGGAAAGCCTGGATAGATACAATTATAGTTGCGATTTATTGCGAACGACAAACCTCGATTTGTCGACCTCGGCGGCGAAGTCGGCGAACTCCTGTTGGAGAGCAAGCGGCGGAACAACCATTGGAAGATTTCCCGCCTGAGTCGAGTTGATTCTCCCACGCGTCTGGCCATGGGCGTCCACCATGGCACGTCTGAGCATTGACGAATGGTTGATGGCCCACATTGCAAATGTCGGAATCAGTTTGTTTCTATCCACTTCGTAATACATGCAATCCGCCTTATGAATTGATGGACTACAGGAGCCGGGAACAAGACACGCTCTCAAAATTGGATCACCAAGCGTCGCGATAACTATTTCTCCAGGCAAGCATTCGTAGCGCTTCAACAGTTCGTACTTTTCATATGAAACGAACGAGCGATCCTTTTCAGAAAAACGCCCCTGTTGGATGTTGCCAAGACGAATAACTCGAACGCCTTCGTCAACATAATCGCTCGTTTTAAGATTTGATCCAAAAGGCCCGTCACCATAGGTGGAAGCAGTCTCCTTGATCGTGGAGACTACCCACCCCCTATCATTTGAAACGGGATCCCCGAACATCTCTGCAAACCGGGATTTGACGAGAGTGTCGAGCTTTTCAAGTAGCGTTTCGCGTAAACCCAATGCGTCCAGTACCGCTTTCAGGCGCAAGCGAACTGCAATCTGCTTCTCCAAGGAAAAGAGCGGCACCTCAATAGATGAAATGCCTGCCTTTGTGATCTGGGGCTGCGACGTACCGCCTATCACTTTTCCAAAATCATACGCCTTGAGAAAGCAAAGGAGATAATCACGATCAACATGTTCAGAAAGGCCGTCGAGGCACATGGCGTTGCTCGTCACGTACGAAAACGGAGCGCAGAGATTGACCTCTCCGCAGGTTCCTCGACATCCCACTAAAATAGTCTCTTCCGCATGGTTGTATTCCGGATAACGCCCGATAACGCCGTTCGCTCCGTATACCGGATACCCATCTGGAGTCATCTCACTTTGTTTCAGGGACCTCCACTGCTTGGGGCTACACAGCTCTCCAAGTCTCACCCATTCCCCGTCAAATCGGGGTTTAGCTGCCATTAGAACTCACCACCCAACATCTTTTTAAGCTCTGCAAGGCTAGTGGTCATTTGGGCATTCAGGTCCTCGAGGTCGGCCAAAATCTCCTCGGTAGGCGGATACTCGACACGTTCGTACTCGGTCTTGGTGTACTTGTTAAAGCTGAAGTCATATTCGTTATCGACGATCTCCTGTTTCGGCACGAGGAAGCTCTTCTCCGTGCGTTCACGGTCCGCCTCCGCATCAAGACTTGCCCAGCGCTCAAGAATATCAGGGATATCGTTGTGTTTCTCGTCCAGATCGCGCTTGTCATCCAGCGTGAAGCCGTCCCCCTCCATGTTATAGAGCCATACGTTATCGGTTCCACCGGCATTGGTTTTTGTAAACACGAGGATTGCCGTGCTCACGCCTGAATAGGGCTTGAACACGCCGCTGGGCATACAGATGATTGCTTCGAGTTTTTGATCCTCAACCAACTGCTTGCGCAATTCGCGATACGCCTTTGAATTAGAGCGGAAAAGCACTCCATTGGGAACGATGCACGCGCATCGCCCTCCTACTTTAAGCATGCGCAGGAACAAGGCAACAAAGAGAAGCTCCGTCTGCTTTGTCTCGACGATGGCACGGAGCCCCTTATCGATATCTTCGACATCAACCGATCCCGTGAAGGGAGGGTTCGCAAGGATTACGTCGAACTTAGAGCTGATGCTATTCTTTTGAGAAACACTGTCCAGATAGCGGATATCGGGCGCATCGACTCCATGGAGCATGAGGTTCATCGCACTGATGCGAAGCATCGTTTGATCCATCTCAAAACCACTGAATTGAGGATTGCCATCGGCGCCCGTAAAGCGATCCCACTGCTCGGCGCTCATGTCGTCGCCATAGACATCACGAATATGCTCTGCAGACGAAATCAGAAAGCCTGCGGTTCCACATGCCGGATCGCACACAAGCTCGCCAGGCTTAGGATCCACCATCTTAACCATCATGTCACGTATATGCTTTGGGGTACGAAACTGGCCATTGGTGCCAGCCGTGCTCAGCTTTGACAGCATATACTCGTACAAATCTCCAAGATCTCCGATATGCTCGTCAAAATCCGCCAGGAGCTCTTCGACTCCCGTAACCGCCTTCTCAAGAAGAGAAGGCTTCCCAGCGGGGAAGCCGAAAGTAGCATTCTCCATCGCCTTAGAGAATGCGGAGTTATCCCCCATTGTCTTGATAAAGGGGAACGCAAAGCGATCGATAATTCGATACATGTCTTCAGCCCGTTTGTCTTTAAACGAACTCCAACGAATGTCCTTGCCAGGGATTTCTTCCCCTCGATCATTCACATAAGTTTTTGGAAACAGATGGTTCTGCTCGATTCCGAGCATGGTTTCCAAGCGCTCTGCCTCAAGCTCTTTCTCGTCCAACGAACGCATAAACATGAGGTAGGTAAGGTTACTGATGACATCAAGAGGATTGGTGATTCCACCTTCCCACATCTTTTGCCAGATAGCGTCAACCTTATTCTTAGTTGCTCCGGTAATCATGAGAAGGCCCTTCGATAATCCTGTAACGACTAAATGCCGGCAACCCAACAAATCCCTGCGGCTGGCAGAGAACCTGGATGCCGGCAATCCCGAAAAATAGTAAAACTATAAAGCATAACAGGCCGATAACCAGCTTAAATCAGGCAAAGAGAAGATATGACTCGATAAGCGCCCGAACAACATCCAAGCCGTTGACAGTCGCCCTTTCTTTAAAAGCAAGCGGCTATTAGCGGGTATCTTTTATCGCGCTCAAGCATTGCAACTCACTTGACGAAGCATCAGGCCCGTCATACCTTTGACCCAAGAAGCACGTTGGTTCTGAGTGTGGGAAGCCTCGTTCGAACAAAGGAGCATACCGTGTCCATACCGAAATATGACGACCTGTATGAAGCCGTTTTGACATTTCTTTCCGATGGCAACGAGCACTCTTCCAACGAAATGACCGGGCCGATTGCAGATGTATTCAACCTCACCCCAGAAGAGCGCTCCGAACAGCTTCCAAGCCAGCGACAAACCACCATAGCCAATCGTATCGGCTGGGCCCGCACCTACCTAAAGAAGGCGGGACTTATCTCTAGTCCCAGACGCGGCGTTTTTGTTATCACCGATTTGGGCACTGCGGCGCTGGCATCAGGTGCAAAGATAGACAATTCCTACCTCAACCAATTTGACTCATTCAAGCTTTTCAGTGACAGGTCGTTCGATCATTCCGATAAGACTCAGACGCACAGCGCGTCGCCAAGCACCGGCAGCGCATCGGAGTCGACCCCCGACGAGACTCTTGGCAAAGCTCTGCAACTCATAAACAAGCAGTTGGCTGATGACCTTTTGGATGAAATAATGAAGCTATCAGACAAAGCGTTTGAACGCTTTGTTTTGGATCTCATGAACGCCATGGGCTATGGGGCAGTAGACGGCGCGGCGGAACAAACGCCGTACTCTGGCGATGAAGGCATTGATGGCATCATCATGGAAGACAAGCTTGGTTTCAATCTGATATACGTCCAGGCAAAGCATTACTCACCTGATCATTCCGTTGGAAGACCGGAGATACAAGCATTTGTTGGCGCGATCGCGGGGCGAAACGGCAAAGGTCTATTTGTCACAACGTCGAAGTTCAGCAAGCCCGCGTGCGATTACGCAAACCATCAGCATATAGTGCTGATTGACGGCGAGAAGCTCACTCAGCTTATGATTGATCACGGGTTTGGCGTATCAACGCGCAAGGTCTACAAGGTTCAGTCTATCGACACGGATCTGTTTAATAGCTATTGCGACATCTAGAAGGTTTGTGGCAGGGACATTTTAGTTCAGTGTGACCTTGCCGCGCAGGATTTCGCGCTTCTCAAGTTCCTTCGCAAAAGCTTCCGCAGGCAGCATGTAAACCTTGCGGTCAGAATAGCTGCTGCTGATCCGATTGTTTAGCAGATAGCACATATCGAACTGAACAGAGCATTGGCTATCCACATCATGGGACCAGATTGTGTCCGCCGACAGACCCATATGCCCAACGGAGACCCTGCCGTGCGTTTTGGTAACCTCCACGCCACCCGTGGGACGATAGAAGCTCTCGCCAGTCTCCACTCCTGCGACATCAAAATACGCTTTGATTGTGGCCCCATCAAAGCCAGAAACCGCCATGGAATCCGCGATGGCACCGATGGCCTCGCCCTCCCAACGCTTCCACGTAGCCGCAGTCATACGAGTGATGGCGACAAAGTAGGTTGAAGCGTTTGAAACAATCATCAAAACTTTGCCGTTTGCGACCTTAACGCGGTTGACTTCCCAGCAAAACAGCGGATCGGAGCAGGTTCCGTACGGCGGCTGCTTGAGCTTGAGAAACTTTTGAAGCGGATTAGTGATGCCAAGCTCCATGCGAGACCTCCTGTTGGTGCGTACATTGCACAACAGGGTAACCGAGGCAGCGGCCCCTATTCGCGCTCATGCCAAAATACCTCATCGCGAATGTACTCGCACAAATGAGGAATGCAGCAACGGACCAGCCCGTACCCCGCCGCTTCGATAACGCGCTCGCGGATGAGGCTTGCGCGATACTTGTGGACCCAACTGTCCGTTCGCTCCACGCGCGCCCCAATATCCGCAACGTGCGTCACGCCCTCGCCATCCCTCGCCATCGCCTCGAGGAACAGACGTTGCGGGGGGCGCAGCCCATAATATGTGGGCGCGCAGACCGCCTCGTAGAACGCGTGGAGCGCGTCGCGAACGCCCGCATCCACATCGACGTTCTCAATCGCTTCTGACCCTCGCCGGTCCGCCGAGCGCCACATATGGTAGCCAATAAGCTGGATCATGTACGGATGGCCCCCGGCAGCCTTAGCGGCTCGCAGCGCTAGCTCGTCATCGATTGTCTTTCCCGAACTTTCAACCACATCGACGTATGCGTCGCGCGTTTCTACCAGCGGAACCTCGGCAAGCGTATGCCGCTCGGCGCGCTGCAGAAACGTACTGACCTTGTTGTTGAGAATATCGTCCACAAGCGACGGAAGCCCCGCAAAGACAAACGCGATGCCCTTCTTTTGGGCGTCCGGCAAGCCTGTTTGGTCCTGATCTGCCTGCACATGCTGAAAGGTTTCCGCAAGCGCAACAACGTCCCCCATCGAAACGCCCTGGGTCTCGTCGATCGCAATGAGCACGCCTTTGCCGCGCGGCATCTTTTCCAGGCGCTCGGTCACGGCATCCCTAAGCGTGCGGGCATCAACCGGGGGCGTCTCGAGCGTCATGCCGCCAAACGTCGCCGTCGCCAAACCGGCGACCCCTACGGAAGGAGCGATGCTCACCTCTCTCATCCGCATGCCCCTGGGCCTAATGGCACGCACCAAGCGATCGCACATTCCCACCGAAGCGTTATCGGCAACAACAAACCAACCCTCGCGCTCTGCAATGGAGCGAATCTCTGAAAGCATGACGGTTTTGCCAAACCCGCGCTGGCCCGTGATGAGCATAAGGCGGCCCGGGGCTCCAGCACCGTCCGCAAGCCCCGACTCAAATCCATCGAGCACGTCTTGCCTGCCAATAAGCACGGGCGGAACCTTACCCGCAGTTGGTTTAAAAGGATTAGGGGTCTTGGCCATATCGATCACTCATCAATGTGTAAACTGCACTTTACACTACCTTATACCAACTTATACCGTTTTCTACCCTCGAGCAAATGATATGCTGCTCTCAATGGAGAGCCTCTGGACCCCAGCAATCCTTCTCCTTTTCGGCACCACGCATTGCGCCGCAGGCTTACCTTCATGGGAATGCGTACAGATATGTTCGCCCTAAGGCAACGATCAATCACGACCCATTCTCCAATAAAGGAACTGCAGGTCAAACCGGCGTTTTATGTGAAGTCGTCTTAAAGATCTCCATCGCTAGTCCCACGAAAAGAGCATGCTGAGACATCAAAAATCGGGGCCGTCGCACACGCGACAACCCCGATAAGACAAGCTCATCCGGCAGACGTTAGTGCACTTCTCTACAGACCGTTCGCCACAACGCCCGCCTCCGCCTGCTCTGAAGTAAAGCCGTCGAATACAAGCTGATCAACAAGCTGGCTATGAGAAAACGCCATGGTATCCAAGTACGATTTCGCTTTCTTTGTAGCCTGTTCTGTCCAGTCTGCCCCAACGTTTGCGGCGGCGTTGTCAGAATCCTCCACGGCAAAGCCATCAAATTGAAGTTGCGAAGATAAACCCGTTTGGGAAAAGGGCATAGTGGAAAGGTATTGCTTTGCCTTAAGCAATGCCTGTTCACCCCAATCCGCACCACAATTGTCGGCAGCAAAAACAGCATCTTCCGTTGAGAACTGCTCATACTCGAGCTGCTTTACCAAACCATCATGGGAAAAGGGCATGGTGGAAAGGTATGTAAGCGCCTTCTCATAGGCCTGCTCCTGCGAAGGAGTCATACCTTCTGGCTTTTTGTTCTCACTCGACTCTCCGCCACCGCTTACATCTTCTTTGCTTTCGATGGGCGCAGACCCATCACCAGTCGAAGATTCAGAAGAACAGCCCGCCATGCCTCCAAAAGCCAAAATCGACCCAAGCGCAACCGCAGCAGCAATCGAACCACTCTTAACCATTGCAGTCTCCTTCCACTTACAACACAACTGCAGCTAAGCTAAAGCGTACACGTGAGTAATTTAGAGTCAATTTATTTGTTCCTTTTTAAGCAGTATTATCGCCAAGCGGCAGCTTTTCCATTTCCCATAATGCATTGCTCGCTTCCCACAGCGATGTCTGCCAGATGACCCCATTGTGATCGCAGGCAAAAACGAAACTTAAAAGTGATTTCTAACCCCCATCGGGAGTCACCATCACTTCGCCGCGCGGAGCCGCTCCTTCATAGTGGACGAGATGCGGCGGCTTTCAATCGCTTTCTGGATAGCCTTGCGACGGGTCCATTCGTCCAAAAGCGCACTGTCGCCCCTGCGTTGCAGATACGGCAACGCAGCCGCCTCCTGCTTCGCGAGCGCTTCGGCAAAGTACCACGCGCGCATCATGTCCACGTAGTAGATATCGTCCTCAGACGCAAGCGAGCCGTCCGCGTCTGCCTGCGGCATGCGAGAGGTCGCGACCGTATCGAGAAGCCGCGGGTCAAATAACTCGTCCAAAAACAGACGCATGAGCACGCCGATGCCAAACCTAATGGTGTAGCAGCTGCCGGAAGCAAGCCAGGCATCGACCTGCTCAAGCGTGCGCAAAGGATCTTTTGCAAGTACCTTCACCGGTAGCTGGTCGCACGTTGCCCAATTATCCACATAGGGCAAAAAGCGGTTGTACAGCTTGAGCGCGCGTGCGTAGTCACACTCCAGCCCAATGGTGAAGGCGTGCACCTGGTTCTCTTCGAACAAGCGATGCGGCAAGGCGCGCAAAAACGTCGCGGCATCATCGCGGCGAACGAGTCCCTTGGCGATTGCACGTAGGGCGGGCGTGCGCACGCCAACCATGCGCTTAGGGTCCACCGTGGGCGTGAGCCTGGCCATGAAGTCCCTGTATGCGGGATCGACCTGCTCGCACAGGCTGCGGGCGACGAATTCGCAGGCGGAGTCATCGCCAAAACCGGGCAGCTCGCGGCAGAGCACGTCCTCAAGCGGTCCGGTCGCCGCCTTGGCCAGCAACTCATCTTTGCGCTCACGCGGCAGCTTCTTGAATAGGGCCTCCGCGCTCATGGCACGTTGCTTGGAGTAGAAACGTGCCTGCGCCACCAGGCTCACCGGTGCGTGCGACTTGGTGTACTTGGCGCCACGCCCGGCTTGATGGGCCGCAACGCGCGCCGCGACATCAACCGCATAGCCGGTGTAGAGGCTGCCGTCACCGCAGCGCAACACGTAGAGGTAATGTTCAAACGGCGAGGCCACATGCGCTCCCTTCTCCAAGCAATAACTGCTCTTCCGGTGTCACAGGCCCATGCAATCAAAGCCAAAAGCAAACACCTTCGCCTACCATCATCAGGCTTCTCGCCCAGCCCAGTCAAACTATGGCCCAACGCCTTAGCTGCTAGCTAAGGTTCAGATACGCCTTTGAACTATACTTTTACAGGATAATCTTTGCATTCCACACTTTTGGAGAGCCCCATGACAATGAATGCTTCTGCACAGTCGCTCGTCGCGCTCATAACGGGGGCGAACCTTCGATTTGTCATCCCCGTTTACCAGCGCCCCTATAGCTGGGATGAAGAGCAGTGTCTCCAACTCTGGGATGACGTAAGATCCGTGGGAGAAAACAAAGAAGATAGGCATTTCACTGGGTCTGTCGTATGGGTCCAAGACGGCGTAATGGATGCCTCCGGCATAACCCCGCTCCTCCTAATTGACGGACAGCAGCGCATGACAACGCTAGCGCTCATGATCGCCGCGCTCGCCGACTACTCCCGCAGCCATCCAGGCAGGCAGCTTACTTTCAGCCATCGAGAAATTACGTCACGAGGTTATTTGATCGACGAGTTCAGAACGGGCGAAAGCAGGTACAAGCTGACCCTCTCGCAAGGAGATAGAGAAACGTTGGCGAGCCTGCTTGAAAACCTTATTGATCAAGACGCAAAGATAGTAAAGTCCTCGCCCAGAATAATCGACAACTACAATCTCTTCCGTAGGAAGATTGAAGCCATGGAAAACCCCAGCGTTATCTGGGACGGCATTCAACGGCTTGACGTAGTCAGCATTTCGTTAGACGCAGGAAAAGATAATCCTCAACTTATATTCGAATCTATGAACTCAACGGGGAAAGACCTATCGAGCACCGACTTGATTAGAAACTATGTATTGATGGGGCTTCCTCGAGCAGAACAAGAAAAGCTATATGCCAATCACTGGCGCGCCATTGAGGACTCCCTGGGCGCAAATTCCTATGAGACACTGTTCGACAACTTCATGCGCGATTACCTTCGGTGTCTCTATGCCCCCCGCCACGTAAACAAACGCGAGGTCTACTCATCGTTCAAGAAACACGTCATCGAGAACGGTTACAACAAGAACGGGCGCATCACCGACCTTCTTAAGCAGCTTGAAGCCAACGCCAGCTATTATTCATGCATAACAAGCGGGAAAGAACCAAATGCGCAGCTAAGGCGCTCTTTGGATAACATTGCCGCGCTCCAAGCAGACATGGCAAATCCCCTGCTGCTCTTTCTCTACAACAAATACGCCGACGGTCATCTTCCTATCGAAGACTTCATTCGTATAGCGAACCTCATAGAAAGCTATATTCTTCGCCGCGGCGTTGCAGGCGTGCCGGCAAACTCCCTTGAATCAGCTTTTAGCAAAATCATCGTTACTCTCAATAGCCTGCAAGAAGGCGACAGCTATCTTGATTCGTTTGAAGCGTGCCTCGCGCTCGAGGCTGGAACAACCCGCCGGTTCCCCACAAATGAAGAATTTAGCAATGCTCTTCTTACGCGCGATTGCTATCACTTCCGCCGTTGCTTCTTCCTGCTTCGGGAACTCGAACGCATGCACCATCCAAAGGATAGCTGGGAGCTCGACCAGTCAATCTATACCATTGAACATGTAATGCCTCAAAACGCCCTCGCCCATGCCGAATGGCGTGATGCTCTTTCTCAAGACGAGGAGAATGAGTTCGAGAGCATTTGCAACAACCTTGGCAATCTCACGCTTACCGCATACAACTCCGAGCTCTCAGACGGCACGTTTGAAGAGAAGCAGGCGCGAATAGTGGGAGGATACGACAAAGAGTGCCTCGTCATCTCCAAGCCCATTGCCGAAGCATCCACTTGGACCCCAGCAGCCATCGCGAGCCGTTGCAAGATGCTCGCAAAAGACGCACTGGATCGGTGGCCCTTTCCTTCCATTGACGTTCAAAAGGCAGCATCGCTTTGCCAATCTGAAACCACGCCATCAACAAATAGACAGTTCACGCTTAGATCCCTCACAAAAAATGGCCTACTCAAAGAAGGGGAAGTGCTCCTATCCGCCATTGACGGCGTTGACGCACGCGCAACGGTCTCTGATAAAGGGCTTATCCAACTTCAGAACAGCGAGGAATTCTCAAGCCCGTCCGCCGCGGCAAACAGAGTGGTCGAGCTGAGCGGCCAAAGCATAGGGACAAAAAGCGGCTGGAAATTCTGGAAGACCGAAGGCGGAGAGACGCTCGCTGAGATAAGAAGCGCACACTTGAAAGCATACGCCACCGCTAGCCGACCAGAGTTTCTCTCTGAATGGTGGAGCGGCTTCTTCGAATTCTGCGCAGAGGTCCCTGGTTTTGCCGAAGCATTCGGCAGCCCATATAGCAGGGCAAGCAAGATAGGTTCTGCAGCATCATTTGGAGTGGGAGATTCCAGAGTTAGCCTTACCGCTCTTGTTGGAAGGCGGGACCATTATTGCGGCGTTGAACTCTACTTCAACAATCGGGACGCCTATGAGAAGTTCTTTGTCCATAAAGACGAACTGAACGCCGGCATTTTTTCTTCTTTGCAGCCCAATCTGCTGTGGAATTCTCTAGATGAGGATAAGAAAAGCCGCACCGTTAGCATTAAGTACCAAGCAGACTTTGAGGAGGAAAGCTGGGAAACGCTCTACGGAAAAATCGCGCAAACACTTCTGATCATGCGCGCTGGATTCCAGAGCGTAATCCAATAAGATCTACCGGTAATCAAAGAGTGCTCCTACTCAGCATCAAGCATCAAAAGTGATTCATAAAACAATTGTGACCCCCGACTTCAATTGGGGGTCTTTTTATGTCCGGACGAAAGTTTAGTATAGCCACAATGAAATAGAACACAGGTTCGATACATCAACAAGAAGGGAGCAACCAGCCGCCATCATCGTCCACATAACCCTCGTCTGCAGCGATCAACCTCCCAGAACCACCTGCTCGAGCACCGGAAAGAACAGACAGCCATGAATCATCCAACCAGTCCTAGCCCCCTTGAGAAAACCGCGAGCATCGCAGCCGGCGAACAGCAAGCTGGCGACTCGGCCCTGAACGACGAATCGATCTGCCCCAACGTCCACGATGTCCTTGCGCAAGCGCGCCCATCTGTCACGCGAGCCGTGAACAGCGCCATGGTGAACGCCTATTGGGAGATTGGGCGGCAGATTAACGAGACGATTGGCGAGCGCGCCGAATATGGCAAGCATCTGCTCTCATACCTCTCCAAGCGTTTGACAGATGATTTTGGCAAGGGTTTTACCGTTGCCAGCCTGCGTAACATGCGCCAGTTCTACCAGGTATTCCCCATTCGCTACGCGCTGCGTAGCGAATTGAGTTGGTTGCAAAGGACTTACGCAACGCAACCTGCGTGCCATGCGCCAGTTTTACCTTACGTTTCCAATTCGGCACACACTGCGCGCCGAATTGAACTGGTCCCACTGCCGCCTGCTTATGCGCGTGGACAGCGAGCAACGGCGCCTGTGGTATATGGACGAAGCTGCGGACGCCGGGCGTTGCAAACCGCGCGACGGTCCAAGCCAAACAGGATCGATGCCCAACTGACAGCCCCAGCCACGCGCAGCCCTTAGACTAATCGCCCTTTTCCTTGTTATCGTCCTCGTGCGCAGCAAATTCCTCCCCGGTTAGCTCGGGAGCGCGCTCGATCATGAGGCCGATTAAGGCTGCAAGGTATTCAAGCCCCATCTTGTAGCTGGTGTCCTCAGAAGGGGAAACGGCGATGTACGGCTCCTCTTGCTGGCCGAGCTCAAAATAACTCTCGAGCTCCGCGAGCTCTGCCACAAGCTTTGCGCGGGCCCTAATGAGCTCACTATAAGGAGCATCCTCAAATTGAGCGATATAAGACTCGGGCGAAACCATCATGGCTACTCCCCTACAAAGAAGTTGATTATCACCGCGGCGACTACAAACAGCAGAATGGCAACCACTAGCGCGCCGCCGGGAGTATCGACTCCGCCATAGCTGCCGGCTCCCTTGGCGCGCCTTCGATTTGCGGACGAGGAATCTGCGGCGTTGCGAGCATCATCCAGCTCCTGCATAAGACGCTCTTCCTCGTCCATCCACATAACCCCAAAAGAGCGACGGCCGATCTCCTCGCCCAGGCTCCGCTTCTCGTCCATGCGCGCTCCGTCCCCGCCATCAGCCGGCCGATAGGCCAAGCTGGAAACCTAGCTGGTCCATTGAGTCTATGCTACCCAATCTGCATGTTGCCGGAGTTTGTCGATAAGCTTGCGGTAGATGCGCTCGCGAATCCAAGGCTCGTTCGAAAGGGCGATGGCGTCTTCCATAGGCACCCAGCGCACCGCGGAATTCTCGTCCGCACAAATGCGCAAGGGGTCCGCCGGGTCCGCAACCGCCAGATAGGTAACGTTAAGATGGGTATGCGAGCTTACGTAGCGCCCGCGCTTCTCATGACCGGCGACGGGAAGCACCTCGAGCGAGAAGATGGCGCCGGACCCGCACTCGATCAGGTGCGCGCCCGTAACGCCCGTCTCTTCCCGCAGCTCACGAAGGGCGACGGCGGCAAGGTTGCGCTCACCGTCCGCATGGCCCCCGATCCAGCTCCACGAGTTATAGATGTTGTGGTAGACCAGCAAGGTTTGGCGAGCCGTCGGGTCGACGGTCCAGATGGAGCACGTCATGTGGGCGGGAGCCGTGCGCTCGAAGCACGCGGGACCGCAGTCGAGCGCACGCAGCATCACATGACGGTCCACCTTCTCCTGCGCGTTGAAGGGCGTGTAAAGCTCGATTGCCTTGTACAAGTCCATGGCACCCCCATTCCGTATGCCCAGCGATGAGTCTATTACCTAACTGTAGCAAAGCGGCTGCCATCGCCCGCACGCCTTTTTTTGGGCGGCAACGATAATTGCGCCTGCGCCCTTTTCCGTTTAGGCTGCAACTATTCAACGCGCTGCGCACCGCCGGCCCCTCAACCACCGCCGGCATTCCGCTATTTAAAGAAAGGATCTCATGAGCCTCTCCATACTTATGGTGGGCAACAGCCTCACCGCGGCCAATGCCATGCCAACCATGCTCGCAAGTCTCCTCGGCGCACAAGTGGTCGCCATCACCCGCGGGGGCGCTCGACTCGCAGAGTTCTCTAACCCTCTCACCAAAACGGGATCGCGCGTTCTGCAAGCGCTGGACGGCGATGGAACGCAGACAGAGCACGGGCGCTTTGACTACGTGATCGCGCAGGATATGAGCCATCTGCCCGCAACCAACCCATCTGCCCACGAGCGAGCGGTGGCCAAAATGTGCGAGCTGGCACGCGACCACAACGCGGCGCCCGTGCTCTACGGAACCTGGGGATACCGAGAGGGCTCGGCCAAACTGAAGAAGCTTGGCATGAGCGCCGCGCAGATGGGTCAGCTCATGCATGAGGGGTCCCTGCGCGCCGCTGCTGCCCATGGCGCCATCTTTGTCGACATGGCAAAAGTCGTGGCGCAGATGGAGGACGCCGATTGGTTTTACGCAACCGACGGCGTGCACCCCTCGCCCGCCGGGTCGCAGCTTGTTGCCCAAACGATTGCAGACGCGTTGCGTTGCTAGTCAATCGCAACTACATGCAGCACGTCTCCGTCCACGGTGAACGCCACATCAAGCCTGGCATATGCCAGATGATAGACGCGGTCGGGCTCATGCTTGCTTCCGGCACGGCGCGGATCCTGGCGCAGAACTTCGATAAGACCTTCGAGCTTAGATGCCTCCGCAAGCGCTACAAAACGCGCGCGCAGCTGATCGGAAAAATCGACTTCGAGCTCATGCCAGGGTGCGTCCTCGATCCATCCTCCCGTGGCCTCCGGATGGCAGTCCGCGAAGGGAATATAGGGCTTGATGTCATAAATGGGCGTGCCGTCGCGCAGGTCCGCAGCCAACACGTGAATGACGGGGCCTTGCGCCGTCAACTCCACATGATCAAGCTTTACGCAGGTAAGACCTATAGGATTGGGACGGAACGGGCTTCGCGTAGCGAAGACGCCGCGCCTCTCGACACCGCCCAAGCGCGGCGGACGCACGGAAGGTGCCCACTTGGACGTAGCACCGCTCTTATCCTTAGTCGCTAGGTCTGCGGCGATATCTGCCGCGGCCCCGCCCGGCGTGCCGTTTTGGAACTCCCAAAGCAACCATAGATGCGAGAACTCATCGAGCCCCTCCACCGCCGCGTCCAGCGCGAACTCCGGCTCGAAAATGATACGTCCCTGCAGATGGGGAGCAAGGAAGCTGTTGCGGGGAACGCCGAACTTCTGCGGCAGGTCTGTATGAATATGCGCGACGGGCTTCATGGTGGCCCCTCCTGTTTCAAAGCGTGCTTCGAGACTGCAACGGACTTTTCTTGCGTTCTTCCCCGCTTGCCAGACGCCCACGTGCGACTCATTCCGGGAAACCGCGCGCAATTCTAAAGGATAATTGCATCGATTTTGATTTTCCCCAAGTAGACAGCCGCACAGCTCCGAAGAAACTATCGGTAGAGCCAACTTGCCAAACAGGTATACACGCACTTTTCTAAAAACAATGCAATTATCCTTCAGAACTGCGCAGGCGCACCATTCAGGACCCGTTTTTACAGCCGCTTTTCCATGGGAACGACTTGATAAGTCCCACAATTGACAGTTTCACCCGAAGTCGTAAAACCGCACCGCGCCCAAAAACCTTGCGATTGAGCATTTCCATCAACGTAACCAAGACGCACGCGATGATATCCCTCAAGACGCAGAGAATGGCATAGACGCGAAATGATACCGCGACCCAAACCAATTCCCTGATATGTGGCATCGACCATAAAGAACCCTATAAACACGGACGCCACATCTGGATACCCGCGTACCACGTCAAGCACTGCAATTAACTCCCCCGAATCCGAATAGTATCCAAGGCACTGCTTTTGCTTTGGACTGCACCCGGGAGGTAGCTCGGCCAGCTCATCTGAGAGCGAATCGATTGTTGGAGCATAGCCCAGAGGGCGATAGTACTGCGGATTGCCAAGACACAAGTTCAAGAACTTCGACATGTCGCCTGAAGATAATTCGCGTACTGAAGATATGAGGCCGTCCTCGCCAATCACTACAAGCCCTCCTTTCGCGCTAAACCCACCCGTCTTTTTTACCATCGCGCACCATCCGTCTCAGCCCTATCCCGCAAAGAAACTCGCATCCGCCTTTCGCCACGGGCGCAGCCGATCAAAGTCGATCTCGACGTGCGCTTGCGCGGGAACCTGATCCCACGACACGTTGTAACCCGCGCCGTGGCTGCAAAAGACGGAGTCGGGCGTGTTGGCAAGATCCGCCACGGGATCGTAGGCGGCGTCAGCGATAACCTGCTCGGCGTTATGGCAGGGCCGGTAGCCTGCATACTCCAAAAACAACCTTCCGCGACCTCCCGAGTACGCGCTCACCTCCAGCGCGTAGGAACCGATCTCAGAAGCCGGCGCCGAGCCAGCAATCTCCGCGCGATCACCCTCGGCGACCGGCGCATCGAAATCGGCACCCATACGTTGCAAGTCAGCAAGCGCGCGACCCACCTTGTCCGCCGGAACGCCCAGTCTAAAGCGGTACCACGGTTCCAACAGCTGGCAAGCCCCCTGCTCGCGTGCCGTCATCAGCGCCTGACGAATAGCGCGGTAGGTTGCCTGCCTAAAATCGCCGCCCTCGGTATGTTTCAGATGCGCACGACCGCCCAGCAAGGTGATGCGTACATCCGTCAACGGAGCACCGGTCAGCACACCGGGGTGTTCGCGCTCTAGCACGTGGGTAAGGATGAGCCGCTGCCAGTTGCGGTCCAAATCATCCTCAAGGGCGCGGGTCCCCGCCTTAATGCCCGCCCCGCGCGGCGCCGGCTCCACCAGCAGCTGCACCTCCGCATAGTGGCGCAGCGGCTCAAAATGCCCCGCCCCGCGCACCGGCACGTTCACAGTCTCACGATACAGAATGCCACCGGCGCCAAAGGTCACCTCGAGCCCAAAGCGATCCAACAGCTGACGCGCCACCACCTCGCGCTGAACCTCTCCCATAAGCTGCACGTGCACCTCTTGCAGCTGCTCGTGCCACGCAACGCCCAGCAGGGGATCCTCATCCGCAAGCTCTCGCAGCGCCTGCACCAGCGTGGTAGCGTCCGCACCCGCCGCGCCCACGCTATAGGAGAGCACGGGCACCAGAACGGGCTCGGCCAGACGCGCCTCCGCGCCCAAAGCGCTCCCCGGCAGCACCTGGGACAATCCGGTCACCGCGCACACGCGCCCCGCCGGCACCTCGCGCGCGATCTCAAACGAGTCGGCATCATAGATGCGCACCTGGTCGACCTTCTCGTTCCATGTCGTACCGCGGTCAAAGCCGCTCAACTGCTCCTTGGCACGCAGCACGCCGCCGGTAACCTTGACCCAGGCCAGGCGCTCGCCGTGCGCCCCGCGACTCACTCGGTACACGCGCGCGGCGAACTCATCCGGCCACGCCTTCTCCTGCATCAGCGCGACCACGCCGTCCAAGAACTCCTCGATACCTTCCATGCGCAACGCGGATCCCGCAAAGCACGGAAAGACCTTTCTTTGGACGATGAGCCGGCGAATCGTCTCGGCAGACAGCGAGCCGCTCTCCAGATACTCATCCAACGCGTCTTCATCGGTCGCCGCGACGTCTTCTAAAAGCGCGGCAGCGCCCTTCCCCGCCCCACCAGCTGAAGCGACCAGCGCCGACAACGCGTCGCCGTCCACAACCGAAGGTGACAGGCGGCGATGCATCTCGTCCATAACGGGACCGAGGCCGTCCGCGGCAAGATCGAGCTTGTTTACAAAAACAAAGGTAGGAACGTTATATCGGGCAAGCAGGCTCCATAGGGTCTCGGTATGGCCCTCAACCCCGTCGTTGGCGCCCACAATAAGCACCGCATAGTCCAGCGCCTGCAGCGTGCGCTCCGCCTCCGCAGAGAAGTCGACGTGGCCCGGAGTGTCGAGCAACATTACGTGCGCACTCGCCCAATCCAGCGAGGTCTGCTTCGAAAAAATCGTAATGCCACGCTCGCGTTCCATGGCGTCCGTGTCGAGGTGCGCATCGCCCTTGTCCACGCGCCCCTGCCGGCGAATTGCCCCCGCTCGATACAGAAGGGCCTCCGCCAACGTAGTTTTGCCCGCATCGACGTGGGCGACAAGACCTATCACGGCCTGGGACATGGGCGCTCCTCCTATCCATGCGGGCCACGGCTGCCCGCAAAGGTTTTGCAACCCATTTATTGTATCCTGCCAACATACGCCACAAAAAGGGCGCTCCCGCAGTTCACAGCAGTGGGAGTGCCCTTGTTTTTGGACGATTACGGCCCACGGATGGTTTGCGTCCGCTTGACCAGGGTCGCCCTAAGACGATCGCCGCAACCGATTACTTAACGCCGTCCTTGATGAGGTCCTTGGCGAGCACAAATACCTTCGCACCCTCGCAGCGCAGGGTGGAAGCCGTGGTCTTGAGATAGGACCCATCCGCCTCGACCGAACCGGTCAAAATGCCCTTGGAGGCAGCCCATTTAAGAGCGTCGACGGCGAAGACGGACTCCTTGCCGGCGTCCTTGCAAGAACGGTAAGCATCGTCGCTGGTCGCTACGGGCGCCCCGGCAGCGCGCCACACCAACGTGACAAGCTGCTCGCGCGTCACCGTGTCGTGGGGGCCAAACAGGTTGGCCATCTCGCCGTTCGCCTTGGTATATCCGCTGGTAAGTCCGTTCTCATACGCCCAGTTGAGCGCGTTGATGTAGTAGGCCCCATCTTCAACATCGGTAAACGGCGTCTTGTTGGCGCCCGGTTTCTCGCCCGACGTCGCATCGCCGGAAATGCGATAGAGCACCGTCACAACCTGCGCGCGCGTCATGTTGTCATAAGGCCCAAAGAAGCCGGTGGAAGCGCCCGAATCGTCTGAATACCCCTTCATCAGCTCGGCGTCGACCGCCTGGCCCACCACGCCGGCGAACCAATCGGTGGCGGCAACGTCCTTAAAGTCGGTGCCGGGCTTGGTCGCGTACGTGATGCGGCCCTCGCCGGTGGCGTTGGCATAGCGCTCGCCCACTACGCCCTTGAGGTCGTTGGTGATGTAGTTGATAAGCGCCTGGTTATCCAGGATCACGTTCTCCTGCAGCACCTTGTTGTCCTTGAACATGGTGAGGCCGTCGCCGCCTTCAAGCAGCATATATCCGTGGGATGCGACCTTGTACGTCTTGGTAGCGTCGATCGCCTGGCCGCCCACCTTGACATCGAACACGCGGCGCTCTCCGTCCACGCTGACAAAGTTGCCGTTCTCATCCGTCTTTACGGACGAGGGGATGGAGGCGTCGATCTTGTAGCTAAGGCCGGACACCTGCAAAAAGCCGCCAAACTCCTCCGGCGCGTTGGAAGCGCCCATCTCGAGCGCATCCAGAATCTCCTGGCCGGTCGCCTCGATCAGGCATAGCTCGTTGCCGTAAGGCTGAACGGAGAGCAGGTCGTTGTTGGTAATGTCGCCGGCAGCGATGGATGCGCGCACGCCGCCGCCGTTAGCCAGCGCGATGTCGGCGCCAACCGCGGCACGGTAGGCATCCGCGACCAAGTCGCCCATATTGGTCTCATGATGGCGAACCTGGCGCACGCCGTCGGCGTCCACAATGGTAAGGGCCACGTCGGTCTTGCCCACAACCTTGTTGAGGACGTCGGCAAGCTCGCCGTTCACCTGGTCGACGACCTTCTTGACCGCGGCGTCCTCGTCCTTGCACTCAGACGCCGGGACCAGCTGCGCGATAACGTCCTGGCCGTCTGCCTCGTCCGCATCGATCACCAGGTTGCCCACGTTGGCAAGCTTGGTACCGGTCTGCACCAGCACCACCTTGTCGCCATCGCTGTTGGCAAGCGTCTGGATGGCACCCGCCGCGACCTCGGAACCAACCGTCTTGTCATAGGCCTCATGCGAGTGACCGTCGATCAAGGCGTCGATGCCAGTGGTGTGCTTGATAACGGCCTCGCTAGTCCAGCGCGAGGTTGTACCCTCGATGCCCAGATGGCCCACGGCTACCACGTAATCGGCACCCTGGGCGCGAGCCTCGTCCACAGCGCTCTGCACCGCGGCGTATAGGGCCTCGCCGGTTTCATCTTGGCAGAAGCCGTAGATGTAGTTGCCGGCAGCGTCCTGGAAGTATGCGGGCGAAGACTTGGTGAGCGTCTCGGGAGTGGAGATGCCAACGTAAGCGACCTTGAGCACGCCGTCCGCGTCATCTGCGGCGACATCTGCATCCTTGTAAAGTCTCGATGGCGAAAGGCGCGAACACGCTCGCCTTGGAACCGTCAGCGTTAAGCTTGGTGAAGTTGCAGGAGAGGTACGTGGTGCCCGCCTGCTTTACCAGCGCGTTGAACTGGTCCATGCCGTAGTCGAACTCATGGTTGCCGGGGATTGCGTAGTCGTATCCCACGGCGTTCATAATCTGGACCAGCGCCGCGCCCTTGGTGAGCGTTCCCACGGGGCCGCCCTGGATAGCGTCGCCCGCGTCGACCAGGGTCACGTTGCCCGCGCCGTACAGGCCCTTTTGCGCGTTGGTATACGCCGCGACGCCGGCATAGCCAATGCCGGTCACGTTGCCGTCCTTATCAACCTGCTGGTCGATAGCGCAGTGAACGTCGTTGGTAAAGACAATGGAAACAGCGCCGTCTTTTGACGCGCCGTCAGCGCCGGCAACCCCGGCAGCGTAGGCTCCCGCGGGCGCCACCGTCACGGCACCGGCGATCAGTGCCGCGGCACCCAGCGAGAACAGGGCCCTCCGAACAATCGGCTTACTCATGCGCAGTCCTTCCTTAAATGGTTGGCGAATGCAATCCTTGCCTACTTTAAGCGACAAGTGACATCGGATTGTCATGCCTGCGTAACCCCATGCCCAAGCGGTTGACATGCCGTGCCAAACGGCAAGGCGACACGTCAGAGGACCGTGCGACTCGCCGGGAACCCCTGCGTGCCCGGCGCATTGTAAAGAAGCGTTTAGACACGTGTAAGCGTTCGCGCCCGGTGCGGGCCGTGCGGCCCCACACCGCCTGGCGCCGCCCAATGCCGACCGTGCGTCCTACGCCCTAAACACCGGCACGGCTGCGAAGGCCTCCCTGCTGAAGACCCCTGCCGCTGCATGCTCGTACTCGTCCACGCGACGGACCTTGCGCACCGTGCGATGCACCGCCAGCGGGTCGGCGAACGCGAACTTGGCGTAGAACCACCACTCCTTCATGCGAAAAACCGCGTTGCCGCCCATCTCGTCCAAATACGCTGAGAACAGCTTGTCATGAAAGCGCTTGAGCTCCGCCGCCGTAGCGGGCGGGCCGCCACGCACCATGCGCGCCAGGGCGGGGTTTGCCAACAGCCCGCGCCCCAGCATCACGTGGCGCGTCTGCGGATACGCCGTACACAGGGCGTTATACTCGTCCACGCTAAAGACGTCGCCGTTGTACGCCACGGCGAAAGGCGCGCGGCGCAGCGTCTCGCCATAGGCCTCCTGGCGCGGGGCTCCTTGATAGCGGTCCTTTTGCACGCGCGGGTGGACGATGAGCTCTGCCAGGGGCAAGCGGCAGTACAGATCGAGGATCTGCCGGTACTCACGGTCTTCAACGAGCCCCAACCTGGTTTTGACGGAGACGGCTATGGACGAGCGCTCGCACACGTCTTGCAAGAATTCCTCCAGCTCGCCGGGGTCGCGCAGAAAGCCCGATCCGCGGCCCTTGGCCACCACCGTTCCAGACGGACAGCCCAGGTTGAGGTTGACCTCCGCGTAGCCAAGCTCCGCGAGGACCTGCGCCGCCCACACGAACTCGTCCGCGTTTCTGGTAAGCAGCTGGGGCACCACATTGAGCCCTTGGTTGTTTTTGGGGTCGATCTCCTTGAACGCCTTTTTGCCAAAGCCGGAACCCACATGCGGCGGGGCGAGAAACGGCGTGTAGTAGCGGTCCAGCGGGCCGAAGCATTCCGCGTGCACGTTGCGGAACATGTACCCGGTAAGCCCCTCCATAGGGGCCAGCGACAAGATCATCGAGTCTCCTCCTGCGAACATCAAGCGATCATCAAGTAAATACCAGCAGGTAGAACCTAGCGTTAGCGCTCCCGGTCGCATGCATGCCGCGCAACATGGGGTATCGATGCATTCGGGCGCGCGACCTGCACGAGCCGCGCGCGGGCATCTTCCCCTCGCATGTCAAACCAGGGCGTAGGGTAACAACACTAAAGCACGCGGTCCGCCCACGCCAGAACATGCTGAAAAGCGACAGCATCATCGCAATGCCGACGCTTCCCCGCGCCAATACGAATGCCGCCCATAATTCCCAGCTCGCGGTCCGCCAGTCCCATCTCGCTTTGCCTTACAAGCGAGAGCATCTCTTCCGCCCGTTGGCGCAATCGCATGCCGTCGGACGTAAACACGCACGACCCGCCGGTACGATCAAGCAGCTCGACGCCCAACCTCCCGTTCCAAAGCGGCATATCCACCACGCCGCGAAGGGTGGCGGCCAGGTTCTTATCTGCGGTGAGGGCGAGGGCTGGTACCAGGAAGAGGGCAAGCCCGCCCAGAGCCTTGTGCCCGGCGACATCGTGGAGATTCCCGCAAACGTCAAGCACTGGCACGGTGCCAAGGCAGGCTGCTGGTTCAGCCGCCCGGCCTTTGACTTCCCTGGCGAGGACTGCTCCAACGAGTGGCTCGAGCCCGTCACCGAGGAGGCATACAACGCACTGGAAGCGTAAATCCGTCTCAAGAATGCAGAAGCGCTCCTTGAGCTTTCTTGTGCACATGCGTGCACCCTCTCTATAAAGAATCCCCACGTGCTCTGATTATCTCGCTCGGCAAAAACTCCCCAAACGAAGCTATACACAAACATTTGTTCGATGGATTTCGATTGGACGAGACCCAATGCGAGCTGGGCTATGCTACGGTATTCATCTATGACTACATAGACGCAAAAGGGAACCACCGAGAGAGCGAGCATGGCAAAGAACAACGCAAACTACGGCAACGACAGCATCCGTCAGCTCAAGGACGAGGAGCGCGTACGCCTGCGCCCCGCCGTCATCTTCGGCTCGGACGGGCTCGACGGCTGCGCGCACGCCGCCTTCGAGATCCTGTCCAACGCCGTCGACGAGGCGCGCCAGGGCTACGGCAAGCTCATCACCCTCACCGCCTTCCGCGATGGCTCCATCCAGGTCGAGGACAACGGCCGCGGCTGCCCGCTCGATTGGAACCCCTCCGAGAAGCGCTTCAACTGGGAACTCGTCTTCTGCGAGCTCTACGCCGGCGGCAAGTACAACAACAACGAGGGCGGCGACTACGACTTCTCGCTGGGCACCAACGGCCTGGGCTCCTGCGCGACCCAGTACGCGTCCGAGTACATGGACGTCACGGTCTGGCGCGACGGCAACAAGTACTCCCTCCACTTCAAGAAGGGCAAGGTCGTGGGCGCCAAGAAGAAGGCGCTCGAGATCGAGCCCACCGACGAGGACCGTACCGGCACCACTATCAAGTGGCGCCCGGACCTGGAGGTCTTCACCTCGATCAGCATCCCGCACGAGTGGTACCGCGAGACCATGCGCCGCCAGGCCGTGGTCAACGCCAACGTGACCTTCCGCCTGCGCATCGAGGGCGACGACGGCGAGTTCACCGAAGAGGACTTCTGCTACCCCAAGGGCATCGAGGACTACGTGCTCGAGAAGGTGGGCGCCGACTACCTCACCGAGCCCTTCTTCATCGAGGCGGAGCGCCGCGGCCGCGACCGCGAGGACCTGCCCGACTACAACGTCAAGATCACGGCGTGCCTGTGCTTCTCGCGCACCTTCCAGATGCAGGAGTACTACCACAACTCCTCGTGGCTCGAGAACGGCGGCTCGCCCGAGAAGGCCGCCCGCAGCGCGCTGACCAGCGCAATCGACGCCTACATCAAGCAACAGGGCAAGTACAACAAAAACGAGAGCGGCATCAAGTGGCAGGACGTCCAGGACTGCCTGGTGCTGGTGACCAACTGCTTCTCCACCCAGACCTCGTACGAGAACCAGACCAAGAAGGCCATCAACAACCGCTTTATCCAGCAGGCCATGACGGCGTTCTTCAAGGAGCGCCTCTCAACCTATCTGATTGAGAACAAAGACGCCGCCAACAAGATTATGGAGCAGGTGCTCATCAACAAGCGCTCGCGCGAGAACGCCGAAAAAACCCGTCAGAGCATCAAGACCAACCTGCAGCAGAAGACCGACATGGCCAACCGCGTGCAGAAATTCATCGACTGCCGCTCCAAGGACAAGACCCGCCGCGAAGTCTACATCGTAGAGGGCGACTCGGCGGCGGGCGCCATCCGTACCTCGCGCGACGCCGAGTTCCAAGGCGTCATGCCCGTCCGCGGCAAGATCCTCAACTGCCTGAAGGAGGACTATCCGCGCATCTTCAAGTCCGACGTCATCATGGACCTCATGCGGGTGCTGGGCTGCGGCGTGGAGATCAAGGATAAGCGCATCAAGAACCTGGGCGCCTTCGATCTTGATAACCTCAACTGGAGCAAGGTCATCATCTGTACGGACGCCGACGTCGACGGCTACCACATCCGTACGCTCATCTTGACGATGCTCTACCGCCTGGTGCCCACGCTTATCGACGAGGGCTACGTCTACATCGCCGAGTCGCCGCTCTACGAGATCAACTGCAAGGAGAAGACCTACTTCGCCTACACCGAGCTCGAGAAAAACGATATCTTGACAGAGATCGGCGACCAGAAGTGCTCCATCAACCGCTCCAAGGGTCTTGGTGAGAACGACCCGGACATGATGTGGCTCACCACCATGAACCCCGAGACGCGCCGCCTGATCAAGGTGGAACCCGAGGACGTCGCCAAGATGGAGACCATGTTCAACCTGCTGCTGGGCAACGACGAGGCCGGCCGCAAGCGCCATATCGCCGAGCACGGCAAGGAGTATCTCGACCAGCTGGACCTGCAGTAAGGGCTGGCGACCGCCGTTGCGCGGCCCCGACCGCATCAAGATAACGAACCCTCCCCCAGGAAGCATCAAGAGGAAAACGTGGCTAAGAAGAAAACCAACACCCAGAGCAAGAAGAAGCAGGTCAACACCGATAACGTCATCGGCCTGCACTCGGAGGTCACGGCGCAGCCCATCACGGAGACGCTCGAGACCAACTACATGCCGTACGCCATGAGCACCAACGTCTCTCGTGCCTTCCCCGAGATCGATGGCTTCAAGCCCTCGCACCGCAAGCTGCTCTACACCATGTACAAGATGGGCCTGCTCAAGGGCGAGCGCCAGAAGAGCGCCAACATCGTGGGCCAGACCATGAAGCTCAACCCACACGGCGACGGCGCCATCTACGAGACGATGGTCCGCCTCGCCACGGGCAACGAGGCGCTGCTCGCGCCGTTCGTGGAGTCCAAGGGCAACTTCGGCAAGTACTACTCGGGCGACCTGACCTACGCCGCCTCGCGTTACACCGAGGCCAAGCTCTCCCCCATCTGCGCCGAGATCTTCAAGGACATCGACAAGGACCCGGTCGACTTCGTGGACAGCTACGACGGCGCCATGAAGGAACCGCGCCTGCTGCCCACCACGTTCCCCAACATCCTGGTGTCGGCCAATAAGGGCATCGGCGTCGCCATGGCGTCCGATATCTGCGGCTTCAACCTCAACGAGGTCTGCACCGCTACCATGCACTATCTCGAGGACCCCGACTGCGACCTGCTCGAGTACTTACCCATGCCCGACTTCTCCACCGGCGGCGAGATCATCTACCGCCGCGAGGAGATGGAGCGCATCATCGAGACGGGCCTGGGCAGCTTCCAGATCCGCTCGCGCTGGCGCTGGGTCCCCGAAGAGCGCATCATCGAGGTCTACGAGATCCCCTATACCACCAAGACCGACGTCATCATCGACCGCATCGTCAAGCTCTCCAAGGAGGGCAAGGTGCGCGAGATCGCCGACATCCGCGACGAGACCGACCTCTCCGGCCTGCGCATCGCCATCGACCTGAAGCGCGGCGTCGATCCCGAGAAGCTCATGGCAAAGCTCTATCGCATCACCACGCTGCAGGATTCGTTCTCGTGCAACTTCAACGTGCTGGTCGACGGGTACCCCCGCGTGATGGGCGTGCGCCAGATCCTGCACGAGTGGGTCGCATGGCGCGTCCAATCCACGCGCCGTCGCGTGAACTTCGACCTGGGCAAGAAGTCCGAGCGCCTGCACCTGTTGCACGGTCTCGAAGCGATCTTGCTCGACATCGACAAGGCCATCGCCATCATCCGCGGCACCAAACTCGAGGCCGAGGTAGTCCCCAACCTGATGCGCGGATTTGATATCGACGAGACCCAGGCCGAGTTCGTCGCCGAGCTCAAGCTGCGCAACATCAACGAGGAGTACATCCTCAACCGCACCAAGGACATCGCGAAGCTCGAGGGCGAGATTGCCGAACTCGAGGAGATCCTCTCGAGCGAGGAGAACATCAAGAAAGTCATCAGCGACGAGCTGGCGGCGGTCAACAAGAAATACGTCATGCCGCGTCGCACGGGCCGCATCGAGCCCTCCGACGTCATCGAGGTAAGCCTGGAGCCCGAGGTCGAAGAGTACCCGGTCACCATCATGCTCTCGCGCGAGGGCTACCTCAAGAAGATGACGGACCGCGTTCTACGCAAGGCCGCGGAGCTCAAATACAAGGACGGCGACGAGCCCTTTATCGAGTTCCCGTCCGCCAACACGCACGAGCTGCTGGTATTCACCAGCAAGAGCCAGGTGTACAAATGCAAGGTTGCGGCGTTCGAGGACACCAAGTCCGCCCAGCTGGGATCGTATCTGGCAACCGACCTCGAGATGGATCCGGATGAGAGCGTGATCTGGGTCATCGATCCCGAGGATTACAAGGCCGACGCGTTGTTCATCTTCGAGAACGGCCGCGCGGTGCGCGTCGCGCTTGCCGGTTACGTCACTAAGACCAACCGCAAGCGCCTCAAGAACGCCATCTACGGCGGGTCCAAGCTGCTGTACGCCCAGGTGCTCAAAGAGGACCGTGACATCGCGCTGGTCTCGAGCGACTATCGCCTGATGAACTTCAACACGTCGCTACTCAAGACCAAGACGACCACAAACACCCAGGGCGTCCAGGCCTTCACGGCAAAGAAGGGCCGCGCCATCACCACCGTGAGCACCACCGAGGAGGTGCTGGGTGCCGGCGTCTCCGCGGAGAAGTTCACCGCTCAAAGCCTGCCCTCCGCCGGCGCCCTCATGAAGGACGACGACATGCCAAGTCTGTTCGACTAGGGACGGCACCTCCAGCCGCAGCTTCCGTGCATCCCTCCGCGGGAGCTGCGGCCATACCGTTTTAGCTGCTTTCCTCCCTCTAAAGGAAAAAGTCCCTCGCACTCACAATGCGAATGCCGTCAATGTCAGTATCATAGGAACCCTGCCTCACGACCGCAATCTTCTCATGATTGTCCCGTATCGCCTTCAGAGGAGCAATCTCGCGTTCCCCGATCTCACTGGCGAACATCTCGTCTGTCGCCTGCACGTAGAGCGCGCGCCCATCTTTCGTTGCGACGAAGTCGACCTCCTTGCCGTAGAGCTTGCCCACATGCACACTCCATCCTTCGTAGAGTAGCTGGAAATATACGGCATTCTCGAACAGGCGACCAATATCCGTGACTCTGTATCCTGCCATCCAAGTCCTGAAACCGGTGTCGACGATGTACTCTTTGGGGCTCGTCTTGAGAAGCGCCTTGCCGTGCAGGTCGTAGCGTGCGGCGCGATAGAACAGGAATGCCTCCTCGAATGCCGTCACATATGAGGAGACGGTCTTTGAGCCAGGTGCGCTCGATTAGGCGCCGAGCTTCTCGGCAGAGGCGATTGGGGAATCACGACCGACAAACCTCCCAACAGACGCATCGAGCCCACTCGAGGCGAACTTGCGCAGCTACGCAATCTGCTGTTACGCGAAGCCCAACTCACTTACACGAGGCCCCATAACCCCTGATAGAACGACGAGGGCGAGCGAGCGAACCGCATCATCGCACAGGAGCGGCGGCACAGCAGGGCATGGGGCAGCGAAATCGAGAGGGCAGACCCCCGACTGGCCGATTATTGAAATAGCCGCCCTATATCATTAAACTTTTACTCGGTTGAAACCGAGTCGGAAAGGACCGAGTATGGTTTTCTTTGGTCGCGAGCGTGAGCTCACCCGCATTGAGCGTGAAATCAAATCGGACGGCCAGAGCGCCATACTCGTGTACGGGCGCCGACGCGTGGGCAAAAGCGAGCTCATCAAGCAGTCGCTGTCGACAACCAACTGCCGCAGCATTTATTACGAATGCAAGGAGACCTCCGAGCAGAACAACCTCGAGAGCCTCTCCGCCCTCGTATCCGAGGTCTTCGACCTCCCACCCTTGGGCTTCGGCAATCTCGAGGCGCTTCTCAACCACCTCTTTACTCTATCCCTCAAGGAACCCCTTACGCTTGTCCTCGATGAATACCCGTACCTGCGCAAAACGGTCAAAGGGCTCGACAGCATCCTGCAATCGTTGCTGGACCGCCATCGCGATTCATCCCACCTCACGCTCATTCTCTGCGGATCGTTCGTCGAGGTCATGAAATCGCTACTTGAGCGCGAGAATCCTCTGTATGGGCGAATCAACCTCACCATCGACCTCAAACCGATGGATTATTACGACGCGGCGCGTTTCTACCCCGATTTTTCCGCCGAAGACAAAGTGCGTCTATACAGCGTGTTCGGCGGCATCCCGTACTACACACGCCTTATCAACCCGAAGCTCTCTGTACGGGAGAACATTATCGAGCTCATATCAGAACCGGGGGCGCGCCTGGAAAACGAGGTCTCGATGTACCTCAACTCGGAGATCTCGAAAATCGTGAACGCCAACGAGGTCTTCGGGGCGCTTGCCGACGGATACTCTAAGTATCGGGATATCCTCTCCCAGTCGCACGTATCCAGCGGGCCCACCATGGTCGATGTCCTCGACCGGCTCATCCGCATGGAACTCGTGCAAAAACAAGCCCCCATCAACGATCCGCTCAACAAGAAGAAATCGAGCTACCGGATCATCGACGGACTGTCGCTGTTCTACTACCGCTATGTCTTTCGATACGCCTCGCAGCGCACCTTCCTCGACCCACAGGTCTTTTACGACCGGTACATCTCTCAGGATTTTGAGACGGACTACGCACCGCATGCATTTGAGGAGGTATGCCGGCAGTTCCTCATCCGAAAGAATCGATCGGGAGAACTGCCCGAACTGTTCGACGATATTGGCCGCTATTGGTACAACGACCCCGCCAACAAGACGAACGGCGAATTCGACGTGGTGACGCACGACCCGCATGGCTACGTGTTCTATGAGGCGAAGTTCCGAGATACGCCCGTCACGCAGGAGATGATCGACGAGGAGATCGAGCAGATCCGTTCAACGGGGCTCGACTGCTACGCCTACGGGTTCTTCTCGCGTTCCGGCTTTGACGGAGATGTCGATCCGAGCAAGCAGCTGAGGCTATTCAGCATCGAGGAGCTGTATCGCTAAGGACGGCTCCCGATGGGCAGCCCTTGATGCAAAGGGGCGGCCTTCACGGGGTTCTCCCTTTCCATGTCAGACAGGATTGACGGCAAGACCTGCCATCTCTCCTGCGGGCAAGACCTAGTCTTCGAACGCATCATGAGCAGCGACGGTTCCCCTTGCGAGCAGCTCTCTCAGATTCTTTGGCACGACGGCTTCGCCTACGCCATCTGCCTCAAGCTGAGGATGCGCTCTTGCTCGTCCACTCGTACTGCCCCATCCGCACGAAAACCTGGTGGCCAGGCATCTCAGACGGAGGGCTTGCCAAAGGTGCGCTGCATTATGGCCCCAACCGCACTCCCGACAAGCGCAAGGCACCCACCGAACTCCGCATGGCCGCAGGGACGTCATGACTCCGCCGGCGCGCGACCGCCCAGCGCGTTATGCGGCATGACGTTCCATGCGGCCATCCAGACGCCCAGGATCTCGTCGAGGTCTTCCATCGTACTCACGCGCGTCTCCCCCAAATCCCCGAGGGAGCGCTTCATCAGCTCGGTGGGCATGATCTTCCCATCCTCATGGACAATGTCGAACACGACGCTCTCCCATGTCGCCTTGAGGGCGAAACGGTCCGCGAGCTCGCGGTACCGATCCGCCAGCTGGACGCGGAAATCGGCAAGCTGCTCTGGATCTTCGAAGTCCACGTCGGGGAACTGCGCCTCGAGCGATTCGCTCATCACGCCCCCACGGGGTCCGTACGTCTGACGCACCAGCACCAGGAACGAGGGGCGCTCGCCGCCTTCTTCCCTAAAAACCTCTTTCATATGGTCCGCCATAACAACCGGATAGAAGGCGACCACGTTACCAGGAAAGAACCATGCGCCGCCCGACTTTGTGAGGCGCGCCACGATGACCCCGCATGGCCCCTGCTCGCCCTCGCGGAAAAGCCCTTCAGAAAGCGAGTAGTCACGCACCCAAAACATCTCGCCCGTGTAAACATCCAGCAACTCGAGACGATGCGCGGCAATATCGACATGCTCGACGGAAAACATACTGCTGAATTGATTGTTCACTTCCTCGCGAAGCTGGCTCAAGTAGCCGTTTCCGCGCCGATCGGGATTCTCCTCGCAGTACAGTTCGATGCCCGAGAGCCCGCCCTCCAAGGGCTTGTCGAAAATGGCCCACTCCAACGCCAGCTCATGGAGACGCTCGGCATGCTCATATGACAGCTCATCAAAATCAGGCTCGACGTGAGCGATGAACTCCTGATACGCCGTCTCCGCGAAGCCGGGGTAACGGCGCTTGAGAAAGCTGATCACGCGGCTAAACTCGACACCCGGTGCTTGCGAGGACATATGAGCTCCTAACTGGGCGCATTTCGATGGCACCCAACGCCAAGCCGCAGGCATGCGGGCAAATGGAGGCAGAAGGGCAAGACGCCCGCGGAGGGTAAAATACATACCGTGCGGGCGTTATCAGATTCAATTTTTGCAAGCGCCGAGCCCGGTGTCAACGACCTGCGCAGGACGGTTTGCTCGTGACGTGGATATGTCCCGGTATGAGGGCATATCTTCCCAATCCGCTGGCTTATGCTCCCATAATCGTCAGTTAAGACACTTATTTTTTCGATTTTGCAAAAGTTGGTTTCTTAACCCTCACTCCCACTCGATGGCATCGGTTCTGACGTCCCGTCATTCCAGTTGCATCCAGTTTTCGGTGCCGTCTCGAATCGAGTGCCGTCAGATAACGCCGTGTCGTGTTTCGTCGGCTTCGGGGTAGAAAATCGGGACAACTTCAAAAACTTTTTTCAAACTCAAGGCTTTGAGTTTTTGTTTTTGTCCCAAAGGGTGCGGCGGGCCGCCTTTGGAGACTCGATAGCGCCGAGAACGCCCGTTTTGAAACTCAAGCACCCTTTTGCCTGCTAACCGCCAGCTGCAACCGTAAGTGAATCAGCGCGGGTGGCTTTCAAACAGTTTGCAAAACTGCAGGTCGCGGGCCTTCATTGCCAGTAGGAGAAATGAGTAGTCTCAGGTTGCTTGCCCATGAGTTGGCGAGCAGGTTGGAGCTTCGTTGTTGGCGCGATCGCTTCGTGCGCATCCGATAGGCCTGTTTAACAAAAGGCCTATCGGATGCGACTGGCCGCCCATACGACGACGGCGTTTCCCGTGCGGGCGCGAACGGCCCCGCGTGCCCTATCGCGCGATATCCCCGCATGACGCTCAGAACACCTGCTCGCCGAGCAGCCACCTCGCGAGGTCCAGCACAAGAACGCCCTCCCGGGTATAGGGCTCATGCCTCGTGCGAGCGATGAGAATTCGGAGGCTGTTGGCGCACGAGACAACCCAGCAGCCCATGCCGAAATCGAATAGAACGACGGGATGTCCCCACGCCCCGACATCGTGCTTCACCCTGAGATCGATGAGCATGAGAAAACCTCCCATTTCCCAGGCACCGAGAAATGGGAGGCAGTTCGCCTATTAATCGTCCAGTGGCTGCATGATCTCTAGGATGATCCCATCAGGATCGCGGAAATAGAAAGCACGGCTGCGGCCAAAGCCATCGTGGCGAAAATCGAACTCCTGTGGCGAGGAGAGGCACTCCACGCCCTGCTCCATCAGCTTTTGATACACCGCGTCGGCGTCGTCGGCGTAAAAGCAAAGCTCCGAGATGGAGGTGGTGAAGAGGTCGGCTGCTTTGTGGGCAACCTCGTCGCCGACGAACTGGATCAGCTCCACGGGCGGCATATTCAGCTGGTCCGACCCGTTCAGGTACGCGACACGAGCCCTGCAGCTTCCCCGTTGGAACATCGCCTCGGTCTCTCCGCCTTCCATCAACAGCTCGCCCTCGTAGCGAAGCCCCAAGATGTCGCGGTAAAAAGCTACCGAACGATCCAAGTCGCTGACAGTCAACCCGACGTGATAAACCTGCCCAATCATTTCTTCCTCCTGCCTGGTTTTTTGCCCGATTCTATCAAGGGGCAGAATGAACGGTCAAACCTCGTCGGCGTTACTTTGATGGAGGCTGCACCCTACCAGCTGGTTACGGCCATGCCGAAATCGATGCCCGCAGCATAGCGCACTTGGGCTGACATGCTGGATTGGCTCGTTGGCCGCAAGCACGAATCGAGCGGAGAGCCGGACAGAGGACCGCTGTTCACTTGCCGTATGATGGAAGAACAAATATTCAGCCATGAGAACGGAAGGTTCCGCAGCTGGTGGTATGCGGACCTGCACGACAATCTCATCGTATTCTACGCGCCCTTCAGGGACTGAAAGAAGGGCGCGGCCCCGGTGAAAGCCTGGAAGCGATACAACCAGGTCTGGCGGAACGAGGAATGGCGCGCCCCTTGCTTGTATTCAAGATGGCATTCATCTTAGACGCGTCAACGCCACGACTTCAATTCTGACAAAGCGGATTGCTACGGCTGTCGCCATAGGAAACGGATTTGAAGCGAGGGGCGCTACGGCATAACGCTCGAAAAGAACTAAGAGTCCAAGGAAATCGACAAGGAAGACGCGCTCGCCGCCATTGACCGTTTCGCGGAATTACTGCAAGTGGTGAGCAGCGGCTCTAATCACTGCAACCCGATTTGAGTTTCATGGGCCCCGAAACGGCCCCCTTTCGCACTCGGGGACAAAAACCGCGCGTCTACTCACTTGGGATAAATCCTTACTCCCATTCCCCCGAATACCGCCCCGTGCCTTGCCGTCTTGAGACACGGGGGAGTAAATCGCGAAATCGCAGGTGAAAGGGAGTAAATAGCCAAAGAAAAAGCCTCCGTTCCGACGCGGGAACAGAGGCTAGATCATCGTATTTACTCACCGCCGTCGCTGGTGGCTTTGCCGTGACTCTCGTACGAAACGAAACTCAACAGCACACTGCGGCACTCAAAAATGCAGGTCAGAACCCTGTCAGCCTACTCCCACTCGATGGCTTCAGTTCTGCCGTCCCGTCATTCCAGTTGCATCCAGTTTTCGGTGCCGTCTCGAATCGAGTTCCGCCAGGTAACGCCATGTCGTGCTTCGTCGGCCTCGGGGACAAAAGCTGGGACAACTTCAAAAACTTTTTTCAAACTCAGGACGTTGTTTTTTTGTTTTTATCCCAAAGGGCATGACGGATGGCCCCCGCAAACTCAATAGCACCGAAAACGCCCGTTCTGAAACTCAAGTGCCTTTTCGCGTGCGAGCCGCCAGCTACAATAGGAAGTGAATCAACGCAGGTGGCTTTCAAGCAGTTTGCAAAACTGCAGGTCGCAGGTCTTCATTGCTAGTAGGGGAAATGAGCAGTCTCAGGTGGCTTGCCCATGAGTTGGCGAACGGGTTGGGGCTTCGTTGTTGGCGCGATCGCTTCGCGCGCGCTCGATAAGCTTGTTTAGCAAAAGTCCAATCGGTCGCTTTCGGCCGCCCATACGGCGACGGCGTTTCCCGTGCGGGCGCGAACGGCCCTGCGTGCCCTATCGAGCGATATCCCCGTATGACGCTCAGAACCCCTGCTCGCCGAGCAGCCACCTCGTGAAGTCCAATACGAGCACGCCCTCCCGGGCATAAGGCTCGTGCCTCGTACGGGCGACGAGAACCTTCGGGAACGCATCCCTGACGGACAGCAGCGGCACGAGCTCCCTCTCGAGCGTCGATTCGGAGCTGATGTCGTCACTTACCTGGATGTAGACGAGCTCCGACCCCCCTCTTCGCGACGAAGTCGACCTCCTTTTGGTACAGCTTCCCGACGTAGGCCTCGTAGCCTCGCCCCATCAGCTCGAGGAAGGCCGCGTTCTCGTACATGCGGCCCCAGTCCATGTCGCGCGTCCCCAGGACCGCATAGCGCATTCCCGAGTCGCATGCGTAATGCTTCGCCTGCGTGCCCACGCGCTTCTTCCCCTTGATGTCGTAGCGCCTCGCCTCATAGAAAACGAAGGCGTCGCGGAGATAGGAGATGTAGCGCCCGACAGTGACGTGGTTGATGGGAACCCTGTTGGCGTCGAGGACGTTGGCGATGTTGTTGGGCGAGTTGAGGTTGCCGGAATTGCCCATCATGTACTCGGCCAGCCTCTCCAACACGGCGGAGTCGGGCAGCGAGAACTTCTGGACGAGGTCGCGCGTGAGGATGGTCTTGTAGACGTCGCGGATGTAGCCGTACGACTCCGAAATGCCATCGTAATCGTAGGACCCGGCGAGCCCGCCGCGCCTGATGAACCCGTCGAAGTCGTCGGTCCCCTGCTCGCCGAAGTAGGAGCGGTATTCGCCGAAGCTGAGGGGGGATGTGAACCTCCCTGTGGCGCCCTGTGAACAGGGTCGCCAGGTCCGAACTCGGGAGGAACGCGTTCGATCCCGCAAGGTAGACATCCCATCCGCCACGCGCGTGAATGCTGTTAACTGCCTTCTCGAAACCCTCGAACAGCTGCACCTCGTCGATGAAGAGGCGGTTGCGGGCGCCCTCTTTGTGCCGCTCTATGATTTCGCGATGCAGCGCGGGGTACTCGAGCAGCGGCTCGTTGTCGAGGTCCAGCAGGTCGATGTAGACGTTGTTAGAGGAAGGGCCCTTCCGAGCAACGGAGGCGGAGAACGCCTTCATGAGCTCGGACTTGCCGGAGCGGCGCGTCCCCGTAATCACCTTGATGTCCCAGGTACCCTCGAGCGCCCAAAGCCGCTCCATGTACGATTGCGGTCTACCCAAGCCATCATCAGCTCCTTCTCGGTTTCGAAACTCGAATTTTTATGAAGTTTCGAAACCGAGAGGGCAATGTGCCATCGGTCTGCACAGGTAAGCGCCAGAAGGCTGGACAGGTTGCGCAATCGTCGCCGGCCCGCAATTGCGGGAGCCTGGAACACGCGGCGCCGCTCGTTTTGCTAAATAGACTTGATGGGATGGCGGATCACGGTCTTGAGCTTCTCTGGCACGCACTTGCGCGGGTCGGAGAGGTAAATCTCGTGATGGAGGCGGGATTCGGAGAAGTCGGGCGCATATCCCTGTTCCGCCGCAAATGCGCGCATGGCGCTTATGGTCGCCGGTTCGTCGTCGTAAGGCCCGGCGTGCATGCATTGAACGCATAAGCCCTCGTCGACCCCCAGCAGCTCAACTGCCGAGAAGTCCAGCTTCTTCTTGGCGGCAGCTTCCGACTTGCAGGGCGGCTTGCTCGTGATGTTGTAGCGCACCGCAGACGCTGATGGCGATGGCTATGCACGGACACGGGCGCGCCGCCGCACTTCACAGCTTGTTTCTCAAGTATTTGGGACGCACACGCGGCGTTCAAAAATGCGGAGCGATTCCGCATGGCTCGAGACTGAGCCGAGGTGCCCTACTTCTCACCCTCCAGCAGCCCCACGATGCGGTCGATGTCGACGGCAAAGCGGGGCCTTCCCTCGCGCTCGTAGCGGTCGAGGTATGCCTGGCACTCGGAGACGATGCGCTTGGTGTTGCCGTCGATGATGCGCTGGAGCGTCTCGTAGTAGGCCGAGCCCTGGGTCCTGAAGCGGCGCTGGTAGGCCTTGGTTATGGGGAACATCTTGATGTAGTGGATGCCGTGGCGGCAGCCGGGGCGTGTCGTGGGGCGGGGTGGCAACGCAAAGTACTGGTCTTTGGGCACGTTAGGGGCGATGTTGGAACGCAGCGGCACGGCGAAGTCCCTGCGCTTCCCGCGGAAACGCAGTCTCACCACCACGATGCAGGGGCGATTGTGCTTAAGCATGAGCTCGCGGTCACCCTCGACGAGGTCGAAGAAGTCCTGGGAGATGGATACGATCTTCATCGGTAACGCCCCCTTCATACGAAGCGGGGCCCGCATCGCTGCAGGCCCCTACAGGTGGGCGATATTCTACGCCTTGCGGCACCCCGTCGCCCACGGAGGTTAAACGTACACGTAAGCCGTACTCTGAAAGCCGCGGCTTCCGGCAAGTAGTTTATACCACGAAAGGTTGCTTTCAATGCGCATAGCTCGCAAAATAACACTCGCTGGGCCGTCACCCCTGGCAGTTACCCTCCAATCTTCATTGGAGTCAGCAGGTCAATTCATATAGTTATGGGGGTGTATCCTAAAGGAAATCAAATCTATACCCCCATAACTAAGGAATTTGTTATCCCCACTCAACGGTTCTGGTTCTGCCGTCCCGCCATTCCAGTTGCACCTAGTTTTCGGCGCCGTCTCAAGCCGGGTGTCGCCAGTTAACACCATGTCATGTTTCGTCAGCTTCGTGGACAAAAGCTGGGGCAACTTCAATAACTTTTTCAAACTCAGGGGTTTGATTTTTTGTTTTTATCCCAAAAGGCCCAGCAGGCTGCCTTTGGAGGCTCGTTAGAGGCGAAAACACCCGTTTTGAAACTCAACCGCCCTTCAACTTGCAAGCAGCCAGCTGCAATCGTAAGTGACTCAATGCAAGCGGCTTGCGCGCCGTTCGAAAAACCGCAGCTCGCAGGTCTTCGCTATCGACAAAGAAAGTGAGAAGTCTCGGGCGGCTTGCTTATGAGTTGATGAAAACCCGAGACGTGACAAGACTTATTGCGCGAATGACGTCGCTTGCTTCGAGATTGCTCCGCTGCCAAAATCTCCTTTGAGCTAATGAGGATATCAGCTACAGGGTAGCCGATTTTGCTGTTGCATTATTAACCAGGCAATGTCGGATGACCATATGAGCGGAGAGTGCAAAAAGTAGCTCTGTAAGGCAATGATCCTTGGCAGATGGTGCCCCGGTGACTAGGATGACGACAAATGAACGAGGAGGACAGGGCGATGCCATCACTCAGCGAACGGTCGTTAGAATCTATTGCAAAGATGTTCGTGGGCGACGAGGGAGAGCTATTCCACTACTTGTCAGGCCCTCAAATAGTGTCATTCTTCAATGACCATTTCGGCTTCCGAGATATCTATCAAGGCGGAAACGCACCTACTAGATGGAGATACGCCGCTGGAAAGATAGCCAGCGTTGCATCGAGCGGCCGGCTCGATCGTTTTTTCTCAATCGTTCTTGGGTTCAGGTACATGGTCAGTACTTTCGGTTGCGATGAAATCGAAGCCCGAGAAAGGGCAGATAAAGCGAGGAAACGGTTCAATCGAGTGCTAATCTCCGACGAGCTCGAGATAGTCGGAACGGACGGCGAGATGAAGCTTGTCGTGCTCGATTCGGATCTAATCCCGATTGGAAAAGGCGGCTTTGCCGAGGTATTTAGACAAAAATCAACAGGCAAGGTCCTGAAAAAGCTCATGCCCGAAGTGGCCCTTGATGCAAGGAATCGCCATCGTTTCAAGCGCGAATACGAGATAATGAAGGATCTTTCGGAGCTGCCAGGGGTTCTCCGTGTCTTTGATTACGACGAGAGCAATTGCTCCTACACGATGGAGGCTGGCGAGACCACGCTACTAGAGTTCATGGGCAATCCTCTATCCGAGCAAGTCAAGATGTCCATAATCGAGCAGATAATTGGCACCATGGCCGCCATTCACTCGCGCGGATACATTCACCGAGATCTGAGCCCCACGAATATTTTTCTGCTGGGTGGCCAACTGAAGATTGCCGATTTCGGTCTCGGAAAGAACTTGAACACACTTTCATCCTACCAAACCACCAACACAAACAATTACGGACAATGGTTCTACTGTTCGCCCGAACAACTTGTCTATCTAAAAGATGGAGACAAAAGGAGCGATGTCTTTTCCCTGGGCAGGATTATCAACTTCGTGCTCGCCGGACATCCGACAAAAACGAACCATCGTTTTCGACCGCTGGTAGAAAAAGCAACTGCAGACGATCCGTCGAAAAGATACCAGGATGCGGCAGAATTTTTGAGCGCGATAAAGCGAAGGTTGTCTTCGATAGCAGATGCGGACCGGGAAACGAAACTTGCGGAAAAATCGGCACGGGGAATCCTCGACGGAGAGGTTGCCGAATGGATTCTCGAAATGACCGATGAGCAGCTGTGCTCACGGGTAGTGTCAAACCCGGCGTTCGCTAAAACGGTTGTCAATTTTACGGAGATTGACAACGGCAACGCGACCTTTGTTATGGACGCTATCGACCAGGGCATGACGCAAGCCTGCAAGAGATGGAAAGACCACGATGCATTTGCCGACATCGCAAATTCTATTATTTTAAGCAAGGCACCATATGACATCAAGGAACGTGCATGCCAAACGCTTTCATATATAGCATGGCGAATCAATCGTTTCCATGCTCAACACCTGATCAAGGATATTATTTCCAGCGGAGTAGACCCGATGCTGGAAGATCTTCTCAACAACTCGGTGTAGATTCATTGATGTAACTCAGGCTGGCGTTCCTCTGGAGGAAACGATACGAGAAGCGCTATCTTGATTACACCTTAGGCCGTTCACCCATCCGCTTGCTCCCATGCAGCTCAATTTCGATAAGCCGTGTCCCAACGGATGGGTACCATTTACCCGGGTGCACCTGGGGCAACGGGCCGTCAGGCCCGCGAAAGGTCGCTCGCATAACACGCAACATCAAACACGACAGAAGAGGCGAACGACAGATGCCGGACCCCGGACGACAGCACCGCGGAAGACGAGCATTCCGACCACAACCGAACAATTCCAGCTACTAGGCAGGCGCCCGCATGGGCGCCTTTTACTTTTCAGAGAATCAGTCGCTCGTTCATGAACGCGGCCATCGGCCGCTTTATGAGCGAGCGACCGGCTTGACCTAGATCGAACCGCCTTCATATCCGTCTAGGCGCCGGCGATCAACATCGTAAATCCGCGCGTGCTACAATGCGGGCACCAGAGATGAAAACACAGTCCCCGTCGGGTAGTCGTGGGCGTGCGGGAGCCCGCATCAGCAACCTGCCTCCCTGGTTGTCCCTTCTCTGCATGGTCATCTACATAAAGGAGGAACCAGCCATGCAGATCAGCGTGTCGTCCGCCCTGACCGTGTATCACGACGGCCAATTCTGGGTCGGGCTGGCGGAGCATGTCGAGGACGGAAGGTACGGCGCCGCCCGCATCGTCTTCGGCGCAGAGCCGTCCAATGAGGAGATCCTGCGATTCGTTGTCAACAAATGGGCGAAGCTCTCGTTCTTCGGTGACGATCCCGCCGAGGTAAACAAGTCCGCGAAAACCCTAAGCGCCGCGCCCGCGAGGTGTCGAAGGCTTTTAAGCACAATCTCCATCCCGCTCAGAAGGTCCTCCCTTCCTGCATGAACTCAGGGATGTTGGCATGGATGATGCCATCGCGCTGCTGGATGGGATCGCTTCGCGTCAACAGGTACTTGGGGTAGTTGTCCCTGATCTGTTGGAACGGACGGTATTCGCGCTCCTCCGTTGCCCTGTCGGCCATGATGGTCATGGCGACCTGGACGTATGTGTATCCCATTTGAGGGTTCCACAAGATGAAATCGCACTCCAGCTTTCCGATGCGCCCGACGCTGACCTTGCGACCCTGCGCGCGAGCGTAGCGATAAACGATGTTCTCGAGGACGGGCCCGTAGTTGATGCGGTTGTCGGTGTTGAGGGCGAAGTAGAAGCCCAGGTCCGCCAGGTAGTACTTCTGCTCACCTCGCAGCGATTTTCGCGACTTCAGGTCGAAGCGGGCGCACTTGCTGACGATCTTCGCGTCCTCGAGGATCTGGAGGTATCGCGCAAGAGTCTCGCGCTTGATCTTCACGCCCTGCTTGTTCTCGAAGTCGGACTGGATGTTCGCAAGCGAAGTGGTGGCGCCGAAGTTGTTGATGACGTAGTCGCGCACCTGGTTGAACACGGAGACGTTCTTGATCTTCACGCGCCTGCGGATGTCCTTTTCGAAGATCTTCTGGATTACCGCCGCGACGTAAGCGCGCTTGTCGGCGAGCCCAGGGTAATCCATTGCCTTCGGGAAGCCTCCCTCGAGGATGTAGGCATCGAATTCCGCGACCGGGTTCGGGTTCACGGGCAGCCCCAAGAAGCGTTTCATCTGGCAATACTCGCCAAAGTCCAGCGTCTGCATCTCGAACTCGATGTATCGGCCGGTTAGCTTCGTGGCCAGCTCGCCTGAAAGCAGATAGGAGTTCGACCCGGTGATGAAGATGGAGAAGCCGCCTTCGGTGCGAAACCCGTTGAGCACGTCTTCGAAACCCTCGACGTTCTGCACCTCGTCGATGAAAAGGTACTTCGTCCCCGAGACAGCGAGCAGGGGCTCGATGAGGGCCTCAAGCTGTTCCGGGGCCTTGACGGATCGGTACCCGTATCGGTCAAGGTCGAAAAAGACGATGTGCTCGTCATCGACGCCTTCGGCCCTCAGCTCTTCGGCGATGCACTGCATGAGGCAGGACTTGCCGCAGCGGCGGACGCCGGTGATGACCTTGATCATCCCATCGTCATGGTAGAAGCCGCGGATCTTCTTCAGATAGTTTTCACGAGGGAATAAACGCATACCGGCTCCAATCTTCATTGGAGCCGGTATATCAAATCATATGTTTATGGGGGTATAGTTTATCAAATGTATGATTTGTACCCCCATAACTAATGAATTTATTATTCCAACTCTATGGTTCTGGTTCTGCCGCCCCGTCATTCCAGTTGCATCAAGTTTTCGGTGCCGTCTCAAGCCGAGTGCCGCCGAATGACGCGATGTCGCGTTTCGCCGGCTTCGGGGACAAAAGCTGGGACAACTTCAAAAACTCATTTCAAACTCAGGGGGGTTGAGTTTTTGTTTATGTCCCAAAGGGCTCGCTGGACCGCCTTTGGAGGCTCGATAGCGCCGAAAACGCCCGTTTTGAAACCCAATCGCTCTGTTGCCTGCAAGCCGCCAACTGCAATCGCAAGTGAATTAGCGCGGGCGGCTTTCGCGCCGTTCGCAAAACCGCAGGTCGCATGTCTTCGCCATCGGTAGGCAAAGTGAGCAATCTCAGGTGGCTTGCCTATGAGTTGACGAACGGGCTTTGAGATTCCGCTGACGTCCTGAAACACTTCGAGCTCCCTTGAGTTTTCAGACAGGAGGGCGCCCTTCGCGCCAAGGGGCTCCTGGACATACCCTTCCATGCGTCGCCGCTCATGAACGGCAAGGACCAGTACTCCGGACTCGATCTGAGAACGCGCAAGATGCTGCTCGGTTCGTTCCGAGTTTTCTTCCGCCACATGCCCGTGAAGTACCATACCTTCGCATACGCGACCAAACAGTTCGCCTCGCTCGACGAGCTTGCGGGGACGATGCGGAGGGACCTCGTGAACTTCCTGTTCGACAACCTCGCGGAGCTGCAATCCTACGATATGGCCAAGGTCTACTACGACAACGGCCAGCACTCCATCGCCGAGTCCCTCCATCGCGCGGTCGAGTACGCGCTGTCGAAGGACGCCGTCGTCTACCGGTCGGCGCAGCCCTCCGAGTACCGACTTTCGCAGGCGGCGGACTACATCTGCACCATGGAGCTCACGGCGATCGTCGGAAGCGCGAAAAGGAAATGGTCCCAAAGGAAGAAACCCAAGAACCCGAGAAGCGTCCCCAATGGGAGTGCTTCTTCGGAGACGCCTAGCTCTCCCCGCCGTCAGATACCCCGGGCAAACCCAGCTACGGCCTCTTCGGCACGTGCGGCAGCTTGACCCCGCAGGAAGAGCAGAACGCTGCGTCACCGGTCGCCTTGGCGCCGCAATAGGGGCAGAAAGCCGCGCGCATCCGAGAACCCAAGCTTTTCAATCCAACTCAACCCGCACCGCCCCTCTCGAGGTCACGCGGTGCGCCAGCGATAACCGCTCGTGCTACAATGCGAGCACCAGAGATGAAAACACAGCCCCCGTCGGGTAGTCGTGGGCGTGCGGGAGCCCGCATCAGTAACCTGTCTCCTTGGTTGTCCCTTCTCTGCATGGTCATCTACATTTCGGTAGTAGAAGCTAGCCCTAATCATAGACGGTCGAGAGTGAGTTATCGCATGAAGCTGCCGAGGCATTATTCAGAGTTGCGCACCAGCACCAGATTTCTCCTGATAACCTTCCTCATCACTTGGCCCGCATGGTGGCTGAATGCGGTCCTGACCTCAGCGGGCATCATCGATTATTCAAGTCCCATCGGAACGGCGATCCACACCGCCGGCGTCTTTGGGCCCACCATCGCCGGGCTCTCGTTGATCCCGGGAGGCTTTACCCTGAAGCGCGGCCTCGCGTTTACGTTCGGCGGGCTGAGACGCTCGCTCCCTTGGACCTCGGCGTTCCTCGTCGTGCCGCTGGTTCTTCTCACCGCCGCCTCCGATGGCCTCGCGGAAGGCTTCAGCCCAATCTCCGCCATGGGGGTCTTCCTTGCTGCCCTCATGGTGAGCGGCGGTAACGAGGAACTGGGTTGGCGAGCGGTCCTGGAGCCTGAGCTTGAGCGAAGAATTCCCTTTTCGCGGCCTGTCTTGCCACCGGGGCGATTTGGGGCCTGTGGCATCTGCCACTGTGGTTCACGCAGGGCGCCGGGAGGGAGACGACCCCGTTTCTTGCGTTCGTAGCCCTCGCCGTGCTCCTCTCGTTCTGGCTGTCGGCGCTCTATCGCGCGGGCGGGTGCGCTTTCTCCTGCTGCCTTCTCCATGCGTTGGCGAACACGCTAATCGGGGTGCTTTCGCTTTCAAACATTTCACTCGTGATAGCCGCGGCGCTCGCCCTCACGGGGCTCTCGTTGGCCGCTTTTCGCCGCAGGCTCCCAATCGAAGAGGTCTGCGGCGGAAAACCGGAATGGCCTGCTCCGTGAATTAGGTGAGACCGCGCTGGTGAACGGTCACAGACAGGCGAGCCCCTTGAACCGGAATGCCGTTCCGATCCAGGGTGCTCGGTTTTTCTATATGTGGACAGGCGTGCAAGAGGGGGCGCGAGAAGCGACCCTGAGGACCCCGCCCATTATATCGGCCATCTACACTCGGTCCTGGCTTTGCGTAAACGCATAGCCAGGATCCGCGAAAGAGCGTCGGGTGCACCGCAGCTGAACTCGCTAAACGTCCGAATTGAATTTCACTCAGAGCAGAGCCGTTTGCCCGACGACTCGCATCCGAAACGCCGGCCATGGCAGGCCATGCCCTAACGGATGGGTACCATTTCCAAGTGCCGGGGGAGTCCCCCGGCTATTTTTTTATCCATTCCATTAGGAGTCCCCATTGGCCAAGGAGCTCAGCACCTTCGTCGACGAGAGCGGCGACCGCGGCGGCAAGGCCATGCTCGCCTCATAGAAATCCTCCTGCGTTACTTTGCTCTGCCTCGTTGCTCCAATTCCGCACCGTAGCGAACAACCATTGCAAGTAAAATCAAGCAAATGCCGATACCAATGCCACCGCCGTTATCCATCCGTTCTGATATAAATGCAAACTTTTCCATCGCAGAGGAAAATGCTGCTGATAAAACATCTACAACAATAAAGAGTATTCCGAGCTTCGTTATGCTTTTTGCTCCTGTTTCAGTAAAAGGTGTTCCCTCGCTCAGTTCCAACTTAAAATATCTGCAAACACAAATAGCTTCAATCGCTCCGAAAATCAAAACCACGCTTTCACAGAGCAGGGCTATTCCTATTTCACGATTGTCAATCGTTCTGTCAGCTTCTATGAGCAACCTTTGCAGAAGCTCGCCAAATGGAAGTTTATCTGCCATCAAACTTACGCTGCCAGCCACTAATGTAAAGGCAATCGCCACAAAACTAGATACCATTACAATCTTCGTTAGTGTTTGAAAGACCTTCATTGTCTTTTGGATTTTTTCAAGATTATTCATTTTTTACACTCCTTCGTTTTTAATCGTTGCAAATAACAAGCTCACTTTTAATGCCGTTCAGTTCTATGACATTTTCCGCATCGGGCGTGTCAAAGCGTTCCGTCTGTCTGCCGTCCTTTTCATAGGAAATGCTCGTTCCAATACCTTTCGTAACGGCAGTAAATACTTCACCCTCTGGAATATGGATTTTGGAAGTTGCCGACACCTGATTGATTGCAAGGTATCCCTTTAAGGAATTGCAAACCACACTCATATCCAGATTGCAGTTAATTTCTACTGTGCCGCCGACATCGTTTAGAATGATATTCGGCGTCTTTACATCAAGCTCAATACTGTCGCAATCTAAAGAACGGATTTCTACGGTTTCCGCATTGACAGCACCCTCAATTTTTCCCACATAGGGCATAGGAATTTGAACGAAAATACTGACAGTTTCTTTTGCCGTTGCTTCAGATATACCGTTTTTACGGATTACATCTACATCAATCCGTTTTCGGATGTCGTCAATTTTAACCTTAAAATCGTTCTGGAGCGTGGAGAGGGTATTAGATACCAGACGGACACGGATTTTCTCTCCCTCATAACCAGACAATACGAATTGCTTTGCTCCACCGAATTTCATATCATAGCGTTTCGGCTCGTCAATATCGTATTCCGTAACGCTTTCAAAAAGATACTCGTCTGATTTTTTCATTCCTCTTTCATTGGAAAGCAGCTCGTCAATGGAAATGTCAAACAGGGCAGAGATAGCCATCATATTTTCAATGTCGGGAATGCCTGTTTCAGTTTCCCATTTTGTAACCGCCTGCCTTGACACGCCTAACTTCTCCGCAAGCTGTTCCTGCGAAAGTCCTGCCTTCTTGCGGATAGATTTTAGTTTTTCTGCAAATGTCATTCTCGTGACCTCCTTATGTTGATACGCCAAGTATCGAAAACCGCGCTTTGCATTACAAGCAAGCAGAGATGACATTCGGAATTTTCCTGCTACTTTGCGTGGCATTTACTGATTTTGAGCAAAATATTTGATATATCACTCACTGATTAATCATTTTCACATCTGTCAGTTATTTGCTGAAGATACCTTTTTATGACAGGAGACCGAGCATGGCCGAACCCCACGATAGGAAGCCGATCCTCACGATCGAGCAGCAGATAGAGCACCTCAAGCAGAAGGGCGTAGCCTTCGAGCTGTGTTCCGAGGAAGAGGCCGCGGACTACCTGCGTGACAAGTGCAACTTCTTCAAGCTCGCATCCTACCGCAAACTCTTCTCGAAATACGAGGGAGGCCCGCGCGACGGCCGCTACGTAGACCTCGACTTCGGCCAGCTGCGCCTGCTCGCGGCGCTCGACCAGGAGCTGCGCCACGCCCTGCTCGGCATGACGCTCGACATCGAGCATTTCCAGAAGGTGACACTGCTTCGCGAGATGGAGGACCGCGGAGAGGACGGCTACGCCATCGTGGCCGACTACATGGCATCGCTTACCACTGCAAACAGGGAGTACCGCCTGCGCGAGCTCAAGATGAGCGGCCGCAGCCCCTACAGCTCGAGCCTCTACGCGAAGTACTCCGGCGACATGCCCGCCTGGGTCTTCCTTGAGCTCACCTCGTTCGGTGTTAACGCTAATCTGAGATTCACCGTTTAGACCAACGGGCGGCGCCGATTCCAC